>Ga0302323_100002310_pt1 | contig 15486 bp, 11 predicted proteins | sample Fen_T0_3_FD_201950 | JGI IMG/M metagenome (GOLD analysis project Ga0302323, IMG submission 201950) | Peat permafrost microbial communities from Stordalen Mire near Abisko, Sweden - Fen_T0_3 | ecosystem: Environmental > Terrestrial > Soil > Wetlands > Permafrost | place: Sweden: Abisko... | reverse complement strand
CTCGTGCAGGACCCTGACCGCCAGGTTCATTAGCTCGTGCGGCGAGAAGGGGTGGCGGCGGTTGTGGAAGACCACGTTTTCGTCGTATTCCCCGGTTTCCGCGGCGTAGAACGGCCGGCGCAGATAGCCCGCCACGGTGGCGGCGGTGTAGTCCGGGCCCGAAACGAAGGGAAGATCTTGCAGTCCCTCGCGGCGGATGAAGTCGGCGGTGTCTCGGCCACCTGAGAAGACGTCCTTGGTGTCGAAGTAGGTGGCGGTTACGAATGCCTTCGCCTGCAGGACCAGAAGGCCGACGATAAGCACCGTCGAGAACCAGTGCGAGCGCTTGGGAAACTGGAGTCGCACGAGCCAGCACCCGGCCAGGAAGAGCATGAAGTAATGCCCCCAGTGGCGGGGCGCCCCGTCGAAACGCGCTTGCTGAAAGGCCATCATGGTGGCCGCGGCGCCCACGTAGGCCAGCATGAGCCGCCACGACGGGTACAGGGCCAGCGTCGCCAAAAGCAAGAGCGCGCTGCCCACGTACTTGGGCCAGATCGAGGAAGGTTCCCAATAGGTGAACGCGCCACCCCAGAAGTCGGCCATGGTGAACTTGCGCCAGGGCAAGAAGCCCGACGTCACACGGAACATCATGGTGGGCCATTCCGAGGGCGTGAGCGCCCCCAGGTTGAAGGCGGGGGAAAACGGATTCGGATCAGGCGGCTCGATGGTGAGCACGCAGAACATCATCACCACGGTGACGACGGCGACGGCCGCGAATAGACGGGGCGAGGTGACGAAGGTGTACTCGGCCGGTTGCGCGCCCGTGCGCGTGTTCGTCATCCTGAACTGATCCAGGATGAAAAAGCCGAGCAGGGCGATGCACATGATGAGGCCGTAGATACTGGTGAGCGACATCAAGGCGAGCACCACCGCCATGGCGAAATAGCGGATGCGGATGGGATGGTAGAAGGCGCAGAACAGGCACAGCAGAAGCCAGCCCAGGATGTAGTTGCGCGACATGACCGCGTACTCGTGGGCGAAGTAGTACGAGAAGAGCAGCATCACCTTGAGGTAGCGCGGGAACGGGGCGAAACGCAGCAGCACGACCGCCGCTGCCGTGGCCGCGGCGGCGGTGGCGGCCTGAATGCCCCAGGCCGACTGCACGAACCACGTCCAGACGCGCAGGTACCAGTACCAAAGCGGGGGATGGCCAGCGTAGATGCGGTCACCCGTCACCAGTTCCCAGAAGCTGTGCACAAGTCGCGACAAGGTCCACGCGTGGATCTCGTCACGCCACATCTCGTGGTGAAGGTGCATCCAGATGAGAAAGGCCAGGTAGGGGACGCTGACCAGCAGGGTGAAGGTCCACCCTGACTCGCGATCCTTGGTCACCATTCTGTACGCGCGACGAAGGATCATTGGCCGTACACCGAAATACGTTTGAGGTGGAAGAGATCGGTGCCCGGGCGTTCGAAGCGGATCTTTTGTGCGCGTACGGGGGTGATGTCGTAGCTCCAGGTGGAGAAATAGGCCCGTCGCTCGGCCACCAGTTGCCAGGTCTCGCCCACCAGGACCTTCACGTCGAGGGGAAGCGCGCGCTCTTTGCAGCAGTCGGAGCGGTTTTCGACCTCGATGCTGCGAATGGTGTATTCGGCGCCGAGATCGACGTCGACATAGGGGTTGTTGACCACGCCGCTGTGAAAGAATAGGTGCTCGTTGCTCGACGGTCCAAAGCCACTGGCCGGCAATCCGTAGGCGGTGCTATTGGTGACCCATGGTTTTCCCGCGGCCAAGTCGCGCGGAAACAAGCGGCCTTTCAGGCTGGGCGAGAAAAGGCAGCCCACGAGCAGCACGATGGCGGTGGCCGCAGCCAGGGCGCTGGCGATGACGGTGAATCCGGCGAACAGGGCCCGGATGGGCTCCTCTGCGCGCAAGAGCGTGCTGTGCGCGAGCTCCGACGCGTCCGCTTCGGCGTTGCCTTCAGCTGGCACCAGTTCGCGCAGTCCGCTGGCAACCCGGCGGTAGAGGCGGCCGGAACGCACTTCCCAGTGGGGCATGCGGCGCAGTCGCAGGCCGTCCGCGCACTGGCACAGCAGGCTCGCGCGACGGAGTCGCGCCCGATGCTGGCGCCAAAAGCGCAATCCGCCGAGAACCGTCGACGTCGGGGCAAGCAGGGCCTGGCGGAGGAGTTTGAACCACATGGGGCGGAAAGGGGTGCAGCTTAGAAGCTTCGGCATGTGGGACACAAGACTTCTGATCATCTGATCAAGGGTTGTGTGTCCGGGCACACTTTTTCGTCGCGGCGGAAGCGGGTAGGTCGCTCGACAACGCCCCTACTCCTCGCTCAGCAGGGCCAGGAAGGCCTCGCCGTAGGCGGCGAGCTTGCGCGGACCCACACCCGGGATGGCCAGAAGCTCGCCCGGCGTCCGAGGCCGGCTTTCCGCCATGGCGATCAAGGTGGCGTCGCTGAACACGATGTAGGCCGGCATCTTGCGCGCGTCGGCGATGCGCCGGCGCAGGGCCTTGAGCGCGAGGAACAGGGATTCCTCGTCGCTGGGCGGTCCAGCTGGGGGCGGTGTGGGCGGCAGCGGCCGGGCGCCGGTGCGGCTCTTGGCCAGCTTGCGCGGGATCGGCTTGCTTTGTGCCACCACGTCCCAACCCGCGCACACCGAGCAGGACTCGCCACACGCCTTGATGGACTCGCCGAAGTAGGCGGCCAGGGCTTGGTGCCGGCACTCAGGCCACTCTGCCAGCCGGTACATCTCGCGTACGCGGTCGCGGTGGCGCGCCACCAGGTCGGACGGCAGGTCGCCGTTGTGCTCGAACAGGCGGTCGTAGCCGATGACGTCGGCCCACGAGTAGAAGAGCACGCAGTCGCTGGCCACACCGTCGCGGCCAGCGCGGCCGATCTCCTGGTAATAGCCTTCGATCGAGCGCGGCATGTCGCGGTGGATGACGTAGCGGACGTTGGACTTGTCGATGCCCATGCCGAAGGCCACGGTGGCCACCACCACGTCGGCCTTGTCGCAGCGGAAGGCGTCCTGTACGCGCGTGCGCTCGTCGCTTTCCATGCCGGCGTGGTAGGCGAGGGCGGCCACGCCGTGCTCGCGCAAGTAGTCGGCGGTCTGCTCGGTCGATTTTCGGGATAGGCAGTAGATGATCCCGCTTTGGCCCAGCCGAGCGCGCGCCAGGCGCAGGATGCGCTCGCGCACGCCCGGCCCGTCCTCGCCTTTGCGGTAGGCGTGCAGGTGCAGGTTGGGGCGGAAGAAACTGCCGCGGAACGAGGCCGGCGACTGCATGGCCAGCTGCTGGATGATGTCGCGGGTGACCTCGGCGGTGGCGGTAGCGGTCAGCGCTAGAATAGGCGGGTCATTGAAACGCGACTTGAGATTCAGCAGGTTGCGGTAGGCGGGCCGGAAATCGTGTCCCCACTGGCTGATACAATGGGCTTCGTCGACCGCCACCAGGCGTGGTTTGATGCGGCCGAAGAGCGGACCCAGCGAGGCTTCGATGCCTTCGGGCGCGGCGTAGATGAGCTCATACTCACCCTTCACAGCGCGCGCCACGCGTTCGCGCTTTTCCTCGGGGTCCAGGCTGGAGTTGAGAAAAGTCGCGCGCAGGCCCACGTCGTTGACCGCGTCCACCTGATCCTTCATCAGGGCGATAAGCGGCGAGATGACCAGCGTGGTGCCGCCCAGCAGGCGCGCCGGGATCTGAAAGGTGATCGACTTGCCCGCGCCGGTGGGCATGACCCCCACGCAGTCACGGCCCGAGAGCACGGTGGCGATGATGTCTTCCTGGCCCGGCCGGAACGATCGGTAGCCGAATACGTCCTTGAGCACGGTCTTGGCCCTGGCCAGGTGCTCGTCGCGCGAGGTTCGCCCCCGCAGCTGGGACGAGATCTCGCGCAGGGCCGTCACCGCGCGGGGCGAGAACAGCTCTGCCTGCGCGACCCACAGCTTGCGCAAGGTGGCCAGCTTCTCCTCGCACGCGGCCCTGTGCGCGGTGCCTTGGGCGAAAAGCTGGCGCAGATCCTCCACCTCGCCGTCGACGGACTTGGTGTCCGGTTCGGTCATGCCCGCGCTGAATGTGCCAACTTCTGCCAAGAGGTGTTCAGCAGTACACCAATTTGCGTTCACGGAACCAGCCTAATTCAATGGCGCACTACTGCGCTTTGGGATCCAGGTACTTATCGGCCTCTTGGCGCTGCGTGTGTTCGAGCTGCGCCTTTTCGATGCCACGCACGACCTGTTGCGCTGGTCCCGGAGTGGTGGTCATGAACGGGCAGTTGTCGGCCACACGCATGTCGAGCTTGCGCTTCTCGATGGTATCGCCCTTTTCCAGGCGCAGTCCGACGCAGGCAAGTTGGTCGTCTTTGCCGCCTTTGTCGCCTTTGCCGAACTTGCCGGTGGCCCACAGCTCGACGCAACTCCAGATCTCGCGCAGCGGGCAAGCACGCGCTTCGTAGCGCTCGCGGATGAGTCCGTCGCTGCCGGTCTTGAAACTGAGGCGCTGTCCCTGGACCTCGAAGGTGCGCGCACCGGGCACGGGCGAATCCCAAGGCGTGGCGTTGGGCAAGGGGCCAAAGGTCACGAAGCGAGGACTGACCTGCAAATTCAGTCCGGTCTTGGTTGGGTTGATGAGCTGTTCGAGATTGGATTCGATGTCGCCCATCGACGTCTTTTCGCTTCCGCCGAGGATCTTGCGACATCCACTGGTGCCAACTGCCACAGCCAAGATGGCGAAGCCAGCCGGAGCCAGTCGCCGGAAATTGACGCGCAGTGAAGGTGACATGGGGAGCAGCTTCGTCCGGAAGTGCCTTCGGTGCAAGCCACACTGTGGCCAGCCACGGCGTGGCCAGCGCTCGCGCAACTGGATGGCGCGTGCGAACTCGCAAAGGTGTACGATCAGGGCGCGCAACTTGCGCGTCGCGGAGGACGAGATGAATCTGAGCGCGAAATGCACAGGGTATGTCCTTGTCGCCTTGGTCGGCTGCTCTTCGTCGAATTCGGGGTCGGCCGGGCCTGGGCCGAACGTGGTCTTTCCCGACGGCAGCGTCACCCCGACCGCGACGTGTGAGTCGGAAGGCGGCAGCATCGCCGTGGCCAAGCCGGTTCGTGTGCGCACGTTGACCGGGGACAAGTCGTGGGCCGAAACCGGATGGTTCTCGTCGCCGGGCCTGGTGGATCTGGACGGCGATGGCAAGAAGGAGATCGTCGCGCCCTTCTACAGCCTGTTCGTCTTCGACAGCGCGGGCGCCACGCGGGCCACCATCAAGCAGGACGCCTACACCAAGGGCCGCATCTACGCGCCGGCGGTGGTGGCTGACCTGGAAGGCGACGGCATCATGGATATCGTGGCCGCCGGCAACGAAGGCACGGTGGCGGCCTACGAATGGAAGAATGGCACGCTGGCCATCAAGGCTGGCTGGCCGGCATCGACCACGAGTGGCGGGCAATCGCCGGAAGGCCGGGGCATGGCCGCGGCGGATCTTGACGGCGACGGAAAGATCGAAGTGGTGGTTACCACGACCAACACCTCGGACACGGGTGCGCAGGTCTTCGTGTTCTCACCAAGCGGCAAGCTCTACCAGCCCGCGGGCACCAACTGGCAGGCGTGGCCGCGCTACAACACCCGCGCAGGACTGGGCGGCGACACCGATACCAACGGGATTGGCCAGACCGGCTACGGCTGCTACGGGCTGAACGTCGGCATCGGCAACATCGACGACGATGCCAAGCAGGAGATCATCGTCACCTACGACAACCATCAGATCAACGCCTTCAAGAACGACGGCACGTCGCTCACCGCCTCGCCCTACTTCACCAACCGCGACAGCAAGCACCCGAACGCGCCATTCACCTGGGGCCAGTTCATTCGCTGGGCGGATCCGGTGGTCGAAGACAACCACTACCATCTGCACGTGGGCGACTGGCCCGACGTGAACAAGACCATGTGGCTGCAGTGGACGGCCTCGCCACCCTCGGTGGCGGACATCAACGGCGACGGCAAGAACGACGTGGTCGGCATCCCCAATGCCGAAATGAAAGAGCCCTACGAAACCCAGGGCTATGCGTTCATGGTTCTGCAAGGCGCGTACGGCGACGGCTCTACCAGCGCCCTGCGCCTGCCGGGCTGGGAAACCCTGCCCATGTCGGCCAAGCCTGCAGTGCGCGCCGACGGCGACTGGTATCCGCCAGGCGGTGTTCCCGCCCCGGCCATCGCCAACATCCTGGGCGACAGCCGTCCCGAGATCGTCGCGTCCATCAACGATGGCGCCGTCTATGCCATGGGGCCCGATGCCCAGCTTCTGTGGCGCTACGACTACGCCAAGGGCGCGCCCAAGACCTTTGCCTCGGAGCCGGTGATTGTCGATCTAAACCGCGACGGCGTGCCCGAGATCGTGTTCGGTACGTACTCCTTGCAAACGGGCGGCGGCCGGCTCGTTGTCCTCGACAACACCGGCCAAGAGCTCTACGACATCACGCTGGAAAACCAGGGCACGGGCGGCGGTAACGGCATCGGCGTCCCGGCAGCCCCGTCGGTGGCTGACATCGACGGCGACGGCAACCTCGAGATCGTGCTGCTCACCTTCGACCACGGCGTGGATGTGTATACGGTTCCAGGCTCGGGAACCAAGTGCCTGCCCTGGCCAACCGGGCGAGGCAATCTCCTGCGCAACGGTCAGGGGCCAGCGTACGCGCGCTGAGCTCCAAAAGAAAAGACCGGACAGCCAGTGGCCGCCCGGTCTTTTCGCGTTGTAACGATGATTAGCCGGAGAGGCTAGCCACGACCGCCGAAGCCGCCGCCATCAGGGGCGATTCGGCAGGTAGCGCCAGCACCACCGCCACCGCCACAGGTCGCCCCGGCAGCTGTGCAGGTCCGGCCAGCGCAGCACGCCTCGCCAATACCGCCGCATGCAACGTCGGCTGCTCCAGCTGCTGCATCGGGAGCGACCTCGCAGGTCCGGGCTCCGCCGCCAGCTGCAGCCTGGCAGGTCAGCCCCGCGCCAGTGCACGTACGACCCGTGCAGCATGCCTCGCCAACGCCTCCGCACGCCACGTCGGATCCGGTTGCCGCGCCATCGGGGGCCGGCTGGCAGGTCCGGCCGCCGCCGCCGCCGCCACCGCCCTGGCAGGTCAAACCGGCTGTCGTACAAGCCGCAGCGCCACCGCCCGCGCAGCACGCCTCGCCAAGGCCGCCGCAGGCACCACCATCGATTGGCCGATTGCCTGCATCAGGCGTCTCGCAGGTCGCCGCGGCGCCTGTTCCCACGCAGGCTAGGCCACCGCCATTGCAGGGACGAGCGCCCGTGCAACAGGCCTCACCGCGGGCTCCGCACGCAACGGCGTCGGTTCCGAGAGCAGCGTCAGGAATCGTAGCAGTCGTGCAGGTCCCTGCCTGGCAGGTCAGGCCGGCGCCAGTGCAGCGTGCGCCTCCGCCAGTGCAGCAGGCCTGACCACTGGCTCCGCAGGCCAAGGCATCGGTCTGGATTGGAGCCGCATCCAGTTTGACGGTGGCGCCGCCCATGCCCGTCGCGCCGCCAACGCCTGTCACGCCGCCCGTGCCTTTGACTCCGCCATTGCTTGTGGCGCCGCCATTGCTAGTCGCTCCGCCAACACCCGTGGCCCCGCCCGTGCTGCTGGCCTTGCCACCCGTTCCAGAGGGAAGACCGCCGCCACTCGATGAGCAGCCGGCCAACCCGAGGGTCACGAACAGCGCGCCCACGGCGCAAATCGATAAAAGTTGCCTCGTCTTCATGTTCACAGTCTCCCCGCTTTTTGTGGATCTTTTCGAACGCTCAAGTTTGATGGCAAATCAACCGAGTCACGTGAAATCGGGCGACTTGTCTCGTTCTTGCCTAGTGAGTGTCCAAGGTCCGAGCGCTTCGTCAAAAAAAGGCGGAACGAGGTTCCGTTTGGCGGCCTGAAGACTCAACGCGTCTGCCAGCGCAACTGACATGGTCTTGGAAGATCAGTCTCCTCGACGATCGGTGGGACATTGCGGCCAGTTGATTCTGGGTTGCTAGGCCGACTCCCGTTCGATCGCAACGCCGGCATGCACCTTTGAAGCGAGAGCGTGTTTGGGCTGCTTGGCGAGCGTGATGGGGAGATGGTTTGTGACCGGTCTCACGTGCCCCTTGCGCACTGCTTGTTGATCTTCTATCCGTCTAGGCCCATCGTTGCCATTGGCTGGCTCGGCGGCCTTGTTTCCTCGCGGCTCGCCGCCAAGTGACAACATTCACTGATTCCTTGTCGCTTCTCCGCCGCCCAAACGTTCTTTGAGCAGGACTTGACCCATGAAGCAGAACACTTGGAAGTATTTGCGTGTCGGGTTGGTCGCTGGTGCCTTGGTTGGCGTGCTGGTCAGCTGCAACTCGCACCTCTTGCTCAAGTCGGGCGATCCCGAAGTCGTGGTCATCGATCCGCCGCCGGTTCCTCCTCCTCCTCCTCCCCCGGATGCTGGGCTTACAACGATCTTCGGGGGCACGGTTACACTGGGAGGCCTGCCTGACGCCGCAATTCCGGACGACCCGCTTCCGCCCGGCAGCGAACCATTGCCTCCGCCTCCTGACCTTCCACCACCTCCACCCGGCAGCGAACCGCAAGCCGGGCCAGAGCCTGGACCGGACGCGGCGGTGGTCAAGACGCCCGACGCCGCTCCTGACTTGCCGAAGACGGTGGATCTGCCCCCGCCCTCTGAAACCATGGTGTGCCCCTCGGGACAAGTGCGCGTGCACGTGCGCGACCTGTGGTCCAAGGGCGTGAGCCCGACCATGAACACGCTGACCGATCCTCCCATCGGCGTCATCGTCATCGATCCGACGGGTAGCTATCAGAAGTATGGCGCCCGTCTCGATGGCAAGACGGACATCGATGGCAATCCGCCTTGTACCTTCTATTCGGTTTGTATTCCGACCACCGTCGGCAAGATCCAGATCCAGCCCATCGGCGCAGACGCCTGCCCGGCGGGCAATGCCTCGGGTGCATTCGACATTTCCACGGTCAACAAGAGCAAAGAGTTCTGGATCGAATACACCGGGTCGAGCAGCTCGCTCGCGGGCGACTACGCCATGTATCCGAACGTGCCCATCGGCAGCGGGAAGTTCAACGTCACCTCTGATACCACGAAGCTGACCGCCAAGGTTTGCAAGGTCGGACCGCCACCGGACGAGACTCCGCCCGCGGGCTACACCAAGGTCCACTTCCGCTGGCCTTGGAACGATCCAACCAACCCCGCGACGCCCTACGCGGGCTCAGGCTGCCCAACGGACGTCGCGACCAAGCTTGGGTTCACGCCGCCGCCCTATCCGAGCAGCCTCAAGGTCACGGGCGTGGGCAGCTGCGATCTGACCGCGATGCTCGAGTTCCAGGACGGTACCTGCCCCTGGTACTACGTCATGGTTCCCAATGCCAGCTGGCCGGCCACAGGCACCGCGCCGTCGATTGTCTTCCGCTATCCCGACGAATCGAAGAATCTCTACACCAACGGGATCAAGCTTCCGGCCAGAGGCAGCACGAGCGAGTTCTGGATTGCCTATGCCGGCGCGCCTGACAACACCATCGCCTCCAAGCCCCAGTGCCAAGACTGGTCGCTGCAAACCAACAGCTACTTCGTCTACACCTCCAACCCGGGACCTGGCTGCGCAGGCAGCACCGTGGCCGTCGACCCATGTGCCCCGCCCCAACCGACCGGCTACCACACCGTCCACTTCCGCTACATCTGGGCCGGCCAGAAGACCTTCACCTTTTTCCCCAAGCCGCAATTCATGCCCAAGTGGATCGAGATGGAGGTCAACAGCTCGGGCAGTGCCCTCAAGGTCATCTGCTGGCGCGAGCAGGATCGGCCGTGGTTCGAGTGCCCGGTGCCGGACTCGTCCTTCGTCGCCGGGGCCACCTGGCGCGCAGTGGACAAGTTGCACGATCCCGAGTGGAACACCGTCTCGCCGAGGGAATTTCCGAGTACCCCCAAGGACTACTGGCTGCGCTGGTACTACGGCAAGCCGGATACGCAGGTTCCGCAGGGGATCAACCAACCGCAATTCAAGTTCTTCGACTACTACCCCGACGGCACCAACGGCGACTGGTCGGCCACCGGCGTGTGGAACGATTCGATGTGTGCGCCCAAGCCGCCCGCCACCACGCAGTCCATTGGCTTCGGCAACGGGGCCTGGTTCCCGTACACCAAGAGCAAGTTCCTCTACCCGTACGGCGGGTCGCTGGCCTACGTCTATCCCGACAACGCCAAGGTCCAGGATCTCTTCAACGCTTTCGTGTGGGAGCGCTACGGGATCTGGAAACAGAACTACATCATCGAAGGCGCCAACGCTTGTGGCGACGGCACCGCGCGCGTGCACACCGATCCACCCGAGACCGTGAGCGAGGGGCAAGGGTACGGTATGGCCATCGCGGCGGCCATCGGCGACAAGGATTTGCTGGGCAAGCTGTGGCTCTTCGCGCGCCACTATCTCTCGCAGAGCGCGAAGAAGTACTGTGGCGGACTCATGGGTTGGATGTGGCAGGGAACCCAGAGCTGCCGTGCGCTCGATTCCCCGTGCGACACCACCAACGGCGAGGGCTGCGGAGGTATCGGTGACAGCGCCTTCGACGGCGACGTGGACATTGCCATCGGACTCGTCTACGCGGCCTTGCAGTGGCCGAACGACAAGCCGCCGCAGTCCTCCGGCACTTGGAAGGACGCGGCCGTCGACTGGCTGACCAAGATGGAGTGCGAGGTGGACGCGGCCTACGACGGCCAGTTCAACTACCCGTCCATCGGAGACACGGACATCAAGGATTGTTCGGGTCAGCCCGGCAAGCCCTGCGTTTACTCGAAGGGGCAAGCCATCAAGATCAGGCTCGACTACTACCCGCCTGGCTATTTCAGGGTGTTTGGCGACTTCCTGGACAAAAACGCACCTTCGGGAAGCCAGGCTTCGAACAGCCAGAGCCACAAGGACTTCTGGTACAGGACCGCGCAGACCACCTACAAGATGATCGAGCAGTGCTACGACGCCAGCGGCGTCAACCCGGGGTTGGTCGGCTCCACTGGCGATATCCCGCACCCCTGCGCGACGGCATCGGAAGGCACCTACGAAGAGCTGCGCGCGCTCTGGCGCGTGGGCATCGACGCCGCGTGGTTTGGCGACAACACCTCTCTGCCCGAGAACGCGGCCAACTCGTCGACCCACTACGCGCAAAAATCGCAGATACGGGCCAAGATCGACAACAGCCAGGAATTCTTCAACAACTTCTACAAGAAGAATCCCGTGGTCACGAACGCCAACCGATTCTCGTCGATTTGTGATGGACTCAACGGCAGCGGCACGGTCACGGGCTGCGATCCGGCCCTAGGTCACAACTCGTACACAGTGAACATGGGCATGTGCAGCTATGTCAGCATCTTCGACGACGGCGGCGCCACCACGCCCGACATCCGACGCGAGGCCATCGAAGAAGCCATCACCACCACGGTTCAGAATGACCGCTACTTCCAGGAGTCCCTGGGCGTGTACTCGATCTTGTTCCTGACCGGCAACTACCCGAACCCGGTCGCCTACTCACAGCTGCCGTAGGTCTATAGATTCAACATCATCCGCGCGTCGTCGCTCATCAGCTCGGGCGACCACGGCGGGTCGAAGGTGATGGCCACCTCGACCTCGGCGACGCCGGGCAGCTTGCGGATGCGTGTGTCGGCATCGGTGCGAAGAATTTCGGACATCCCGCAGGCGGGAGAAGTCACGGTCATCAGCACCTCGACCCGGTGGCCACCCGAGGGCAGCGGCTCGGTGCGCATGGCGTAGACCAGGCCTAGCTCGACGATGTTGACCGGGATCTCGGGGTCGTAGCATTCGCGCAGCTCTTGCCAGACTAGACCTTCAAGAGCGACCGAGTCTGAATCGCTTGTTTTGGCGTCTTGCTTGGTTGCTTTGGCCATCACTTCACCGTGATCTTGGTGTCCGCGCCAGCCTCGGCTGCGGGCGTGGTCTCGCGGATGGCCGCATTCAGGGTGTGCCAGGCGAGGCTCGCGCACTTGACCCGCACCGGGAAGGCGCTCACGCCAGAGAACGCGGCGAGCTTGCCCAGGGCTTCAAGATCGAAACATGGATCCTGACCGCCGGTGATCATCTGGTGGAAGTTCTTGAAGGTCGCGGAGGCGTCGGCCAGGGATTTGCCCTTCACCGCCGAGGTCATCATGGACGCCGACGCCTTGGCGATGGCGCAGCCCTCGCCCTGAAAGCTGATGTCGCGAATGACACCGTCCTCGACGTCGAGGTACACGGTCACGTGATCGCCGCACAGGGGATTGGCGCCCTCGGCCTGGTGGTTGGCCGTGGGCAATTTGGCGAAGTTGCGCGGGTTACGTTGGTGATCGAGGATCACTTCTTGGTACAGGTCATCGAGTTCGTTCATGAGCGGAACACTTTCTGGGTCTCCGCGAGGCAGGTGACCAAGGTGTCGACTTCTTCGGGCTTGTTGTAGAAGGCGAACGACGCGCGCGCCGTGCCGGGCACGCCCAGGCGTTTCATGGTTGGCTGGGCGCAATGATGTCCGGCGCGAATGGCGACCCCGTAGCGATCCAGGATGGTTCCCACGTCGTGGGGATGGATGTCGCCAAGCATGAAAGACACGGCGCCGGCGCGGTGCTTGGGTTTGCCAATCAGGCGTAACCCAGGAAGGTTGCTTAGGGCCGATTCGGCGTAGCGGAGCAAGTCGGTCTCGTAGCGCTCGATGGCGGTCATGCCGAAAGATTGAACGTAGTCGATGGCCTCGCCGAGGGCGATGGCGCCATTAATGTCGGGCGTGCCGGCCTCGAACTTGGCCGGGGGTGGCGCGTAGGTGGTCTTCTCGAAGGTCACGGACATGATCATGTCGCCACCGCCCTGCCAGGGCGGCATGGCCTCGAACAAGCGCTGCTTGCCGTAGAGAACGCCGATGCCGGTGGGTCCGTAGATTTTGTGGCCAGAGAACACCAGAAAATCGCAGTCCAGCTCCCTGACGTCGAGCTCGCAATGAGGCACGGCTTGCGCCGCATCGACCAGCACCACAGCGCCCACGCGGTGGGCAGCCTCAATCATGGCCTTGGCGGGATTGACCGTGCCAAGGGCATTCGAGACGTAGGTGAAGGCGACCAGTTTGGTCTTCGGGCCGAGAAGCCTTTCGTAGTCGGGGAAGATCAAATCGCCGCTGTCGTCCATGGGCGCGACCTTCAAGCACGCGCCGCGCTCTTGGCACAGCATCTGCCAGGGCACGATGTTCGAATGGTGCTCCATGGCGGTGATGAGGATCTCGTCCCCCTCGCCGATGTGGCTGCGGCCGTAGCTCTGGGCGACCAGGTTGATGCCTTCGGTGGCGCCGCGAACGAAGACAATTTCACTTGTCAGCTCGGCGCCGAGGAACTGGCGGATCTTCTCACGGGCCGCCTCGTGCGAGGCGGTGGCGCGCTCGCTCAGTTGATAGACGCCACGGTGAATATTGGCGCATTCCTCGACGTAGCTCGTGCGAATGCGGTCAAGCACAGCGAGTGGCTTTTGCGTGGTGGCGGCGTTGTCGAGGTAGACCAGGGGATGACCGTGGACCTTTTGCGCCAGGGCCGGAAAGTCCCGCCGGACGCGTTCTACATCGAGGCTGCTCGACAAGGACGAACCTCTGTGCTTTGTCGCCATCACGCGAGGGCTCCAGCGTCGGCGAGGGATTCAATACGCTTCACGAGCACGCCTTCCAGTTCAGCCCGCAGCGCGGGTTGCTTGATGCAGTCGAGTCCTTCGAGCAGGAAGGCGCGGATGAGCAGCTGATGCGCTTCCTTTTCGCCGATGCCGCGCGAGCGCAGGTAGAACAGGGCGTCCGGGTTCAGCCGGCCGGTGGTGGCCCCGTGCGAGCACTTGACGTCGTTGGCGAAGATCTCAAGGTGCGGCTTGCTGTGAACCATGGCGCCGTCGGAAAGCACGATGTTGCGATTGGTCTGGCGCGCGTCGGTCTGCTGGGCGCCGGGCCGAACCACGATGCGACCGCTGAAGACCGCGCGGCTGCGGCCGTCGACCACGCCCTTGTAGACCTCGCGGCTGGCCGAGCGGGGCGCGCGATGATCGATGCTGGTGTGGTTATCGACGTGGCCTGCCCCGGAGGCAAGGTACAGGCCGTCGAGATTGCAGGTGCAGTTCTCTTCGGCCAGCACGGAATTCACGTCGTTGCGAACCAGGCGTCCGCCTGCGGCCAGGCTGCTTCCCGAGAAGACACTGCCGGCCTTCTGGGTCACCGCAAGGTGAGCGATGTGGGTGCCGTCGGACGACGCCTTTTGAATGCCGTGGTGGGCGATGCGCGCGCCGGGCTCGAGTAGGATTTCGGTGACCGCGCTTACAAGCGTGGTCCTGCGGTTGGCGCCGAGGTGGATCTCGACGATGGTGGCCTGGCTGTTTTCGCCCGCCCACACCACCGTGCGCGGAAAGCTGGCGTGGCCCTCGGCGGAGGCCAGGAAGACGACGTAGATCGGCACATCGGAGGTGAAACCCGCCGGAATGCGAATGTACGCACCGTCGGTCATGAACGCGGTGTTGAGGGCCACGAAGGCGTTTTGGCTGCGCAGATGATGGCCAAGCACGGTGCCCACGGTTCGCGTGTCGTCGGCGAGCGCGGAAGAAAGTGGAATCGCGCACAGCTCATCCGGCCGTGGCCGTCCCAGGGCAGCGCCCGAGTGGTAGCTGCCGTCCACAAAAAGCAAGCGCCGGGCATCCTCCCCGCCCAGCCCCAGCAAGTCCGCGTCGAAGTCATTCTTGGCGATGTGGGGTTTGCCCGCGGGAGGCGGCAGCAAGGCCAAACGCGTGATCGGGGTGACGTCGGTGAAACGCCAGTCCTCCTGCTTGGTGGTGGGCCAACCTTGTTCCAGGAAGGCGTCGAACGCCGTTCGGCGCACCGACGTCAACCAAGAGGGCAGGCCAGTGTCTTGCACGAGCGCTTGCGCGAATCCGGCGGCGTAGGCGTGGCGATCGTCGGCGGAAAGCAGGGTGTTCATGCGACTCGTTCCTGCACTTGCGGCCTGCTGGCCGCCCATCCATAGCCGTTCTTCTCAAGCTCAATGGCCAGGGTTTTGTCGCCCGAGGTGACGATGGTTCCGGCAGACAGCACATGAACCCGGTCGGGTACCAGGTAGTCGAGCAGGCGTTGGTGGTGGGTGATGACCACGATGGCCCGCTCGGGATGGCGAAGCGCCTGCACGGCTCCGGCCACCTCGCGCAAGGCATCGATATCCAGACCCGAGTCGGTTTCGTCGAGCACGGCCAGGCGTGGCTCTAGCACGGACATCTGCAGGATCTCGTTGCGCTTCTTCTCGCCTCCAGAGAATCCTTCGTTGACGGGTCGCCCGAGAAGGTCGGGATTGAGCCCGAGGCTCTTGGCCTTCTTCTTGACCATGGCCAGGAAGTCCATGGCGTCTAGCTCTTCCTTGCCACGATGTTTGAGAATGGCGTTGAGGGCCGCGCGCAAAAAGTAGGTGTTGGCCACGCCAGGAATT
>Ga0302323_100002309_pt1 | contig 15487 bp, 11 predicted proteins | sample Fen_T0_3_FD_201950 | JGI IMG/M metagenome (GOLD analysis project Ga0302323, IMG submission 201950) | Peat permafrost microbial communities from Stordalen Mire near Abisko, Sweden - Fen_T0_3 | ecosystem: Environmental > Terrestrial > Soil > Wetlands > Permafrost | place: Sweden: Abisko... | reverse complement strand
CGTGCAACTCTGACCGGCACGGTTGATTCCATGTATCAAAAAGAGCAGGCCGGAAGCATTGCTTGGAATGCCCCGGGTGTCTGGTCGGTAGATAATGAGTTGGTAGTTGACTGGGATTGATTGCCCGAAGCGGGAGGGATTTCCTCCCGCTTCCATCCAACCACACAACAAAGAGAACGAAAGCACCAATATGTTAAGCAAAGTCAAAACATTGAAAGGCTATTCAATCCAAAGCAACGACGGGGAGACGATTGGGACGGTAAAGGAATTTTACTTCGATGACCGGCACTGGACTGTCCGCTATCTAGTCGCCAATACTGGAAATTGGCTCACCGGCCGGCAGGTGTTGGTCTCACCGTATGCGCTGGTTGCCATCAACAATGATCACCAGGACATCGTTACCGATTTGACCAAGAAGCAGATCGAAAAAAGTCCTTCTTTGGACAGTCACAAGCCCGTCTCCCGCCAATTTGAGGATGACTACTATGGTTACTATGGCTGGCCAACTTATTGGAGCGGCCAATACCCGTGGGGCGCGAATCCTTACATCGAGCGCGACCGGAACAAGTGGGGACAGTTCACCCCGGGTGCAAAGGCATGGGATCGCCACTTGCGCAGCACGCATGCGGTGACCGGTTATCACATCGCCGCTCTGGATGGTGACATCGGACACGTTGAAGATTTCATTGTTGATGACGAGACTTGGACGATCCGTTATCTCATCATCAATACCGGCAACTGGTGGCCGGGGAAAAAAGTCCTGGTTTCGCCGCTGTGGATCGAGCGCGTAAGCTGGGACGAATCGAAAGTCTTTATCAATCTTTCCCGTCAGACAATCAAGGAATCGCCAGAATACACGGATGAATCGCTGGTGACGCGGGATTATGAAATCGGTTTGCACGGGCACTATAATCGCAAAGGCTACTGGGTGGATGAACTGGTGAACAGTTAACCATTCAATATCATCAATACTGGCCCGGTTCAGTCCGGGGCTGGCTATTTGATTGCGTTTGTAGAATATATTGCCATGTATGTCGCCGCTACATCACCGCCTCGCGCAAGGCATCAGTGGCTGGCCTTGGTCGGCTGGCTGGCGTTGTGTTTTGCAGCCTCGATCACCAGCGTCTTTGTTTCAACCACTGGCTGGTATGCCGGATTGCATAAGCCATCTTGGAATCCACCGGGATGGATTTTTGGCCCAGCGTGGACGTTGCTTTATGTGCTGATGGCTCTTGCCGCGTGGCTGGTCTGGCGTGAAGGCGGATGGAAAAGGCAGCGTCTGCCGCTGGGATTATTTCTTCTTCAATGGCTGCTGAATGCGCTGTGGACGCCGCTCTTTTTTGGGCTGCACCGTTCCGGTCTAGCCTTCGTGGAAATTATTTTTCTATGGCTGGTGCTGGCGGCTACGCTGCGGGCGTTCTGGCAAGTGCGCAAAGCCGCTGGTGTTTTACTGGTTCCTTATCTTGCTTGGGTGACTTTCGCTGCCATGCTGAACTTCACCATCTGGCGGCTTAACGCTTGAGGGTCTCACAAACGGAAGAAACTATCATCTCGGATTTCGGAGGTTTCGATCTCATGGGGTATTCACCCCATTGTGGGCCGCGAGCAAATTGGACATTTTCCAAGGTGGATGTTTGTGAACATCCGAATCTATCGACGCCTAATCATGACTCCGCCCGTGCAATCGACTGCCCCAACCACCAAGACGGTCTCTCCGTCAGTCGCACCTGTTACAGCTGGCACTTCGCCAACGGCTCCGCCCACAGACCCGGTAATTGCACCCTGTAAGAATAAATTCACCGCTTTTTTCAGGAAGAATTGGGTCGTGACCGCCATTGCGCTCGCCGTGGTGGTAATTGCGGTGGTGCTATGGCTCAAATTAAAACCGTCCGGTCCCGGTATTGGTTTTGTGAGCGGCAACGGACGCGTGGAGGCGACCGAAATTGACATTGCCACCAAGCTCGCCGGACGCGTGCAGAATATCATGGTGGACGAAGGTGATTTTGTGCAGGCCGGGCAGACGCTGGCGCAAATGCAAGTGGACGTGCTCGACGCCCAGCGCGACGCGGCGCGTGCTCAATCGCAGCAGGCCATCACCGCCGTTGCCAGTGCCGAGGCCCAGGTGGTAGCACGCCAAAGCGATACGGTTGCCGCTCAAGCCACGGTCGCCCAGCGCCAAGCTGAACTCGACGCTGCCCAGCGGCGATTTGCGCGCACCAAAACGCTGTCCACGAACGGCGTGGCAACGATGCAGGAACTCGACGATGACCGCGCCAGTTTGCACGGCACCGAGGCCGCAGTGACAGCAGCGCAAGCCCAAGTGACCGCCGCCCAAGCGGCGATCAAGGCCGCACAAGCCCAGGTCGTCGGAGCCAACTCCGCCGTGACTGCGAGTCAGGCGACCATCGCCAGCATCGAGGCCGACATCACGGACAGCCAACTCAAGTCGCCGCGCGATGGTCGGGTGCAATATCGCGTTGCCCAACCCGGCGAAGTTCTCGCGCCCGGCGGCAAGGTTCTGAACTTGGTTGATCTCAACGATGTTTTTCTGACCTTTTTTCTGCCCGAGACGGCGGTGGGCAAAGTGGCATTGGGCAGCGAGGTGCGCGTCATCCTCGATGCGGCTCCGCAATATGTGATTCCGGCGCAAGTGTCCTATGTCGCCACAGTCGCGCAATTCACGCCCAAGACCGTGGAGACGGCGAGCGAACGCCAGAAGCTGATGTTTCGCGTCAAGGCGCAGTTCGGCCATGATCTGTTGCAAAAGAATTTGAAGCTGGTCAAGACGGGTTTGCCCGGCGTGGCTTGGCTGAAACTTGACGCCAAAACAGATTGGCCGGCGAATCTGGCGATCAAGGTGCCAGAATGAATCCAGCGCAATCCAGTTCCGCGCCCGTCGCCCGTCTGGTTGATGTCAGTCTGCACTACGGCAAAACTGTCGCACTCGCCAGCGTCACGCTGGACATTCCGGCGGGGCGAATGGTGGGATTGATTGGCCCGGATGGAGTTGGCAAATCCAGTCTCCTCGCGCTGCTTGCCGGTGCCCGCAAGGTGCAACAAGGACGCGTCGAAGTTCTCGGCGGCGACATGGCAGGCGCCCGTCATCGCGAGCAGGTTTGCCCGCATATCGCCTACATGCCGCAAGGTCTCGGTAAAAATCTTTATCCAACGCTGTCGGTTGAAGAAAACCTACAATTCTTCGGACGCTTGTTCGGCCACGATGCCGCCGAACGTCGCCGCCGCATTGACGAACTGACGCGCAGCACGGGTTTGACGCCGTTCCTTTCGCGGCCGGTTGGCAAATTGTCCGGCGGCATGAAACAGAAACTGGGTTTGTGTTGCGCACTGATTCACGATCCGGATTTGCTGATTCTGGATGAACCCACCACGGGCGTGGATCCATTGGCGCGTTCGCAGTTTTGGGATCTCATCAAACACATCCGTGACGAGCGCTCGGGCATGAGTGTGATTGTGGCGACGGCTTACATGGACGAGGCGCAGCGCTTCGACTGGCTGGTGGCGATGAATGCCGGCAAGGTGCTGGCCGTCGGTTCACCCGCCGAACTGCTCGCGCGCTCGAAAAGCGAATCGCTCGACGCGGCGTTCATCGCGCTGCTGCCTGAGGAGCAACGGCGCGGCCATCGCGCTGTCACGATTCCACCGCTCGGCGACGAGAGCAAAGCCCAGATTGCCATCGAAGCAACGAATCTCACCAAGCGCTTCGGGAATTTCACTGCGGTGGATCACGTCAGCTTTCGCATAAGGCGCGGCGAGATCTTTGGCTTCATCGGCTCCAACGGCTGCGGCAAGTCCACGACGATGAAAATGCTGACCGGCCTGCTGCCGGCCACCGAAGGCCGCGCGTCGCTGCTCGGACACGAGGTCAATCCCAAGGACATTGCCACGCGTCGGCGCGTCGGATACATGTCGCAGGGATTCTCGTTATATTCGGAATTGTCGGTGCAGCAAAACCTCGTGTTGCACGCCCGGCTGTTCGCGGTGCCGGAAGCGGAGATTTCCGCGCGCGTCGCCGAGATGGTTGAGCGGTTTAGTCTGGCCGCAGTGCTCGATGCGATGCCGGATAATTTGCCGCTCGGCATTCGCCAGCGCCTGTCACTCGCCGTGGCGATGGTGCATAAACCGGAACTGTTGATTTTGGACGAGCCAACTTCCGGCGTGGATCCCATCGCCCGCGACATCCTCTGGCAATTGATGATTGATCTCTCGCGCAATGATCGGGTCACGATTTTCATCTCCACGCATTTCATGAATGAAGCCGGACGCTGCGATCGCATCTCGCTGATGAATGCCGGCAAAGTTTTGGTCACCGATGTTCCCGCCGAAATCGTCCGCAAGCGTGGTGCCGCGTCGCTGGAGGAAGCTTTCATTGGCTACTTAAAAGAAAGCGACACGCAAGAGAACCAGATGCCCATTGTCGATGCGAAGTCACCACCGCCTTCGACTTCATCAGTTGCACCCGTTGGTCGAAAAGTTTTCAGTTGGCGACGTGCCTGGAGTTATAGCCTGCGCGAGGCACTGGAACTCAAACGTGATCCGGTGCGCGCCACCATGGCCTTGCTCGGATCGGTGCTCCTGATGTTCGTCTTTGGTTATGGCATGAGCTTGGACGTGGAAAACCTGACCTATGCTGTGTTGGATCGCGACCAGACTGGATTGAGCCAGAACTACGCGCTCAACTTATCCGGCTCGCGCTACTTTGTCGAACGCCCGGCCATCACCGACTACGCCGATTTGGATCAGCGGATGCGAGCGGGCGAACTCGCGCTGGCCATTGAGATTCCGCCGAACTTTGCGCGCAACTTGGAACGCGGCGATCCGGTGCAGATCGCAGCCTGGGTGGACGGCTCCATGCCCGCCCGCGCCGAGACAGTGCAAGGGTATGTGCAAGGCATGCATCAAGGCTGGTTGCTGGATATGGCACAGCGCCGGCTCGGCCAAAACGTCGGCACCGGTCTGGCCACAATCGAAACGCGCTTTCGCTACAATCCTGATGTTGCCAGCCTGCCGTCCATGGTGCCGGCGGTCATCCCGATGCTCCTGCTGATGATTCCCGCGATGCTCACCGCGCTGTCGGTTGTGCGAGAAAAGGAGCTTGGCTCGATCATCAATCTCTATGTCACCCCGGTCACGCGCAGTGAATTTTTGCTCGGCAAACAACTGCCTTACGTCCTGCTCGCGATGCTCAACTTCGGACTGCTCACGCTGCTGGCCGTCACGATTTTTGGCGTGCCGATCAAAGGCAGTTTTCTGACCTTCGCCGCGGCTGCACTTTTGTTCGTGATGTTTTCAACCGGCTTCGGCCTGTTCTGCTCCACGTTCACCCGCAGCCAGATTGCGGCCATCTTCGTAACCATCATCGGCACCATTATCCCTGTCGTTCAGTTTGCCGGCCTCTTGAACCCGGTTTCTTCACTGGAAGGAATGGGCTTGTTCATCGGCCGCATTCAGCCGTCCACCTACTTTCTGAACATCAGTCGAGGCGTGTTCAATAAGGCTTTGGGCTTCGCTGCCCTGCACAATTCCTTCTGGCCGCTGCTGCTGGCGGTGGTCCTCATTCTCGGCCTTTCCATCGCGCTGCTGAAAAAACAGGAGACTTGATCATGCCGTTTGCCACCAACATCTACCGGCTCGGCGTAAAGGAACTGTGGAGCCTGGCGCGCGATCCGGTGATGCTCTTATTGATCGCCTACACCTTCACTATTTCAATCTACATTGCCGCCACGGCCATGCCGGATACCCTGCACAAAGCACCGATTGCCATCGTGGACGAGGACGGTTCACCACTTTCCGCGCGCATCGCCTCGGCTTTTTTTATGCCCCATTTTAATCCGCCGGCCATGATCCCGCTGTCCGCCATGGATGTGGGTATGGACAATGGCGATTACACCTTCGTGCTCGACGTGCCGCCGGATTTTCAACGCGATGTGCTGGCGGGCAAGTCTCCGGCCCTTCAGTTCAATGTGGACGCCACGCGCATGACGCAGGCGTTCACCGGCAGCAGCTATGTGCAGCAAATGGTGACAGATGAAGTTAATGAATTTGTTGCGCGCTACCGCAGCACGACCGCACCGCCGGTGGAACTGGTCTTGCGCGAACGTTTCAATCCCAATCTGGAACAATCCTGGTTCGGCGCGTTGATGGAAGTCATCAACAACGTCACCATGTTGTCCATCATTCTGACGGGCGCTGCGCTGATTCGCGAACGCGAGCACGGGACCATCGAGCATCTGTTGGTGATGCCCGTCACGCCGTTCGAAATCATGCTCGCCAAAATTTGGTCCATGGGATTGGTCGTGCTGGTGGCGGCGACTATTGCTTTGCTCGTCGTGGTGCAGGGGATTTTGCGCGTGCCGGTCGAAGGCTCAGTCGCGCTGTTTCTGCTCGGCGCGGCACTGCATCTTTTTGCCACCACCTCGATGGGAGTTTTCATGGCCACGCTGGCGCGCTCCATGCCGCAATTTGGGATTCTCACGGTGCTGATCCTGCTGCCGATGCAATTGCTTTCGGGCGGCTTCACGCCCCGCGAAAGCATGCCAAGTTTTGTGCAGCATCTGATGCTCTTCGCGCCGACCACGCATTTCGTCGCGCTCGGCAAGGCGATTCTGTTTCGCGGTGCCGGCCTCAACGTTGTGTGGCCGCAGTTCCTTGCCCTGATTGGCATCGGCGCGGCGTTCTTCGCCATCGCCCTGACCCGCTTTCGCAAAACCATCAGTGAGATGGCGTGAGATGTTTTAGTTTCATGGGGTGTTCACCCCATATCAAAGCGCGCATCCCCGCCGCACTATGAATGCGTGGCGTCCGTCTCGATACCAGTAAAACGGATCGAGACAATTCCCTATCCACCGGGAGTAAAAACCATTTAGCCCGAAATAGAAATTATGTTGAGTAATCTTAAAACATTAAGGGGTTACAAACTTAAGTGCCTCGATGGCGAAATCGGGAAGGTCAAAGAATTTTATTTCGATGACCGGCATTGGACTATCCGCTATCTCGTCGCCGACACCGGCAACTGGCTTACCGGACGGCAAGTGTTGATTTCCCCGTATGCGCTGGTTGCCGTGAATCGCGAAGCGCAAAATATCGAGATTGATTTGACAAAAAAGCAAATTGAGGACAGTCCTTCGTTAAAAACGGACAAGCCCGTCTCCCGCCAATTTGAGGAGGAATATTATGGATATTATCGCTGGCCGACATATTGGCGCGGCCCAAATCCATGGGGAAGCTATGCCTTCATCATTCGTGACCGGGATAAATGGAATGTGTCCAACGAGGGTCAGAAGGAGTGGGATCATCATTTGCGCAGCACGCTCGCAGTGAATAATTACAAGCTCCAAGCCACGGATGGCGAGCTTGGCCAGATCGAAGATTTTATCTTGGATGATGAGACGTGGGCGATTCGCTATCTCATCGTCAACACCGGAAGCTGGTGGTCCGGGAAAAAAGTCCTGATTTCGACACAATGGATTAAGCGGGTGAGTTGGAGCGATTCAAAAGTGTTCGTCGATCTTTCTCTCGAAAGCGTTAAACAGTCCCCGGAATACACTGAGGATTCTCCGCTGGCTCGGGATTACGAAATCAGCCTGCATCGACATTATGATCGGAAAGGTCATTGGTATGATCAATTGGTGGACGTGTAGCACAAAATGAAAACCATCCAAGTTTATGATCCGCCGATGTGCTGCTCGACCGGGCTCTGCGGCACTGAAATTGATCCCGCACTGATCAGCTTTGCAGCGATGCTCACTGAGTTGAGCAAGCAGGGCGTGAAGGTGGAACGCTACAACCTGGGGCAACAGCCGATGGCGTTCGTCCATAATCCGACCGTGAAAGAATTGTTGGAAAAGGAAAGCACGGAAGCACTGCCGTTAATCTTGCTGGACGGTGACGTTTACCTAAAAGGGCGTTATCTGACCAAAGAGGAACGCGTGATTTTCTCCCGGGTCGTCCTCGGCGAGAGTGCCAAGGTGTCGTCGTGAAACTTCCACTCTACCGAACCGATCCCGCGCACACGACGCGCTACCTATTTTTCACCGGCAAAGGCGGCGTGGGAAAAACTTCGCTCTCTTGCGCCACGGCCCTGAAGCTCGCCGAAGCTGGCAAGCGCGTTTTGCTCGTCAGCACTGATCCGGCTTCCAATCTGGATGAAGTTTTGGAAACGAAACTCACCAACAAGCCCACGCCCATCGCAGGTGTGCCGAAGCTCGATGCGATGAACATCAATCCGGTTGAAGCAGCGGCAGCGTATCGCGAGCGCTTGATCGGGCCAATGCGCGGCCTGCTGCCAGAAGCGGCGTTGCGCAGCATGGAAGAGCAGTTATCAGGATCATGCACGGTCGAAATCGCGGCCTTCGATGAGTTTTCCGGTTTGATCGGTAATCCCGAAAACACCAAGGATTACGACCACATTATTTTCGACACCGCGCCGACCGGTCACACTTTGCGGCTAATGAGTTTGGCGAAGGCGTGGGATCAATTTCTCGACAAGAACACCAGCGGCACGTCGTGTCTCGGTCCTCTCGCTGGCTTGGAAAAGCAGCGCGCCGTCTATGAAAGCACGGTTAAAAATCTGGCTGATAAGGTGGCCACGACGCTCGTGCTCGTCAGTCGTCCACAACTCGCCGCCTTGCGCGAGGCGGAGCGCACTTCCAAGGAATTGCGTGCGCTCGGCGTGAGCAATCAGTGCCTCATCATCAACGGAATCTTTGAAACAAAGTGCCTCGACGACGTAACCGCGCAAGCGATGCAACGACGCGGCGAGGCGGCATTGGCTGCGGCGAAAGATTTTATTACGAGCCTGTCGAGTTTCGTCGTGCCGCTGCGGCCAATCAACATTCTCGGCCTCGGCGGACTGCGCGTGCTGTTGGATGGCGATATTATCATTGCGCCTATTCCCGGGCTCGTGGACGTCTGGACTCCGCCGGAAATGGAGAACCTCGAATTGCTCGTTGCCGACATCGAACGACAAGGCAGCGGTGTCATCATGACGATGGGCAAAGGCGGTGTCGGCAAAACGACTGTGGCTGCCGCCATCGCAGTGATGCTTGCACGACGCGGCCACGCCGTCCATTTGAGCACGACCGATCCCGCCGCGCATGTGGCGCAGACGTTGGCGGGTCAGGTGAGTGGCCTCACGCTCAGTAAAATTGATCCCGTTGCGGAGACCACTGCTTATCAAGCTGAAGTTATGCGCGCTCAAGGTGACAAGATGGACGCGGCCGGCCGCGCGTTGTTGCAAGAAGATTTGCGCTCGCCCTGCACGGAAGAAATTGCGGTGTTCCGCGCCTTCGCCCGCGAAGTGGGACAAGGCACAAACCGCTTCGTCGTCCTCGACACCGCGCCGACCGGTCACACGCTTCTACTGCTGGATGCCAGCGAAGCCTACAACCGCGAATTGCAACGTCAGTCGCGCAGCACGCAGCCCGAAGAAGTTTTGCATCTGCTGGAACGACTGCGTGATCCAGCCTTCACGCGCATCCTGCTCGTGACTTTGCCCGAGGCAACGCCCGTGCACGAGGCGGCGGCGTTGCAGGAAGACTTGCGCCGCGCGCAAATTGAACCATTCGCGTGGGTCATCAATCAAAGCCTGCTCAATTCCGGCTCATGCGATCCACTGCTCCAAAGTCGCGAGGAAGCCGAGCATCGTTACTTGCGCGAAGTGGTGGAGAAACAATCCACCCGCACAGCGTGGTTGCCGTGGCAACCGGAAGAACCCGTCGACCCTGATGCATTGGCTCAGTTGGCCGCATCCAGCCTCGAACCGGCATTAACATGAACGCGCCGCCCACCAAACCCGCCCGGTGTCGTGGCATCACTTGCGAAATTATTTGAGAACCATGAATTCTTCCACCCTCACACCCGAACTGCTCGACAAGATGGACGCCTATTGGCGTGCGGCGAATTACCTCTCGGTCGGCCAGATTTATCTCTTCGACAACCCACTGCTGAAGCGTCCACTAGCACTGACGGATGTGAAGCACATGCTCCTCGGGCACTGGGGCACTACGCCCGGACAGAATTTCATCTACGCGCACTTGAACCGCGTCATCAAGAAATACGATCTTAACATGATCTACGTTTCCGGCCCTGGACATGGCGGGCCAGCAGTTGTGGGGAACACTTACCTAGAGGGAACCTACAGCGAGATTTATCCGAACATCAGTCAGGATGAAGCCGGGCTGCAAAAACTATTTCTCCAATTTTCGTTTCCCGGAGGAATCCCCAGCCACGCGTCGCCGGAATGTCCCGGTTCAATCCACGAGGGCGGCGAGTTGGGCTACTCACTCAGCCATTCGTTCGGCGCGGTGTTCGACAATCCTGATTTAATCGTGGCCTGCGTCGTCGGCGATGGCGAGGCCGAGACCGGCCCACTGGCCACGGCGTGGCATTCCAACAAATTTCTCGATCCGGTCACCGACGGCGCGGTGCTGCCGATTCTGCATCTCAACGGTTACAAGATTTCCAATCCAACGCTGCTCGCCCGGATTACACGCGAGGAACTTGAACAATTGCTACGCGGCTATGGCTGGACGCCTTACTTCGTCGAAGGCCACGAACCGGCGCTGATGCACGAGGCCATGGCTACCACGCTGGATCTGGCGGTGGAGCAAATCAAAAAAATCCAGAACAATGCTCGCGTGAATGGCGACCTCACACGTCCGCGCTGGCCGATGATCGTGCTCAATTCGCCCAAAGGCTGGACCGGGCCGAAAGTGGTGGATGGTTTGCAGGTAGAAGGCACTTTTCGCGCTCATCAAGTGCCGCTCTCCGACCCGGCCACGCATCCCGAACATCTCAAACTATTGGAAGACTGGCTGAAGAGTTACCGGCCGCAGGAACTTTTTGATGAACAAGGCCGCTTGAAACCAGAGCTGGCCGAACTCGCGCCCAAGGGCGAACGTCGCATGAGCGCGAATCCCCATGCCAACGGCGGCATTTTGCTCCGTGACTTGAGGATGCCGGATTACCGCAGCTATGCGGAAGACGTTCCCACGCCCGGGGCGCGTGGCATTGGAGACGTGCATGTGCTCGGTCCTTTCCTGCGCGATGTGGCGAAGCTGAACGATAAGCAACGGAACTTTCGCGTCTTCGGCCCAGACGAAACTCTCTCCAACGGCCTCGAAGCGCTTTTCCAGGTGACCCAACGCCAGTGGGACGCCGCAACTGTGCAGAACGACGAATTTCTCGCGCGCGACGGTCGCGTGCTGGACTCGATGCTCAGTGAGCACCAATGCGAAGGTTGGCTCGAAGGCTACTTACTGACCGGGCGACATGGATTGTTCAATTGCTATGAAGCGTTCATCCACATCATTGATTCGATGTTTAATCAGCACGCGAAGTGGTTGAAGGTCACCGCACACCTGCCGTGGCGGCGGAAAATCGCCTCGCTGAATTACCTGCTGGCTTCGCATGTCTGGCGGCAGGATCACAACGGTTTCACGCATCAAGACCCCGGCTTCATTGATCACGTCGTGAACAAAAAGGCCGAGGTGGTGCGCGTTTACCTGCCACCGGATGCGAACTGTCTGCTGTCGGTCATGGACCACTGTTTGCGCAGTCGTCACTACGTCAACGTCGTCATCGCGGGCAAGCATCCTGCACCGCAATGGTTGACGATGGACGCCGCCGTCAAGCACTGCACCGAGGGCATTGGCATCTGGCAATGGGCGAGCAACGATCAAGGCGCTGCGCCCGACGTGGTCATGGCTTGTTGTGGCGATGTGCCCACGCTGGAGACGCTCGCCGCTGTCTCCATCCTGCGCGAGCATTTGCCCGAACTGAAAATCCGAGTGGTCAACATCGTTGACCTGATGAGGCTGCAACCGCAAACCGAGCATCCGCACGGACTCAGCGACATGGATTTCGATGAACTTTTCACCAAGAATAAACCGGTCATCTTCGCCTTTCACGCCTACCCGTGGTTGATCCACCGGCTCACCTACCGCCGCACCAATCACGACAACATCCACGTCCGTGGCTACAAAGAAGAAGGCACGATTACGACGCCCTTTGACATGACGGTGTTGAACGAGTTGGATCGCTTCCACCTCGTGATGGACACGATTGATCGTCTCCCACAGACCGGTGACAAAGGCATTTATTTGAAGCAGCAACTCAAGGACAAGCTGATCGAGCACAAGCAATACATAGACAAAAACGGTCAGGACTTGCCGGAAATCCGCAACTGGAAGTGGCAGGCGCCAAAGTGATGAATCGAAAATTGTGAACATAATTATTGCACCATCGCTGCTCGCTTCGAACCAGTCCTGCTTCGGCGTCGAGGCCAAACGCGCGGAGCGATCTGGCGCCGACTGGCTGCATCTCGACATCATGGATGGTCACTTCGTGCCGAATATTTCTTTCGGTCCACAAGTCGTCAAAGCCATCCGCCCGTTCACTAAATTATTTTTCGACGTTCACCTCATGTGTTCCAAGCCGGAAATCCTGCTTGAACCCTTTGCCAAAGCCGGTGCGGACGAAATGATCATTCACGTCGAACTTGGCGAACAAATTCCACCGCTCATCCAGAACATTAAATCGCTTGGCAAGAAAGTCGGTCTCGCCATCAATCCGCCCACGGCGATTAGCTCCGTCGAGCCGTATCTCGACCAGATTGATCTGCTGCTCGTGATGACGGTCAATCCCGGCTTCGGCGGGCAGGAATTCATCCGCGAAGGTCTGACTAAAATTCAGCAGGCTGTGATTTGGCGGCGCGACAAGGCGCTATCCTACCGCATCAGTGTGGATGGCGGCATCACCAATGAGACCGGTGCCGAATGCGCCCGCGTCGGCGCGGATACTTTTGTGGCGGGCACGAGTTTGTTTGGTGCCCGCAACTTGAAATCCGCCGTCACCAAATTGCGTAAGAGTGTGAGCGACACCGTCCCGCATTGAAGAATATTTTACGCATGGGGTCATCACCCCATTCAATTTTCCGCAGCCGAAGGATATGGTTTTTAAGCAGATAAAATTCTTATGAATACGCAAATGTTGATAGATACCGCACGCAAGCTGGTCGCTGACGACAAAGGATTGCTGGCGATGGATGAAAGCAATCCCACCTGCAACAAGCGCTTCGCGAAGCTCGGCATTCCGCAGACCGTGGATTTCCGGCGCGCGTATCGGGAATTGATCGTGACCGTGCCCGGTCTCGGCGAGAGCATCAGCGGCGCGATTCTTTTCGACGAAACAATTCGCCAGCAGAAAAAGGACGGCACTCCTTTCGCCAAAGCCCTCACCGACGCTGGCATCATTCCCGGCATCAAGGTTGATACCGGAGCCAAGGATTTGGCCGCGCATCCCGGCGAGAAAATTACCGAAGGTCTCGACGGATTGCGCGGACGCCTTGCGGAATATTTTCAAATGGGCGCGCGTTTCGCCAAGTGGCGCGCGGTGATCACCATCGGCGAAAACATTCCCAGCCGCAGTTGTCTCGAAGCCAACGCGCACACGCTCGCGCGCTACGCCGCGTTATGTCAGGAAGCCGGACTCGTCCCCATCGTCGAGCCAGAAGTGCTGATGGACGGTGCGCATACTCTGGAGCAATGCCGCAAAGTGACCGAGGAAACGTTGCGAAATGTTTTCATCCAACTCAATTGTCAGCGCGTGCTGCTCGAAGGCATGATTCTCAAACCCAACATGGTGCTGCCGGGCTTGGATTGCCCCGCGCAAGAATCCGTGGACGAAGTTGCCGACGCTACGGTGAAAACTCTTTTGCGAACCGTTCCCGCCGCCGTGCTGGGAATTGCATTTTTATCCGGCGGCCAGCCGAGCGAACTCGCCTCGGCGCGTCTAAACGCGATGAATGTCCGCTTCAAATCGCGACTGCCATGGGCGTTGACCTTCTCGTTTTCCCGCGCCATCCAGCAACCGGCTTTAGAAATCTGGCAAGGCAAGGAAGCCAACGTGAAAGCGGCGCAACAAGCCCTGCTGCATCGCGCCCGGTGCAACCATGCCGCTCGCCGGGGCGAATACTCCGCCGCGATGGATTCCGACATCGCCAGCGACACCGGCTCCGTAAAATCAAATTGAAGAAAACACAAAACGGCCTTTGGAAACAAAGGCGGATGAGGTGTCTCTGATTCGCGTGAGTCAAGATGAGGAGGCAAACCGATGTAAAAATTCCGCGATTGTTTCATCGTGAAGGCCCGCGTAATCTCAAGGCCGTAGCTTATGCCAATCGACTTTTCAAAACTCAAAGCTGCTCCAAAAACGGAGCGGCTGATTGATCCAATCGCAATTTTCCAAAGATTGAGAGTCACCGACTCATCAATCAATGACCTCTGGCTCGCACAAGGAGATGCGTTACGGGGATGGCACGAAAAACGTGATGAAAAAGATGTGGCGATTTCGCTCAACACGGGCGCTGGCAAAACTCTCGTTGGATTGCTGATTGGTCAGTCGCTTGTAAACGAAATGCGTTCAAAGGTTCTTTACGCGTGCAGTTCCATCCAGTTAGTTCTCCAAACAGCAAAAAAGGCTGAAGGGTATGGTTTGCAATGCACCACTTATGTAAAAGGTGATTTTAGTAATGATTTATTTGCCAAAGGTGAGGCCGTTTGTCTAACCACATATCAAGCCCTGTTCAATGGAAAGTCGCGTTTTTTCAGCAGCGAAATTGCCGGGATAGTTTTTGACGATTCGCACGCCGCTGAACACCTGCTGCGTGATCATTTCTCTTTGCATATTGAGAAAAAACGCTTTGAGTCAGTTTATTCCGGGATTGCCAATGAATTTGCCGACTATTTTCATTCGGTTGGTCTGGCAAATTCCTACGGCGAGATTATTGACGGAACAGGGAATCGCTTGTTGCTAGCGCCACCGTTTGAGGTTCGGCGTGTTCATTCTGCGATTATTAAATTACTGAAAGAATCAAGCGTCCCCACTGACTTTGACGCCACAGCTTTTGCGTGGGAACACCTAAAGGACAAAATTGACCTGTGCGCGTTTATTATTTCTTCATCCGAAATCACTATCACGCCGCCATTCATCCCAGTCAGGACGCTGCCATATTTCTCTTCAGGGATTCGGCGGGTTTATCTGTCGGCTACTTTATCTGCTGCGGATGTTTTTGTCCGCACGTTTGGCCGGCGGCCGTCTTCTGAAATCAAGCCCACAACGACAGCGGGAGAATGTGAACGGATGATTTTAATTCCGCAAAAAATGGCAAGTGTTGCTGACGATGTCGTTGTGGCAAAGCACGCAATCACTCCATATAAATCCCTGATTCTTGTTCCCAGTTATTCGAGAGCCGAACAATGGTCAAATATAGTAAAGTCGCCATCGAAAGACACCGCAACCGAAGCGATTGAAAATTTCAAGCTGGCGAAAGGGACAGACAAACTTTTGTTGACGGCGCGTTACGACGGCGTGGACTTACCCGGAGATATGTGTCGTGTCGTCGTGATTGATGATTTGCCCAGCGGACTTGGAGCTTTGGAGCGTTTCCTTTGGGAATACTTGATACTTT
>Ga0302323_100002307_pt1 | contig 15491 bp, 11 predicted proteins | sample Fen_T0_3_FD_201950 | JGI IMG/M metagenome (GOLD analysis project Ga0302323, IMG submission 201950) | Peat permafrost microbial communities from Stordalen Mire near Abisko, Sweden - Fen_T0_3 | ecosystem: Environmental > Terrestrial > Soil > Wetlands > Permafrost | place: Sweden: Abisko... | reverse complement strand
GGCCGCCTCACGAAAATGTTGCGCGATGAACATAGAGTGTACGACTCATAGTTCGGCCCGCGAGGCGCCGGGGCACCTGGCGCATCAGTCGATCTCGTAGTCACCAAGCAGCCGGCAATGATCGCCAGAGACCGAGCAATCGATCGCGGTTGAGGCGGGGAGTATCCGCCCCGCCGTCAGCTGCAGATCAATTCTGAGGAAGCCCATCGGCAGGAAGTCGATGCGGCTGGGCCGCCACGTCCAGCCCGGCCCTTCGCCCACCTCAACGTGCGTGTCGCGCAGCCCCGCCGTGAGCACCCTGTACTCGGGTTCGGACGGGGCGGTGTTGTAGTCGCCGAGGACGAGCAGCCGTTCGCCGGCCGCCAGCGCGGCATCGATGCGGCCACGGATGATGGAGATCTCCGCGTTTCGATTGGCCGGGTCGTAGATCATGGGCAACAGGAGGGGCGTGACCGTGCCGATCTCGGCGTGGTTTGGATGCGCATCGATGACGCGGACAGTTCCTCGCGGCGTGTCGACGATCATCTCCACGACTGCCGGCGGGTACGCCTTCTCGACGTCCCGAATGGGGTAGCGGCTCAGAACCGCCACTCCCCAGGCGCCGGCGCGCGGGGCCATGGCTCGGTACGGATACCGCGCCGTGATCGCGGCGTCCGCCTCGATGGCCGAGGCGTTGTCCGGCTCGAGTTCCTGGAGAGCGACGACGTCGGCGGTGACTCCCTCCAGTGCGGCAGCGGTCTCCGACGGGGTCCGCGTCCCGTACTGGAGGTTCCACGTCATGACGGCAATGTCGTGGCGCGATGCGGCACTCCACGGCGCCGAGACCCACTCGGACCCGAACAGCCCTCCGCCCGCGATCAGAACAGCGAGCAGCACGATACCCAGGCGGCGGGCACGGGCGACTGCCGCCACCGGCGTGAGGATTACGAGCACCCCGATGAACAGATGCGGCTCGAAGATGAGCATCAGCCCGAGAGGTCCGGACTGCGGAGCCAGGACCAGAGCGACGGCCGCGAGCCCGATCAGCGCCCCCGGCACGACCGCGAGCAGATCCCAGCGAAGAAGTCGAATGGAAGCCAAGCCCCACCTCTCGATGGCGTGTCGATCGCCCCGAGAGTGCCAGACACGGCCGGATCCTGCTCGTCTAGGGCCCGACCCTCGTGAGGTCCCACGTGAACGACGCGAACGAGTGCTCGTACTTGTAGGAGATACAAGTCCCCGAGATCTTGGTTGCCTTGGTGTCGATCTGCCAGTCCGAGTTGAAGCAGGTGCCTCCGGTTCCATCGGGACCGTTAGCCTTCGCGGAGCCTTCATCTATGTGGAAGAACGACGGCGGGGCGGCGCCGATCAGGATCAGGTTGATGCAGCTGAGCTCGGGCGCCTGGAACGAAGCCCATCCCCAGTACTGGATGTGATCCTTGTCGAGCGGACGCATGTAGAAGAGCTGCTGGTCATCGTGGGTCTCCGTGCCGGCCGCCTTGGTTCCGCTCGTCGTCTGGTCGCACTTGGGCTGCGCATGATGGGAGTCCCAGGTCCAGGAGATGGTGCCGGAAGGTCGCAGGAGCACGCAGCCGTCCGGAGATTTCGGCGGACAGTCGGCGTTGCCATCGGGATCGATCGTCCACGTGCCTGTGAACGTGGATGTTCCCGTGCCGTGGCCGCCTTCCAGATCCCACGACTCGGTAGCGCTCATCGTGCCGGTCCAGCCGCTGCAGCCGGTCGACCCCGCGGTCATCTTGGACGGGTCGGTGTTGGACAGGCTGTCGGTCATGTTGTTGTTGCTGACGATCAGGATGATCCGGGTCACGTCCTGCTCGGGGATGTTGCGGCAGAACTCCTTCTTCGCGGAGTTCGTCCAGTCCTCGGGCGGCTGGTCCTTGCCGGCGATCGTCTTGATCGCCCACACGTGCGCGTCGCTGTAGCCCTGGAGGGCGTTGTCGAACGTGATGTCTCGAACGGTGGGCGTGAAGTCGTACTGGAAGTAGGCGCTCGCGAGCGGCGACAGGTTCACGTCCAGGGAGTCCTTCTGGCCGCCTTCCAGCGTCTTTACCGAGTTCCGGAGGATAGGCCCGTTGCCTGGGAAGTTCGTATCGGCGGTCTTGTACTGGGGCTTGACCGGATCCTCGTTCCAGTTGCGGACGGCGAACTTGTCGAAGTGATCCGCGAACGGGAAGACCTGGTCCGCCGCGTTGGCGCCCTGCACGCCGTCCGCCGCAGCCGCCTTCCAGATCTCCGTGACCACTCCGTCGCCCTTCTCCATCGACGCGAACTGCAAGTACAGCCATGAGGCGTAGGCGTTGTCGTCGGTCTCTCGCGTCAGCGTCTTGTCCAGGCTGGCGAAGAGTCCAGGAAGCCACGAATACTGGTATGGGGTCGGCTGGCGCAGGTTCAGGTCGACCTTGTAGGCCACCCACGTCGCCGTGCTTTCCTTGAGCCACGACGCCTCGTTGAAGTCGTAGGCGAACTGAGCTGTATGCGCGAGCTCGTGGGCGATCTTGTCGAGTTCATCGGCGCCCGTGAGCGACGCGTCGAGCACGACGTACCCGGACGACTTGTTGCCGGTGAACGGCGCCGTGGCGGCCGCGAAACCCGGCTTGCGCGCGCTGACTGTGCAGACCTCGTTCGTCGGGTTAGTCGCGCAGGTCTGACGCCGAGGATCGACGCTACCAATGTCGATGAAGTAGAAGTCGATGGCGCCGTCCGGATTGATGGCAGCAGTCGGGATCGCGGCCAGGTCGGGAATTGGATACGTGAAGATGCCGGAAAATGCATTCCACACCCTCGACACGGCAGACGCGCGCTGCGCGAGTTCGTCGGCCGCGCCGGCCGCCGTGGCGGCCTTGACCCAGACTCGGGCCTTTCCTCCGGCGGCCGGCCAGCTCTGCCATGGCACCGATGCCGCGGCAACGACGACGCCTGCTCCGGCGACCGGAACGGCGCCCGCGGCCGCAGGTGACTGATTGAATATGCTGACCGGGTCGGACGGCCGGGCGCGATAGGGCGCCAGCTTTGCCAGCAGATCCCCGCTGAGAGTGGCTTCCTTGCCGGCGATCTCGCCGAGAAGGTCCGAAGCGGCCTCAGCGTCTGCGACCGGGCTGCGGAACTCGCTCGGCAGGGTGGGGGAGTCGTAGAGGGCGAGCGCGCGATCGAGGAGCGACTGCTCGTACGTGATCTTGCCGGAGGCGAGCGCGGCGGCGATGAGCGACTCGCTCGTGGGCGGCGTGGACGGCGTGGGCGGCGTGGACGGCGCCGCGGCGCTCGCCCGAGGTGCGCCCGAATCTACCGGGCCGGCGCCGGACGGGCCCGGCGAATGCGGCGTCTGCGACTGGCAGCCGGCCGCGACAAGGATGACCACGAGCAGGGCCGCCGCTCGGCTTGTTCGGACACGCACCGTACCCCTCCACCTGTGCCACGTCCGTTTGGGTCGGACATGGAGCGGAGTCAGGGTGACGTGTCCGAGGCGGCCTGGACTGAGCGTGGGCTGAAAGGATCGGCCGGTGAGACGGGGCAAAGCGGCTCGCACTGCGGGCCGCGTCGGAAAGTACCGATACCGCTATTGCGTAGAACCCACTACAATGCCGGGACACATGAGCAACTTCGTCTTCTCCAGCAGCCTCCTCCTTACCTGAGGCGAGCCCCATCAGGGTGCTCGCCGTTGACCTCCTGCACTTGGCAGGAGGTTTTTGTTTTCCCTGAAACCCACGCGCAAGCCCGCAGCGAGCAATGCGGACCAGATAGCGACCAGAAGGAACCGAAAGATGCCTCCCGTACCAGCCAGTCCCAACTCGATGCCGGTAGAGAAGTACACGCCCTTCCGTCCGCTCCCGCTCCGCATCGCCGACCGCGATTGGACCAACCGGGAGATCGAGAAGGCTCCCATCTGGTGCTCCGTGGACCTGCGCGACGGGAACCAGGCCCTGATCGACCCGATGGACCCGGGGCGCAAGCTGCGCATGTTCAAGGCCCTGGTGGCGATGGGCTTCAAGGAGATCGAAGTCGGATTTCCGGCGGCCTCGCAGCCCGACTTCGACTTCATCCGGCAGCTGATCGAAGAGGACCTGATCCCGGCCGACGTTACGATCCAGGTCTTGACGCAGTGCCGCCGTGACTTGATCGAGCGCACCTACGAATCGCTCCGCGGCGCCCGGCGGGCGATCGTGCATTTCTACAACTCCACGTCCGTGCTGCAGCGCCGCGTCGTCTTCCGCGCCGACAAGGCGGGCGTGACCAACATCGCGGTCGAGGCCGCGAAGATCTGCCTGGAGCAGGAGGCGAGGATCCCCGAGACGGAGATCCGGTACGAGTACTCTCCGGAGAGCTTCACCGGGACGGAGCTCGAGTACGCGCTCGAGATCTGCGTCGCGGTCATGGACGTGATCCAGCCCACACCCAAGCGGCCGATCATCATCAACCTGCCCGCGACCGTGGAGATGTACACGCCGAACATCTATGCCGACGTCATCGAGTGGTTCCACCGGAACACGCCCCGCCGCGACTCCATCGTCCTGTCGCTACACCCGCACAACGACCGGGGGACGGCAGTGGCCGCCGCCGAGTTCGGGCTGATGGCCGGCGCGGATCGCATCGAGGGCACGCTCTTCGGCAACGGCGAGCGGACCGGCAACGTGGACGTCGTGAACCTCGCGATGAACATGTTCAGCCAGGGCATCGACCCGAAACTGGACGTTACCGACATCGACGAGCTGCGCCGGATCGCGGAGCACTGCAACCGCCTGCCCGTGTCCCCGCGCCATCCGTACGTTGGCGATCTCGTTTACACGTCGTTCAGCGGCTCGCACCAGGACGCGATCAAGAAGGGCATGGAGGCGCTCCCGCCCGACTATCACACCTGGGAAGTGCCGTACCTGCCGATCGATCCCAAACACGTCGGGCGCAGCTACGAAGCGGTCATACGCGTGAACAGCCAGTCCGGCAAGGGCGGCGTCGCGTACATCATGAAGACCGAGCACGGGATGGATCTGCCGCGACGCCTCCAGATCGAGTTCAGCCGGTGTATCAAGGTGATCACCGAGGGCAGCGGAACCGAGATCACCGCGGACGAGATGTACGACGCGTTCGCCGCCGAGTATCTTCCCGCGGCGCCGGTCACGTGCCTCGCCGGCTACGAAACCAGCGCGACACACGAGGGCGTCCAGGTCCGCGCCGATCTGGCCACGGCAATAGCGGCACGAACGATCTCCGGACAGGGCAACGGTCCCATCTCCGCGCTGGTTCACGCGCTGCGCCGCGATCTTGACGTGGAGGTTGAGGTTCTCGACTACGCCGAGCATGCGCTCGGCGCGGGCGAAGAGGCAACGGCCGTCGCATACGTCGAAGTGCGCTCGCACGGCGAGTCGTGCTGGGGCGTAGGCATCGACCCCAACATCACCACGGCCTCGATGAAGGCGGTCCTCAGCGCTCTGGATCGGTTGGGCGTGGACGTGCTGGCATCTGCACAGCCGGCCGCAGCGGCCGACTGACACCGCGCCCTCGTGAATCACTGAGGGCCGCCTTTCGGCGGCCCCAGTGAGAAGAGGAAGTGCTCGCTCGGCTCGCTCGCCGGGAGCGTATGAATTAGCTGCGGGCCTTCACCCACTCCACGATTTCGCCTACGTGGCCATGGGCGATGCAGACGACGGTGTCCGCGCCGCCGTAGTAGACCGTGATTCGGCCGGTGGGTCCGTCCACGAGCGCCGCGCACGGAAAGACGACGTTCGGGACGTCGCCAACCTGTTCGTACAACATCTGCGGCGAAATGAGGTAATCGCGCGCGCGAGCCTTGACTTTCCAGGGTTCGTCAAGATCCAGCAGGGCGGCGCCCATGGAGTAGACGTATCCGTTGCAGGACGTCAGGACGCCGTGGTAGATCAGCAGCCAGCCCTCGGGTGTTTCGATCGGCGTGGGTCCGGCGCCGATCTTTGTGGACTCCCAAGTCCAGCCCTTTGTCGCCATGACGTGGCGATGGCGGCCCCAATGGATCATGTCGGGGCTTTCGGAGACGAAGATGTCCCCAAATGGCGTGTGCCCGTTGTCGCTCGGCCTCGAGAACATCAGGTACATGCCGTTGACCTTGCGCGGGAACAGCACGCCGTTGCGGTTGAACGGCAGATAGGCGTTCTCGAGCTGGTGGAAGGTCTTGAAGTCGTACGTGTACCCGATGCCGATCGTGGGGCCGTGGTAGCCGTTGCACCAGGTTACGTAGTAGCGATCCTCGATCCACACCACGCGCGGGTCGTACGCGTGCTCGAACTTCTCCTGGATCTCGGCGACTCGTCCGTCGGAGGCCACCCACTCGATCGTGGCCTCTTCGATCTCCCAGTTGATGCCGTCGGCGCTTCGCCCGGTGTGGAGGTTCATCTGCCGCGTGGTGTCGTCGATGCGGAAGACACCCGCGAATGCGCCTTCGAACGGCACAACAGCCGAGTTGAAGATGCTGTTGGAGCGGGGGAGAAGGTCACGCGGGATGATCGGGTTCCGGCTCGACCGCCACAGAGGTGCCGAATTGCCGGCAGGACGGTCTTCCCACGGAAGTCCGGGGAGGGCGGCGGCAGCAGGAATCTGGTCCAACGACTTCATCGAGGCCCTCTAGCTATGCCGTTTGAGGATCGAGCTGACGCGCGGTGTCGACTTCGACCGGCGTAGCCACCGGCCGCAGGGCTCGTGTCGACTCGCGTTCCACAAGGGTCGGCCGGAGGGATGTCTGCGTCACGCACTCCTTGTCGACCTCCAGGCGATGCGACAGGAGCGTGACCGCGAGCCGGCCCATGCCCAGCTTGTCGACGGCCATGGTCGTCAGCGCGGGAGAGATGAACTTCGCGAGGTCGATGTCATCGAACCCCACCACCGACAGCTGGTCGGGCACCACGATGCCCTCCTGCCGGGCCGCCTGCAGGAAGGCGACCGCGACGAGGTCGTTGGCGACGAAGAGGGCGGTGATCTCGGGATGGGCCTTGACGAATTCGATGCCCACCGCGGCAGCCGCCTCCGGGAGCCAGTACTGGGCGTCGATGAAGCAAGGGGTGAGCTCCTGCTCGGCCATCACCTGTTCGTAGCCGCGGCGCCGCTCGAGGATGCTCGGGTATGCCTGCGGCTCGGTCGCCAGTATCGCGATCTCGCGGTGGCCCAGCGACACCAGGTGCTGGACGGCGGTGCGCGCCCCGCCGACGTTGTCCATGACCACCGAGTCGAAGAGGTCATCTTCCGCGTATGCATCCACGAGGATGGTGGGCGGCGCGGCGCGGAAGGTGGCTGCGGTAGCCGGCGAAAGGTGCGCACCGGCGACGATCAGCCCGTCGCAGGTTCCGTTGGTGACGATGCGCGGCAGCTCGATCGGGTACTGGTGCAGGTCGACCGGCATCGTCGCGAGCATCAAGTCCATGTGGTGGCTACGGCAGCTTCCCTGGATCCCCGCTATGACCGGCGCGTAGAAGCGGTTGGCCTCCTGAACGCCGCCGTGATCCGGGTTGATCACCAGGCCGATGGTCATCGGGTTCAGGTGCTGACGCGAGACGCCGTCCACGGGCCTGTAGCCCAGCGTCCGAGCGGCTTCCAGCACGCGAGTGCGCGTCGCCTCGGACACGCCGGGCTTTCCTCTGAGCGCGAGAGATACGGCCGCGGGCGACAATCCCACCGCGGCGGCGACATCGGCCAGAGTTGCCGTCTTGTGTCCAACTCTATTGGGCACGCTCGCTCCCAGGAAGTACTGAAGGTTTAGTGAATGTTATCAGCCGCCCCAACGGCACGTCAATCGAATTCACAGGCGCAAAAACGGGCATTTTCGGCATAAAGCGGCCCATCGAGTGACCTTTCGTGGCACCAGGCGGTCCAAACGACACCAGAACGCTTGAGCCTTGAGTCACTTTCAATAAGCCTTGAGTTAGTTTCGAGATTGACAGTCCATTTGGCGTGGTCTACTGTCGGGAGCGCCGATGCCCGTCCCCGTCACAAGGGGCGACCCACGGCCGGCGTTCTGGCAAAAGCCATGCGGGGCGACCAGCGTGCCTGAGTGTGGTCAGGCCCAACGCGCTGAACCTGCGCTCCTCATGGGGAAGGAGGAAAGGGAAGCTAATGGGTAAATCTAGGATCCTGGCCCTGTTGGCCGTAGCCGTTCTGATCGGCTCGGCGTGCAGCAACTCGAGCACGTCGCCTTCGGCGGCTCCCGTGAGCACGGGCAACACCCCTGTCGTCACCCCGGCAGCGTCGGCCACGCCGGCTGCCTCGGCGGCCGCGGATGTGAACTCGTACCCGCGCGCGCAGACCCTGTACACCACAGGCAAGCAGTGGGGCGCCCCCTCTACCTGGAACCCGCTCGATCCGAACGCCGCGATGGGCGTCGTGGGCCTCCAGTACGAGACCCTGTTCCTGTACGACCCGCTCAAGGACGTCTACACCCCGTGGCTCGCCGCAGCGGCCGGCACCTGGGATGACGCCAAGACGACCTACACCGTCAAGGTCCGCACTGGCGTGAAGTGGTCCGATGGCAGCGATTTCACTGCCGACGACGTCGCCTTCACGATCAACCTGGGCCTCACCATGAAGTCGCTCGGCTCCAGCCTGCCGCAGGCCGGCCTGACGAGCGCGACCGCGTCTGACAAGACGACCGTCGTCGTCAAGTTCAGCGCGAGCCCGGCGTACCAGGAATGGGCGCAGTGGCTCTACAACTCCCCGATCGTCCCCAAGGCGATCTGGAGCAAGGAGACCGACGCCACCATCCTGAAGAACACCAACTGGAACGGCGTTGGCACCGGCCCCTACACCACGAAGGCTCACGCTGACGACCGCATGGTCTGGCAGAAGAACCCGAACTGGTGGGCCAAGGCTGCACTGAACCTGGAAGTCAAGCCGCAGTACATCGTTGACCTCGTCAACGGCGCCAACAGCGTTGCTCTCGGCCAGCTGCTTCAGGGTGGCATCGACCTTTCGAACAACTTCCTCCCGGGCGTCGCCTCGGTCGTCTCCGGCGGCTACGGCGTCACCACCTACTTCCCGTCGACTCCGTACATGCTCGCCGGCAACACGGCCGTGCTCGTCCCGAACACGACCAAGAAGCCCCTTGACGACGCCGCCTTCCGCAAGGCTCTTGCCACCGCGATCAACGTTGACGACATCGTCAACAAGGTCTACGGCCAGATCGTCGCCAAGTCCGACCCGACGGGTCTTCTCCCGTACTTCAGCAAGTACATCGACGCCAACCAGGTCAAGGCGCTCGGAGTCACCTTCGACACCGCCAAGGCCAAGGCCATGCTCGCCGCCGCCGGCTACAAGGTCGGTAAGGATGGCTTCGTGACCAACAAGGATGGCTCTGCCCTCAAGCTCAAGCTGGAAGTCCCGGATGGCTGGTCCGACTGGATGGCCGCCGAGAACTCCATCGCCGCGAGCGCGAAGGCCGCAGGCATCAACATCGATCCTCAGCACCCCGACTACAACACCGTAGTGGCAGACCGCAACCGCAAGGACGACGGCTCCGCCCCCGCGTTCGATCTGATCATCAATAACGACGTTCAGGTCGGCAACACCCCGTGGACGTGGTACGACTACGTCTTCCGCCTCCCGCTTCCGAACGGCGCGGCCGAGAACCGCAACTTCGAGGGCTACAAGAACGACGCCGCTTGGGCACTCGTTCAGAAGCTCGACAAGACCCCGGTTGACGACCTTGCCACCATGAAGACCATTGCCAGCCAGCTGCAGAAGATCCAGCTCACCGACGAGCCGATCATCCCGCTCTGGTACAACGGCATCTGGTCTCAGGTCAACAACTCGGTTTGGACCAACTGGCCGTCCGACAAGGGCAACCAGGTCCTGCCGGCTACTTGGAACGGTTACTGGCAGATGGGCGCCGTGCTCATGCTGACCCAGATCACCGCAGTCCCGCCGGCCAAGTAGGCTCTCGCTCTCTCGGCCCCTCCCTCCGAATAAGCCCGGGGGGAGGGGCTCTTCTCTGACCGCGACAACGGCCTCCAGGAGATGTCGTGCGACGCTACTTTCTGCGGAAGCTCCTGACCTACTTAGTAACGTTCTTCATAGCGGCGACGATCGACTGGTTGATCCCGCGGATGATGCCGGGCAATCCGATTGCCAGCCTCGTCACACGATCCTGCACCGGCTGCTCGCCGGAGTTCGCGCAGGCGATGGTGACGCACTACCAGAACTTGTTCGGTCTCGACAAGTCACTGCCTGAGCAGTTCATCGGTTTCTGGGTGTCTCTAGTCCAGGGTGACTTGGGACTCAGCATCTACGGAAACGGCCGCCCGGTTGCCAGCATGATCATGGGCGCGGCCCCGTACACCCTCGCGGTGCTTGTTCCGGCCATCCTGCTCAGCTGGATCATCGGCAATACAGCGGGCGCGATCGCCGCCCGCCGACGCTGGCTCGACAACACCGTTCTGCCTGTCGGCTACGTCCTGACCGCCACGCCGTACATGTGGCTCGGGCTCGTCGTCGCGTTCGTACTCAGCTTCCAGCTGAGGTGGTTCCCGATGTCGCTCGGGTACAGCCAGAATCTCGAGCCCTCCCTAACGATCGATTTCTTCTTGGACTTGGTCAGCCACTGGATCATGCCCTTCATGTCGCTCTTCCTCGTGATGTTCGGAGGCTGGGCGATCGGCATGAGAAATATGATCATCTACGAACTGGAGTCGGACTACAGCCGCTACCTTGAGGCGTTGGGGGCGCCGCAGGGGTTGATCCGCAATTACGCGTTCCGGAACGCCATGCTGCCTCAGATCACCGGCCTCGCCCTTCAGCTGGGCGTGATCGTCGCCGGCTCGCTCGTTACCGAGATCGTGTTCCAATACCCGGGCGTGGGTCAGCTGGTCTTCAACGCCATCAAGAGCGAGGACTACTTCCTGCTGCAGGGGATCTTCTTGTTCATAATCATTGGCGTGTTGGCTGCCAACTTCATTGTTGACATCGTCTACGTGATCGTGGACCCCCGCACTCGTGTGGCGATGAGAGGAGGCACGGCATGACCGCGGCTACTCAGTCGACCACGACCGATGGGGCGGATCCATCAGCCGTCGCGACTCCCGGCCCCGCGAAGCGAGCCAGAGGCGACGTACTCTTCTTCGCCCTTCGTTCGAAGAAGTTCCTTATCTCAGTATCGATCCTGACCGTGCTGGCTTTGGTAGCCATCTTCGGTCCGATCATCGACAGTACGGACCCGTACGCGCAGCTCGGGTTCCCGTTCCAGCCGCCGAGCGGCGATCCCGGAAGCCTCTTTGGAACGGACTACTTCGGCAACGACGTCTTCGCCCAGTTCGCCAACGGACTGCGTGCGACGTTCTTCGTCGGTTTCCTGGGTGGCGGGCTTGGCGCGCTGATCGGGATGGTGGTCGGTTTTGTCGGCGGATATATCGGAGGCTGGGTCGACGAAGTCCTGGCCGTGTTCACGAACATCCTGCTCGTCATCCCGACTCTGGCCGTTCTGCTCGTCATCGCGTCCTACCTGCCGTCGGAGCTCCGCGGCGTGCCCTTCGAAGCCATCTTCATCGGACTCACCTCGTGGCCCTGGGCCGCGAGAGCCATTCGAGCCCAGACGTTCTCGTTGCGGTCGCGTGACTTCGTCGACCTCGCGAAGCTGAGTGGGCGCCGAAGCTGGAAGATCATCGCCTTCGAGATCGCGCCCAACATGAGTTCGTATCTCTTCCTGACGTTCATTCTTCTCTTCGGTGGCGCGATCCTCATCGGCGCCAGCCTGGACTTCATCGGCCTCGGGCCCCACGACGGGATCACGCTCGGACTGATGATGTACAACGCGGTCGCCTGGGGCGCCCTCACACTCGGCTGGTGGTGGTGGTTCATTCCGCCGGGCATCGGCATCATGGCCGCGGTCGGGTCCCTCTACGTCATGAACGTGGGCCTCGACGAGATCTTCAACCCCAAGCTCAGGGAAATGTGACCCGATGAGCCTTCAGGTTACAGACCTTCGGGTCTACTACCGAACCCGGGCCGGCGACGTCAAGGCACTCGACGGCGCGACCTTCCAGATCGCCGACAAGGAGATCATGGGTCTCGCCGGGGAGTCGGGCTGTGGCAAGAGCACTCTTGGAAACAGCCTGATCCGCCTCGACGGCCGCATGAAATACATCTCCGGAAACGTAAACCTCGACGGAACCGATCTGCCCATCTGGGACAAGGACGAGATGGTGCAGTACAGGTTCCGCGAAGTCTCCGTGGTCCCGCAGTACGCCATGAGCGCGATGAACCCCACCAGGAAGATCGGAAAGATGGTTGCCGACCTGGTGGAATCGCGCGGCATGAAGTTCGGCGAGATCAAGGACGAACTGACGCGGCGTATCGACCTTGTGGGTCTCGACCAGGACGTGCTCACGCGCTATCCGATCGAACTCTCAGGCGGCATGAAGCAGCGCATGGTCATGGTCATCTCGACCTTGCTGGACCCGTCGCTGCTGATCGCCGACGAGATCACGTCCGCGCTCGACGTATCCACTCAGCGTGCAGTTGCCGAGACCCTGGTCAGCTTCCGCGACCACGGCTTCGTCAAGAGCATGATGGTGATCACGCACGACGTCTCGATCCTTTACCAGATCGCGGACTCGATCATGATCATGTACGCGGGTAAGCTGGCTGAGAAGGCGCCCACTGCCACGATCATTCAGAAGCCTCTGCACCCGTACACGCAGGCGCTCGTCAACTCACTTCCCGAAGTGGGCGTGCGGTACAAGGACAAGAAGCTGGCCGGCATTCCGGGCAGCCCGCCTTCGCTCCTCAAACCGCCCACGGGATGCCGTTTCCGGGCTCGCTGCCCGCTGGCATTCGCCAAGTGCGCCGAAGAGCCGCCGTTCGTCAAGGTCGACACAGACCATTCGGTCGCCTGCTGGAAGGTCCCGGGAACCGATGCTTAGTCTCAACAGGGTCTCCAAGGTCTACAAGGTAGGCACGTTCGGCGGCAAGGACCTGGTCGCCGTTCGAGACTGCACATTCGACGTCAGCCCCGGCGAATGCGTCTCCCTCATCGGGGAGAGCGGTTCGGGCAAGACGACCGTCGGAAAGATGGTCCTCAAGCTGATCTCCATCAGCAAGGGCTCCATTACCTACGACGGCGCGGACGTGGCCTCCGTCAAGGGCGGCGGCGATGTGAAGTCGTACTACGGGCACGTCCAGGGCGTCTTCCAGGATCCGTTCAGCTCGTACAACCCGATCTTCAAAGCGGATCGCGTCTTCGACCTGATCCGCCGCGAATACTTCCCCGGCATGGCGGCCGCGGAGTGGCGAGACAAGGTTGAGGCGGCGCTTCGGAGCGTCACCCTGGACCCGAGCCAGGTGCTGGGCAAGTACCCGCACCAGCTCAGCGGCGGCCAGCTCCAGCGTCTGCTTGTGGCTCGGGCGCTGCTGCTGGACCTCAAGATCCTCGTCGCGGACGAGATCATCAGCATGCTCGACGCTTCCACTCGGATCGACGTCCTGAACCTGCTGGCCGATCTCAAGAGCCGCGGCGTCGGAATCCTGTTCGTAACCCACGACCTCTCGCTGGGCAACTACATCAGCGAGCGGACCGTGATCCTCAGGCGCGGCTCCATCGTGGAGATGGGCGCCACGGACAAGGTGTTCGGACAGCCGACTCACCCCTACACCAGGATGCTGATCTCGTCAGTTCCGCAGCTCCACAAGAAGTGGTCTCAGATCGAGGCCGAGATCGGGGATCCGGTCGTGAAGGGCGCCTCGTGCCTCTTCCACGACGCCTATCCGACCGCCGGCAAGAACGGCATCTACGCTCCGACGGACCCAACCCTGGTCAAGATCGAGGACGACCACTTCGTTGGCTGCTTCGATCTCGACAACGAGAAGGTGGGGATCCTCGCGGCATAGGGCCGCATCGGTTGTGCTTTCGCGCATTTCGAACGAACCGCGCTCCTTTGGAACGCGGTTCGTTCTTTTTGATTCGGGCCGGCGGACGATGACCTCAGCGGGGTGCCGGACGGCTCGGCAGTTGGGTGCAAGAGATCGGTGCCCGGGTGCGGGTCGGCCCTCCGAATCGGTGAGTCGCTCCGTTATGGTTCACCTGTGGCACTAGTGAGAGCACTCCAGTCGCTTGCGAGTCTGGTTCGCGCGCCGGCCGTGGCCCGGTGGATGCGTGTGATCGGTCCCGCCTGGATCGTCATGCTCGCCGATGTGGACGCCCCGAGCGTGATCACTGCCGGGCAGGGCGGTACGGATTCCGGATACGCGCTTCTGCTGCCCGTATTCGCGGTCGTGCCGATTCTCTTCGTCGTACAGGAGATGACGGCACGACTGGCGCTGGCTACGGGAAAGGGCCACGCGGAGCTCGTCATGGACCGCTACGGCGCTCGATGGGCGGCCGTCTCCGTGCTCGGCATGGCCGTCATCAACTTCGTTGCGTATGTCGCGGAATTCGCAGGCATCGCCCTCGGGGCGCGGATCGTGGGCATTTCGGAGCCGGTCGCGATCCTATGCGCCCTGGCCATCCACGCCGCGATGGTCCTGACAGGTGGATACACCTGGTTTGAACGGTTTGCCCTGTTGCTCTCGCTTGCCCTGTTCAGCTTCGTGGTGCTGGCAGTGGCAGGGCGTCCCGATCTGGGCCATCTGGTGTCGGACCTGAGCCCATTCCCCGCCGACGTCCCACATGACTATTTTGCGCTGGTCGTGGCCATGATCGGCGCTTCGATAATGCCCTGGATGCTCTTCTACCAGCAGTCGGCGAGCGTCGACAAGAAACTCAAGCGCGAGGATCTGAAGGGGACGCGCGTGGAAACCCTGGTGGGCGCGATCGCCAGCCAGGCATTGATGGCCGCGATCGTCATCGCCGCGGCCGCCGCCATGAAGTCGGCGCCCGCCGTGCCATCGTCGGCAACGAACCTCGCCGAACTTCCGGAGGGACTTGCCCGCCTGGCCAACAGCGGCCCGGGCTGGCTGATCGCGGTGGGGCTCATCGGCTCAGGCTTGCTCGCGCTCGTGGTCGTGTCGCTCTCGGCGGCATGGGGAGTAGGGGAGTTGATGGGTTGGCCTCGGAGCCTGAACCTCAAGCCCAGCCAGGCCCGCCACTTCTACGCGATGATGTTCGTGGAGGTCGTCCCGGCAGCGCTCGTCGCACTCCTGTCGCGCGATCTGGTGCGCCTGTGTATCGGGGCGATGGTCTTCAACGTCGTCGCGCTGGCCTTGCCGCTCGCGTTCCTGGTCAGACTCACGAGCGATGCCGAACTGCTTGGGGATCTCGTCAACACGCGACGTCGCACGTGGATTCTGTGGGCGGTCACGGCCGGGCTGCTCATTTGTGGCCTCTACGGGATGTTCCAGTACCTGACATAGAAGCGCGCTTCGGGCCGGCGCGATTCGCCACAATGGGGCGGTGATGTCCGGGCTGCCGGTTGCGGCCCGATCGGGTGGCCGTAGGAGGGCGTCGTAGGAGATGCGGGTGCAGCAGGCAGACCGTCGCGGCAGGCAATCCACGGCCTTGCGTACCACGCACGTCTCGAGGGCGGCACTCGCCGCTGTAGTCGGATTCGCGCTGT
>Ga0302323_100002306_pt1 | contig 15496 bp, 16 predicted proteins | sample Fen_T0_3_FD_201950 | JGI IMG/M metagenome (GOLD analysis project Ga0302323, IMG submission 201950) | Peat permafrost microbial communities from Stordalen Mire near Abisko, Sweden - Fen_T0_3 | ecosystem: Environmental > Terrestrial > Soil > Wetlands > Permafrost | place: Sweden: Abisko... | reverse complement strand
TGCAGCGGGTTTCTTGGCGGCCGGCTTCTTCGCAGCGGGTTTTTTCGCGGCGGGTTTTTTCGCGGCGGGTTTCTTCGCAGCTTTCTTGGCAGTTGCCATGGGTCTCCTTCCCTTCCTGTCGGTTGATGCGAGCGGACGATGCCGTTCGGTGTGAAGCGGTCCGTCCTGTCACGGGTTACCACTCCATCGGCGGCGACTATACCGCATTTTCAGAGGAAGGGAATGGTTGGCATAGAGGAATCTGACGACCTGTTGCGTAAAGACAAATCGGAACGAAGTGCGTCCGGAGGGGGCTTCTACCCCCCGAGGAGCTTGACGAAGGTCTGAAGGACGATCGCATTGGAGATGTCGACGAAGAATGCGCCGACCAGCGGCACCACCAGGAACGACCGGGGCGAGGCCCCGTATTTCTTGGTCATCGACGTCATGATGGCGATGGCGGTCGGTGTCGCGCCCATGGCTAGTCCGAAGTAGCCTCCTGAAGCGACCGCGGCGTCATAGCTGCTTCCCAGCAGCCGGAACACCACGCGGGAGATCAGCAGCCAGGCGACTGCCACCTGGGCCGTGAGGATAACCATCAGCGGCAGCGCCACGCCCGCCAGCGATGCCAGGTTCAGCGTCATCAACGACATCGAGAGGAAGAGTCCGAGCGTCACTTCGGCGACGAGCGCCAGCGGCGCCGATCCGGTCGGCCAGCCGAGCCGAGGGAAGAGGCGCGGTACCGTATTGGACAGGACCATGCCGCAAAACAGGGCAGTGACGAACTTGGGCAACGTGAAATGGACGGCTTCCAGCAGGTCGTTCAGTTCGTCGGAAACGGCAATGGCGATCGCAATGACCAGAACGGTGGCGAGGAGGCCGTTGGCGTCGAGCTTGGGCTTGTTTTCGTCTTCATAGCTGACGCCGACGGTGAGTTCCTCGGCATCCTTGGCCGAAAGTCGATGGCGCGTGACCAGTCGGTGGCCGAGCGGACCGCCCAGCAGGCCACCGGCGATCAGCCCGAACGTTGCCGCAGCGGCGCCCATCGCCGAGGCGGTGGCGACGTCGAATTTCGCGCCGATGATCGGGCCCCATGCGAGCACGGTGCCGTGACCGCCGGAAAGCGCTGCAGAGCCGCCCAGCAACCCCGCCGCAGGCGGGAAGCCCATCAACGTCGCCAGGCCCACCCCGACGCCGTTCTGCACCACCAGATTCAGGACCGCGACAATGGTAAGCACGACAAGCATCACGCCGCCCTTCGCCAGCAGACTCAGGTTCGCGGAAAGGCCGACGGTCGTGAAGAAGACGATCAGCAGCATATCGCGGGCAGCGAGCTCGAATTTGATCTGCACACCCGTTGCCAGGACCAGCAGCGTGAGCACGAATGAAGCGATGAGCCCCCCGGTGACCGGTTCGGGAATGCCGTATTCGCGCAGCCAGTGGATGCGGCGGTTCACCCCGCGGCCCAGGAACAGGACGAATATGGCCAGGATCAGCGTATGGTGGTCGTCGAAGGTCACGTGGCGGCTGGCTCTTTTGGCAGCGGGGATCAGTGTATCGCCCACTGCAGGTTGCCAGGAAGGTGGCGCCGCGCGTTTCGAAGCAGGCGCGCGAGCACGGCGGGAGAGTAAAATACGTCGAGGGGACTTGAGGACGCAGCGCGCGGCTGGCCGACGAGTCCCCGTTTGTCGCACGACCGTTTCCATCGGAACCGCCGCATGAGTGCCCCCACCACCAATCCCGCCGACCTGCGCGTCGATTACATGCGTGCGTCGCTCGACGAAGCGGATGTCGACCCGGATCCTTTCCGGCAGTTCGCGCGCTGGTTCGACGAAGCAGTCGCCGTGCAGGTCCCGGAACCCAATGCGATGACGCTCGCCACCGTCGACGCGGAAGGCCGGCCGTCCGCACGCATTGTGCTGCTGAAGGCCGCGGATGGGCGCGGACTCACGTTTTACACCAACTACGCCAGCCGCAAGGGGCGTGAACTGCCGCAGGACGGGCACGCGGCGCTGCTGTTCTTCTGGGCCGAGCTCCAGCGCCAGGTGCGCATCGAAGGCGCGGTCGAGAAGGTCGACGTCGCCACGGCCGATACCTACTGGGTCAGCCGCCCGCGCCTGTCGCGAATCGGCGCGTGGGCGTCGCCGCAAAGCGAGCCGCTGCGCGATCGCGCCGTGCTGGAGTCACGATTCGCGGAAGCCGAGGCGCGCTTTCCGGGCGAACTCGTACCGCGTCCGCCGCACTGGGGCGGCTATCGTCTCGTTCCCGAAATGTTCGAATTCTGGCAGGGCCGCCCGTCAAGGCTGCACGACCGACTCGTCTACCAGCGCGATGCTGCGGGCTGGCGCATCGGTCGTCTGGCGCCTTGAATCTGTTTCGCATCCAAAACCCGACGCTCGCGGCACTTATCGCGCTCGGCATCGCCAACCACGCCGTCCTCACCGGCAATCGCGTCACCGTAACTTTGCAGGCCATCAAGCAGGGCCATTCGACGGCGGTGGTCGGCATTTTGGTGGCGGTGTATGCATTCCTGCCGATGTTGTGCGCGGTCGCCGCGGGGCGCATTTCGGACCGCATCGGCGTGCGCCGGCCGATGCTGGCCGGCTCGCTGGGCCTCGCAGCGGGAGCGCTGATCCCCGTCTTCGTCCCCGGCCTCATCGCGTTGTTCGCGAGCGCGGCGCTGGTCGGCGTGGCCTTCATGACGTTCCAGGTCGCCGCACAGAACGCGACCGGGGAACTGGGCGATACCACCGCTCGCGTCCACAACTTCAGCCAGCTGGCCGTCGGCTATTCGATTTCCGGGCTGCTGGGGCCGCTGATTGCCGGCTTCACCATCGACCATGCCGGCTATACGACGTCGTTCGCGTTGCTGGCCGCGATTCCGTTGCTGCCGACGGTGGTGCTGGCCGCGGGCAAGGTCGCGCTGCCTGGCCCGCATCCGGTGCGCGCCGCCGGCATTGCGGGAAGCGCATTCGACCTGGTCACCCACCGGAAGCTGCGACGGGTCTTCGCCGTCAATGTCTTGCTGTCGATGGGCTGGGACCTGCACACGATCGTGATCCCGGTCTATGGCGCCGGCATCGGACTCTCCGCGTCGCAGATCGGGATGGTGCTGGCGTCCTTTGCCGCGGCGACCTTTGTCGTGCGCTTCTCGATGCGCTGGATCGTGCGCCGCGCGACGCCGCACCAGGTGCTCACCGCCGCGCTCTTCATCGCCGCTGCCGTGTACATGCTGTTCCCGTTTGTCCATTCCGCGCCGGCGCTGATCGCCATGTCGTTCACGCTGGGGCTGGGGTTGGGCATGAGCCAGCCGATGGTGATGGCGCTGCTGCACATTCACGCGCCGCCGGGGCGCACCGGCGAGGCGGCCGGCGTACGGATGTCGCTCGTGCAGTCGATGGCATGCGCGGTGCCGCTGGTGTTCGGCGCCGTGGGCGCGACCGTGGGATTGACGCCGGTGTTCTGGTCGGTGGGCCTGTGCCTGGCGACCGGAGGCTGGTTCACCAAGCGCGCCGCGTAGGGCGCGCGCGGGTCAGCCGTGGACGCGCGCCTTCAGCCTCTCGGCGAATGCCTTGCGGAACTTGGCGACCTTCGGTGCCACGACGAGCATGCAATAAGGCTGGCGTGCATTCTGCTCGAAGTAGTCCTGGTGGTAGTTTTCCGCCGAGTAGAACGGCGCGTTCCCCGCAACTTCCGTCACGATTGGCGCCGGCCACAATTTTCCGGCGTCGAGTTCCGCGATCAGTGCTTGCGTGGTTGCGCGCTGTTCCGCCGACTGGCAGAAGACCACGGACCGGTACTGCGTGCCGACGTCGTTGCCCTGACGGTCGCGCGTGGTCGGATCATGGATCGTGAAGAACACCGTGAGCAGATCGCGGAACGACAGCACGGCCGGGTCGAACGCAATTTGAACGACCTCCGCATGGCCGGTGCGGCCCGTGCAGATGTCCTCGTAGGAGGGATCGGCCGTCGTTCCGCCCGCGTATCCCGAGGCTACCGCCGTCACGCCGTCCAACTCTCGAAACACCGCATCGAGGCACCAAAAGCAGCCGCCGCCCAATACAGCGACTTCGCGCGTGTCATGAGGTTGGGAGGACGGGGAGAGTTTCGAGCTCATCGTAACAATTCCTTGCAATTGTCGGCTTCCGTAAGACCTCAGGTTGCCGCCATTCGTTCCGGTCGGAGTTAGTCGCGGCGGGCAGCATGCCCTTACTTTGATCTGTGGCGGGGCCGCGGTCTGCGATAATCGCATAACTGCTTACCAGCGCGCCTTTCCGCGCGAGTCTCCTTGGGTCCCGTCCGCTTCTTCCGCCGCACCGTCTCCCGCCTGAACAGCGTCGGCTGGTTTCGCGCCGCGGGCAGCCTTTCCTTTGTCACGCTGCTGGGACTGGTGCCGCTCGCCACCGTAGCCTTTGCATTCGTGGCGCAGTTCCCCATCTTCCAGGATTTCCTGAGGGTGCTCGAGGCGTTCCTGCTGCGCCACCTGCTGCCTTCGTCCGCCTCGGGCATCGTCCACCAATACGTTGTGGTGCTCGCCGAGGAAGCGGCGAACGCCGTCGGCCGGTCGATCGTCTTCGTCGCCGTCACGGCCGCGCTGGCCATCGACACGATCGAATCGGAAATCAACGAGATCTGGGGCGTGCGCAAGAAGCGCCCGATTGCGCGACGCATCCTTGTCTACGTGTTCGGCATCACCGCGGGCCCGGTGATCCTGGGCGCAACCATTTCGCTCATCGCCTGGACGCTCGCCGAGGTTGTCGCGGCGGTGCCGCTGCAGGGGGCGCTGAACGAGGCGGTGCGGCGCTTTGTGCCGACGGCGCTGGTCATCGTGGGGTTGACGCTCCTCTACCGCATCGCTCCCGCGCGCCTCGTGCTCTGGCGCTATGCCATCGCCGGCGGCGTGCTTGCCGGCATCGCCTTCGAAGTCACGAAGCGGATTTTCACGTGGTATCTGGCGAGCTTCCAGAGTTACGAATTGCTCTACGGCGCCCTTGCGGCCGTTCCCGCATTGCTGTTCTGGATCTTCCTGGGTTGGCTGATCGTGCTCGCGGGCGCGGCCATATCGGCGACACTCGCGGAAGCTGGCGGGCGCGGTAATACCGCCGTCTGACATCCTCGCCTTGCCGAATCCGGACCGGCAGGCTACATTTCACGCGTTCTAAGCGAAGGAGTCTCATCTCGTGTGGTCCCTGATTCAAGCAGCGGGTTGGCCGATATGGCCGCTGATTGCCGCGTCGATCGTGGCGCTCGCACTGATCTTCGAACGTCTCTGGTCGTTGCGGCAGTCCATCGTCGCACCGGTGGGCATGGTGGACAGGATCCTGGTCGACTTCCGGCAGACCGGGGCAACACCCGAGCTGTTGACGCGGACGGCGGCGCAAGGACCACTCGGGCGCATCCTCGCTGCGGGCCTCGCCAACGTGAAGGCGCCCCGTCCGGTGATGAAGGAGGCCATCGAGGAAGTGGGCCGTGTCGTCACGCACGACCTCGAACGGTTCCTCACCACGCTCGGCACCATCGCGGCAATGGCGCCGCTGATGGGCCTTTTCGGCACTGTCGTGGGGATGATCGAGATCTTCGGCTCACAGGGCGCCGCGGCGTCCAATCCGATCCAGCTCGCACAGGGCATCTCGATCGCGCTGTACAACACTGCGATGGGCCTGATCGTCGCCATTCCGTCGATGATCTTCTACCGCTATTTCCGTTCGAAAGTCGACACGCTGGTCGTGGAGATGGAGCAGCAGGCGATCAAGCTGGTCGATTTCGCGCATGGTGAACGCAAGTGAGAGGCGCGGCGCCATGAACCTCCGTGGAGCGCGCGTCCGGGACGACCCCGAAATCAACTTCATTCCGCTGATCGACGTCCTGCTCGTCATCCTGATCTTCCTCATGGTGACCACCACGTATCAGCGCGTCGCGGAACTGCAGATCACGCTGCCCGAGGCCGACGCCGACGCCGTGAAGCAGCGGCCGAAGGAAGTCAACGTCGGCATCGACGCGCAGGGCCGCTACGTGATCGACAAGAACGTGTTCACGTTCACCACCGTCGGCGCGCTGGGCGAAATGCTGAAGCGGGCCGCCGGCGACGCCAAGGACCCGGTGGTCATCATCAACGCCGACGCGAACGCCACGCACCAGTCGGTCATCCACGTGATGGAGGCCGCGCGCCAGGCGGGCCTCGTCCACATCACCTTCGCGACGCAGACGCCCGTGAAGTAACGGCACGTCCGTGGATCCTGCGCAGCGCCTCGTCGCGACCTGGTACACGCCGCGCGTCACGCCGCTGGCCGCGCTGCTGTGGCCGTTGTCGATCCTCTATCGCTTTCTCGTCGCCGTGCGGCGAGTGCTTTTCCGCGTCGGTCTCCTGCGTTCGCAAAGTCTTCCGGTCCCCGTTGTCGTCGTTGGCAACATCAATGTGGGCGGGGTGGGCAAGACGCCGCTGACGCACGCGCTGGCCGAGCAGCTTTTGCAGCGCGGATTCACGCCGGGAATAGTGAGCCGCGGCTATGGTGGCAGCAACGTCGCGCCGCGCGCCGTGGCCGAGGGCGATGATCCGAAGGTCGTCGGCGACGAGGCGCTGCTCCACGCCACCGCGGGCTTTCCTGTCTGGATCGGGCGCGACCGGGCGGAAGCCGCGCGTGGCCTGTTGCGGGCCGAGCCTGGATGCGACGTGATCCTCGCCGACGACGGCCTGCAGCATTACGCGCTGGCCCGCGCAATGGAAATCGCCGTGGTCGACGCGTCGCGCGAATTCGGCAACGGCCTCATGCTGCCGGCGGGTCCGTTGCGCGAACCCGTAGCGCGCCTCGCGGACGTCGACGCCGTCGTACGGCTGGTCGCGCGCGACGTGCCTCGCCCGCCCGCGGCGAACGGTGCGCGGACTCTGATGACGCACGAGCCGCTGCCATGGCGCAATCTCGTGCAGCGCGACTTCGTCGCCGACCCGGCACAGTGGCGGGGAAAGGAGATCCACGCGCTCACGGGCATCGGCAATCCGCAGCGATTCTTCGACATGGTAGCCTCGCTGGGCATCGCGGCCCGCTGCCACGCCTTTCCCGATCACCACGACTTCGCCGCCGGCGACATTGCGTTCCCCGGCGCTGGCGCGATCCTGATGACGCAGAAGGACGCGGTAAAATGCCTGGCATTCGCCGACGCGCGCTGCTGGTACCTGCCGTTGCGTGCAATCGTCGACCCGGCGTTAGTCGCCCTCGTCCTGGAGAAGATCCGTGGATTCAAAGCTGCTTGATTTGCTCGTCTGCCCGGTGACCAAGGGTCCGCTGACCTTCGACCGGGAGAAACAGGAACTCATTTCGAAATCGGCGCGGCTCGCCTATCCGGTGCGCGACGGCATTCCGGTCATGCTCGAGGAAGAAGCGCGCAAGCTCACGCCGGCCGAATATGAATAGCATCGATTGAATGGCGCACCGGCGGCGGACGTGGCGCTCACGGTTCCCTTCACGGTCCTCATCCCGGCGCGCTACGCGTCGACCCGGCTCCCCGGCAAGCCACTGGCTGACATAGCCGGCAAGCCGATGGTCGTGCGCGTCGCGGAACGTGCACGCGAAAGCGGCGCCGCTCGCGTCGTGGTCGCCACCGACGACGTGCGCGTGCATGATGCCGTCGTGGCGCACGGCCTTGTGGCATGCATGACGCGCGCCGATCACGCGACCGGCACCGATCGCCTCGCCGAAGCGGCGGATCAGCTGGGCCTCGCGGACAACGCGATCGTGGTCAACGTCCAGGGCGACGAACCGCTGCTCGACGCCGCGTTGATTCGGGACATGGCGGCGCTGCTGGCCGCGCGGCCCGATGCGGCCATCGCCACGGCCTGCCACCCTATCGACGATGTCGCCGAGGCCTTCAACCCGAACGTCGTCAAGGTGGTGCTCGACGCCGCCGGCTATGCGCTCTACTTCAGCCGCGCGACCATTCCCTGGGCAAGGGACGCGTTTCGCGACTCTCCCGGGACGCTGCCGCCGGGACTGCCGCTGTATAGGCATTACGGACTTTATGCGTATCGCGTCTCGTTCCTGCGGGCGTTTCCGGCGCTGGCGCCCGCGCCGATCGAGCGCTTCGAAGCGCTGGAACAGCTGCGCGCGCTCTGGCATGGTTACCGGATCGTCGTCCAGGTCACGCACGGCACGCCGGCGCCGGGAATCGACACGCCCGAGGACCTGGCGCGGGTGCGCGAGATCTTCGCGCGCGGTCACCGGGACTGACTTCGGGGCTGGCTCGCGTTGACCGCCCTCCTGATAACGGCGAGAATCGGACGCATCCCGAAACGGTCCGAAGACCAAGGCCCCGCGCCTTGGCGAAACGCGGCCGACGCTCCCGCCAATCCCGCCTACTCCTCCAAGCCACGATCATGCGACTGATTCTGTTGGGCCCGCCGGGCGCCGGCAAGGGCACCCAGGCCAATTTCATCAAGGAAGCCTACGATATTCCGCAGATTTCCACCGGCGACATGCTGCGGAGCGCGGTCAAGGCGGGGACGCCGCTGGGCCTGGCCGCGAAGAAGGTGATGGATAGCGGCGGGCTCGTCTCCGACGACATCATCATCGGCCTCGTCAAGGATCGCCTGACCGCCGCGGACTGCGCGAATGGCTACCTCTTCGACGGCTTTCCGCGCACGATTCCACAGGCCGACGCGATGCGCGACGCCAATGTGGCGATCGACTTCGTGCTCGAGATCGACGTGCCCGACAGCGCGATCGTCGAGCGCATGAGCGGCCGCCGCGTCCACGTGGCGTCGGGCCGCACGTATCACATCAAGTTCAATCCGCCCAAAGTGGCGGGAAAGGACGACGTCACGGGCGAGGAGCTGATACAGCGCGACGACGACAAGGAGGCGACGGTACTGAACCGTCTCGCCGTCTATCACGCGCAGACCGAGCCGCTCGTTGCCTATTACGCCAAGTGGGCGGCCGCGGGGGACGTGCGGGCGCCGAAGTATCGCAAGGTCGACGGGATGGGCACCGTGGAAACCATCCGCGACGCCAGCCTTGCGGCACTGAAGAGCTGATCAGCCGATGTCCCGGCGAAACGCGTTCTACGCGCAATCGGGCGGCGTGACGGCCGTCATCAACAACAGCGCAGCGGGTGTCATCGAAACCGCGCGCAAACACCGCGACCGCATCGGCCGCGTATATGCGGGGCGCAACGGCATCATTGGTGCGCTCACCGAGGACCTGATCGACACCAGCCGCGAGTCCGCCCGGGCCATCGCCGCGCTGCGCTACACGCCCGGCGGCGCATTCGGTTCGTGCCGCTACAAGCTGAAAGGCATCGACGAGAACCGCGCGCAATATGAACGACTGATCGACGTCTTCCGCGCGCACGACATCGGCTATTTCTTCTATAACGGCGGCAACGACTCGGCCGACACATGCCTCAAGGTGTCGCAGATCGCCGCGAAGCTAGGCTACCCGCTCACCGCGGTGCACGTGCCGAAGACCGTCGACAACGACCTGCCGGTCACTGACAACTGCCCGGGCTTCGGTTCCGTGGCCAAGTACGTGGCCACGTCGATGCGCGAAGCCGCGTTCGACGTCGCGTCGATGGCCAAGACGTCCACCAAGGTGTTCGTGCTCGAGGTGATGGGCCGCAATGCCGGCTGGATCACGGCTGCCGTCGGCATGGCGGACAGCAAGGACACGCCCATTCCGCTGGTACTGCTGTTTCCTGAGATACCTTTCGACGAAGCGGCGGTCATGGCCGCGGTCGATGCCAAGGTGAAGCGCTTCGGCTATTGCTGCATCGGCGTCTCGGAAGGCTTGCGCAACGCTGAAGGCAAGCTGATGGCGGAAGCCGGCACCATGGATGCCTTCGGCCACTCGCAGCTGGGCGGCGTGGGTCCGCTGATCGCGAACATCGTCAAGTCGAACTTAGGGTACAAGTATCACTGGGCGGTGGCCGACTATCTGCAGCGCGCGGCGCGGCATCTCGCGGCGAAGACCGACGTCCTGCAGTCCTATGCGGTCGGCAAGGCGGCAGTGGAGCTGGCGCTGGCCGGGCGCAATGCGGTGATGCCCGCGATACTGCGCACGTCGGACAAGCCCTATCGCTGGAAGATCGGCGTAGCGCCGCTGACCGGAGTGGCCAACGTCGAGAAGAAACTGCCGCGCGGCTACATCACGAGCGACGGGCTCGGCATCACGCCCAAGGCGCGCGCTTACCTGGCGCCTCTGATGCAGGGTGAGGACCCGCCGCCATTCAAGGATGGCCTGCCGCAGTTCACGCGGTTGAAGAACGTCGCGGTGGCGAAGAAACTCGACACCGAATTCCTCGTCTGAAGCATCGGGTGGACCTGCCATGAACCGCAACATCGACTACTACTTCGCCACCATTTCTCCCTACGCGTATCTGGGGCACGACCGCTTAGTCGCCCTCGCGCAAAAGCACGGTGCGACCGTTGCGGTGAAGCCGATCAACCTCGGTGAAGTGTTCCCGGTTTCGGGCGGGCTGCCGCTGTCGAAGCGCGCGCCGCAGCGGCAGGCCTACCGGCTGGTCGAACTCGAGCGCTGGGCGCGGTACCTGGGCAAGCCGATGCGCATCCAGCCGCAATTCTTTCCGGTGAACGGCGACCTGGCCGCGCATTGGATACTCGCGGCGGTCGAATCGGGGTCGACGCAGGCGCTTACACTGGCCGGTGCCGTCGGCCGCGCCATCTGGGAACAGGACCGCAACATTGCCGACGCGGCCACGATGAAGGCCATCGCTACGGAGTGCGGGCTCGCGGGAGCCTTGGAGCAACGTGCGCAAGCCCCGGAAATCGCGGAGAAATATGCCGCGCTGACCCGGGAGGCCATCGCCCGCGGGGTGTTCGGGGCGCCGACCTACGTGGTCGAGGACGAACTGTTCTGGGGACAGGACCGGCTCGACTTCCTCGACCGCAAAATGGCAAAATAGCGTGTTTTCGACGGCTTAGGACAGCACAGCCACTTTTGCGAGGGGATCGGTTCGCGCCACACAGCGGTCAAGGCGCGGATCGCGGAACACAAGCAGCCCTGTTGAAGGCCGCGGCGTTCCACTGCAGTTCACATTTCTTTAGGGAGTAACAAGCCATGACCACAGGCCTCATCTTCGCGCTCGTTTGCGCGGTGGTGGCGATCGTCTTCGGCGGCATCTGGATCAATTGGATCCTCGCCAAGCCCGCCGGTAATCCACGCATGCAGGAAATCTCCGCCGCCATCCAGGCCGGCGCCAAGGCGTACCTCAACCGCCAGTACACGACGATCGGCATCGTCGGCGTCGTCCTGTTCATCATCATCTGGTGGGCGCTGGGCGCACGCACGGCGGGCGGCTTCGCGCTCGGGGCGATCCTGTCCGGCCTCACCGGCTACATCGGCATGAACGTGTCGGTGCGCGCCAACGTGCGCACGGCCGAAGCCGCGCGCAGCGGTCTCGATCAGGCGCTCGCGGTCGCGTTCCGTGGTGGCGCGATCACCGGCATGCTGGTCGTCGGCCTGGCGCTGCTGGGCGTGGCGGGCTTCTACTGGTTCCTGACCGGTTCCGCGAACTGGGCGCCCAACCCGATGGGGCAGGGCCTGCATCACACGATCCAGCCGCTGGTCGGCCTGGCCTTCGGCGGTTCGCTGATCTCGATCTTCGCGCGTCTTGGTGGCGGCATCTTCACCAAGGGTGCGGACGTCGGCGCCGACCTCGTGGGCAAGGTCGAGGCCGGCATTCCGGAAGACGACCCGCGCAATCCGGCGGTGATCGCCGACAACGTCGGTGACAACGTCGGCGACTGCGCCGGCATGGCTGCCGACCTGTTCGAAACCTACGCGGTGACGATCATCGCGACGATGCTGCTGGGCGCGCTGCTGCTGCCGTCGATGGCCCAAACGGCCGTCACGTATCCGCTGGTGCTGGGCGGCTTCTCGATCCTTGCGTCGATCGTCGGCTGCTACTTCGTCAAGGCAGTCCCCGGCGGCAAGATCATGAACGCGCTGTACAAGGGACTCGCCGTCGCGGGCGGACTTTCGGCGATCGGATTCTGGTTCATCACCGACCGCATGATGGGCGGCATCTCCGCGGCCGATCCGGCGCTGTCGACGCTGGGCCTCTTCGGCGCATCGCTGATCGGATTGCTGCTCACCGCCGCACTAGTGATCATCACCGAGTACTACACCGGCACGGACTTCGGTCCGGTCAAGCACGTCGCGCAGGCATCGACCACAGGTCACGCCACCAACATCATCGCTGGCCTCGGCGTGTCGATGCGAGCCACGGCATGGCCGGTGCTCGCGGTGTGCGCGGCCATCCTGGCGTCGTACGCGCTGGCGGGCCTGTACGGCATCGCCATCGCCGCGACAGCCATGCTGTCGATGACCGGCATCATCGTCGCGCTCGACGCGTACGGCCCGATCACCGACAACGCCGGCGGCATCGCCGAGATGGCGAAACTCCCGGATAGCGTGCGGGCGATCACGGATCCGCTCGACGCCGTCGGCAACACGACCAAGGCGGTGACCAAGGGCTACGCGATCGGCTCTGCGGGCCTGGCGGCGCTGGTGCTGTTCGCCGACTACACGCACGCGCTCGACACCGCCGGCATCAGCCAGTCGTTCGACCTGGCGAATCCGATGGTGATCGTCGGCCTCTTCATCGGCGGACTCATTCCCTACCTGTTCGGCGCGATGGCGATGGAAGCCGTAGGCAGGGCCGCCGGCGCGGTGGTGGTCGAAGTGCGCCGCCAGTTCAAGGAAATCAAGGGCATCATGGAAGGCACGGCCAAGCCGGAATACGGCGTGGCGGTCGACATGCTGACCAAGGCTGCGATCCGCGAAATGATCGTGCCGTCGCTGCTGCCGGTGCTGGTGCCCGTGGTCGTGGGCCTCGTGCTTGGACCGCAGGCATTGGGCGGTTTGCTGATGGGCACGATCGTTACGGGCCTGTTCGTCGCCATCTCGATGACGACGGGCGGCGGCGCCTGGGACAACGCCAAGAAGTACATCGAGGACGGCCATCACGGCGGCAAGGGTTCCGACGCGCACAAGGCGGCGGTGACCGGCGACACCGTCGGCGACCCGTACAAGGACACTGCTGGTCCCGCGGTGAATCCGCTGATCAAGATCATCAACATCGTCGCGCTGATGATCGTGCCGCTGCTGGCCACGTGGGGCATCATGGGCCACAAGGCGCCGTCGAAGATGTCCATCTCGTCGACGCCTCCCGCCATCGTCGCTCCGGCACCGGTGGCTGCGGCGCCTGCCGTACCCGCCGCTGCCCCCGCGGTGATCGTCGTAGACCTGGTCAAGCTCTATTTCGTCACCGGCAAGGCCGACCTGCCCGCTGATGCCGCCGCTACGCTCAAGCCGCTGGCCGACAAGGCCAAGGCGGCCGGCAGCAAGGTCAAGGTGTCCGGGTATCACGACGCTACCGGCGACCTCGCCGCGAACCAGGAACTCGCCAAGCAGCGCGCGTTTGCCGTGCGCGACCAGCTGAAGGCTGCGGGGATTGCCGAGGACAAGATCGAACTCGCCAAGCCCGAGCTGACGCAGGGCTCGGGCGATAACGCGGAAGCGCGGCGGGTCGAGGTCAGCATCACGCCGTAACTGCAATTGCACTCGCGGCAGAAGAAGGGGCAGCGGACGGTTCGCTGCCCTTTTTCATGTGCTCAGAATGGGGGTCCGCATTCAGGACGGTGGCGGTGTCCACGGCACCGGTCGCGTTGCTTCGGGGTAACATCCAACGTTTCGAACGCTCCCGCTTCCGATGCCCGCCGCCGACATTGCCGACCAGCTCGAATCGCATCGCAGCTACCTGTACCGCGTCGCGAAGCTGCAGCTGCGTGACGATGCACTGGCCGAGGACGTCGTGCAGGAAACGTTGCTCGCCGCGCTGTCGGGCAGCGGTTTCTCCGGCAAGTCGAGCCTCAAGACCTGGCTCACCGGCATCCTCAAGCACAAAATCGTCGACGTCATCCGCCGCAAGCAGCGCGAGCCGCTGCTGGCGAGCACGTTCGACGACGAGTGCGACATCGAGGACCTGGACGGCCTTTTCAGGTCGCCGTTCGGCGCCTGGGATTCGCCGCCGGCCGACTGGGGCGACCCGGAGCAGGCGCTCAACCGCAGCCAGTTCTTCGACATGATGGACTTCTGCCTGGAGAAGCTGCCGCCCAACACCGCCCGCGTGTTCGTGATGCGTGAAGTGCTCGAGCTCGAAAGCGAAGAGATCTGTAAGGAATTGCAGATCACCGCGAATAACCTGTGGGTGATCCTGTACCGGGCCCGGATGTCGCTGCGCGAGTGCCTGGAATTGAACTGGTTCGGGGAAAACGGAGCCGGGACGTCGAAGCGGCCGCTGCCATGAAGACCGACCGCGTACCGACAACATGCTGCTGAAAAAAGCCCTCGGGCACATCCTATCCTGCAAGGACGTGTCGCACCTCGTCTCGCAGATGCAGGAGCGCAGGCTCGGCCGCTTCGAGCGCTGGGCGCTGCGTGTCCACCTGGCCGTGTGCGACGCGTGCTCGCGCTTCGAGGCGCAGATGAGGTTCCTGCGCGCCGCGATGCGCCGTTACCGCGAATAGCGGAGCGTCTCGGCTTGATGCCGCGGTCAATCTTCCTGGCTTTCCTGGCGCTGTCCTGCCCACTAGCGGCGGCACAGGATGCGCCGCCGGAAGTTTCTTCGGGCTGGACGACCAAGTCCCCGGTCGCAGCGAAGCAATGGATGGTCGTCGCGGCAAATCCGCTGGCCGTCGACGCCGGCGCACGGATACTGAAGCAGGGCGGCAGCGCGGTGGACGCGGCCATTGCCGTGCAGCTGGTGCTGGGGCTGGTGGAGCCGCAGTCCTCGGGCTTGGGCGGCGGCGCGTTCATGCTTGTGCACGACGGCAAGGCGAAGAGGCTCGTCGCCTACGACGGCCGCGAGACGGCGCCCGCCGCAGCGACGCCGGACCGCTTCATGCAGGACGGCAAGCCGATGTCGTTCTACGCCGCCGTTGTTGGCGGCAAGGCGGTCGGCGTGCCCGGCACCGTGCGGCTGCTCGAGGTCGCGCACCGAAGGCATGGCAGACTGAAATGGCCCACGCTGTTCGCGCCCGCCATTGCGCTGGCGGAGAACGGCTTCGCCGTGTCGCCGCGGTTGCACACGTTGCTGGCGGGCGAGCGCCGCCTGACGCAATCGCGTGCGCGCGCCTATTTCTACACGGCAGAGGGCAAGCCGCTGCCCGTCGGTACCCTGCTCGTCAATCCCGCCTACGCCGCCACGCTCCGGCGCATTGCCGAAGGCGGCGCCGACGCGTTCTATCGCGGCGACGTCGCGCGCGACGTCGTCGAGACCGCCAACGCCCATCCCACGAATCCTGGCGACCTCACGCTGGCAGATCTCGCCGGCTACGAGGTCGAGGTGCGCGAAGCGGTGTGCGGAACCTACCGCAGCTACCGGGTGTGCGGCATGCCGCTGCCGTCGTCAGGCGGACTGACGGTGCTGCAGATGCTGAAGATCCTGGAGCCCTACGATCTGCGCGCGATGGGCCCGGCGTCGTTCTGGAGCGTCCATTACTTCA
>Ga0302323_100002305_pt1 | contig 15501 bp, 11 predicted proteins | sample Fen_T0_3_FD_201950 | JGI IMG/M metagenome (GOLD analysis project Ga0302323, IMG submission 201950) | Peat permafrost microbial communities from Stordalen Mire near Abisko, Sweden - Fen_T0_3 | ecosystem: Environmental > Terrestrial > Soil > Wetlands > Permafrost | place: Sweden: Abisko... | reverse complement strand
TCGAACGCCTCGGCCGACTCGGACGGACGGACCTCGATCGAGACGTTGCCGAGGACCTCCTTTTCGAGGCGGGCCTTGATCTGGCGGCTCGTGACGTACTTGCCCTCGCGGCCGGCGAGCGGCGAGGTGTTGACCCCGAACGTCATGCGCAGCGTGGGCGCGTCCACGTCCAGGCGCGGCAGCGGGCGCGGGTCGGACGGATCGGTGAGCGTATCGCCGATGGTGACCTCGGGGAGCCCCGCGACCGACACGATGTCGCCCGGTCCGGCCTCGTCGATGTCGACGCGATCGATGCCATGGGCGGTCTGGAGGCTCGTGACGGTCCCCGTCAGCGTCACCGTCCGGCCAGGCTCGACGGTGCCGGCGGCGTCATCGGCATCCTCGCGGACGACCGTGATGCGCTGGCCGGTCCGGATGGTGCCGTTCCAGATCCGCCCGACGGCCATGCGCCCGACGTAGTCGTTGGCCGACAGGTTGGTCACGAGCAGCTGGAGGGGGTGGTCCGGCGTATAGGTCACGGGCGGTGTCACCGCGACGAGCAGGTCGAGGAGCGGGGCGAGATCCGTCCCGGGGACGGCCAGGTCGCGCGTCGCCGTCCCGAGTTTGGCGTTCGTGTAGACGATCGGGAATTCGATCTGGTGGGCGTCCGCGCCGAGGTCCATGAACAGTTCGTACACGGCGTCGAGGACTTCGGCCGGGCGCGCATCGCCACGGTCGATCTTGTTGAGCGCCACGACGACCGGCAGGTGGCGGGCCATCGCCTTCTGGAGCACGTAGCGGGTCTGCGGCAGCGGACCCTCTGCGGCATCGACGAGGAGGAGCACCGAATCGACCATGAGCAGGCTGCGCTCGACCTCGCCACCGAAGTCGGCGTGGCCGGGCGTGTCGACGATGTTGAGCCGGATGCCGGCGTGATCGACCGTCGTCTGCTTGGCGAGGATCGTGATGCCCTTCTCGCGCTCGAGGTCGCCCGAGTCCATGACACGGTCCACGACGGCCTGGTTGGAGCGGAACGCGCCGGTCTGGCGCAGCATCGCGTCCACGAGCGTGGTCTTGCCGTGGTCGACATGGGCCACGATGGCCACGTTGCGCAGGTCGGCGCGGACGGCCGTCGCGGTCGTCTCGGGATCGATGGGGTCCTGATCCTGGATCGGGGCGTCGGGCACGGGGTGAGGCAGCTCCACGTCGGAAGGGGACGCCGGATTGTCCCACAGGATGCGGTCAGCGGCCAACGGTGCCGCTATCCTGCCCCCATGAGTCCCATCGACCAGTGCGAGGCATGCAACCGCGACAAGCCCGCCGGCATCCTGCATCGCATGGTGACCTGTCGCGGGGACGGTCGGGCTTGACCGTCGCTGCCGTCATCCTGAGCGCATCGGCCGAGGGCGCCATCGCCCCGACCGAAGGCCAGCCCCGCGTCCGGCGCCTCGCCGACATCGCGTGGTCCGGTGGCGCACTGCCGGTCGTCGTCGTCTCGCCCGATCCGGACGGTGCGGTCACGGCTGCGCTCCTGGGCTCGGAGGCGGTCCACGGCTTCCCTGCCCCGGACGAAGCCGGTCCCGCCGGCCAGATGCTGCGGGGCGCCGAGCTGGCGATGGCCGAGGTCCACGACACGACCGCGGTCCTGCTCTGGCCGGCGCGACTGACCTGGGTCGGTCCCGAGACCGTCACGACGCTCATCGAGGCCCACGGCCTGGACGACGCGACGATGCTCCGCCCCGCCTGGGACGGCGCTCCGGGCTGGCCCGTGTTGCTGCCCACGGTCCATCTGGCTGCGCTCGCGGCCATCGCGCCCACCCGGATGCCGCCGGATGTCGTCGCGGATCTGGCCGCAGCGATCGGGTCGCGCATCGTCGAGGTCGGCGACCCGGGCGTCACCCACGACGTCGACACGCCCCGCGACGCGCTGCCCGCCTACGAGGGACCGCCGGATCCGCCGGCCGGCCACGCCCACGAGTGGGGCGCCGACGTCGCCGCCGAGGCCGGCCTGACCGACTCGTGACGTCGACGGGCGGCCCGTACACCGGCGACGGCCCGGCATCCGCCGACCCCCCTGCGACGAAGGGACGTCGCATGACACGATCCCGCATCCTCAAGGCGCTGGGCGCCACCCTGCTCGTCCTCCTCGTCGTCGGTACGCTCGGCTTCCTCTGGTATGCCCAGCCCCAACCGCTCCTGCCGGAGGCGACCGCCGCCCTCGCCTCGACGGAACGGGCCACTTACGACGGTTCGAACGGCCTCATCACCTTCACGCCGACCGCCGGGGTGCCCACGACCGGCCTGATCCTCTATCCCGGCGGCAAGGTGCCATCCGCCGGATATGCACCGCAGGCTCGAGCCATCGCCGAGGCCGGCTACCTGGTCGTGATCGTGTCCGTCCCATTCAACCTGGCCGTGTTCGACATCGGCGCTGCGGCTCCCGTCATGGCCGCTCATCCCGAGATCCGCCACTGGGCCGTCGGTGGTCACTCGCTGGGTGGCGCGATGGCCGCGCAGTTCCTGTCCGGCCACCCCGGATCCGCGGAGGGCCTCGTGTTCTGGGCCGCGTATGCCGCGGCCGACCTGAGCGGCGAGCACCTGACTGTCTCGCTCCAGTACGGCTCACTCGACACCGGGATCGCCTCGTACACGAGTCCGACGGCGCTCGCGAATGTCGGGCCCGACCTGACCACGACCGTCATCGAAGGCGGCAACCACGAGCAGATGGGCTGGTACACCGGCCAGCCGAACGACCCGCCGGCCACCATCCCGCGCGCGGACCAGCAGGCCCAGGTCATCGCGGCGACGGAGGCGCTCCTCGACGCGATCGGCGATCCGGTCCGCTGAGGCTCAGCCCAGGTCGCCCGCCGGGTCCCGGGTCAGACCGGCCCGCAACCGTCCCACGGGGACTGTCGCGATCGCGATCCCGCCGATGACCAGCCCGACCCCGACGAGCTGGGCCGGCGACGGCGTCTCACCCAGGAGGACTCTCGCCAGGGCCACCGAGATCACCGGCTGCGCGAGCAGGATCACGCTGACGATGACAGCCGGCAGGCGCGGCAGCGAGATCGAGATGAGCAGGTAGCCCAGCGACTGGCTGGTCACCCCGTATAGGACCAGCCAGACCAGGCTCGACGGGGCCGGCCTGAGATCGAGGTCGCCGCCGACCAGGCCCACGATCGCCGCCCCAACGAGCGTGACCGTCGTCGCCGTCGCGACGGGACCGGCCGGCCGGCGCTGATCGCGACCGCCGAGCCGGATCGTCAGCAGGTAGCCCGCGTAGCAGAACGCGGTCAGGATCCCGAGCAGGACGCCGAGGCCTGGAGCCGCTCCGTATGCGCCCGAGCCGACGACGCCCGAGATGAACAGCACCCCGAGCAGCACGATCGGGAGCGCCAGGAGGGTCGCCCGCGACGGTCGCTCCCCGAGCGCCAGCCACGCGATGAAGCCGACGATGAGGACCTGGAGATTGCCCAGGACCGTGGCGAGCCCGACCCCGACCGCGGCGATGGCGTGGTGCCAGAACATGAGGTCGCCGACGAAGAAGACCCCGGCGACGGCGGCCAGCCTGACCGTCCGTGTCGGTAGCGGCCCGTACTGGCGACGTTCGACGAGCGCGACGAGCACGAGGATCGGGAGACCGAACAGGGCCCGGAACACCGTCCCCGTGGACGCCGAGACCGCCGCGTTCAGGTAGAAGATCCCCGAGAACGAGATGCAGATCGCCCCAAGGAGAGCCGCCAGCCGGGGTCGCGCAGCGAACCAGTCCAGCGGTCCGAAGCCGAGTCCCAGGCGCGCGCCGTCGTCGCCGGCCTCGTCATCGGCCTCGTCGGCCGTCTCGTGCATGCGACCGCGGGGGTCAGGCGGGCTTCGCGGGCAGCCCGACGTAGCGCAGGCCGAGCTCCTCGTACTGGCCGGGCTCCGGGACCGACGGCGCGTCGAGCATCGGGTCCGAGCCGGACTGCGTCTTCGGGAACGCCATGACCTCGCGGATGTTCGTCTGGCCGGCGAAGATCATCGCCCAGCGATCGATGCCGAGCGCGATCCCGCCGTGTGGTGGCGCGCCGTATTCGAAGGCGTCGAGGACCGCGCCGAACTTCTCCTGCATGCCCTCGACGGTCTGGCCCTGGAGCAGGAACGACCGCTCGAGGAGCTCGCGGCGGTGGATCCGGATGGAGCCGCCACCGAGCTCCCAGCCGTTGAGGGCGAGGTCGTATTGGAGGGCCCGGGCCCGACCGGCCGGATCGGCGGGAGACGGCCGGGATGGGTCGCCGTCGGCCGTGACGAGGAGCGCCTCGTCCTCCGGCAGGACGCCGCTGAACGGGTTGTGCGTGGCGTCCCAGCGCTCATTGTCGGTGTCCCAGTGGTACATCGGGAAGCGATCGACCCAGACGTAGGCGAGCACGTTTGGATCGGCCAAGCCAAGGCGGCCGCCCAACTCGACGCGAAGGCGACCGAGCACGTCCGCGGTGGTGTCCGCGGTATCCGCGACGATCAGGATCAGGTCCCCGGCCGTCGCGCCCGTGATCCCCAGGATCGCCGCCTGCGTCTCGGGCGTGAGGAACTTCGCGATCGGTCCCTTGACCGTGCCGTCCGGTTCGATGGCGAGGTGCGCCAACCCCTTCGCCCCGAACCGCTTCGACTGCTCGGTCAGCTCGTCGATCTCGCGGCGCGTGATGGCGGCCATCCCCGGCGCCACGATCGCCTTGACGCGCCCGCCGGCAGCGAGGGTCGAATCGAACACCGTGAACCCGGACACGGCCGTCCCCGAGCCGTCGAGGAGGGCCGGCGCCAGGTCGACGAGTTCCATCCCGAAGCGGATGTCCGGCTTGTCGGAGCCGTATCGCTCGATGGCCTCCTCGAAGGTCATCCGCGGGAACGGCACCTGCAGGAGCGGGCGGTCGGGCGCGGTCGCGGCCGACACTTCGATCGCGAGCGCCTCGACGAAGTCCATGACGGTCGCCTCGTCGACGAAGCTCATCTCGAGGTCGAGCTGGGTGAACTCGGGCTGCCGGTCGCCGCGCAGGTCCTCGTCCCGGTAGCAGCGGGCGATCTGGAAGTAGCGGTCGATACCGGCCACCATCAGGAGCTGCTTGAGCTGCTGCGGGCTCTGCGGCAGGGCGTAGACGGCGCCGGGCTGGAGGCGGCTCGGGACGATGAAGTCGCGAGCCCCTTCGGGCGTGCTCTTGATCAGCGTGGGCGTCTCGACCTCGACGAACCCGTTGCGGTGGTGGACCTCGCGGATCGCCTGGACCATCCGGCTGCGCAGGAGCAGCCGGCGCTGCATCGGCTCACGGCGGATGTCGAGGTACCGGTGCTTCAGCCGGACGCCCTCGTCGACCGGAGCGTCGGGGTCGTTGATGTAGAACGGCGGCGTCTTCGCCTCGGAGAGGATCTCGAAGGCGGTCGTCTGGACCTCGATGGCACCGGTCGGCAGCTTGGCGTTCTCGGTCCCCGGCAGACGCAGCGCCACGGTCCCCTGCACGGTCACGACGAACTCGGAGCGGACCCGGCTGGCCTCTGCATGGGCCGTTGGCGCGTCGGCCTTGTCGATGACGACCTGTGTGATCCCGTGCCGGTCGCGCAGGTCGAGGAAGATGAGCTGCCCGTGGTCGCGCCGCCGATGGACCCAGCCGGACAGGCGGACGGAGGCCCCGGCGTCGGTCGCACGGAGCGCCCCGCAGGTGTGCGTCCGGTAGGGCGTGGCGAGGCTTGGGAGGGGGTCGGTCATGGTCGGCGTATGGTAGTCGAACGGACCACCCCGAGCCGGACTGGAGGATCGACGATGCTCTCGACGCGACGCGCCCACACGACCCTGCCGAGCTCGGACATCGAGGCGCTGCGGCCCTTCTATGAACGCGTGCTCGGCTTCACGCCGTTCGCCGAACGCCCAGGCGCGGTCGTCTACGAGGCGGGCGCCGGCACCCTCTTCGCCATCTCGCGGAGCGGGGTCGCGTCGGCCGGGTCGCACACGCAGATCGCGTTCACGGTGGACGACATCGAGGCGGAGGTGGCGGACCTACAGGCGCGCGGGGTCGTCTTCGAGACCTACGAGACCCCGAAGACCGAGGGCGGCATCGCGACGATCGGGCCGGGCCGGGCGGCCTGGTTCAAGGATCCCCAGCAGAACCTGCTCGCGGTCATCCAGTTCCACGACCCGGTCTGACCGAGTCGCCGTCCCGGACACCCTGACGCTCAGGCGGCTGGGCCCTTGCGCAGGCGCCAGATCGATTCGGCCGGCCAGCGGCGCGACCAGGCCAGGGCCGCTTCGTCGCGGTAGGAGCTGGTCGAGCCCTCGGGCGGCCGCGGCTCGATGAGGTCCTCCACGGTCAGGCCGTTCGCCCGGAACAGCCGGATCCACTCGCCGTACGGCAGGTTGAACGTGATCTCGTCTCCGTCGCGGACCTCGTGCATGCCGAAGTAGTCGAGCACAAGCGTCTCGCCGGGCCGCTCCGCCCCGATGGGCCAGCACACCGTCTCGAAGGTCGAGCCGTGGTTGAACGCGAAGAGTCCGCCGGGCCGCAGCAGCCGGGCCGCCTCCGGGACCGTCCGATACGGATCGGCAAAGGTCATCGCCCCGTGGTCGCAGAACACGATGTCGAAGCTGGCGTCCGGGAGCGGGACGGCCTCGGCGCTGGCATGGATGAGCGGGAACGTCGCCCCAGCCTCGGTCATCAGGCGTCGCGCGTGCTCGAGTTGTCGCTCCGACAGGTCGAGGCCGACGACCCGGGCGCCGCGGGCCGCGAGGGAGATCGACCATTGCGCCGCCCCGCACCCGAACTCCAGGACGTCCTTGCCGGCGACGTCGCCCAGGACCTGCAGCTCCGACTCGGGGATCTGCGAGGTCCCCCACGCCAGGCCGGCATGTTCGGCCAGCTGGGCGCCATGGCGCGCCTGGTATTCGTCGCTGTACCCGTTCCAGTCGTCGCGATTGATCCGCTCATGCTCGCGCAACGAGGCTGGATCCAGAGCGGGCGGCGCGTCCTCGGTCGGGTCAGCCATCGCGTCCGCCGTGCTTGTGCGCGCCGTGTGCCCGGGCCACCTCGGTCGCGAGGTCGGCGACGGGGACGACCTTCTGCGTGCCGGCCGGGAGATCGCGCAGCTGCACTTCGCCGGCCGTCAACTCGTCGCCGACGATGACCGCGAAGTGGGCGTGCTCCTTCGCGGCGGCCTCGAGTTGCTTGCCGAGGCGTCGGTGGGTCAGATCGGCCCGAGCGGCAACCCCGGCCGCACGCAGGCGCGTCGCGACCCCCAAGCGTGCCACCGTGGCGACCGGATCCGCCCCGACCACGACCGCCACGATCGCCACGTCCGGCTCCACGACGCCCCGTTCCTGGAGCACCAGGACGACCCGGTCGATGCCGACCCCGAACCCGATCCCGGGGGTCGGTCGCCCGCCCAGCAGCTCCACGAGGCCGTCGTAGCGCCCGCCGCCGCCGAGCGCCTGCTGCTGTCCGTCTCGACCGGGCAGATAGAACTCGAAGGCGGTCCGGGTGTAGTAATCGAGCCCGCGGACGAGCGACGGCGCCAGCCGGTACGGCACGTCGAGCGCGTCGAGGTGCGCCTTCACGGCGGCGAAGTGCTCGGCGCACGCATCGCACAGGTGGTCCGTGACGCTCGGCGCCAAACGGTTGATCTCGGTCATCGCCGGATCCTTCGAATCCAGGAGCCGCAGGACATTCCGTTCCAGTCGGTCCTGCTCGGTCTTCGGGAGCGCCTCGCGGTGACCGCGGTAGTAGGCGGTCAGTACCTCGAGGTACGCCGGGCGGCAGGCCGGGTCGCCGATCGAGTTGACGAGCACCTCGACGTCCGCAAGGCCGGCATCGCGGTAGAAGCGCACGCCGAGCTCGATGATCTCGGCGTCGATGGCCGGACCCGGATCGCCGATCGCCTCGATGTCGAACTGCCAGAACTGGCGGTATCGCCCCGCCTGCGGTCGGTCGTAGCGGAACATCGGTCCGACCTGGCTCAACTTGACCGGCTGCGGCCAGGTCTGCATCCCGTGCTGGATATACGCGCGGACGATGCCCGCCGTGGGCTCGGGCCGCAACGCCAGCGCATCGGACTCCTCGGTCCGTGGGGCGAGCCGGAAGAGCTCCTTTTCGACGATGTCGGTCACCTCGCCGACGCCACGCTCGAAGACGGCCGTGGATTCGAACAGCGGCGTCTCGATGCGGCGATAGCCGTAGCGCGCGGCCAGGTCCTCAGCGAGGTGTTCGAGGCGCGTCCAGACAGGCGTTTCGGTGGGCAGCAGGTCGCGGGTGCCACGCGGGGCTCGCAGGGTGGACATCGTGCCGAATCCTACACGGCCGGCGCGGCCGGTCAGCCGAGGTCGCGCTGGACGCTGATGACGTCCTTCAACGTCTCGATCCGGCTCATGACCCTGGCGAGCTGCGAGACCGAGTGGACCTGGAGCGTGGCGGTCACGACCGCTGTGTGATCGGGGTTCACGGCGACGGACGCGGCGACGATGTTGACCTTGTCGCCGGCCACCACCTGGGTGATGTCGCTGAGGAGACCGGTCCGGTCGTAGGCCTCGACGCGGATGGCGATCGGGTAGGTCTGGGTCGGCTGCGACTCCCACTCCACTTCGATCAGCCGGCCGACCTCGCGCTCGTTGATGACGGTCGGGCAGGCTCGCAGGTGGACCGTGACGCCCTTGCCGCGGGTGATGAAGCCGACGATCGGGTCGCCCGGGATCGGGTGGCAGCAGTTGGCGTAGCGGATGAGCAGGTCGCCGACCCCCTTGACCCGGACGCCACCCGAGCGTACCTCCGGCGGCGGGGCGACCGGGGGGAGGGTGCTCTGCCCATCGTCGACGACGCCCAGTTTCATCACGACCGATTGGGCACTCACCGCGCCGTAGCCGATCGCCGCGTAGAAGTCGTCGAGCGTCTCGTGGTTCGCCGCGCGGCCGACCTCCGCGATCCGGTCGACGCCGACCGCGGCGATGGACGTCCGCGCCAGGCGGCGCAGTTCGCGCTCGAGCGCCTCGCGGCCGTGGACGATGTTCTCGTCGCGGTCCTTGCGCTTGAACCATTGGCGGATCTTCTCGCGGGCGTGGCTCGTGCGGACGACGTTCATCCAGTCGCGCGATGGCCCGTGTTCGCCCTTGGTGGTGACGATCTCGACGATGTCGCCGTTCTTGAGCCGGTAGTCGAGCGGAACGAGCCGGTTGTTGACCTTCGACCCGATCGTCCGGTGGCCGACGTCGGTGTGGATCCGGTAGGCGAAGTCGAGCGGGGTGGCGCCGGCCGGCAGGTCCTTGATGTCGCCCTTCGGGGTGAACACGAAGACCTGGTCCTGGAAGATGTCGAGCTTGATCCCCTCGACGAATTCGGTGGCGTCGCTGACATCGCGCTGCCAGTCCATGAGCTGTCGAAGCCAGGCGAGCTTGGCGTCGTACTCCCGGTCGGACTTCGTGCCCTCCTTGTAGCGCCAGTGGGCGGCGATGCCGACCTCGCTCACCTGGTGCATCTGGTGGGTCCGGATCTGGATCTCGAGCGGCTTCCCGTCGAGGGCGATCACGGCCGTATGGAGGGACTGGTAGAGGTTGTTCTTGGGGACGGCGATGTAGTCGTCGAACTGCCCCGGGATCGGGCGCCACAGCGAGTGGACGATGCCGAGGGCGGCGTAGCAGTCGCGGACCTCCTCGACGAGCAGGCGGATGGCGTAGACGTCGTAGATCTCGCCGAATTCCGCGCCCTTGCGCTCCATCTTCTTCCAGATGCTGTAGATGTGTTTCGGGCGGCCCTGTAGGTCCGCCTCGATGCCGGCGGCCTCCAATCGCGGCCGCAATTCGGCGATCGCGCGGTCGATGTAGCTCTCGCGGCCTTTGCGCCGCGTATCGAGCAGCTTGGCCAGTTCGCGGAAGCGCTCGGGGTCGAGGGCCTTGAACGCGAGGTCCTCGAGTTCCCATTTCATCTGCCAGATACCAAGCCGCTCGGCGAGCGGGGCGTAGATCTCGAGCGTCTGGCGCGCGATGCGCTGCTGCTTCTCGGACGGCAGGCCGTACAGCGTGCGCATGTTGTGGAGCCGGTCCGCCAGCTTGATCAGGACGACCCGGATGTCCTGGGCCATCGCGAGCAGCATCTTGCGGATGTTCTCGGCCTGCTGCTGCTCGTGGCTGTGCGTGCTGAACTTCGAGAGCTTCGTGACGCCGTCGACGAGTTGCGCGACCTCGGCGCCGAAGCGCTCCTCGACGTCGGTCAGGCTGTATTCGGTGTCCTCCGGGACATCGTGCAGCAGGGCCGCCTCGATGGCGACGGGCTCGATGCCGAGGTCGGCGAGGATCTGGGCGGACGCGATCGGGTGGGTGACGTACGGCTCACCGGTCGCCCGAAGCTGGCCGGTGTGGGCATCGACGGCGAGGGCGAACGCGGCCTTGACCGGTTCGAGATCGGCGCCCGGGTGGTGCTCGAGGATGGCGGCCAGCAGGGTCGCCTCGAGCTTGCGCAGGTCGACAGCGGCCTTCTTCGGGGCGGTCGTGGATGGCGCGGCGGCGCTCGGTGTCCGGCGGACGGGCGCGACCTCGGCCGCGGGCGCCTTGGCCCTGGCTTTGGCCGGGGCTTTGGCGTCGGCCTTCGCGTCGTGCTTGGCCGGACTCTTCGCCTTCGTGCGGGGCGTGCTGGTCGCCATGCGCGAAGGATAGCGCCCTCGCGACGAGGTTCCTCGTGCGGTCAACCGGGGCGGTCGGGGCGGTCGGCCGCGGCGATCAGCCGAAGCCGAGGACGCGCAACCCCGCTTCGACTTCGGCGCGTTCGTCCCAGGGGACCGGCCCGTCGGGTCCGATGATCGAGCGCTCGTGGCCCTTGCCGGCGAACAGGACCGTGTCGCCGGGCAACGCACGCTCGAGGGCCGCGGCGATCGCGGCCCGACGGTCGGCGATGACTAACAGGCTGGACCCGCGGGTCGCGCCGGCCGATTCCGCCCCCGCGGCGATCGCGTCGAGGATGGCGTCTCGATCCTCGCCACGTGGATCCTCGTCGGTCACGACGACCAGGCGGCAGCGCTCGGCGGCGATCCGGCCCATCAGCGCTCGCTTGGCCGTGTCCCGCTCGCCGGCCGAGCCGAAGACCGCGATGAGTCCCCCACCCCGCGCGGCGGCGGTCGGACCCAGACCGTCGAGGACCGCCTGCAGCGACGCCGGGCTGTGGGCGTAGTCCACGATGACCGTGAACGGCTGGCCGAAGTCGACCCGCTCCATCCGGCCGGGCACCGCTCGCACGGACGCCAGGCCGGCGGCCACGGCCGCCGGATCGAGACCCAGCGCATCCCCCAGGGCGACCACCGCGAGGGCGTTGTGGGCGTTGAACCGGCCCGCCAGGGCGAGCCGGACGGTGCCGGGCCCACTCGGGGCGTCGAAGGCGATCGTCAGCCCCTCGTCGTCCTCGTCGATCCGGGCGACACGGACCGCAGCGGACGGATCCGTGCCGTAGGTCAGGACCTCGGCGCCTGCGGCCCGGGCCGCCGCGACGAAGTGGGCCGCGGACGGGTCGTCGGCGTTCACGATCGCGGTCTTCGGCCAGCGCTTCGCCGGGTTGGCGTCGGTGACGGCCAGGCGCTCGAACAGCGACACCTTCGCGGAGCGGTACGCCTCCCACGATCCGTGGAACTCGAGGTGCTCGTGGGTCACGTTCGTCAGGATCGCGACGTCGTAGGCGACCGAGCCGACCCGCTCCAGGGCCAGGCCGTGGCTCGTGGTCTCGATGACGGCGGCGACGTCGCCGGCCGCGACCATCGCCGCGAGCGCGTGCTGGAGGATGGGCGCATCCGGCGTCGTGGCGTGTTCCGGGTTGGGCTCGTCCACGCCGCCGATCCGCAGGCCCGCCGTGCCCAGCATCCCGGTTCGGATGCCGGCTGCCTCGAGCGCGGCCACGGCCAGGAACGAGGTCGTGGTCTTGCCGTCCGTGCCGGTGATGCCGATCGACAGGAGCTCGCGGCTCGGGTCTTCGTACCACCACGCGGCGGCGGTCGCCAGGGCCGGCTGGGTCGCGGCGACGACGAGCTGGGGCAGCGCGATGTCGTTGACGACCCGCTCCACGAGCGCGGCCGCGGCCCCGCGCGCGGCCGCCGATGCCACGTGATCGTGCCCGTCCGTGTGGGCTCCTGGAACGGCTACGAATAGGGCGCCGGGTGCGACCGCGCGCGAGTCGTTGGTCACGCCGCGGACCGCGACGTCGGCGAGGGCCGCCGGTGCGACCGCTACCTCGTCACGCGACGCGCCACGCAGTCGCCCTTCCGCCGCCAGGCGCTCGATCAGCCCCGCAAGGGGCTTCGGCGCGTCCGGCCCGGCGGCGGCCATCAGTGCGGCGATCGTCCGCTCGGTCATCGCCGCAGCAGGCGTCCCATGCGCATCGCGGCCCGGCCCAGCGCGTACCCGCGGCCGTCGACGACCCGCTCGTGGGCACCGGTCAGCTCGACCCAGCGACCGCCGAAGGAGCGCTTGTGCTGGTAGAGCCCGTACATCGGCTCGCCCTCGACCGGTTCGTGTCGCGCGCCGGCCACATCCACGCCACCCAGGTCCATCTCGTCGCAGCGTTCGCGGATCGCGAGCTGGATCGCCCGCCAGCGCAGCAGGTGGAGGGCGCCGGGATGGGAGGATCGGCTCGCCTCGTGGTCGCCGGAATGGACCGTCGAGAGCCGGCCGCCGTGGCGGTACAGGACCAGGCCGGCCAGGACGGCGCCGCTCGCGGTCGCCTCGCGCGCCTCCAGGTAGACCAGGTGGCCAGCGCGCAGCGCGGCGACCCACCAGGGCACGAACCGCTCGCGCGGCCCGAACCCGAAGTGCCGCCGCTCCCCGGTCTCGCCGAGGAGGTCGTAGAAGCGGTCGAGCGCGACCTCGCTCGGTTCGGTCGGGGCGACGAAGCCCTCGCCCGGACCGCCCGCGACCCGCCGGTCATGGCGCACGATGGCGACCCCGCCGCGTTCGGCGGATCGGATCCGCTGGCGGGTCGACTTCGAGACCGCCTCGAAGACGGCCGTCTCGTCCGCGCCCGGCTCCAGCGGCAGGGCGATCCGGTGGCGCGACGGCTGGATCTCCTCGATCGGGGTGAAGCCGGCGGCATTGATGGCGGCCGCATATGACGGATCGGCGGCCGGAACCTCCGGGTCGGCGGCGACCACGTCGACCCCGTCGGCCGCGAGTCGTTCCGAGACCTCGATCAGTCGTCGCGCCAGGAGGGCGCCCAGGTCGGTCCCGCCGCCGGCGGCCGCGCCTGCATCCGCCGCCGTGACCGGACCGCCCCCGGCCACCGGTCCTCGCGGCAGGTACGCACTGGAGCCACCGACCATCGGCCAGGGCCGCTCGAGCGCCAGGACGGGCGCACCATCGCTCGTCACGAGGAACCGCGGCGACCAGCCGGACGCCGCGCGTTGGTCCGCCCACGCCAGGGACTGGTAGACGTGCCCGCCGGGCGCATCGACGGCCAGCGCGTCCCAGTCGCCACGCTCAACTGCCGTTGCCTCGTGGACCTCGGTCATCCGTCCGTCGCGGTGTAGGCGGCGGCGCTCCCGCTCGTCGCGAGCCCGCGGCGTCGCCGGGCGACCCACACGCGGCCGCGCTGCCCCGCGTCGTAGGCGGTCCGCCCGAGCCGGTCCAGGACGAGGTCCCACGCCCCGACATAGGCGACCTCGCGGCCCCCGAAGCCCGCCTTGAAGTGGGCGATCCCGCCGGTCGCGAGGCCCCACAGGTCGTACGAGGTGGCGCCAGCTTCCCGCGACGATCGGATCGCCTCCCACTTGAGCAGGTAGTTCGCGCGCGATTCGCCGCCTGCGACCGTCATGCCGCCGTATGGTTCCACGACGCGCGGCCCACATCGGACCAGGAACAGGGTCGCGAGGGGCTCGCCCTCGGCGGTCTGGGCGAAGAGCAGGCGGGCGTTGCCGTCCGGTCGGAACGCCTCCCAGACGTCGCGATACGCGGCCTGCGTGCGGATGAGGAACCCGGCCCGGTCGGCCGTGTCGCGGTAGATGCGGTAGAAGTCGTCGAGACGATCGCCCTCGGCGTCCACGACGACGATCCCGGCGCTGCGTGCCTTGTTCACGTACTGACGCCACTTCTTGCGCAGGTCGCCCAGGAGCGTCGCTTCGTCGGGTCGCAGGTCGATGATGCGCGTCGCCGCCGGCTGGACCGCGGTCGCCGGCTGCCAGCCGGCCGCGGCGAGCGCACGTCGCGTGGCGCCGTCGGGGTCGAGCGGGCCGTCGATCTCGATCTCGGGATCGATGCGCAGGGTCGCGACGCGTCCGGCGAGTCGCGGCAGATCCCGCCGGACGTGCTCCGTGAATGCTCCCAGGCCATCGGCCGACCAGTCGCCCGCGACCGGGCCCCGTGGCGCGTACGCGAACCCCCAGGGCATCGCGCCTGGTCGCCGGACGAGGATCTGGGCCCCGACCGCGCCACCCGGACCGTCGACGCCGCTGCGGACCGCGCGCCAGCCGTTGACGGCCTTGACCGTCGCCCAGCCGCTCAGCTGGAGGTAGGAACCGGGGTCGTGCGCCGCCACGAACGCGTCCCACGCTCCCGGATCGGCGGCGGGCGCGAACGGATCGGCCGTCGGTGACGTCACGCTCGTCGGGGGCGGCGGAAGACGTCGACCATGACCCCGACGATAGTGGGCAGTTCGGGGATCCGCAAGGCGAGCGACACGCCGGCGTATACGAGCGCGAACGTCACACCGACGATCGTGACTTCGACGAGCAGGAGGAGCCGGCCCAGGTCCGTGCCGAGCCACGACCCGACGGCCTGCAGGACCAGGTACGAGACGGCGCCCGCGACGGCGCTGGCGCCCAGTGCCTCGATCGCGACCCGGCCCATGCCCGCGAGCGGGAAACTCGGCAGGCGGCGGCGCAGGATGACGATGAGCGCGATCGCCTCGACCCACGCGGCGACCGCGATCGCGAGCGCGAGCCCACCGAGCCCGAGCGGCCCGACCAGGATCACCGCGAGGGTCGTGTTGATCGCGACCGCCGCGACGGCCGCGACGACCGGCGTCACCGTGTCCTGACGGGCGTAGAACGCCCGAGCCAGGACGGCGATCAGCGCGTGCGCCGTCAGACCCACGAGGAACCAGGCGAGCGTGAAGGCGATGAGATCGAGGTTGTCCTGAGTCATCTTGCCGCTGTCGAACAGGATCTCCACGAAGGGCTGGCGCGCGACCGAGGCCAGGACGGAGATCGGGACCATGACGTAGATGAGCAACCGCAGGGCCCGCGTCAGCAGGGACGCGAAGCCGACCTCATTCCCCAGCGCGGCCTCGCGTGACAGGGTGGGCAGGACGACGATCCCTAGGGGGACGCCGATGATCCCGAGCGGGATCTGGAGCATCACGAACGCGAAGTTGAAGTCCGACACGGCACCAGCCCCGAGCATCGTCGCGAGTGAGGTGACGACGATGAACGTGATCTGGGTCGCGCCCAGGCCGATGGCCCGCGGCGCCATGAGGATCAGCGCGTGGCGTGCCTCCGGATCGTCGCCTTCGATCTTCGGTTGATATCGGAAGCCCATCCCGAGCAACGGCCGCA
>Ga0302323_100002304_pt1 | contig 15506 bp, 14 predicted proteins | sample Fen_T0_3_FD_201950 | JGI IMG/M metagenome (GOLD analysis project Ga0302323, IMG submission 201950) | Peat permafrost microbial communities from Stordalen Mire near Abisko, Sweden - Fen_T0_3 | ecosystem: Environmental > Terrestrial > Soil > Wetlands > Permafrost | place: Sweden: Abisko... | reverse complement strand
AGCAGGTCGGGGGTCTGCAGCTCCACGACCCGAAGCCTAGGCGGATCGGTGGCCGGGTCAGAGGACCTTGTTCTTCACGAAGTCGAACCCTGCCTTGATGGGGGTCCCGAGGCTGCCGTCGGGATTCTGCGGCGTGAAGGTGATCAGGACCGAGCGGTAGTCCAGGCCGACCACGTCGAGCGGGACGGCGTCGACCGAGCCCGGTGCGGTCCGATAGCTGGAGATGTAGACGTCGTGCAGCACGACCTGGAGGTACGGATGCCTCGATGAGCGCTTGCGCGCGGTGATCGTCGCCTGGGGGAAGTGCTTGCCGGTCGCGCACTTCAAGAACAGCACCGAGCTGGCCTTGTCGACGTGCTTGACGAACACGAACGGCTGAGGTCGCACCTTGCCGACGCCGTCGCCGGTGTTCGTCGGGACGCTGACCGCGGCCTCGGCATCGGTGGTCAGGACGAGACCCCCGAGGGCGGATCCGCCCAAAGTCCCGGCCGGCAACGTCCGGCGGGTGGTGCTGTGGTCGACCATGGGCCCTCCTCGAGACGGCGGAGGACGACCCGTCGAGCGTCCCTAGGTGGCCGCCGCGTCGAGCCGCACCAGCGCGCCGGCGTGCGGAGGCAGGTCGAGTCCCGAGGCGGTGACGGACGCCCCAGCGGGCGTCGTGAAGAGGAGCTCACCGTGCACCGCCGTGACGGCCGCCCGGGTGTCTCCGAAGTTCAAGCCCAGAAGCAGGTCGGAGCGGCGCAAGGTGAACACCCGCGTCGTCTCGTCGGCCGTGGCCGACGCGCCGAAGGAGGGGTTCGTCAGCTCGGGGAGCGACCTCCGCAGCGCAGCCAGCCGCCGGTAGACGTCGAGGAGCACGGCGTGCCGGCCCTGGCCGAGCTCGGACCAGTCGAGCTTCGAGCGCTCGAAGGTCTCCGGATCCTGCGGGTCGGGGACGACGGACGGGTCCCAGCCCATCTTCGCGAACTCCGCGATCCGTCCCTCGGCAGTCGCCTCGCCGAGGTCGTGCTCCGCGTGGGAGGTGAAGAACTCGAAGGGTGTCGACGCCGCCCACTCTTCGCCCATGAACAGCATCGGGGTGAACGGGCCACACAGGGTCAGCAGCGCCGCGCAGGCCAGCTGGTCGTCGTCGAGGTGCTCGGTCAGCCGGTCGCCACGGGCACGGTTGCCCACCTGGTCGTGGTTCTGGCTGCACACGACGAGCCGCCAGGCCGGCAGGTGCTCGGTGTCGATCGGGCGCCCGTGCTCGCACTCGTGGAACGACGACCAGGTGCCGTCGTGGAAGAACCCTTGCTCACACACCTTCGCAAGCGCCGACAGGGGTGCGAAGTCGGCGTAGTAGCCGGACGTCTCGCCGGTCAGCGCGACGTGCAGAGCGTGATGGAAGTCATCGCTCCACTGGGCGTCGAGCCCGTAGCCACCGTCCTCGCGCGGTGTGACGAGACGGGCGTCGTTGAGGTCGGACTCCGCGATCAGCGTCAGCGGCCGGCCCAGCCGGGCGGACAGCGCCTGCGTCTCGGTCGCCATCTCCTCCAGGAGGTGGACAGGCGAGGCGTCGACGAGTGCGTGCACGGCGTCGAGGCGCAGCGCGTCCACGTGGTAGTCCTCGAACCACATCCGGACGTTGTCGAGGACGAACCGTCGGACCTCCGCCGAACCCTGGCCGTCGAGGTTGACCAGGTCGCCCCAGGTGTTGCGGCCCTCCTTGAGGTAGGGCCCGAACAACGGCAGGTGGTTCCCCGACGGGCCGAGGTGGTTGTAGACGACGTCCTGCACGACGCCGAGACCGGCCGCATGGCAGGCGTCGACGAAGCGCTGGTACGCCGGTGGGCCGCCGTACTCCTCGGTGACGGCGAACCAGCCGACCCCGTCGTAGCCCCAGTTGTGGGTGCCGTTGAAGGCGTTGACCGGCATCAGCTCGACCAGGTCGACGCCGATCGAGCGCAGGTGGTCGAGCTTCTCGGTGGCGCTGTCGAGGGTGCCCTCGGGCGTGAACGCGCCGACGTGCAGCTCGTACACGACCGAGCCGTGCAGCGGCCGTCCGGGCCATCCCTGGTCGGTCCAGGCGAAGGTAGCCGGGTCGTAGAGCCGGGACTGTCCGTGGACGTCGTACTGCCGACGCGACCGCGGGTCGGAGTAGTCGTGCCAGTCGGCGTCGAGCACGTAGCTGTAGTCCACCTCCGGCGAGGTGAGGATGCGTGACACGTGGTCTCGCTCGGCCGGCTCCGGCTCCCACCATCCGTCGTTGCCGCGCACCATCTCGACCACACCGCCGCCAGGATCGGCGACCACCAGGCGTACCCGATGGCGGTCTGGAGCCCAGACCGCGAACGGTGCCCGGGTGTGCGTCCAGATGCTCATGTCTCGTCGCGGATCAGCAGCGCGACCGGGAGCTCGGCGAGCAGCTCCGGCGCGGGGGCGGCGCCGGCGTACTCCCCGCCGGTGAGCAGGTCGGTCCACCGACCCTCGGGCAGGTGCAGCTTCGTGCCACCCCATCCCTGGGCGGCGAGGCCCACGGGCAGACGGGTCGCGACGCTCAGCGCGCCACCGCGGTCGAACGCGAGCAGGTGCTCGGCCGCTTCGCCGGAGCTACGGACGGGCGTGTACGTCGTGAAGCGGTGCTGCTGGTTGCGGCGCACGGTGAGTGCGGCCTGGGTGACGAGCAGCTTGGCGTGGCCGCGGTCGTCGACCGACGGAGTCAGGACCGGACGCTCGCCGGCGAGGATCCGGTCGAGCACCGCGCGCCGCTCGCCGTAGTCGACCGCTCGCCGGTTGTCGGGGTCGACGAGGCTCTGTACCCAGAGCTCACTGCCCTGGTAGACGTCGGGTACGCCGGGCATCGTCAGCGCGACCAGCTTGGCTGAGACGGCGTTGCTCCAGCCCGGCCCGGCCAGCCTGTCGACGAGGGCGTCCAGGACCTCGCCCACCGCAGGGTCGTCGAACGCCGTGTCGACCGCGGCGTGAACGGCTGCTTCGTACGCGGCGTCGGGATCGGTCCACGTGGTCCGGTCACCGGCCTCGCGCACCGCCTTCTCGGCGTACGCGTGGAGGCGGTCACGAGACGCCGGCCAGACGCCGACGACGGCCTGCCAGAGCAGGTTGCCGAAGCCGGCGTCGGGCAGGGACGTCAGGGCGAGCAGGCGGTCGAGAGTCTCGGCCCAGATCTCGGGGAGCTCGGCGAGGGCCGAGATCCGGGCCCGCACGTCCTCACCGCGCTTGGTGTCGTGGGTGGAGGTGGCCGTCATCGCCAGGGGCCGGTCGCGCTGTCGCTCGGCCAGGGCGGCATGGAACTGCTCGACCGACAGCGAGAACTCGCTCGGGTCGCCGCCGACCTCGTTCAGGGAGGTCAGGCGCCCCCAGCGGTAGAACGCGTTGTCCTCCACGCCCTTGGCCATCACCGCGCCGCTGGTCTGCTGGAAGCGTTGCGCCGCGGGCTGAGCCGGGTCGTCGAGGATCGGTGCGAGGCTGTCGAAGGTCGAGCCCAGCTCGGGGCGCCGACGCCGGGCCTCGGTGAACGCCTCGGCCAGGTGCTCGCGGCCGAGCGGCAGGTAGGAGCGGTACACGGGGAAACAGGCCAGCAGCTCGGCCACGGCGTCCTCGAGGACTGCGGTTGCGGTGGTTGAGGAAGGCGCGCCGGCGTCTGTCTCGGAACCACCCCGCGCCACGACCTCGCGGACGATGCGCGTGACCTCCGAGCCGAGGGTCACGTCGGCGACGGCCCGCTTGGTGTCGTGGGTCAGCTCGTGCCAGTCGAGGGCCCTACCGCGGAGGCGGGACTCCAGGGCGGTGAGGGGCTCCTCGCCGGCAGGGTCGGTGAGCACCCGGTCGATGAGGCCGAGCACGTCGTACCCGGTCGTGCCGGCAGTGGCCCAGGCGGGCTGGAGCGTCTCGCCGCGCTCGAGGATCTTCTCGACGAGTACGTAGGCACCGCCGGTCAGTCCTGACAGCTCGTCGAGGTACGACGCGGGGTCACGGAGGCCGTCGGGGTGGTCGATCCGCAGCCCGTCGACGAGCCCCTCGTCGAACCAGCGCCCGATCTCCACGTGGGAGGCGTCGAAGACGGCACGGTCCTCGACGCGGATCCCGGCGAGCGTGGTGATGGCGAAGAAGCGCCGGTAGTTGAGGCCGTGGTCGGCCGCCCGCCAGCTCACCAGCTCGTAGTGCTGCCGCGCGTGCACCTCGTCCGCGTCGTCGAGGTCTCGACTCCGCTCGACCGCCGAGGACGGCGAGGACGGCGGCGACGTGGGAGAGGGGGTGAGCGGGAAGCGGTGGTGGTGGTAGCGCAGCTCGTCGCCCTCGATCGAGAGGTTCCCGACCCGGCCGTCCGACACCAGGTCGTCGTCCCCGACGACGGGGATCCGGACACGGCCACCACCGAGGTCCCAGTCGACGTCGAACGCGACGGCGTACGGCGACGACTGCCCGTACTTCAGCAGGTCCCACCACCATGCGTTCAGGTGGGGCGTGGCGACGCCGACGTGGTTGGGCACGATGTCGACCAGGACGCCCATCCCGAGCCGACGCGCCTCCGCGGACAGCTCTGCCAGCCCCTCGGCCCCGCCGCGGGCCGGGTCGATCCGGTCGTGTGCCACGACGTCGTACCCGTGCTGGCTGCCGGGCTCGGCCTCGAGCAACGGCGAGAGGTAGACCCAGTCCACGCCGAGGTCGTGGAGGTAGGGCAGGGTGCGGGCAGCCGCGAACAGGTCGAACTCGGCCGTGATCTGCAGGCGATAGGTGCTGACCGGTGTGCGCATCGCTGTCGTCGTACCCCGGGGCGCCCCAGTCATCCGGCCTTGTCGGCCCGGGATGCCTGCGACGCCGCCACCGAGGCGGCCACCGACGAGTCCGGCTCCTCCTCGACCGGCGCGTGGGCGCGCAGCACCAGCACGCTGCGGCCGGCGAGCGTCGACGACGACCCCGCCGCCAGCGGTGCGCCTGGCTCGCGGCCGGCGGTGTCGATCGCCACGTCCCAGGCCGCGGCGTACTCCTCCGGCGGCAGGGTCAGCGGCACGTCGTCGCCCGAGGCGTTGAAGTAGAGGAGGAAGTGGTCGTCGACGATCCGCTGCCCGCGGGCGTCGACGCCCGGGATGCCGTGACCGTTGAGGTACATCCCGATCGAGCGCGCGTCGTCCTCGGTCCAGTCCCCGTCCTCCATGGGGTGCCCGGCGGGATGCAGCCAGACGATGTCGTTGAGGCGCTCGCCGTCGCCGGTGCGCACCGTCGTCCCCGTGAAGAAGCCCTTGCGGCGGAACGTCGGGTGGTCGCGACGCAGCCGGGCGACCGAGGCGGTGAACTAGACGAGCGGCTGATCGAGGTCGTCCCAGTGCATCCAGGAGATCTCGGAGTCCTGGGCATAGGTGTTGTTGTTGCCCTGCTGGGTGCGGCCGGCCTCGTCGCCGTGCAGCAGCATCGGAACGCCCTGGCTCAGGAGCAGGGTGGTGATGAAGTTCCGCTGCTGCCGCGACCGCAGACCCAGGATCTCGGGGTCGTCGGTCGGCCCCTCGACGCCGTGGTTCCAGGAGCGGTTGTGGCTCTCGCCGTCGTTGCCGTCCTCCCCGTTGGCGTCGTTGTGCTTGTCGTTGTAGGACACCAGGTCGCGCAGCGTGAAGCCGTCGTGAGCCGTGACGAAGTTGATGCTCGCGACCGGGCGCCGTCCGGACGTCTCGTAGAGGTCGGAGGAGCCGGAGAGGCGGCTGGCGAACTCGCCGAGCGACGGCTCACCGCGCCAGAAGTCGCGGACCGTGTCGCGGTACTTGCCGTTCCACTCGGTCCACTGGGGCGGGAAGCCACCGACCTGGTAGCCGCCGGGGCCGACGTCCCACGGCTCGGCGATCAGCTTGACCTGGCTGACGACCGGGTCCTGCTGCACGAGCTCGAAGAACGTCGACAGCCGGTCCACGTCGTAGAACTCGCGTGCCAGCGCGGCGGCGAGGTCGAAGCGGAAGCCGTCGACGTGCATCTCGGTCACCCAGTAGCGCAGGGAGTCCATGATCAGCTGCAACGAGTGGGGATGCCGGACGTTGAGGGAGTTCCCGGTGCCGGTGTAGTCCATGTAGTAGCGCAGGTCGTCCTCGACGAGCCGGTAGTACGCCGCGTTGTCGAGGCCCTTGAAGCTCAGCGTCGGGCCGAGCTGGTTGCCCTCAGCCGTGTGGTTGTAGACGACGTCGAGGATGACCTCCATCCCGGCCGCGTGCAGCGTCCGGATCATCGACTTGAACTCCTGGACCTGCTGGCCGAGCTGGCCGGCGGCCGCGTAGTCCGCCTGCGGCGCCAGGAAGCCGAGGGTGTTGTAGCCCCAGTAGTTGCGCAGCCCCTTGTCCAGCAGCGTGCTGTCCTGCACGAACTGGTGGACCGGCATCAGCTCGACCGCGGTCACGCCGATCCTGGTCAGGTGGCTGATCACCGAGGGGTGCGCGAGGGCGGCGTACGTGCCGCGCATGCTCGCCGGTACGTCGGGATGCAGCTCGGTGAGGCCCTTGACGTGCGCCTCGTAGATCAGGGTCTCGTTGTAGGGGATGTTGAGGCGACGGTCGCCTTCCCAGTCGAAGTAGGGGTTGATGACGACGCCGAGCATCATGTGCGGCCCGGAGTCGTCGTCGTTGCGCGAGTCCTCGTCGCCGAAGTCGTAGCCGAAGAGCGCCTGGTCCCAGTCGATGTCGCCGGCGGTGGCCTTGGCGTAGGGGTCGAGCAGCAGCTTGTTCGGGTTGCAGCGCAACCCCTTCTTCGGCTTGTGCGGTCCGTGCACCCGGTAGCCGTAGCGCTGTCCAGGCTGCACCGACGGCAGGTAGCAGTGCCAGACGAACGCGTCGACCTCGGTCATCGTGACCCGGGTCTCGGTGCGGTCGTTGTCGAAGAGACACAGCTCGACCTGCTCGGCGACCTCGCTGAAGACCGCGAAGTTGGTGCCGCTCCCGTCGAACGTCGCTCCCAGCGGGTACGCCGTACCCGGCCAGACCTCCACGGACCCTCCCGGTCGCTCGTCGTGCTCGGCGACCCGATCCCATCACACCGCCCGTGGGCACCCAAGGGGTGACCGGCGATTGGTCGGCGTCGTCGGGACGCCTGGTGCTCAGAAGTCCTGAGGCTGCGTGAAGAAGTGGTGGGGGTCGTACGACGCCCGCACCTGCGCGAGGCGGGACGCGTTGCCGCCGAAGTAGTCGGATGCGTAGTGCGAGAGCGAGGAGTCGGCATAGTTGACGTAGGCGCCCGAGCCCCACGTCGGAGCCATCGCGGCGCGGAACCCGCGGACGTAGCCGGTCGCGCGGGTGGCCGGGCCCGAGGTGTACGTCGCGGTGTACTGCACGGTGGTCAGCGCGCCGCGGTGGCCGAAGGCGGAGGCGGAGCCACCCATGTCGTCCACGGCCCCGCCCAGGGCGTCGATCGAGATGCCGGCCTCCCGGAGCCCGCTGCCCTGCGCGGCCTGCACCTGGTCGATCAAGGTGGTCAGGTCGACGCGGGGCTCGGTGATGATGTGCGACGTCGCGGCGAACGCCTCGCGCGGCAGCGATCCGCCCGGGCCGGTGTGGCACCGGCCGACCGGGATCGTGGCGCAGCCGGCGTAGGCGAGCATCGTGTTCAGGTAGGAGTCGGTGTGGCGTGAGTCGGTGGACGGCGTCGGGACCGACGAGAGGAACGGCCGCAGCGCGTTGTCGAGGGCGGACGGCGAGCCGGTCCAGGTCGCCGACATGAAGAGCACCGGACCGCCGGCGTGGGTGGCGCCGCCGAGCAGCTTCAGGGTCGACCAGAGCCGGCGGTCGGCCGTGGGCGCGGTGGCCAGCCAGTGCGGCACGACCCGCCGCGCGGCCGAGAACGGCCAGGCCAGGTAGGCGCGGGTGATCGTCGGTGCGGCGAAGGTCCTCATCGTGAACGAGGTGACCACGCCGAGGTGACCGCCTCCACCGCCGCGCAGGGCCCAGTAGAGGTCGGGCTCCTGGTCGGCGCTGGCGGTGACGATGCGGCCGTCGGCGAGCACGACGCGCATCGAGGTCACCGCGTCGCAGGTGAGCCCGTGGGCACGCGTCAGCACGCCGACGCCCCCGCCCTGGGTCAGCCCGGCGATCCCCACGGTGGGGCAGGACCCGCCCGCGATCCCGCGGCCGCGCGTGCCCAGCCCGTCGTAGACCTGGATGAGGGACGCGCCGGCACCGATCGTGGCCGCCGTACCGCTGAGGGACACGCGGTGGAGCGGGCGTACGTCGACGACGAGCGCGCCGTCGCCGGCCGACCAGCCGGGGTAGCTGTGGCCGCCCGACCGGATCGCCACCCGGACCCCGTGGTCCTGGGCGAACGCGAAGGCGGTGGCGACGTCCTGGGCCCCCGCCACCGAGAGCACGGCGAGCGGCCGGGCGCCGTCGTAGCGCGGGTTCTGCACGAGACGCACGGTGCGGTAGGCCGCGGAGCCGGGGCGGGCGAGCGTGCCCGAGACGTGGCGGGCCAGCTGGTGCCAGTCGGCCGAGGTCGGCGCCTTCCCCGCCGAGGCGATCGCGGCCGGCGAGCCGGGTGACACAGGTGCCCCGGGGGAGTCGTGCGGGGGCTGGGCGCTGTCGGGGGTGCAGGCGGCGGCGGCCACGGCCACGCCGCCCAGCACGAACCCGCGCCGGGCCGCCCGGATCTCCATGGCCCCAGCGTAGAGAGCAACACCCGGACCGGGTGAGTGAGCGCTGACCCGGCACAAATCGACGTCGTAGAGCGTTGACCCGGCAGTTGTTGACGCCTGAGCCCGCTGACCCGGCCGCCGCCGACTCCGACGAGTGCCGGGTGGGCGTCGTACGACGTCAACGACTGCCGGGTGAGCACAGGCTTGCCTTGCTTGCGGGCCGTTCGGAGGATGGGAGGATCGACGGGTGAGCATGGAGATCGGGACCGACGAGAACCCTCAGCACTGGCACGAGGAGATCGGCGAGGATGTCGGCAACCGGCTGAACTGGCTACGGGCCGGCGTCCTGGGCGCCAACGACGGGATCGTGTCGACCGCCGGCATCGTGATGGGTGTGGCCGGCGCGACCGCCGGGCGCGCACCCGTCTTCGTGGCGGGCCTGGCGGGGCTGGTCGCCGGTGCCCTGAGCATGGGGGCCGGGGAGTACGTCTCGGTCAACGCCCAGCGCGACTCCGAGCAGGCGATGCTCGCGATGGAGGCCGAGGAGCTCGAGAAGATGCCCGAGACCGAGCTCCGCGAGCTGACCAGGATGTACGAGCGCAAGGGCCTGAGCCGCGCGACGGCCAAGAAGGTCGCCCAGGAGCTGACCGATCATGACGCCCTGGCCGCGCACGCCGACATCGAGTTCGGTATCGACCCGGAGAACCTGACCAACGCGTGGCACGCCGCGTTCGCCTCGATGATCGCGTTCACGATCGGCGCGCTGCTGCCGCTGCTCGTGATCACGCTGACGCCGCTCGACATCCGCGTCTGGGCGACGGTCCTCACCGTGGCGCTGGCGCTGGCGGTGGCCGGGGTCATCCAGGCGCGGCTCGGCTACAGCCCGGTGCGCCGTGCGGTCGCCCGCAACGTCGGCGGCGGCCTCCTCGCGATGATCGTCACCTACGCGGTCGGGAGCCTCGTCGGCCCGCTCGTCTGACGTGCGGATGTTCGCGGCCGTGGTGCCACCACTCGAGGTGGTCGGGCACCTCGACGACTTCCTGGACGTACGCCGGGCCGCGGGCGCCTTCCGCTGGGTCACCGCCGAGCAGCTCCATGTCACTGTCGCGTTCCTCGCGGAGGTACCCGACCGCCGGCTCGACGACCTCGTCGAGCGGCTCGCCCGCGCCGCGCGGCGACGTACGGCGTTCCCGGCCGCCGTCACCGGCGGTGGTGCCTTCCCGAACGCCGCCCGCGCCCGGGTCCTCTGGGCCGGCCTCGACCTCGACGAGCACGGGCGCACCGAGCTGACGCGACTCGCCACCGGCGCGCGGGCCGCGGCCAACCGGGCCGGCGTACCGGTGGACGGGCAGAGGTTCCGCCCCCACATCACAGTTGCTCGCCTCGGTCATCCGCAGGAGGTGACCAGCTGGGTACGGCTCCTCGACGCCTACCGCAGCCCCACCTGGACCGTCGACCGCGTCACCCTCGTCGCGTCGTACCTCGGTGCAGGACCGCGGGGCCGCCCCCGCTACGAGCCGGTGGAGGAGTTCGCCCTGCAGGGGTAGTCCCCGACGAGAGGGTCGCCCGGCGGATGCTTTCACGACCAGCTGGTCGGTGACTACCGACCAAGGGCCCGAGTCGCCTGTGGAGAACGCCACGCCGGGTGAAGGGCGAGATGGGTGGGAGCGGCGGCGGATATGGCCTAGTTTCAAGCGCGTGAAGATCGCAGTGGCGAAGGAGACCCGTGAGGGTGAGTCACGCGTGGCGATGGTGCCGGAGCTGGTCGGCAAGCTGACCGCGCTCGGGTACGACGTCGCGGTCGAGCCGGGGGCCGGGCACCACGCCCTGATCTCCGACGAGGAGTACGCCGAGGCGGGCGCGGTCCTCGATCCCGACGCGGTCGTCGAGGCCGACGTCGTGGTCTCCGTGCAGCCGCTCGACGCCGCCACCATCCGGCGGCTGCGCCGTGGAGCGTCCGCGATCTCGTTCCTGCCGACGTCGACCGAGCAGGCGACCGTGGTGGAGCTCCGCGACGCCGGCATCACCGCGCACGCTGTGGAGCTGATCCCGCGCATCTCCCGGGCGCAGTCGATGGACGCGCTCAGCTCGCAGGCGCTGGTCTCGGGCTACCGTTGCGCGATCGTCGCGGCCGGCCTGCTCCGCCGCTTCTTCCCGCTCAACATGACCGCGGCCGGCACCGTCCAGGCGGCCGAGGTCGTGGTCCTCGGCGCCGGTGTCGCCGGCCTCCAGGCGATCGCCACGTCCAAGCGTCTCGGCGCGATCGTCCGGGCGTACGACGTCCGCGCGGCCGCCGCGGAGGAGATCCGGTCGATGGGAGCCAAGTCCATCGACCTCGACCTCGACACACTCGAGGGCGCCGGCGGCTATGCCCGTGAGATGACCGAGGACCGCGCCGCCCGCCAGCGCGAGCTGCTCACCCCCTTCATCGCCGCCGCGGACGCCCTGATCACGACGGCCGCCGTACCGGGGCGGCAGGCGCCGATGCTGGTCACCCGCGAGATGGTCGAGCAGATGAAGCCCGGCTCCGTGGTCGTCGACCTCGCCGCCGAGACCGGCGGCAACGTCGAGGGTTCGGTGGCGGGCGAGGTGGTACGGATCGGGAACGCACAGGTCTGGGGTGGTCGCAACGTGCCGAGCCAGATGCCCGGCCCGGCGTCGAAGCTCTACGCCCAGAACATCCTCAACCTGGTCACCCTGATGACGACGAAGGACGAGGACGGCAACGGTGTGTTCGCGCCCGACTTCGCCGACGAGATCGTCTCCGGCAGCTGTGTGACCCATGACGGCGCGATCGTCCACGGGCCGACCCGTGAGGCGGTCGAAGGACCACCGGACGACACCCCACCGGACCCGACAGCCGGAGGAGAGGCGCCCGCCGACGGCGACCCCACGTCGTACGACGACGAGGTGGCCGACGACGACGGCATGCAGCCCGAAGCCCCCGCCGGCCCCGATGTCCCGAGGGACGAGCAGCTCGATCTTCCCTACGACCAGGAGGCCGACCAGTGACCCTCGACCCGGGCGTCGTCTGGCTGACGATCTTCATCCTCAGTGTCTTCGTCGGCATCGAGGTGATCTCCAAGGTCTCCTCGACCCTCCACACCCCGCTGATGTCCGGCGCGAACGCGATCCACGGCATCATCCTGCTCGGCGCGATCATCGTCACCGGGACCACCGACAACACGGTGGCGATCATCGTCGGCCTGGTGGCGATCGTGCTCGCGGCCGTGAACATGGTCGGCGGTTTCGTGGTCACCGACCGGATGCTCCAGATGTTCACGCGCAAGAAGCCGGCGAAGTCGGACGAGAGCAAGGTCGCCTGATGCCCACCTGGATCCAGCTCGTCTTCCTGGCGTGCGGTGTCTGCTTCATCCTCGCGCTCAAGGGCCTGTCCGGGCCGAAGACCGCCCGCAACGGCAACCTGCTCGGCGCCGGCGCCGCGGTGGTCGCCTGTGCGATGCCGTTCTTCTGGACCGACCTCCACCTGAAGCACGTCCCTCTGATCCTCCTCGCGATCGCGATCGGCACCGCCGGCGGCGTGTACGGCGCCCGCACGGTGCAGATGACCCAGATGCCGCAGATGGTGGCCCTGTTCAACGGCGTCGGCGGTGGGGCGGCGTCGCTGGTGGCGCTGCTCGAGCTGCAGCAGGTCGTCGAGGCCGGCGGCCACGACTCATGGTTCAACCTCGCCGCCACGGCGTTCACCATCGCGGTCGGCGCGGTCTCCTTCGCCGGCTCCGTGGTCACCTTCGCCAAGCTCCAGGACCTGATGACGTCGCGGCCGGTGGTCTTCCCCGGCCTGCCGATCGTGTTCGCCGCCGCGCTGATCGGCTCGCTGGCGCTGTCGGTGATGCTGGTCGACGACCCGCGGATGTGGGTCGGCATCGCCCTGGGCCTGCTCGGCCTGCTGGTCGGCGTACTCCTGGTGCTGCCGGTCGGCGGCGCCGACGTCCCGATCGTGATCTCGCTGCTCAACGCGTTCACCGGACTCACCGTGGCCGCCGGCGGCTACGTGCTCTCGAACGTGTTGCTCCTGGTGGCCGGCACGCTCGTCGGCTCGTCCGGCACGTTCCTCACCATGCTGATGGCACGGGCCATGGGCCGCTCGGTGCCCAACATCCTCTTCGGCGCCCTCAAGGGCGGTTCGACGCTGGGTGGGGGCGAGGCCAGCGACCGACCGGTCAAGAGCATCACCCCCGAGGACGCCGCGATCATGCTCGCGTACGCCGACCGGGTGATCATCGTGCCGGGCTACGGCCTCGCCGTGGCCCAGGCCCAGCACACCCTGCGCGAGCTCGTCGACGTCCTCGGCGAGCGCGGCATCGACGTCGACTACGCCATCCACCCAGTGGCCGGCCGGATGCCCGGCCACATGAACGTGCTCCTCGCCGAGGCGCAGGTGCCCTACGAACAGCTGCGCGAGATGGACGAGATCAACGGCGACTTCAAGGACACCGACGTCGTCCTCGTGGTCGGTGCCAACGACGTCGTCAACCCGGCCGCGAAGACCTCTCCGGGTGCGCCGATCTACGGGATGCCCATCCTCAACGCCGACGAGGCCCGCCAGATCATCTTCATGAAGCGCTCGATGCGTCCCGGTTTCGCCGGCATCGAGAACGAGCTGCTCTTCGAGGAGAAGACCTCGCTGCTCTTCGGCGACGCCAAGGACACCATGAGCAAGCTCCTCAACGCCGTCAAGGCCCTCTGACCCCGCCGGACGTCATACGTTTCGAGCCTTCTAGAGCCCCGAACGTATGACGTTGTGGACGGTCGCTCGTTAGCAGGGCATGAGTGACGAGAACGCCCCGATGCTCAAGCCCGACGGGCACCGCTACGAGGCTCCGGAGCCGCGCGACACCACCGTCAACAAGGAGGTCGCGTACGCCGTGCTGGCCATCGTGGTGGTCGTGCTGGGCCTCCTGATCGCCACCGGGACGGTCCCGATCTTCCCCGGCGGCTGAGCCCCGTCAGTCGGCCAGGCCGTAGAGGCGGTCGCCGGCATCGCCGAGCCCCGGGACGATGTAGCCCTTGTCGTTGAGCTCCTCGTCCAGGGCGGCGGTGACGACGGTGACCGGGACGTCGAGGCCGTCGAGTCCCTGGGCCAGGCGCTCGCAGCCCTCGGGGGCCGCGAGCAGGCAGATCGCCGTGATGTGGTCGGCGCCGCGGTCGGTCAGGAAGCGGATCGCGGCCGCGAGCGTGCCGCCGGTCGCCAGCATCGGGTCGAGCACGTAGCACTGCCGCCCGGCGAGGTCGTCGGGCAGCCGTTCGGCGTACGTCGACGCCTCGAGCGTCTCCTCGTTGCGCACCATCCCGAGGAAGCCGACCTCGGCGGTCGGGAGGAGCCGCATCATCCCCTCGAGCATCCCCAGACCGGCGCGCAGGATCGGGACCACCATGGGCTTCGGCGCGGACAGTCTTACGCCGGTCGTGGGCGCGACCGGCGTCGTGATGTCGAACGGCTCCACCCGCACGTCTCGCGTGGCCTCGTAGGCCAGCAGCGTCACCAGCTGGTCGACCAGCCGACGGAACGTCGGCGAGTCGGTGTTCTCGTCGCGCAGTGCGGTGAGCTTGTGGGCGACGAGGGGGTGGTCGACGACGATCGTGCGCATGCTCGAACCCTAGTGGTTGCTGAGAGTTCTCCTCGTCACGGTCGAACAGGGTTGGCAGGGCTGGGGGGCTCTGTCACTCTGGAGACGTCCTGCGTCGACGATCGGATCGGAGGTAGCCATGAGCGTGCAGCAGATCGAGGGGATCGACTTCGCGGTGGCCGCCTACCGCGAAGAAGGCGTGTGGCAGGTGGTCGAGCTGGTCCACGACGTCCTCACCGACATCGACCATCTGGCGGCCGCGCTGCGGCGCTTCCCGGGTGACGGCGGCGCGATGGGCCTGGTCGCGATCGACGAGGACTTCTTCCTCATCGTCCGGGTCACCGGCCCGGTCGTGCGGATCCTCCTGTCCGACATCACCGCCGCCGACGAGTGGGAGATCGCGCGCTCGGCCATCGAGGTCCTCGGCCTGCCCGAGCCCGAGGACGACGACGACCAGGCGCCGGCCGGCGATCTCGACCTGGTCGGAGACCTGGGCATGAACGCCATGGACATGGCCGTCCTGCTCGACGACTTCGACCTCTATCCCGACGAGATGCTCTCCGACATAGCCCGCCGGCTGGGGTTCGGCCCGCTCTTCGACGAGGCCGTCGGCCTCACCTCCGCCTGACCCGATGACGTCGTACGACGCGGCGATGCGCGCCGCGCTCGACGAGGCGCGCGCCGCGCTCGGTTCGGACGACGTACCCGTCGGCGCCGTCGTGCTCGGCCCCGACGGTGCGGTCCTGGGCCGTGGGCACAACGTCCGCGAGCGGGACGGTGACCCCACGGGCCATGCCGAGCTGGTCGCGATCCGCGCAGCCGCCTCGGCCGCCGGAACGTGGCGGCTGACCGGCTGCACCCTCGTGGTCACCCTCGAGCCATGCACCATGTGCGCCGGCGCGATCGTCCTGTCGCGTCTCGAACGCCTGGTCTTCGGGGCGTACGACGACAAGGCGGGCGCCGTCGGATCCCTCTGGGACGTGGTCCGCGACCGCCGCCTCAACCACCGCCCCGAGGTGGTCGGCGGCGTGCTCCTCGAGGACTGCCGGAGCCTGCTGGACGATTTCTTCGCCCACCAGCGCCTCGGGTAACCTCTCCCGCGGTGGCGTGTCCGAGCGGCCTAAGGAGCACGCCTCGAAAGCGTGTGTGGGTGCAAGCCCACCGTGGGTTCAAATCCCACCGCCACCGCCAGTGTGATGTCTCAAGACATCGGCGACACCCGGACCCACGGAACGTGGGTTCGGGTGTTTCTTCATTTCGGGGTCTGTGGCTGGTAGTCCTTGTCTGGGTCGATGGTGAGGTCGCGGAGGAGCTCCCCG
>Ga0302323_100002303_pt1 | contig 15513 bp, 11 predicted proteins | sample Fen_T0_3_FD_201950 | JGI IMG/M metagenome (GOLD analysis project Ga0302323, IMG submission 201950) | Peat permafrost microbial communities from Stordalen Mire near Abisko, Sweden - Fen_T0_3 | ecosystem: Environmental > Terrestrial > Soil > Wetlands > Permafrost | place: Sweden: Abisko... | reverse complement strand
TGCAACAACTTCTTCGACAACTTCAGGAGTTTCGACAACTGCCTCAACAACTGCTGGAGTTTCGACAACTGCTTCGACAATTACCTCTTCCGCAATTACCTCTTCAACGATTACATCCTCAACAATGAACTCATTGTTCGCGCCGCGACGCTCTTTAATCTTGGCAGCCTTTCCGCGGAGATCACGAAGGTAGTAAAGCTTGGCGCGACGGACATCTCCACGGCGAACCATTTCAAATTTTTCAATTACTGGGGTGTGAACTGGGAAGGTACGTTCTACTCCGACACCATATGAAAGCTTGCGGATCGTAAAGGTCTCGCGGATTCCAGCACCTTGACGGCGGATTACTACGCCTTGGAAGACCTGGATACGACTCTTAGAACCTTCGATAACACGAACGTGGACCTTGATCTCATCGCCAGAGCGGAAGTTGATAATGCCCTTTTTGAGCGAGGCGGCATCAACCGCATCCAAAACGTTCATGGGTAATCCTTTGCTTATGTGAACCTCAACCGAGGTATTTACTTCGAAGACCGTATCTTGCCACAGTCGGGCGGGGCTAGCCAATTTCGAGCGTGAGGAGCGCGTGGAGAGCGGCTCCAGCGGCTATAACCATCGCCTCTCCGGCAGGGGAGCCTGTGCGACCACTCACCAAAGCCCCAGCCTCACGGGCAATTAAACCTCCAGCGGCGAGATCCCACTCCTTGAGCCCGGTTTCAAAATAGCCATCAACGGCTCCGCTAGCAACGTGGCAAAGGTCGACAGCGGCAGCGCCATTTCTCCGAATATCTCGGACGCGCGGGATCAACGCGGAAATCTTCTCGCCCTGGCGCACCCGCTCTTCTAGATCGTAGGAAAATCCCGTGGCGATTAAGGAATCCTCTAAAAGTTCGGCGTTGGAACAGTGAATGGCTCGATCGTTGAGAAATGCCCCGCCGCCCCTGCTGGCGCGCCAGAGCGAGTTGAGCGTAGGTGCATAAACGATTCCGATGAGAACCCCCTCGGCATCCTTTGCGGCAATGCTGATATTCCATCCCGGTAGGTTGTAGAAATAATTGACGGTCCCGTCGATCGGATCGATCACCCAAGTGATACCTGATTGCGATTCGCGGTTTGCGCCCTCTTCGCCGATGATTCCATCGTCAGGGCGTGCTGCCAAGATTTCGCTCACAATTAACTTCTCGCTGGCATGATCCATATGTGTAGCAAAGTCGCGAGCGGAACTCTTCTCGTTAATATCAAAGGTATCGGGGCGATTGCTCAATAATTCACCGGCCCGCTGCGCAATCCCCTCTGCGAGGATAAGTAGTTCATCGATAAGCTCACTCTGGGATTGCTGCTTCATGGATAGAATCTAGGTATGTTTTCACCGTATCGCAAACTTTTCGCGGTACCTGGAGCGCTCAGATTCTCGATAGCAGGTTCAATCGCTCGTTTACCGATTTCTATGACCCTGCTCTCGATCACCTTCGTAATCGTCCACGTAAAGCACTCCTATACCCTGGCGGGAACAGTGGCTACGGGGGCTTCCTTGATCTCGACCGTTTTTAGTCCTACCTGGTCGCGTTACGCCGATCGATTGGGGCAACGCAAAGTTCTGCGTTTTACCGTGCCCTTCTACATAATCTTCGACCTCATCTTTCTGATCGCAATAAGCAAGAACGCTCCAACTTATATTTGGATGAGTGCAATCTTCCTCGCTGAGATCTTTCTCCCCAATGTCGGAAGCTTGGTCAGACGACGCTGGCTCCGGGTGCTCTCTGAAGATCGCGTCATGATAAATACCGCTTACTCATATGAATCCTTTATGGACGAGATCATCTTCATCATTGGACCTCTGGTCGCCACCTCGGCTGCAACTTTCATATCTCCCGCAGCCGGAATGATTATGGGCTTCTCATTTATGGCCGTTGGAACAACACTCTTCATTTCACAGCGGTCGACTGAACCGCTACCGATTAAGAAAGATGTGAAGGGAAAACAGGGATTTGTTCTCGGGATGCCTGTAGTACAAGCGGTCTTCTTCCCTTTCATCTTCATTGGCGCTTTTTTTAACTCGCTCAGCCTGACCGTCGTTGGGTACTCCCAGCAACATCATCATGCCGCTTACACTGGACTCGTCCTCGCAATCTGGGCGGCTGGCAGTGGAGTGGCTGCGGTCTTCAATGGTTCCATCAAATGGCGCCTAAAGGATGCATCGCGCTTTCGCATCAACCTCATAGCCATCCTGGTCCTGTCGCTCCCCTTCTTCTTCATCCATTCGATGGTGGAGTTAGCCCTCGCGCTCTTCCTCTCGGGGCTTGGAGTCGCTCCGCTGATCGTCGCGGGCTACAACGTCGCAGAGAAATCTGTTCCTACAGAGAAAGTAACTGAGACCCTGTCATGGGTAATTGCTGGTCTCTCTTTGGGTGGATCACTCCCTGGAACGCTCACTGGACACATCATCGACTCACAGGGTGCGGGTAAAGCTTTTATCGTCCCGATTATCTGCCTCTTCCTCGCCAACTTTGCGACGCTGCCTTATTTGCGCACGTGGAGGCGGATTTCAGATCATTAGGGCCACCCCAATATCCCAACCTTGCCCCTGCTCTTGTGGCACTCTTTGCTGGTGAGCGACTTACGGCTAATTGGACGATCAGATGATGGCACCGAACTCGAGTTGCAGTCGAAAGAGGGCGCACACTTCACTCTTCGAATCAGTGATCAATTACGGTCATTAGTCAATCAACCCCGATTAGTGTCGGTAACTAACGATGACGAGCACTCCGCAGTTACGGTAAAAGAGGTGCAAGCACGTCTTCGCGGCGGAGAGAGCATCGATTCGATCGTGCGCTCTTCTGATTGGAGCGCCGAGAAAGTAGAGAAATTTTCCGGGCCTATCTTGCAAGAACGCGCATATGTCATCGGCCTAGCCCTCGCGGCACAATTGCGGAAAGAGAAGCACGCGCCCACGCTAACGGCCGCCACCATTTCGCAGCTGGCCCCTCGTGGCGTCGACATGACCGTCGTTGAGTGGAATACCTGGCGCATGCCAGATGGCACTTGGAACATCACTCTTTTTTACCCAACCAAGAATGGCGGAACTAGCGAGGCCAATTGGTCTTTTGATCTCGGTAATCGCAGCCTCGAAGCGCTCGATGACGGGGCGGCTTGGATCGCTGGAGATGAATTAGAGGCACATAGCTCCGCTCCATCTCATGGAATCGTCTATCCGGCAGTAACACCTGCGCCACGTCTCGTTGCCGTCCGTGACCAAGAGGATCAAACAGATCTTCCAGAGCCGATGAGAATTTCCAGCCTCGATGCCATCATCGATACTGGGCCAAGCCAGGCTGATAGCGTCTCAGAAGCCGATAAGCGAGACGGAATTACCAAGCGTCTAAAAATTCCATCATGGGATGACATTATGTTTGGTGGACCTAAAGGAACTTCAGAAGAGGAATAGCGGTTTCCATCGCAGTGACTCCCCCGTGATGTCCCACCATAGATGACTCTTGTGGAACTCGGCTCGGATCGATCAAGATAGTCTCGCCCTGCGCTATAGCCATAAAATCACCCATACGTTCGAAACTATCCGGCGACACAACAGCTCCGAATGTTTGATGAGCAACTAATTCTTCGCGCGAATAAATCGTCGCGCGCTCACCTAAAAATTCTCGCCATTGTGCAATTGTCTCCGATGCAGATCCTTCGGTCACGTACATGTGGCGGGCGCGAGGTTCTCCACCGACAAGGGTGATGTTATCCATCAAGCCGTTGTCTTGACCCAAAACGATCTTCTCTCCGACATTCACCATCCCATGATCCGCCGTTACATAGAGATCGGTGTTCTTGGGTAAGCGTGAGAGCAAAGAAGTAATAAGTTCGGCAATCTGTTCAAGTGCCAGCATCCATTTCTCACTGCCGACGCCATCGTTGTGACCCGCATGATCAAGCGCATTAATATATAAATAAGTAAATGAATAGGGTTCAGCGAGCGCCTCGACAGCAGCGATCACCATCTCCTCACTGCGATTAGCACCTACATACTTCGCGCCACGCAATGCGGCTTGCGTAAATGCACTTCCTTCGTAACGCTTTTCAGCGATATTTGTCACGTTAATCCCGTGCGCCATTCCGCGTTCGAAGAGAGTGGGCACCTTCTGCCAAAAAAGTGGATCGACTCGATCATCCCATTTAAGTGCATTAAGTAAGCGCCCTGGAGTGCCGGAATTAGGAACGCGCACTGTGTAACCGAGCATCCCATGCACTCCAGGCAGTTCTCCCGTGCCCAAACTTGTCAGATTGGTAACGGTCGTTGAAGGAAAGTGCGATGCTAATTCGGATGCAGACTTCACGGCTGCAAATATTGGAAACTGTGATTTATAACGCTCGAGCGACTTTGAGCCCATCCCATCAATCAGCAGCAGGCAGGTTCTTCGCGATTGTGCGAGCGTGAGTCTGTTCTCTACCCCCGGAAGCCCGAGTGATGCAAAGATCGATTGCGACAGATCTGCCAGTCCAAAGCCCACATCCCCATCCTGCCGTAAATAGCGTGGCAAGATACGCGCCATGGCACGTACCCCTAAAGCCGTTCTCCCAAAAGCTGGCGAGAACCCCGGAAAGATCATCGATATTGATGTTTCTCAAGAGATGTCTGAGTCATTTCTCGAATATGCCTACTCAGTTATCTATTCCAGAGCGCTACCCGATGCTCGCGATGGCTTAAAACCGGTGCAGCGTCGCATCTTGCACCAGATGTTTGAGATGGGATTACGTCCAGATCGAGGACATGTGAAATCCGCTCGAGTCGTTGGCGAGGTCATGGGCAAGTTGCACCCACACGGAGATGGCGCGATTTATGATGCCGCGGTTCGTTTAGCCCAACCCTTTACGACCCGACTACCTCTAATAGATGGCCACGGAAATTTTGGCTCACTCGATGCCGGCCCTGCTGCCATGCGTTATACCGAGGCGCGGCTTGCTTCGGCAGCGATGGCGATGGTCGATGAGGCCGATGAAGATACCGTTGACTTTGGCGGAAATTACGACGGTCAACTCCTCGAACCCCTAGTTCTTCCTGCCGCCTTTCCCAATCTCTTGGTAAATGGCGCAACCGGTATCGCCGTCGGAATGGCGACAAATATGCCCCCACACAACTTGGGTGAAGTGGTTGCCGCGGCTAAACACCTCATCGACAACCCCAAGGCGACTCTTAAAGCCCTGATGAAATTTGTGCCCGCTCCCGATTTTCCGACCGGCGGCGAGATCATTGGCCTCGAAGGTGTAGCGGATTCATACGCGAACGGCCGTGGCTCATTCAAAGTTCGAGCCACCGCTGTCATCGAAAAGGTAACTTCGCGCAAGCAGGGAATTGTTATCACGGAATTCCCATACAACATTGGTCCAGAGAAGGTTGTTGAAAAAATTGCGGATCTGGTGAAGGCGAAGAAGATTCTTGGAATTTCCGACATCATTGATCTCTCCGATGGCCAACAAGGCACCAAGGTCGTTATAGAGATCAAGAATGGCTATGAACCCGAAGAAATCTTGGAGAAGCTCTACAAGTTAACCCCGATGGAAGATCAATTCTCGGTCAATGCGGTGGCGCTCGTCAATGGCAAACCGCTCACCCTGGGATTAAAAGAGTTGCTCCAGGTATTTATCGATCACCGCATCGAAGTGGTTCGTCGGCGCTCAGAATTTCGCAAGGCGAAAGCCGAAGGACGTTTAACCCTGGTCGACGGACTACTAAAAGCGATTATCGATATCGATAAGGTCATCAAAATAATTCGTGGATCAGAAGATGCACAAGCAGCTAAAGATGCGTTGATAAAGGGATTTAAGTTAAGCGACGAACAAGCAACATACATCTTGGATATGCCGCTGCGTCGTCTAACCAAGGTGAGCAAACTAGAACTTGAAACCGAGCAGGCAGAACTGCGCGAAACCATCGCATTTCTAAAGAAATTGCTCTCAAGTGAGGCAAGTATTAAGGCGCAGGTATCAGCGGAATTAACCGCGGTTTCAAAGAGTTATGCCACACCACGCCGCACCAGAATCGGCGCCGCTTAAAACATTGAATTAAGCGTCGATCCGATCGCGGTCGATCTCGGCGCTAGAAATAAACTCTTTGCGAGGCGCTACTTCGTTGCCCATTAGGAGTTCAAAAATCGCCTCTGCAGCCTTGGCATCCTTCATGGTGACCCGCCGCAGCGTCCGCTTCTCGGGATCCATCGTGGTTTCTCGTAATTGGTCGGCATCCATCTCGCCCAAGCCTTTGTAGCGCTGAACCGGCTCTTTCCAACGTTTTCCACTCTTGGTCAGATCGGCCAGTAATTTTTTCATCTCATCGTCCGAGTACGTGTAATACATCTCTCTGCGCTTGCCACCGACGACATCAACGCGATGGAGTGGAGGAATAGCGGCAAATACTCGGCCATTTTCAATCAAAGGGCGCATATAGCGATAAACCAGAGTTAGCAATAAGCATCGGATGTGAGCGCCATCAACGTCTGCATCTGACATGAGAATCACGCGACCATAGCGTGCGTCATCGAGAGTAAATGAAGCACCAGAACCAGCTCCAATAACCTGAATGATAGATGCGCACTCGTTGTTTTCAAGCATCTGTGAAAGCGATGCTTTCTGCACGTTTAAAATTTTTCCGCGAATCGGCAAGATTGCCTGGAATTCAGAGTTACGCGCCGCTTTGGTAGTGCCCAGCGCAGAATCTCCCTCCACAATAAAGAGTTCGGTGCGCCCAGTGTCATCGGAACGGCAGTCGGAGAGTTTGGTAGGAAGTGAACTATTTTCAAGAGCGCTCTTGCGGCGCTGTAAATCTTTGTGGGCACGTGCTGAAATTCGAGTTCGCGATGCTGCGGCAACCTTCTCCAAAATTGCCCGTGCCGTCGCCTTATCAATCCGTTTTGTTGATGCAAAGAAATTCTTCAGTTCTTCGCCCACTACATTGGCCACTATCTTCGTCGCGGCAGCCGTACCTAGCACCTCTTTAGTCTGACCTTCAAATTGCGGTTCAGACATCCGCACGGTGACAACGGCGGTAATTCCTTCAAGCACATCATCTTTAATGACATCGATCTCATTGTTCTTGAGGGTCTTGCTCCCACGCAGCGCATCATTAAACGCCTTTGTGATGGCGCGCTCAAAACCCAAGGTGTGAGTGCCGCCCTTAGGGGTGGAAATAATATTTACAAAGGAGGACATCGTGGTTTCAAAGGCGTTGCCCCACTGCAGCGCGATATCAACTCCCATGGTGCGATTGACCTCGGTTGGCATCATGTGCCCTTTATCATCGAGAACAGGAACGGTCTCCGTGTACTCCCCGCTACCGGTCAAGCGAATTACCTCACCAACTGGCTCATCTGGACGTAGGAAGGCACAAAATTCCGATATTCCACCCTTGTGAAGAAAGATCTCTGTGCTCTTTGATTTTCCGCGGTTGTCGGCGACGGTCAACTGCAACCCTGGCACCAGATAGGACGTCTGGCGGGCGCGCGCGTAAATATCTTCTATAGAAAGTTCCGCCTCCTTGAGGAAGATCTGCTTATCAGCCCACCATTTGGTGCGGGTTCCAGTGACCTTGGAAGCCACCTTTCCGATAATCCGAAGACCTGATTTCTCTTCAAAGGGCGCCTTTGGTCCTTCTCCATCAAATATTCCAGCATTACCTCGCTGAAAAGACATCCAATAAATTTTTCCGTCGCGATCCACTTCGACATCAAGTCGCGATGCCAACGCGTTTACAACTGATGCGCCGACGCCATGCAATCCACCTGAGGCCGCATAGGAACCCCCACCAAATTTTCCGCCCGCATGTAACTTTGTCATAACAACTTCTACACCGGTGAGTCCAGTCTTCGGCTCTTTATCCACCGGAATTCCGCGACCATTGTCATGAACTTCGACAGATCCATCTGCTTCTAAATTAATTTCAATCTTGGTGCAATGCCCGGCCAGAGCTTCATCTACCGAATTATCAATGATTTCCCAGAGACAATGCATAAGTCCGCGGGAATCAGTTGTACCGATGTACATGCCGGGGCGCTTGCGAACAGCGTCGAGCCCCTCGAGTACCGCGAGGTCTTTGGCGGTATAGCCATTTGCGGTTGTAACGGTTTTGTCATCTATGGCCATGAGCGCCAAGGTTATCGGGCAGAGCTCTCTGAAATTGGGGTTTAGGAGTGAAAAGAGGTAGTTTTTTCTGTGAATTGGGATAAATGACCAAATGTCGCGCCTCACAATTGAAAAGGGAATAAACTAACCATGCATTACTGTTCCACTAACGTCAGAAGATATTAAGAGAAGAGCAAGACTCACAGACAAGGAGCAGTCGATGACCGAACAAATGATCCTCGAACCTACCCCTCTCAATGCCGTTGACCGTTGCGATCGTTGTGGCGCTCAGGCCTACGTCCGTGCAACTTTGCTCAACGGCGGTGAATTACTTTTCTGTGGCCATCACGCAAAAGAGTATTCAGCGGGGTTAAAGCCACTCGTAGCTAAGATTCAAGATGAGACCTCAAAGTTGGTTGAAACACCTTCTATCGCTGAATAAAACCAAATTCTTTTAGCCGCTTATCGCTAATCTTTCCCGTAATTATTTAGCGGGAAAGAAGATATTTTCTACAATCAATGAAACAGAGTAAAGCCAATTCTCTTGATCCATGTGATTAGGCGTGAAGTCATCAACTGTTCGGCCCAAGGTGTAGGCCTGAAACATAACGGCGGCGGTACGTGGTTGGAGTAGTGGATTACCCAACCCCCTTGCCTGTAAGTCGCGATAGAGATCTGCAATTGTCTCTGTTAAGCGCTCTTGCTCTGCGCCAAGCGCGGCAGCCATCCGAGGATTGTGCATCACCTTTGAGATTGCGGTAAGACGCTCAATGCGCGTATCAGCCAACTCCGGGGCTTGGAAACTCTTTGAAACTTCTGGCAGGCGATGAACTAATTGCTCCCTTGAGGAGACGGTACTAAATAATTCAGTAAGTACTTCAATAGAGTCATTTACATAACTGGAGAAACGCCGGACTTGAGCGAGCTCAAGGAGTTCCGCAAAATCTTGAAAGTGGTGATACAACGAGCCGCGCGAGATACCGGAGATCTCTAGTACTCGCTCGCTGGTGATCTCATCGAGCGTCAAAGTGTCGAGGAGGACCACAACGGTCTTGATCAACTCATCTTTAGTGGGGTGAATTCCATTTCTTGCCTCACGCGCCTGCGCCGTTGCTGTAACCATTGTGCGAATCCTTCTCCTGGTTGATTAAAGACTTATTAAATAAGTACCTTTTGAGCAACATCGCTTAAGTTGCCGAATGTAATATTCAATGAACCTCAATACAAGGTATCTAGAGTGAATGTTGGATTATTAGGCGCATAATCATTTAGAGAGTGAGCCGTAGTCGACTACTCTCCTTTAAAACTCACTCTTTGTTCTCTTTATGTGACCCATCACAGAATGGCTTCTCTTTTGATCTCCCACATCCGCAGAGCTTGAAATCAGTTCTGCTCTCAATAATGTTGCCATCGCCATCGACAAAATCTGCCGTGCCGGTAAAGCGAAGCGAGCCACTCGCTGGATTTCTAAAGATCTTGGGATTTTCACTCATATATAAATTGAACTCCCGAAATTAATCTAGATAATCGCGAAGAACTTGGGAACGTGAAGGGTGACGCAACTTAGACATTGTCTTCGACTCGATCTGTCGGATTCGCTCACGCGTTACCCCGTAGACCTTTCCGATTTCATCAAGTGTCTTTGGCTGGCCATCTGTCAATCCAAAACGCATGGCGACCACACCTGCTTCACGCTCCGATAAAGTATCAAGCACCGCATGAAGTTGCTCTTGCAAGAGTGTGAAAGAGACTGCATCTGCAGGGACAATCGCTTCAGAATCTTCAATGAGATCTCCGAACTCTGAATCGCCCTCTTCACCCAATGGGGTGTGAAGCGAAATAGGCTCGCGGCCATACTTCTGGACTTCAACAACCTTCTCCGGAGTCATATCAAGTTCTTTAGCCAGCTCTTCTGGTGTCGGTTCGCGGCCGAGATCCTGCAACATTTGGCGTTGTACGCGCGCCAACTTATTAATTACTTCAACCATATGGACCGGAATACGAATTGTGCGAGCTTGGTCAGCCATCGCACGAGTAATTGCTTGGCGAATCCACCAGGTGGCATAAGTCGAGAACTTATATCCCTTGGTGTAGTCAAACTTTTCAACGGCGCGAATAAGTCCCAAATTACCCTCTTGGATCAAATCCAAGAAGAGCATCCCGCGTCCGGTATAACGCTTTGCCAATGAAACGACGAGGCGCAGGTTGGCCTCTAAGAGATGATTTTTGGCGCGGCGTCCCTGTAGCACAAGCTGTTCGTATTCACGCTTAAGTTTCTTATCCAACTTTTTCTCGTGCGCCAACTTCTCTTCTGCAAAAAGTCCCGCTTCAACTTGGAGTGAAAGTTCTACTTCCATCTCAGCATTAAGTAGGGGAACGCGTCCAATGAGCTTTAGGTAATCCTTTACGGGATCGGCGGTCGCACCTGCAGTTAATACAGTTTGGGCAGGGGCGTCATCTTCTTCAGAATCCTTGATGGTAAATGCATTCTCTTCATTTTGAGATTCTTCCGCGACATTGACGACGCGAATCTCTGCCTTCTCTTCCTCTTCCGCGACAATCTCTTTAACTTCTTCAACGAGAGTTTCTAAATCTTCCAATTCAATCTCTTCGAGCTCTACCTCTTCACCGTCGATCTTGGTGATCAAGGGAGTGGATGCTTTTTCCGAACCAACTTTAGGAGGATTCTTAAGGGCTTCTTCCGCGGCACGTCGCGCTTCGAGTTCTGCCTTTGTAGGAAAGCGATGCGCGGCTCTGCGCTCTGCTTTCTCGCGCTCTTCCGCCTCACGCTGTTGCTTCAGTAATTCCAACTCAGCTTTAGTAGGAAAACGATGTGGAGCGACGGCTGCTTTCTTCGCAGCGGTTTTCTTAGCGGGAGCTTTCTTAACTGCAGCGCCCTTAGTTGTAGCTTTTTTAGCCACGACCTTCTTTGAAGGTATCGCCTTCTTTGCTGCTGCCTTTTTTACGGCGCTCTTTTTAGCTGTAGTGCTACTTGCTTGGTCGCCTTTTTTGGGCGCACGAATTACAGCCACGGAGCATCCTTTGGTTTACCTGGCCTAACTTTACTGACCAGTGGAATCGATAGCCATATTATAATTTGTCCACAGCCCTAAATGCACATCCAAGCGCCGAATTTGGAGGGCGTTTCACGATTTGAGCGCCTTTCGCAGCAGATCTCCCATGGATTCCACTTCAATCAGGAAGCCATCGTGGCCGAACGGGGATGAAATTGTCTCTAAGGGGCGAGCAGAAGGCGTCAGTTCTACGATCTCTTCCTGCAATCGGAGTGGAAAGAGGCGATCGGTGTCGATCGAAATTACGGAGATGGGTATCGAAATAGCCCCCAAAGCCGCCGCCACTCCCCCTCTTCCCCGACCAACATCATGGGAATTCATGGCCTCGGTCAAAACGATGTACGTGTTGGCATCAAATCTTTTAGCCAACTTAAGGGCTTGATGATCTAAATAGGACTCAACGGCATAGCGCCCCGTCTCATCGCCCTGCAATTCGCGCCCAAAACGCACATCCATCTCGGATTCGGTGCGGTAGGTCAGGTGGGCAATCCTTCTGGCAATACCCATCCCCTCGGTTGGCCCGATCTCTTGCTCGTAATAATCGCCATCGTTGAAATGCGGATCGTTTTTGATGGCGCGAATCTGAATAGATGCTCCACCGATTTGATCGCCGGTGGCGACCGCCGAGGAGCCGATAGTGCAAATGGCATCCACTCGATCGGGATGGTCAATTGCCCACTCCAACGATCGCATCCCGCCCAAAGAAGGGCCGACCGCTAGGACGTACTTCTTGATACCTAATAAGTCGGTCACTAGCAATTCGGCTGCGACCATATCTCTAATGGTCAGAACGGGAAAACGAGAGCCCCAACGCTTTCCATCGGGAGCAAGTGATGAAGGGCCAGTACTTCCCTGGCAACCACCGATCACGTTGGGGCAGATTATAAAATATTTATTGGAATCCAGTGGAAGACCGGGGCCAACAATTGAGGGCCACCAACCAGGTACATCAGACCAACCCGTTAAAGCGTGATTAACGAGGATGGCGTTATTGCGCTCTTCATTTAGCTGCCCCCAGGTTTGGTACGCGATCGTGATATCGGGAAGAACCTCACCCGATTCCAGGGTGAGGTCTCCAATCTTTATGAATTGGCGATCTCCCGGATCGTGGCCTTCTAGCCACGCACCCGTTACGGGACAATCGCTCTCATTCATATGACCAGCTACTTTGCCGCGGCAAAGCCTCCATCGAGATCGGCAATGATGTCGACGATATTTTCTAGACCGACTGAAAGGCGAACCAACCCAGGTGTCACTCCTGCAGTGAACTGTTCTTCAACGGTGAGTTGTGAATGAGTGGTCGACGCTGGATGAATTACGAGTGACCTCACATCGCCAATGTTCGCGACATGTGAGTGCAACCGCAAGCCCTCAACAAACTTCTTTCCAGCTTCGATGCCACCTTTAATCTCGAAGGAGATCACAGCGCCGGTGCCGTTAGGGGCATATTTCTTCGCAAGATTGTTCCAGGGCGAACTTGCGAGTTCGGCGTAATTAACGCTCTCTACCTGCGGATGAGAATTGAGAAAGGCAGCCACTGCTCGAGCATTTTCAATATGACGTTCGATGCGCAGCGAGAGCGTCTCTAGCCCAATCGCTAATAGCCAGGCGTTAAATGGACTTACCGCCGCGCCAGTATCACGAAGCAAGGTAAGTCGAATCTTGAAGATATAGGAGAGGTTGGCTCCAAAGGCAGAACCTACTCCCAGCGCCTGCGCGTAGACCAAGCCGTGATACGAAGGGTCTGGCTCGTTGAAGCCGGGGAATTTTGCCTTTTGCAGGGCATAATCAAAGTTTCCAGAGTCGACGATCGCACCAACGATCGAATTACCGTGTCCAGATAAGAACTTAGTTGCCGAGTGAATTACAACGTCGGCACCATGCTCAATCGGACGGATCAGAAATGGGGTCGCCACCGTGTTATCAACAATTAAAGGGATTCCATTTTCGTGAGCAACTTTTGCGACCGCTTCAATATCCAAAATATCATTCTTTGGATTCGAAATTGTCTCTCCGAAAAACGCCTTGGTATTTGGGCGAACAGCTTTACGCCACGATTCAGGGTCATCTGGATTATCAACAAAGGTGACTTCGATTCCAAACTTTGGCAGGGTGTAGTGGAACAAGTTATAAGTTCCGCCGTAAAGGCTGGGGGAAGAAACTATGTGATCGCCGGCTTGCGCTACGTTTAAAACCGCATACGTTGTTGCGGCAGAACCGGATGCAACGAGAAGTGCAGCGACTCCCCCTTCAAGAGCAGCGATCCGCTGTTCGACAGCATCTTGCGTTGGATTCATAAGGCGGGTGTAGATATTTCCGAGTTCCGCTAAACCAAATAAATCAGCAGCATGCTTTGTATCGCGAAATACATAAGCGGTCGTCTGAAAGAGCGGTAGGGCGCGTGCTCCAGTCGATGGATCCGGGACCTGGCCGGCGTGAATTTGACGAGTTTCGAAGCCCGCCTGCTCTGGTGAAAATGACATAAAATTCCTCCTAAGACGCTAGGGGGGTGCAGAAATAAAAGGGATTCACCCCGTTCATTTATGACCCACGCTTGCTAATTGCACTGTGCAATTAACCTGGTCTTCACCCGGAGCACCCCACCGTGGTGGAGGGTTGCCGTCCAGTAAGCCGGGGCTAAAACCTGGAACTCGTGACCTGGCCACATAGTAAACAGGTGTTGCCCAGATGACAAATCAACGCCACTTAGGCGGTCCCAGGTTTTTAAGATCGAGGTAAATTCTCGCGCCATCCCGAAGTGATCGGCAGTCGGCGATCCTTGCCAAATGCCCTTCTAGAGATCTTGGGTCCAGGTGGATACTGGCGCCTCTTATATTCAGCCCGGTCTACCATCTGAACTATTCGGGTAGCGAGCGCTTCATCAAATCCTGCGGCAATGAGCCCTTGTAATCCGCCGTCATTTTCCACGTAGATCGTCAACAACTGATCAAGCACCTGATAGTCGGGCAGTGAATCACTATCTCGTTGATCCGGCCGCAGTTCGGCGCTCGGCTCTTTTGTAATGGAGTTAAGAGGAATCGGTTCGTGCTCCCCGCGCGAAAGTGCCACCTTGTTGCGCCAATTTGCAATGGCCCAGACCTCGGATTTGAGCAAGTCTTTAATAGGTGCATATCCCCCGACGGCGTCGCCGTAGAGCGTGGAATATCCAACTGCCAGTTCAGATTTATTTCCGGTGGCAAGAACGAGATGACCCTCTTGATTCGAGAGTCCCATGAGCGTGGTGCCGCGGGCGCGAGCTTGAACATTCTCTTCCGCAATCCCGGTAAGTCCCAGAGCGTTAAGGAATCCATTTACCATCCCCTGGATTTCAATAACTCGATAATTGAGGCCGATGCGCTTTGCCGAATCGGCAGCGTCGCTCAGGGAGTGGTCAGAGGAATACTGACTTGGCATTGCGATTCCAAAGACTCGCTTTGCACCGATCGCATCCGCGGCTATCGCGGCGGTTACTGCCGAATCAATCCCGCCAGAGAGGCCAAGGATGACCGATGGAAATTTATTCTTCTTCACGTAATCTCTTAATCCGACCACGAGTGCTTGCCAGATTTCGCCTTCGATCTCGAGACGAGGAGCAATACCATGATTAATTTTTAAATAGCCGCCCACCCGCTCTTCGCTGATGACGAGATCGGGGATGCTGGTCGATGCCTTAGCATCAATATCAACCACCAGTAAGCCGTCATCAAATTGCGGAGCGCGGGCTATTAATTCACCAGTCGCCGAAACCGCGATGCTATCTCCATCAAAGACCAAATCATCTTGACCACCGGTCATATTTACATAGAGCAATGGAGCGCCAATTTCTCTCGCGCGGCGACGAACCAAGGCGGCGCGCACATCATCTTTATTTCTCTCAAAGGGACTGCCATTTGGAACGACAACTAATCCAACGTTGCGCGCCGCCAGTTCTGCAACCGGCCCCTTCTCCCGCCAAATATCTTCACAGATTGCAACTCCAACATCTATCCCATGAACTCGAACAACCAGAGATTTTTCTCCGGGAAGAAAATTTCGATATTCATCAAAGACTCCGTAGTTGGGAAGATGGTGTTTTATGTAGGTGGCGACTACTTTCCCGTGATGAATTACCGCAGCGGCATTTTGTGGACGGCGCGAAGCGCTCTCTTCAAGATAGCCAACTATGCTCACGAGATCGCCGAAGTCAGATAACTTCGTTGCGAGCGATGTCAACGCCGCTTTTGATGCGAGACGGAAGGTGGCGCGATTGGCGAGATCTTCTACCGGGTATCCAGTCAGCACCATCTCGGGGAGAACGAGGAGATGGACTCCTGCCGCAGTGGCC
>Ga0302323_100002301_pt1 | contig 15515 bp, 11 predicted proteins | sample Fen_T0_3_FD_201950 | JGI IMG/M metagenome (GOLD analysis project Ga0302323, IMG submission 201950) | Peat permafrost microbial communities from Stordalen Mire near Abisko, Sweden - Fen_T0_3 | ecosystem: Environmental > Terrestrial > Soil > Wetlands > Permafrost | place: Sweden: Abisko... | reverse complement strand
GAGGGCGCCCAGCCGCACAGGGCCTCCAGGTTCCGGGTGGTCATCTCGGCGAGTTTTGCGGAAGGTATCCCCCGCAGTTCCGCCACGGCCTCGGCGGTGAACCGCACAAAGCCCGGTTCATTGGGTTTACCGCGGTAGGGCACCGGGGCCAGGAACGGTGCATCGGTCTCCACCAGGATGCGGTCGCCAGGAGCCCAGGCCGCCACGTCGCGGATGGCTTCGGCCTTCTTGAAAGTGGTGATGCCCGAAAAACTCAGGTAGAAGCCGAGGTCCAAAGCGCGCACCGCGAAGGCCCGATCCTCACTGAAGCAGTGGATGATGCCGCGCACCTCGTCCGCACCTTCTTCCGCCAGCATGCGGAGGGTCGCTTCAGGGGCCGATCGCGTGTGAATCATCAGCGGCTTCCGGACAGCCTTGGCTAGGCGGATCTGGGCCCGGAAGGCCGTCTCCTGCTCATCTCTGGGGCTCAAGTCGTAGTGCCAGTCGAGCCCGGTCTCGCCGACAAAGCGCACCGCGGGGTCGATCAGCAGCTTTCCGAGGGCCGCCTCCACCTCCGGTGTCCAACTTTTCGCCTCGTGGGGATGAACGCCCAGGCTGGCTTGAATGCCGGGAATCCGGGTTGCGAGCCCCAGCACCACTCGGGAATCCTCCAGGTCCGTGCCGACCGCGATGAAGCCTGTGACCCCGTGCTCCCGGGCCCGCAGGAGCGTGGCTTCCACCTGGTCGGCGGCCAGGTAGGAACCGGTGAGATGACAGTGCGCGTCCACAAGCATGTCTCCATGTTCTCACAGTGGGTTGGCCGCCTTCCCCACCTGGAATGCGACTCAACCGAGCCGGGGCCCTCCGCCACCTCTCCCTTCTCCCTGTGACCTTGGGCACGAACCACGACCGCGCGAACTCAACCCCTGCATGCTGGAAGGGACCGGAGCCATCTTGTCTTCTCGCTTTCCAACCCGCCCATGAACCAGCTTCCACGCATGCTGCGCGTCAAGAACGGCCTGAAGGATGGTCTGGCTCGGAACATCACCTACCTCCGTGTCTCCGTCACGGAGCAATGCAACCTGGCCTGCATCTATTGCAAACCCCGGACGGGAGCGGCGGATCGGATGGAGCCTCCGGCCCTGAGCCGCAATGAGGTCGTCCAGCTGGTCAAGGTGTTCACCAGCCTGGGCATCCGGAAGGTCCGCCTCACCGGTGGAGAGCCTCTGCTGCGTCGGGATCTCGAAACCATCATCGCGGGCATCAGCCCCGAGGTGGAAGGCCGCGTGCACCTCACCACCAATGGCATCCACCTGGCCCGACGGGCCCGGGCTCTTCGCGATGCGGGGCTCTCCGGGGTCAATGTCAGCCTCGATGCGGCGGATCACGGCACCTTCGAGCGCCTGACGCAAAAGAACGGATTGGACAAGGTTCTCGCCGGCCTGGAAGCCGCCCGGGCTGTGGGCTTGAAGACCAAGCTGAACGCCGTGGTGATCCGCGGCTGGAACGAGGATCAGATCCTTCCCCTGGTCCGGCTCGCGCAACGGGATGGCCTCCAGGTGCGCTTTATCGAGTTCATGCCCTACCAGGGGAATGGCTGGGACAAGGCCAGCTTCATTTCCGCGGCCGAGATCCTCAGGACCATCCAGGATGGGCTTGGCGCCGAGCTTGAGGAAGAACCGGGGTTCGGCCTGGAAGAGGGCCCCGCGCGCCTCTTCCGCATCCCTGGCAGCGAAGGGAAGGTGGGCGTCATCTCCACCCTCAGCGCCGATTTCTGCGATCGGTGCAATCGGGTGCGGCTCACCAGCCGTGGCGAACTGAAGGCCTGTCTCTTCGGAAATCAGCCGGTGGACCTGCTCGAACCACTGCGCAATCACGCCTCGCACGATGATCTCGTTCGACTCATCCGGCAGGCCCTCACCGAAAAACTGGATTGCCATCCCATGCGCCGGGGCGAACAACCGAACCTGGCCCACGGCATGTGGCAGGTGGGCGGATGAAGGTCGGCATGCTGCTGCTGAGTGGCGGCAGCGGGTCCCGGATGGGCGCGGCCAAACACGCGCTGGATCACCCAAAGGGTGGCTCCTGGGGCGGCCATCTGGTGCGGGTGTTCCAGTCGGTGTTTCCCAGTTCGCCGGTCCTGCTCTTGGGTGAGCCCTTGCCCGATCATCCCGACTTGCCCAGCCTCGACGATCCACGGGAAGGACCCGCGGTGGCTCTGCGGGCCTGGGCAGCAGAAGAAGTCCCTGAGGTGGACCGCTGGTGGGTCGTGGCCTGCGATCAGGTGCGCTGGACACGGGACCTGTTGGCGGACTGGCTCGCGCGCTGCGAAGCCGCGGACCCCTCCGCCAGGCACTGGATGATGGCGCATCACGGCGGTCACTTGCAGCCACTTGGGGGGTGGCTGTCTTCGAGCCTGCGTCCCGCCCTTGCTGCCTCCACCGAGCGGTCACTGATGGCCCTGGCCACTGCCCTGCCCCACCTCGTCGTGCCCAGTGATGGCGCGGAATGGGTGGACGTGGATACGCCGCACGAGCGGCGTGAGTTCGAACGAGGGACCTGAGGTCGTTCTGGGATTTCAGGAAAAGCAGCTCTGGGTTCCGCTTTTCTTGCCCGGACATTCCCCCGCAGCGATCAGCTCAGCCGCTTCCGTACCAGCCGCTCGACGGGCATGCCGCCCTTCAGGTGGCTCTCGATGATCTCGGGCACATCCGCCGGTGTGACATGGGCGTACCAGATGCCATCGGGATACACCAGCACGGCTGGACCAATGGCACAGAAGCCCACCGATCCGCAGTGGCTGCACTGGATCTCACCCTCCCGGTTGCCCTTGTAGAACAAGAGCCCTTCATCAATCAACTGGGACCGGAAAGCCTCCAGCACCGCCTCAGAGCCATTGGCCGCGCAGCTCTTCGAGGTGCACACCAGCACCTGCCGTTTCAACTCGAGGCCAATCACCGGTGCCAGGACCGCGTCCGCCTCGGGCGTATTCAGGGAAGGCGTTTCATCCATGGGGACCCCTCGGATTCCCACCATAACAGCCCTTCTCCACCCAAACAGGAAGCTCCAGATCCGTGCCAACCCAGGATTTGAATTTAAATTACTCTGTGGTTATTTAATTAATAGTGATCATAGTCACGAACGACTTGACCGGGTTGCTCACCCCATCATCCTCAATGGCGTAGCCCCTCCGTGGGCGCCTTCAACCAGGCCCCAGGGAACAGCGGAATCCAAGATCCCCTCCCCCCGCGGGATGGCGTCGCCCTGCCCCCACCCCTCTCTTCAGAAAGGATGTGCTTCATGCGAAACACCCTGAAGCTCCTCGCCGTCATCGCCGTGCTCGCGGCGCCCCTGGCCGCCGAAGGCGGCAGTGATACCAAAGGCAAGTTCTTCTTCAAGAAGACCTGCAAGGCCTGCCACACCCCCGGCAGCGCCGCCAAGGAGATCACCCCGCTCTCCAAGACCCAGGCTCAATGGAAGGCCTACTTCGCGACCGGCAAGCACAAGAAGGGCGCCGAGAAGCTCGATTCCGTCGTGAAACCCGAGCAGGTCAAGGACATCCAGACCTTCCTGGTCAACCACGCTTCTGACTCCCCGCAGCCCGAAACCTGCGGCGGCTGATCGTTCCTTCCCACTGCAACCCTTCCCCGACCCCCTGACCTGGAGGACCCCCATGAACTCCCGCATTACGCTTGCCCTTGTCGCCATGCTGGCGCCCGTGGCCCTGAGCGCCCAATCCAACGAGGACCTGCAGAAGCAGATCGAGCAATTGAAAATCCAACTGAAGGCGATTGAAGAGAAGGCCAGCGCCGCGCAGGAAGTCGATGCCCGCCTGGTGAAAGTCGAAACCAAGGTCGCCGGCGACAACATCCAGTGGGGCGGCGATCTCCGCACCCGCTTTGAAAGCAATACCTGGGGCTTCAAGCCCTACCAGCAGTTCATGGGCTTCATCCAGAATCCCGGCCCGGGTCCGGCGACCGGCATGCCCATGCCCGTCTCCCAGCAGGTGCAGGCCCAGGATTGGACCAACTCCGTCCAGTGGTCCACCCGCCTGCGCCTCAAGATGGGCGTCACGATCAACGAGCACGCCAAGATCATGGGTCGCCTGTCGATGTACAAGGTGCATGGCGGCGCGGATGTCCCGACCTTCAACGGCTCGCCCAACACGGTTTCGAATTCGTTCTCCAGCGTCAAGGTGCCTGGTACGGATGTGCTCCATGTCGAACGCGCCAGCCTCGTCTACGACTTCCCCGTGGGCATCCTGTCCATCGGCCGCCAGAACACCTCCGATGGCCCGCCCTTCGAAGTGAAGGACGGCACCGAGCGCCAGGCCACCCCGCAGGCCCTGGCCGTGAACGCCCAGGTGGACGGCATCGGGTTCAAGTTCCAGCTCGACAAGCTCGGCCTGCCTGAAGGCACGCTGTTGGGACTCTGCTACGGCGTGGGCTACGAGTCCGGCTTCGGCGGCGGCTCTTCCAAGAACAGCGCGGCGGTGGTGGGTTTCAACTTCACCAATGCCACCATGGCCAATCCGGCCAATGCCAGCCTGCAGGTCAATGCGATCGGCCCCCTCAAGGACAGCACCGTCCTGGGAGCCATGTTCGACATGCCTCTCCTCTTCCAGCTCGGCGACAGCGTCCAGAGCGCGAACGTCTACCTGGGCTACAACCGCATGGGCAACATGACGGATATCCCCTACGGCACCACCAACAACTTCCCCGTGCCTGCCACGCCTGGCATGGGCGGCATGCCCAGCACCGAGTACGTGACCGCCACCAACAACCTGGGTGATCTGGACCAGTGGACCGCCACCTGGAAGCACAAAATCGGTGACACCTTCACCTACTTCGCCAGCTACGGCTACATCAAGAGCCTCCCGAATGGCAAGCAGAGCCAGTACGGCGCCTACTGGAACTTCCCGGCGGTCATGCCCCCCGGGTATCCAGCCGGTCCGAATGTGCTCCTGACCGGCTTCGGCGGCCTCCTGGGCGACGCCAAACACAGCCAGACGGCCACCGCCTACTACGTGGGCATGCGCTGGGATCCCACCGAAACCATCGGGTTCGGCGCCGAGTTCAACCACGGCTCCCCGAAGTGGTGGACGTACAGCCCCGCCACCGGCGAGGCCACCGAAAAACTCGGCACCCGCGGCGACGTGTGGGAGGGCTACATCCACTGGCGGTTCGCCAAGAATGCCGCCTTCCGCCTCGGCTACCTCGACTACAAGTACAGCCACGCCTTCAGCGGCTGGCAGATCGCCCCGGGGCCCATGGAGAACTTCGACCTGTCGAAGAACCCCATGATGCAGTACGCCTTCCCCGCCACGGTGAAGTCAACCTACGCCTCGATCGAAGTGAAGTTCTAGACTCTGCACGGCACGGGCCGGATGGGGCAACCTTCCGGCCCGCGTTGCGCTCTGCTTGGAGACCCCGATGGGAACCACTCGCATGGATCGCCGCCTGTTCCTGAAGACTGCGGGCGCCACCGCCGGGGCCGCCGCCACGGTTCAAGTGGGCTGCCTTTCCTATTTCAAGAAGGGGCGGAGCGCGACCGCCGATAACCGGGAAGTTCCCACGACCTGTGAATTGTGCCCCAACAAGTGCTCCGCCATCGCCGTGGTCGAAAACGGCTTCGTGAAGAAACTGAACCCCAATCCCGAGAACCCGAAATCCCGCGACATGCTCTGCGCCCGCGGCAACGCGGCCATCAAGCAGGTCTACGACCCCGACCGCCTCAAGCAGCCCCTGATCCGCGTGGGGGCCCGGGGCGAAGGCAAATGGAAGCCCGTGAGCTGGGACGAGGCCTTTGACTTCGCGGCCAGGAAGCTGGCTGAGGCCAAGTCGAAATATGGTCCAGAGGGCACTCTCTGGTCCTCCACCGAGGGCTTCCAGGAAGTCTTCTTCAAGAATCTGGGCCTGGCCTTTGGTTCGCCCAACCTCGTGCGCCATCCGACGCTCTGCCTGGCCTCGGTGAACCTGGCTTACAGCGCCACCTTCGGCACGGTTCCCAGCTTCGATTTGCTCAACAGCCGATACGTCATCATGTCCGGCGCGAATCGCTTTGAAAGCATCATCACGCCCGACACGATGGACCTCATCGGTGGCGTCATGGAACGCAAGGCCAAGCTGATCTACCTCGATCCCCGCTTCACCGTCACCGCCGCCAAGGCCGATGAGTGGTACCCCATCAAACCTGGCACCGACCTGGCGTTCATCCTCGCCATGATCCACGTGATCATCAAAGAGAATCGCCACAGCAAGGATTTCGTCGCCGCCTATACCACCGGCTTCGACCAGCTGGTCGAGCATGTGAAGCCCTACACGCCGGAATGGGCGGAGAAGGAGACGGAGATCCCGGCCAAGGACATCCTCCGCATCGCCCGTGAATTCTCCGATGCCGCGCCCCGGGCCGTCTACTATGCCGGCCGCCGTTCGTCCTGGTACCAGAATGACTTCCAGATGCGCCGCGCTCAGGCCATCCTCAACGCCATCGTCGGCAACTGGGATCAGGTGGGTGGCATGGTGCCCAATGCCAAGCTGCCCAAGGGCGAGTTCCTGTTCATGCCCTGGGACGAACCCAAGGCCCCCCGCGTCGATGAGATCGACAAGCACTTCCCCCTGGCCGCCAAGAGCGACGGCGTCTACCTGAAGCTGCGCGAGAACGTGCTCAGCGGGAAGCCCTACCCTGTCAAGGCCTGGATGGTCTACAAGCAGGATCCGATGAACGCCATGCCCGATCAGGCCAAGACCCTGAAGATGATCGAGGGGATGGATTTCATCGGCGTCATCGATATCCACATGAGCGACACGGCCTGGTACGCCGATGTGGTCTTCCCGGAAAGCACCTACCTGGAGCGCACGGATCCCGTCGAAGTGATGGCCGGAATCTGGCCCGCCGTGGTCTATCGACAGCAGGTGGTGAAGCCCATCCACGACACGAAGCCGAACCTGGAGATTGTCCAGGGCCTGGCCAAGCGCCTCGGTCTTGGCGACTACTTCGACTACACCATCGAGCAGTGGGTGGAGGCTGAGTTCAAGGAACTGCCCATTCCCATGGCCGCCGAGCACATGAGGAAACACGGCGTGTGGGCCGCCAATGGGCAGCCCAGCTACGGCAAGACGCTGACTCCTGAGCACCGCTTCGTCACCAAGACCGGCAAGATTGAGCTGTTTTCCGAGCGCCTCCTGGAGGCCGGTTACGATGCGCTGCCGGTGTACACCGCGCCGGTCCAGCCACCCGGAAACCGCTTCCGCCTCATCCTCGGCCGCGTGGGCTACTTCACCCATGCCAACCAGTCGAACAACATCTGGCTGAACGAGTTCATGAAGGAAAACGATCTCTGGATCAACCCGAAACCCGCGGAGTTGCTTGGCATCAAGAACGGAACCATGGTCAGCGTCACCAGCAGCGTCGGCAGCGTGAAGCTCAAGGCCCGCGTGACGGAGGAGATCCGCCCCGACTGCGTGTTCATGCTCCACGGTTTCGGCAAGAAGTCGAAGCTGCAGAGCCTGGTCTACCACGTGGGCGCCAGTGATGCGGTGCTCCTCGAAACCGCCTGGGATCAGGTATCGGGCAATGCCGCCTTTCACGAAACCTTCGTCAAAGTCGCGAACGCCTAGGAGGGTGCACCATGGCCATGAAGAAGCGGCGCTACGCCCTCGTCATCGACTCCAGGAAATGCATCAACTGCAAAGCCTGCGTCGTCGCCTGCAAGGCCGAGAACGGGGTCCCGATCGGGAACTTCCGCAACTGGATCGACGAGGACCGCCAGGGTGAATACCCCAAGCTGCGCATCGATTTCGAGCCGGAGCAGTGCCACCACTGCGAGCACCCCTCCTGCGTTCGAGTCTGCCCCACGGGGGCCTCCTGGCAGCGGAAGGATGGCATCGTGCTCGTGGCAGCGGATGATTGCATCGGCTGCCGCTACTGCATGATCGCCTGCCCCTACGACGCCCGGTACTTCCACGAGGAAAGCGGCACCGTCCACAAGTGCACCTTCTGCTCCCACCGCGTCGACCGGGGCACCCTCCCAGCCTGCGTGGAAACCTGCCCGTCCAAGGTGCGGGTCTTCGGTGACCTGGAGGATCCCACCAGTAGGATCCACGAGTTGCTGGCCACGCGCCGCCATCACGTCAAGGAACCCCAAACCGGCAACGGCCCTCAGCTCTTTTACCTGGTCTAGGAGAACACCATGCACGAGCTCAACTGGGGTCTCCTCATCGTCATCTACCTGTTCCTGGGTGGACTGTCCGCCGGGCTCTTCTTCGCCGCGGGTCTCGCCAACTACCTCGAAGTGGATGGGCAGCCCGCCTATCCCCGCATCGCCCGCATGGGTGCATTGCTCGCGCCCTGGCCTGTGGCCCTTGGCTCGGGCCTGCTCATCCTCGACCTGGGCAACTGGTACCGCTTCTACAAGCTGTTCACCCACTTCCGCTGGGAAAGCCCCATGTCCATCGGCTCCTGGCTCCTCACGTGCTTCACGCTCATCGCCTTCGTCTACGCCTTCGCCTGGCTGCCCGAGGGGTGGCGTCAGAAGCTGTTCGCCAAAGTGCCGCCCGCCTGGAATCAGGTTCATCGAATGAACGTGGATCTCTCCCACCATCGCAAGACCCTTGCGATGATCGGCTTCCCCTTGTGCATCGGCGTGGGCATCTACACCGGCGTGCTGCTGGGCGCGGTCTCGGCCCGTCCCTTCTGGAACACCAACCTGGTGGCCCAGATGTTCCTGTTCTCCGCCCTCTCCAGCGGCGCGGCGGCCCTGCTGCTCGCCATGGTGATTGACCCGCGCAACCCCATCGAGACCCATGAGACCAAGTTCCTCATCACCCTGGACATCGTGTTCATCGTGCTGGAACTCTTCATCATTCTGCCCTACCTCATCCATGGAACGCTGTCCGTATTGGCCGTGAAACAGGCCCTCTGGCTCATCCTGGGGGGCCCCTATACCGTGGCCTTCTGGGTCTTCTTCCTGGGCCTCGGGTTGGTGGTACCCCTCGGCATCGAGGTCTACGAACTGGCCCCCAGCCTGCTCAAGGGCAAGCCCTTTCATGGCGACCGCCATCTTGCCCTGGCCGCATCCAGCCTGGTGCTCTTCGGCGGCTTCCTGCTGCGCTACATCTTCGTCTACGCTGGACAGATGAGCAGCTTCCACAAAATGGGGATGCTCCACTGAAGGACGTCACATGTCGCTCGCGCTGCTGGCGGACCTCGCCCAGATCCTCGCTGTAGTTTTCCTCGAACCGGATGCCGATCTGAAGGAAGGACTGGGAGAGCTGCTGAACAGCGGCCCCAGCCCCTCCCTCGCCGATCCCCTGCGCCGGATGGAAGCGAATGCCTTGGCGAGCACGGACCAACCCGTGGAATATGCCCGCCTCTTCCTCCATGCGCAGGACACGGACACGGTCCACTTGTTCGAATCCGTCCAGGCTCGGGGCCACCACATGGCCCCGGAGGTGCTTGATCCCATCCGGGCCATTTACGACGAGGCCGACATCAGCCTCCAAGAGGACCTCGGCGTTCCTCCGGATCACCTGGGCCTGGAATTGGCCTGCCTGAACTACCTGCTGACCCAGGCCATCGAAGGTGACCTGGCCGAACGGCCGCACTTTGTGGAACTGGCGCAGCGATTGATCCGGAAGCATCTCCTGCCATTCACGGCCGCCATCCTCCTACAGCTGTCCCAGGTCGCGGCCCATGCCTATTACCTGGCCGCCGCGGAACTGGCCGTCGCCCTCTTGCCTGAAGTCGATAAGGCACTGGTGGAATTCTAGGTAATCACTTGCTGGACAAAGGCTTGCCCCGCGCCCAGCATGGTTTGATGCGCGCCCCCATAACCATTCTCCTGGTGGATGACGAGCCGGGTATCCGGCGCTCCCTGGGCGAAGCCCTGAAAGATGAGGGCTACCACGTGGTGAAGGCCGAGCGGGGGGAGCAGGCCATCGACCTGCTGCACAACCCCGATGGCGAGGGGCTCCATCTGATGCTGCTGGATGTCTGGCTGCCGGGTCAGGATGGGCTGGAGACGCTGAAACAAGCCAAGCAGATCCGACCGGAGCTCCCGGTCGTGATGATCTCGGGCCATTCGAGCATCGACACGGCCCTGCAGGCCACCAAGCTCGGCGCCTTCGACTTCCTCGAAAAACCCATCGACCTGGATCGCCTGCTCCTTGTGGTGAGCAACGCCCTGCGGCAATCCAAGCTGGAGCAGGAAAACCAGCGGCTCCTGGCCGAAGTGGAAGGCGGGCGGTTCTTCCTGGCGGACAGCCCCGCCATGAAGCGGCTCATGGCGGATGTGGCCCTGGTGGCACCGACCGAAGGTCGGGTCCTGCTCACCGGGGAGAACGGCAGCGGCAAGGAGGAAGTGGCCCGCCTCCTCCACCTACAGAGCCCTCGCAAGGACGCCCCGTTCATCGAGGTGAACTGCGCAGCCATTCCCGAGGAACTCATCGAAAGCGAGCTGTTCGGTCATCAGAAGGGCGCCTTCACCGGGGCCGTGCGTGACCAGAAGGGCAAGTTCCGCGAAGCCGATGGCGGCACCCTCTTCCTCGACGAAATCGGCGACATGTCCCTCAAGACCCAGGCCAAGGTGCTGCGCGCCCTCCAGGAGGGCCGTGTGGAGCCCGTCGGCGGGGGCGGTGCCGTGGGCGTGGATGTGCGGGTCATCGCCGCCACCAACAAGGATCTGCCCGGCGAGATCGCGCGGGGGCGCTTCCGCGAGGACCTCTACTTCCGCCTGGCCGTGGTGCCCCTGCGCATCCCACCGCTACGGGAACGCCCGGAGGACATCCTGCCCCTGGCCGAGGCTTTCATCAGCCGCATCGCGCGCCAGTACGGACGCCCCCCCCGGCACCTGGGCCCCGAAGCCAAGGACACGCTGCTGCGCCATGACTGGCCGGGCAATGTGCGTGAGCTGAAGAACCTCATGGAACGCGCCGTCATCCTGGGCCGCGGCAACGAGATCGGCCCTCGCGACCTGGGGCCCCTGGCCACCCGCCACATCGCCGAGCAGGATCCCTTCTCCTTCCCCGAATTCGCCAGCCTACGGGACGCGAAGGACTGGTTCGAGACCCAGTATCTGCAGCGCGAGATGCGCCTCCAGAACGGCAACATGACCCGTGTCGCCGAGCGCGTGGGCATGGACCGATCCAACCTCTACAAACGCCTCAAGACCCTGGGCATCGAGCCCAGGGAGAGTTGACCATGAACGGTGTCCGTTGGCCCGCGCATGTCGCGACCTCGCGACCATGTGGGTCGCGGAGCAGGCTCCGGTGGAGCCTGCGGAGCGGGGCACCCACAGGGAGCGAATCAGGCCTGGGTGGGTCGCCGTGCGGGGCACCCACAGAGAGCGAATCACGACGGTCGGAGGCAGGCCGTGAGTGACAAAAAGTGGTTCAAGATCGGAGAAGCCGCCCAACTCGTCGGCGTGGGCCCCAAGGACCTGCGCTACTGGGAAGATGTCATTCCCGATATCAAGCCGCGCCGCAGCAAGGGCAACCTCCGCTACTACCACGTGGACGAACTGCCCCGCCTGAAGCGGATCAAAGGCTGGCTGACCGAGGGGCTCACCGTCGCCGACTGTGCCGAGCTCCTGGCCCACGGCCACCTCGTCCAACGCCTCGACCTTGGCCTGGAGGATGATGAACTGCCCGCCGCCCCGGCCCAGAAGGTTAAACCCGCCTTTCCCAGGCTTCTCCGCACCAGCACCGATCTGCAGCCCATCCTCAAGTCCGTGCGCGCCCTGTTCGAACGCCTGTCCGCGCCACCCAAACCTTGACCCGAAGGCCAACCCGGTCTACAGTCAGAGGTTCACGGCGCGTGGCGCAGCCTGGTAGCGCACTACCTTGGGGTGGTAGGGGTCGGAGGTTCGAATCCTCTCGCGCCGACCAAAACACACCAATGGGGCCCTCTTCGGAGGGCCCTTTTGGTGTCGACTATTGATGGTCCGAGAGGATTCGAACCTCCGAGTGGGATCGCCCGAGGCGTGCCTTGATGGCACGCCGAAGCGAGACCGGCACACGGCGAAGCCGGGTGCGTTCGGATCCGCGCTCCGATGGGTCGGCGCCAAACACGGAGCACGCCCCTCGCAAGAGGGCCTTTCTGGTGTTTTGACCCATCGCTCGAGAGGATTCGAACCTCAGGCCGGGGGTGCCCGGTTCGAATCCAGCCACGATGGGTCGGCGCCTAATACGGAGCATGGCCCGAACCCCCGAGTGGGATCGCGAAGGCGCGACTCGATGCCGCGCCTTCGCGAAGCCGGACCCGTTCGGATCTAACCCAATTCGACCAGGAAACATCAGCTGGGTGTTGAACCGAGTGGTGGGGTCAGAAACACCCTTCAATGCCGCATGCGAGAAACAGCCACCCGCGGTCCGCAGAAGCGCTTGAGGCAAAACCATCGAGGTCTGCTCGCCACCCCCATTCATCTGGACATTCAGCCGCCTGAGCCCACCACCGCTTATCGCCCTGCTCAAGCGAAACGACTCGAAGGAAGGGCTCTGAACTAATTGGCTGAAAGGATACCCGTGGCAATGGTGATGGGAGTGGTGGGTACCGGGTTGGTAGGCGCATTCAGAACAAGCGCCTTGCCTGAAGTCAGGAGGATGTTGGGTGGATTGGTGATCAGCACATTGCTCTTGAGATCGATCGCCACACTGACCAGGACCGTGCTTGGAGTGGCGCTGACCGCAGCAGTGGCACCCTTCTGATAGACCCCGGCCTGAAGGGTTCCACCACTGACCTTGCTCTTGATGAGGGGGTTGCTGAAGGTCGCGCTTCTTAGCATTTCGCCATCACCGGGATCGACAGTGGTCCAGGTGGCTTTGCTTGGATCGGTGGTGAGGTAAAGACCCACCCCGCTGACCTCTCCCGCGGGGCCAAGAAGGTCCAGTACGAGATGGCTCGCGGTGGATTTGGATGCGTTCTTCACCAGCTGGTAAGTGCCTCCGGTGGGATTGGTGTAGACCAGAGTATCGGCGGTGGTTTTGGTGGGTTGTGGCGTGGCTCCAGCGCCTCCACCGCCTCCTCCGCAAGCAACGAGAGCGGCGAGCCCGAGGGCCAATGAAATACGGTTGGCCATCCTGAATGTGCCCATCATGGTTGTCTCCTCACATGCCTGCCAGAAACAGGTTCAGATCGGTGTCATCCACCACCCCGTCGCCATTGAGATCTGCAGCGGGATTCCAGTAGGGATTGGAGGGGGTTGAGCCGAAGGCCCGAGCAATCATGGCGATGTCCAGGACATCGGTGATGCCATCGCCGTTAAAGTCGCGGGACTTAATGGTGATGGTGGCGGAATCGGTCTTCGCGCCATCGGCTTGGCTGGTGGCGGTGATCGTAGCGATGCCAGGGAATGCGGGGGCCGTGTAGGTAGTGGCGGCGCTGGCGCCTCCGGAGAGGGAGCCCCCGCCTGAAGTGATGGCCCAACTCACGGCCGTGTTGGTGGATCCCAGGACGTTCGCAGTGAAACCAACCTGTCCCCCCGCCAGCATCGTTACCGACTTCGGAGACACGCTCACGGTAACGGTTGGCGTGGAGGTGACTGTAAAGATGGCGGCACTGACGGCGGCACCACCCGGGATCGCGACGGAAATCGTGCCGCTGGTCGCGCTCGCAGGAACGGTGGTGGTGAGGGTGGTGTCACTGGTCACCGTGAAAGCCGCCGAGGTTCCATTGAACTTCACAGCTGTGGCGCCCGTGAAGTTGGCTCCATACAGCGTCACGGAGGTTCCGATGGGGCCTGAAGTCGGGCTAAAGGAGGTGATCTTCAGCGGAGCGAGGATGGTCAGGGAGGAAACGCTGGTCCCGGTCCCTCCAGGGGTCGTGACAGACACCGGTCCTGAGGTCGCCCCGATGGGAACCACGGTGGCGATGGACGCATCAGAGGTCACGGTGAAGGTCGCTGGGGTTCCATTGAACTTCACGGAAGTGGCGAACCTTAGACTCGTCCCTGTAAGTGTGATGGTGTCTCCAGGGAGGGCCGATCCTGGTGCCATTCCGGTAACCACGGGCTGGGGAGGGGTAATCTGAACCCTGGCCAGGACCGATGAATTCTGGGCATCGCGGTTGATCATGGGCCAATCATTTTGGGCCGCGTTGAAGGGTGCCCCCGTTGAAATCGCCGTGGCGACGCCGTGCATCAACCACCCACTTATGCCCCCGCCCTCAATGGTGGGATAGGTGATGGCGATATCGGTGAGGCCATCCCGATTGAAATCGCCCACTGCAAGCAGCGCCGAGAATGAAGGCTGATTCCCTACCGCTCCGAACAGTTTCCAGGTTCTCGCAATGGAACCATCCAGGCGATAGGCCGCCACGTAGGGAGATGCGTAGTAATTCCCGTTGAACCATGAGCCTCCCGCGTTGATGGAAACGTGACGATCCCATCTGTCACCGGGTCCATTCCCGGCGGGGTTGGTGGATTCCGTCAAGAAGGAAGGAAGGGCTGGCTCTGAAGATAGAGACGATTGCAGGGCGGTCGGTACCCATTCCACGCTCTGCTGCGTCACGATGATTTCCTGGGTGCCATCCCCATCCACATCCGCAAGAACGACCGGGGTCGAGCATTGGTCAGTCAGGCTCAGCGGCCAGGTGTTGGAGTAGGTGGTGCCGTCCGGATTGAAGAGAAGGATTTTTCTCGCCGTCGAAACGACAATCTGCTCATGACCATTGTGAGCAAGGTCTCCAATGGCGAGGGCGCCTTCCCAAGTGGCGACGCCTAACATTTGGGGCCAGCCAGCCCGTTCCGAACCATCCGGTTGGAACACGTGGATCGTATTCCAGGAGTCGATCAGGATCGTTTCCAACTTGCCGTTGTGATCGAGGTCCGCAAGGGCCAAGGCTGTGGGTTGGCCGCTGAAGACCGGGACGGACCAGGGGATCGGCGTGCCATCCAAAGCGAAAAGGCCGAGGGTGTAGGTCGACGATGACAGCCCTTCCACCACCACGAATTCTTTGAAGCCGTCCCCATTGACATCGCCGACGAGCACACGGGGCGTTCCATCCCAACCGTAGCGGATGGCCACGTGTTGATCCGGAATGGCATTCGGCAGATTCGGATAGGGCATGGAACCATCGCCACGCCAGACATACAAAGAAGCGGTTCCGGAGGACCGATCACATCCCAATGCCACGATGTCCAATGGGCCTTTGCCTTCCAGGCTCGCCAGAGTGGGCGTCCCTGTCCAATAGTTGATATTCCTGTCCGCAGGCTTCGGTTGTAGCGCCAAAAACGAATTACCCTGCCCGAAGATGGTGAGCGCGTTGTTCTGGGCGGTAAAGACGGGGTCCTGACTTCCCGATCCAGCCACATCACCAGCGGCGAGGTTGTTGTTCGACCCCCCGCCGGTGAACCCGAAGCTGTTCTGCAACACGCCATCCGACGCGAATTTCAGGAATTGGCTGGATGGCGAGAACAGGGTCGTTGGAGTGACCAGTCCGAGGGAAATGTTCCCGCTGACATCCATCATCGGAATCAGGCCGCGGTATTTGGAATTGCCCTGGTCAAGCGCCTGAGGCCAATGCTGGGAAAGAAGATCGGG
>Ga0302323_100002300_pt1 | contig 15516 bp, 7 predicted proteins | sample Fen_T0_3_FD_201950 | JGI IMG/M metagenome (GOLD analysis project Ga0302323, IMG submission 201950) | Peat permafrost microbial communities from Stordalen Mire near Abisko, Sweden - Fen_T0_3 | ecosystem: Environmental > Terrestrial > Soil > Wetlands > Permafrost | place: Sweden: Abisko... | reverse complement strand
TGTCCACGGCTCCGTTCAATGTGTCCACGCGCGCGAGGCCCACGCGATACTGTCCATTGACCGAGCCGAAGTTTCCCGCGAGATAGACGGAATCCCCACACGGGAAGAGCCCGGTCGCGATGCCGATCGTGAGTTGCGGGTTCCACGCCAGCACGGCCCCCGAGAGCGCGTCGAAGCAGGCGACGCTGTTGCGCGTCACCGGCGGCGTGCCGGCCATGCTGAACGGCCCGCAGGCGTAGAGCTTCGTGTGGTCGTTCGAGAAGGCCATGTCGTAGACCTGTCCGCCGACGCCCAGCGCTGGCGCGACGATCGCGCCTGTCGCCGAGTCGAGCGTGACTAGCGAATTCGGCAGGCCGGATCCGGGCGTGAAGAAGCCGCCGCAGTAGAGCCGGTTGCCCTCGAGCAGGATTCTGCGCACGACCCCGTTGAGGTTCATCGGGTGGAAGCTCGTGAGCGCTGCGCCGCTCTGCGAGTCCACCAGTGCCATGCCGGGCAGCGCGCTCGTGCCGACCGAGGCGAACACGCCTCCGAGGTAGACGCCCGCGCTCGTCGGCAGGATGCCCTGCACCTCCCCGGGATCCGGAGCTCCGAAGGAACTCCACACCTGCGGATGCCAGGGCCGCAGCTGCCCGGTGTTCCGGTCGAGCGCGGCGGCGCCCTCGCGCGGTGCACCGCCGACGCTGCGGAAATTCCCGCCCAGCGCGAGCAGCGGTCCCTGGTTGGCCATGCAGCCGACGTAGATCGTGTCCGGTCCCGCGGCGTCCGCGCGCCAGGTGGTCGCAGCGGCCGTGATGCCATCGACCTGCGCCACGTTCCAGCGCGGCTGTCCACCGACGGTCTTGAAGTTGCCGCTGATGTAGACGCTCCCGTTGCGGATCAGGATGTCGCTCAGCACGGCGTAGGCGCTGCCCCCGATCGCAGGATCCCAGGCGAGCACCGCGGAGCTGCTCGTATTGATCGCGCCGCCGCGACCTCGCGCCTGCCCGCCGAGCGAGGTGAAGATGCCGCCGACGTAGAGCGTCGTGCCCGAGAGGCCCAGGCTCATGACCGTGCTGTTGGCGTTGGGATTGAAGGCCAACGCGTTGCCGCTCGCGCTGTCGAGCGCCGCGATGCGGTTGCGCAGCGCGCCGCCGATGCTCGTGAAATTCCCGCCGACGTAGACCGTCGAGCCCGAGACGATCAGGTCGTAGACCGAGCTGTCGGGGTCCGGATTCCAGGGCAGCAGCACGCCGCTGCCGAGATCGAACGCCGCCAGGTGGCGACGCGGCAGCACGGCCGGCGTGTCGAAGTAGCCGAACGCGTAGAGCGTGTTGCCGTTGATCAGGAGACCGCTGATCGAGTTCTGCGAGGTCAGGAATCCGGGGAGCGGATGCCAGGAGCCATCCGCGCTGCCGGTTGCCGCGTCGATGCGCGCGAGCTCGGGGATTGCCTGGCCGCCGATGTGCGAGTAGAGGCCCGCGACGTAGAGCCAGCCCTGCGCAAGACGCAAGCTCGTGACCGGTCCGTCGATCTGCGGCGTGAAGTTCGTGTCGATCGTTCCACCCGGCAGGATGTGCACGAGGCCCGAGAGGTTCGCGCTTCCCACGTGGCTGAAAGTGCCGCCGATGTACCAGCCGCCGAGGTTGTCGCCGGTCACCGCCTGGATGCTGCCATCGAACTTGGGCAGCGTCGGGATCAGCGCGGAGCTGTCCGCGTCGACGATCCCGAAGGGACCCGTGTAGGGCCCGACGTGCGAGAACAGTCCGCCGATGTAGAGCGTGTCGTCGTCGAGGGCCGCGGTCTCGCAGCTGCCGTTCGTGACCCAGAACTCCGGGCGCGGCAGCAGCTCGGGCAGCGTATAGCTCGGGCTGCGGTGTGCGGGCGCGTGCTGGCCCGCGGGGTTCTGCGGTGCGAGAGCGAGCGGGAGGACGAGCAGCGCGGGCAGTGTGATCATGATCGACTCGGGAGGGGAGTGCGGCGGGAGCTCAAGGCGCCCACGGGATCGTGTAGCCATTCGAGAAGTTGAACGGTTGTGCGCTGCAGAAGGTCGCGTTGTCGCGGTACCAGGCCTGGTACTGGCGCGTCGCGCCGATCGGGGGGATCAGGCCCGAAAGCGAGATCAGCGGATCGCTGCCCACGCCGGCGCCGAAGCTCCCGCTGCCACCGCTCGTGCTGCGCGTTCCCAGCCGGATCAGCGTCCCGCCCGCGCAGCGCAAGCCGTCGCCATAGGGCGTCCCGCCTCCGCCGCCGAGCTGGTTCGTGCCCTGGAAATAGAGCACGGTCGAGGGCGAGGGCAAGCCGCTCACGTGCAGCACGACGCTGTCGTTCGTGACGCTCGCGACGCCTGTGGCTTCGAGGCTCGCGCCCTGGGACACGGCCGAGTTCGCGCAGCCGTGATTGACGGCACCTCCGTTGGCGCACGGACAGGCCGTCGCGATCCCGCTGCAGTAGGGCGTGCCGGTCGGGAACGGGCAGTCGCGCGCATAGATCTCGAAGCCGCCCCAGGGATTGCCCGCGAGCTGGCCCGAGAGGCTCTCGAAGGCGATCACAGCGCCGTCGCCGGAGATCGAGGGGCGCAGGGATGCGCCGGTCTGTCCGGACTGGACCGGGATGCTGATCCAGGTCGTCGTGCCGGCCTGCATGTCGTGCAGGAAGACGTCCTCGAGGTTGCCTGAATCGCCCGAGGCGAGGTTGTTCGCGCCGCTCGAGAACGCGACGAAGCGGCCGTCGACCGAGATCGAGGGGAACAGGCTCGTGTTGTTGCCCTCGATGCCCGACGAACTCGTGCTGATGCGCGTGCAGGTGCGCGTGACGCGATCCTTGACGAAGACGTCCGAGGCGTTGTTGAGGTCGTTCGGCACGAGCAGGTAGGCGTCGGCCGCGAAGGCGACGTAGCGTCCGTCGGCCGAGAGCACCGGCCCATTCGCGCCGCCCGGGCTGGTCGCGTCCGTGGAGGAGCTGCTGACGAGGTCGAAGATGCCCGTCTGCGTGTCGAGCACGTAGATGTCCGCCGCGTTGTTCGTGTCGAGCGGCCCGAAGCTGCTGACACCGCTCTGGAAGGCGACGAAGCGGCCGTCGGCCGAGATCGCCGGCTCGGCGCCGCCGCTGCCGACGAGCGGCCCTTGCGGCGAGACGCTGACCCAGCGGTTGGTGTTCGTCTGCAGGTCGCGCACGAAGACGTCGAGCAGCCCGTTCTTGTCGCTCGCGACGAGATTCGTGGCGTAGCTCTGGAAGGCGACGAAGCGGCCGTCGGCCGAGATCACCGGCGCTTCGCTGGCGAAATCCGTCTCGAAGCCGGTGTTCGAGAGCGAGATGCGCAGCGTGGTCGACGTGTTGCGGTCGCGCACGAAGATGTCGCGCGCTCCGTTGGTGTCGCCCGCGACGAGGTCGTCGGAGATGCTCGAGAAGGCCACATAGCGGCCGTCGGCCGAGATGCTCGGCTCGTTGCCGCCGAGCACCGCCTGGGCACCCGACGAGCTCACGCTCACGCGCTCGATCGCGCCGTTCGTGCGGTCGACGACGAACACGTCGGGCCAGTGGTTGGTGTCGCCCGGCACGAGGTTCGTCGAACTGCTCTCGAAGGCGACGTAGCGGCCGTCCTGCGAGGTCGAAGCGCGCGTCGAGTGGCCGTCGGTCACGCCGCCGCTCGAGGAATGCGTCAGGAGTTCGTTGGCGCAACCCTGGGCCTGCGCCGCCGAGTGGAGCAGCAATCCAGCACCGAGGACGAGGAAGCTCTTCATGGCTGGTTCACCACTGCACGGCGATGCCGTTGGTCACGTTCCAGGTGTTGCCCGGAGGCGCCGCGCAGAACGAGGGGTTGGGATCGCGATAGTAGGTCTGGTAGTAGCGCACGGCCCCGGAGCCGAGCACGCTGTCGCCGAGCAGCGCCGAGCGCTGCGAGATCGAGAGATCGCCTGCGGCGGGGAACTGCGAGGCTCCGCCGCTGCTCGCCTTGACGATCAGCCGCCGCAGCGTTCCGCCCGTGCAGCGCACTCCGTCGCCGAAGAGCGTGCCGGCGCCCGTGTCGAGCGTGCCCTGCAGGTAGACCGCGGTCGCCGTCGCCGGCATGCCCGCTGCGTGCAACTGCAGCGACTCGAGCCCTGTGAGCGGGTCGGGCCGCGAGGCGCCGCTGGATGCGAGCGTGGCACCGCTGCCGTTCACGGAGTTCGCGCAGCCGTGGCAGGCAGCACCCGAGTTGCCGCATGGGCAAGGTGTCGTCGTGCCCAGTCCATCACCGAAGCAGAAGAGCACCGGGTAGACGCCGTTCGACTCGTAGGGCCCGAGGTCGACGAGCACGCCCGAGAGGCGCGGCTGCCCGTCGAGATCGAGCGGCAGCACCTCGTTCGTGTTGCCGTCGCCGTCCTGGTCGAGCACGTCGGTGGGCAGCGAGTAGTTGTCGCCTGCCTCGCGGCAGGGCGAAGCCGTGCCGAGCCGGAAGTCGTCGTCGGCCGTGTTCGAAACGTTGTCGCAGCCGTCCGGATCGACGAAGAGCGGGTCGAGCGCGAAGTTGGCCGCGCCGCCGAGCGCTCCCGTCCAGCCCTGCACGTCGCAGTTCTCGATCGTCGGGAAGACCTGGCCGTAGATCAGGATCTGGGCGTCCTGGCCGCTCCCGGAAGGATCCGTGTTGTTCCACAGGATCGAGTTGCGCACGATCGGCAAGGTGTTGAACGGCGCGCCGATGCTCGACTCGATGTACAAGCCGGCGCCCTCCGAGATCCCGCTGTTCCCGGCGAAGGTGCAGTCGAGGATCGTCGGCCCGGTGCCGTGGCCCTGCTCCACGCACAGCGCGCCGCCGCGGTAGGCCACGTTGCCTTCGAAGAGGCAGTTCACGAAGCTCACGCGGTCGCCGAGCGGCGCGCCCGAATAGCTGTCGCCCTGGTTCCAGACTCCTCCGCCATTCGAGCTGCAGCTGTTGCCGACGATGAGACAGTCGAGCGCCAGGCCTTCGACGGTGAGGACCAGCCCGCCGCCCTGCTGGGCCGAGTTGCCGCGGATGGTGCAATGCACGACGTCGGCATAGCTCGTTCCAAGGCCGCCGCCTGCACCGTTGGTGCTGTTCGACTCGAACAGGCAGTCCTTCACGAGGACGTGCATCGTGGTCATGTTGTCGATCTGCAGCCCGCCCGAGCCGCCGGCGTAGGCCACGTTCCCGATGAAGCGGCAGTTCGTGAACCTGGGGACATTCGGCATGACTCCGACCGAGGCCCAGACGCCGCCGCCCGCGGCCGCGAAGTTGTCCTGGAACGTGCAATCGTGCACGTCGGGCGCCGCGCCCTGGATGTGCATCCCACCGCCCGAACCGGCCGAGCCGCTGATGCCGTTGCCACCGACGACGCGGAAGCCGTCGAGCACGGTGCTGTTCTGGATCGCGAGGCTGGTGGCCGAGATCACGTTGCGCGCGTTGTCGCCGCGGTTCGTGAAGTTCGGGCCGTCGTCGCCGAGGAAGTCGCCCGTCAAGATGGTCAAGTGCGCCACGGGATCGCGCTGATCGAGCTGCGTCTCGCCGCCCGCGAACCCGCCGTACATGCTCGCGCCGCCGACCATCGCGAAGGTCGCATTGGGATCGAGGATCGTCGCCGGCATGTAGGTGCCTTGCGCGACCCAGATCTCGCTCACTGCACCCGTGCCCGAATGCGAGGCCGCGTAGGCGAGCGCGTCCTGCAAATGGTTCATCGCCGTACCCCAGGTGTAGCCGTTGCCGCCCGCGCTGGCCGAGGCGTCGACATACAGCCTTATCGAGGCGAAGGAGAGCGGAGCGAGCGCGGTGAAAACCGCGAGGCGCGCGAGGATTCGATTCAGCATGGACAGTTCCTTGGGGATTCGCGGGCCATCCTACACCGCAGCGTGGAATCGGTGCGTACCTGCCTACCCGGTTTGGCCGCTCGCAGCTACGCTGGATCGCCCGCGACGCTTTCCCGAGGAGTTCTCGATCATGCAATCCTGCCTTTGGGTCCTGCCCCTTCGTCTGCTTCCCTCGAGCCTGGCTGTGGGCGTGCTCGTCAGCGCACTGCCGGCGCAAACCTGCACCACGACGCGCGTCAACCTCGGACCGGGAGGCACGCAGGCGATCTCGCGCTGCACGAACCCGGCGCTCTCCGCGGACGGCAACTGGGTCGCATTCGAGAGCAACGCCAGCAACCTCGTCACGGGCGACACCAACAACTGGAGCGACATCTTCGTCGTCGACCTGCAGACGGGCACGCTCGTGCGCGCGAGCGTGACCGCGAGCGGAGCCGAGGCCAACGGCCTCTCGCAGTTCGCGAGCCTGTCCGCCGACGGGCGCTACCTGGGCTTCTGGACCGTGGCGACGAACCTCGAGCCGCCTGCGCCGAACGGGAACGCGGGCTACATGATCAAGGACCTGCAGACCGGAGCGCTCGAACCGGGCAGCGCCAATTCCAGCGGAGTGATGGCCAACAACAGCTCCTGGGGCGCGGTGACTCGCGACGGGCGACACTTCGTGTTCTTGAGCTTCGCGACGAACCTCGTCTCCGGCGACACGAACGCGCAGGGCGACATCTTCGAGCGCGATCTCAACACGGGAATCACGCTGAGGGTCAACCTGGGACCCGGCGGAGTGCAGGACAACACCGAACCCGGCGTGCCGCAGGCTTCAGCCGACGGCCGCTTCGTGGCCTTCACCTCGGCCTCCACGCTGCTCGTCGCGGGCGACACGAATCCCTCGAACGACGTGTTCCTGGCGGACCTCCAGAGCGGGACGATCGTCTTCGCCGACCGGAACGTCCAGGGCGTCCAGGCCAACGGCGTGTGCTCGGATGCGGGCGTCTCGGACGACGGGCGCTTCGTGTCCTTCAGCTCGACCGCGACCAATCTCGTCATGACCAACACGCACAATCATCAATGCGTGTACGTGAAGGACATGCAGACGGGCGCCGTGTACCTCGCCAGCACGGACACGCTGCAGCTCTCGGGAGGCGTGCAGGCCGGCTTCCCCGTGCTCTCGCAGACGGGGCGCTTCGTGCTCTTCTGGACCGGTTCCGTGCTCGATCCGCAGGACACGAACACGTACATGGACGTGTACGCGCACGACATCTTCACCGGCCGCACCGCGATCGTGGACCTCGGCTGGAACGGGGCGGCCGGCGACACCAGTGTCTGGCAGCTCTTCGGAGTCAATCGCGACGGCACCAAGGTCGCCTTCTCCTCCGATGCGACCAACGCCGTCCCCGGCGACACCAACACGCACGAGGACGTGTTCGTGCGCGACTGCGCCTGGGACCAGCCGCACGGGATCTTCTGTCCCGGCACCGCGCTGAACTGCCCCTGCGGCAACGGCGGCTCGTTCCCGAACGGCTGCGCCAACTCGGCCCACGCGAGCGGCGCGAACCTCGCGCCCTCGGGCGGCATCAACCCGGACACGATCGTGCTCGCGGGCAGCGGCATGCCTGCGACGGTCTCGGCGATCTTCCTGCAGGGCAGCGCGGACGTCTCACAGGGAACGCAGTGGGGCGGCATCGTCTTCGGCGACGGCAACCGCTGTGTGGGGACGAACCTGAAACGCCTGGCGCTCAAGACCTGCGTCGCAGGCGCGGCGCAGTTCCCGCAGGCCGGCGATCCTTCGATCAGCGCGCGCTCCGCGGCGCTCGGCGATGTGCTCGTGCCCGGATCCGTGCGCTACTACCAGACCTACTACCGTGATCCGGACCCCGCCTTCTGCTCCTTCCCCGTAGGCAACACCTGGAACGTGACCAACGGCGCGATCGTCGTCTGGTGAACCGGACCCCGCTCGAGATCCACCCATGAGGAACCTGCTGCTCCGCTCGCTCGCCTCGCTCGCCCTGCTCGTCCTTCCGGCTGCGGCGCAATCGCCCTGCATGGACTGGTCGGGGGAGTTCGCACTGCCCGGCTTCGATGACTCCGTGCTCTCGTTCCGCACGCTCGACGACGGCGGCGGCTCGGCGCTGTATGCGCTGGGCCTCTTCACGCACGTCAACGGAATGGCCTGCGACCACTGCGCGCGCTTCGACGGAGCCGCGTGGACTCCTGTGCACGCGGATCCGACGGGCCTGGTTCCGCAGATCCTGCACGATGCAGCCGGGTTCGACGACGGTTCGGGCGGCGGTCCGGCCGCGTTCGTCGCCGGCTCGTTCACGCGCCCTGGCGGCGGGAATTTCTACGGTGTGGCCAAACGCGTCGGCCAGAGTTGGCTGGCCGTTGGAAATGGCACGGGCGTCGGCACCGGCGGCGTGGACGTGCTGCAGGTCTTCGACGACGGCAGCGGACCCGCGCTGTACGCCGGCGGCACCTTCGACACGATGGACGGCGTGCAGTTCGGAGGGATCGTACGCTGGGACGGGAGCGCGTGGTCGGGGCTCGGCACGGGCATCAGCGGTGCGAGCACCGGCATCCTGTGCATGGCCGCCTACAACGACGGGACCGGATCGAAGCTCTACATCGGAGGCGGGTTCACGACCGTGAACGGGACCGCGGGTGTGAATCGCGTCGCCGCCTGGGACGGCAGCACCTGGACGGCGCTGGGCAGCGGCACGACCGACGTCGTGCGCGCGCTCGCCACCTACAACGATGGCAGCGGCTCGAAGCTCTATGTCGGCGGCGACTTCAGCAGCGCCGGCGGCCAGAGTTGCAACAAGATCGCACGCTGGAACGGAGCCTGGACGACGCTCCCCGGCGGCGGCGTGTCGAGCAACTCGGTCGGCTTTGCGCGCGTGGACTCGTTGCGGGTGGCCAACCCCGTGATCGGACAGGGCAACACGCTCTTCATCGGGGGCAACTTCGACTTCGCCGGCGGTTTGCCGGCGAACTACGTCGTCGGATACCGGGGTACAGGCTGGCTGCAGCTGGGCGTCGGCACCACGGCGCGCGCCTGGGCGCTGGGCGCGTACAACTCCGGCGGTGGCAGCAAGCTGCACGTGGCCTGTACCTGGCAGGCGGGCGGACAGGCGGTTGCCTATGCCGCGCGCTGGAACGGCACGGAGTGGGAATCCGAAGGCCCGGGGGCCGGCATCGATACGAATCCCCTGAGCATGCACGCCTGGGACGATGGCTCCGGGGCTGCGCTCTACGCCGGTGGGTTCTTCCAGGCCGTGGCTGGCACGCCCGACGTGCATTGGATCGCACGCTGGAACGGAACCGCATGGTCCAATCTCGGCGCAGGCCTCGACGGGCCCGCGAAGGCCATCGCATCGGTGGGCAGCGGGCCCGGTTCGAAGCTCTACGCGACGGGGAACTTCCACCTCGCGGGCGGCCAGCCGGCAAACTACATCGCCAGTTGGGATGGAAGCGCGTGGGCACCGCTGGGGTCTGGCCTGGATTCCCAGGCCTCGATCCTGAAGGAGCACGACGACGGTTCGGGGATGGCGCTGTACGTGGCCGCGTATGTTTCCGGCGTCGGAGCGCACGGACTGGCGCGCTGGAATGGCACGGCTTGGTCCGCGGTCGACAGCGGGTTCTCGGGCCAGGTCTTCGCGCTCGAATCCTTCGACGACGGGAGCGGAGCGGCGCTGTATGCCCTCGGCGCGTTCGTCTTCACCGGCCAGACGACGACGACCCGGTTCGCGCGCTGGAACGGAACGGTCTGGAGCTCGCTCTCGAGCACGCTCGGGGGCAATCTGCAGCTGCTGCGTGCCTGCGACTTCGGGTCCGGCGCGCAGCTCTTCCTCGGCGGCGGCAGCATGACGCAGGCGTCGCTCTCGCTGGGATCGCTCGCGGTCTGGAACGGCAGCACCTGGTCGGGGCTGCCCTCGCAGCTCGGCGGGTCCCCGAGTCCGCCGACCGTCTATGCGCTCGAGTCCTTCGACGACGGCAGCGGACCCGCTCTCTACGCTGCAGGTGCGTTCAGCAGCGCGGGCGGGATCTCGACCGCCAACATCGCGCGCTGGAGTGGGAGCAGCTGGAGCGCGCTCGGCAGTGGACTGGACAGTGAAGTCCGCGCGCTCTGCAGCTATGACGACGGCAGCTCCAGCCGGGCGGACCTGTACGCGGGCGGGAACTTCCGCTTCGCGGGAGGCCGGGATGCCGCTCGCGTGGCCTGCTGGTTCGACCGCTGCTCGACGCACGTCGGCGCGGAGACGTGCTTTGGCGACGGCTCGCTCGCGACCGCCTGCCCGTGCGCCAACTTCGGCGCCACGGGGCGCGGCTGCGCCAACTCGGTCAACGCGCAGGGCGCGCGCCTCGAAGCCTTCGGCGAGACGTTCCCCGACACGGTCACGCTGCACGCGAGCGGGATGCTCGTCAATCCCAACATCTCGTGCATCTTCCTGCAGGGCGTCACGGCACTCTCCACGGGCGTCGTGTTCGGCGACGGCGTGCGCTGCGCCGGCGGCGCACTGACGCGGCTCGCGGCGAAGGGCTCGCCGGGCGGGAGTTCGGACTATCCGCAGGCGGGCGATGCGACGCTCTCCGTGCGCGGCGGCGTCGTGCCGGGCAGCGGCCAGACGCGCATCTACCAGGCCTACTACCGCGATCCGAACCCGGGCTTCTGCGCCAATCCGCCGGGCAACACCTGGAACGTGACGAGCGGCGTGCTGGTCACGTGGTGAGGCGCCCCCGACTTCGACTTGACAGGTCCGCGCTCCCGAACTGAGATGTTCGGCAGTCGAGGGGGGTAGGGCAGGGCGCCGGGCCCGTTTCCGGTCAGGAGAGACGTGCAGGTGAGCCGAGCTGTTCGCGGGAACCCTCGCGCCGCCGTGCGTCGAGGAATCCCTCCCATGAAGTCCGAGAAGATCGCGGAACTCTTCACTCGCTTCGAAGCCGTGGCCCGCCAGGAAAGGGGCATCGAATTCTGGCTCGCTCGCGAGTTGCTCGTCCTGCTCGGGTACTCCGAGTGGCGCAACTTCGCCGACGTGATCTCCAAAGCGAGATCGGCCTGTGCGCACGCCGGTCAACCGGTCGGGGACCATTTTGTTGACGTCAACAAAATGGTCGAGCTCGGCTCCAACGCCAGGCGCGAGATCGACGATGTTGCCCTGACGCGGTACGCAGCCTACCTCGTTGCCCAGAACGGCGATCCGCGCAAGGAAGAGGTCGCGTTCGCCCAAAGCTACTTCGCGGTTCAGACCCGCAAGCAGGAGCTGATCGAGCAGCGACTGCAGCATCACGAGAGGGTTCACGCACGCTCGCGGCTTGCAGCGAGCGAGAAGGAGCTCTCGGGAGTCATCTTCGAGCGCCTTGGCCGGAAGGAGAGCTTTGCGGGGATCCGGAGCAAGGGCGACGAAGCGCTCTTCGGAGGGGTCACCACGCAACAGATGAAGGAGCGGCTCGGAGTACCCGCCTCGCGGCCGCTCGCCGACTTCCTTCCAGTCATCACGATCAAGGCCAAGGACTTCGCCAACGAGATCACGATCCACAACACGAAGGACCGCGACCTCAAGTCGGAGCGCGCGATCTCTGGTGAGCATTCCAAGAACAACGCCGAGGTGCGCAGGCTTCTCGGCAAGCGCGGGATCAAGCCCGAGGCGCTCCCACCGGCCGAGGACGTGAGAAAGGTCGAGCGGCGCCTGGCCGCGGATACCCGCAAGCTGGCGAAATCACGACCCAAGAAGCGCGCGCCTCGCGCGGGAGACGAGTGATGGCTGCTCAGCGCGCGTACGCGCGCCGCGCAAACAGCAGCGTCAGGTAGGGCAGCATGTTGCGCTTCTGCGGGATCAGGTTGAAGATCCTCCAGAGGCGCTTGGGGTTCATGTAGAAGCGCCGGTAGGCCTGCTTGCGCAGCGCGAAGATGCGCTCCTCGTCCACGGCGGAGAGGTTGATCTCGCTCTTGTAGGGCTCGTACACCGACCAGTCGGTCGGCAGCGCATGGCCCGACTCCTCGACCTGCTCGAAGAGCTTCGTGCCCTTGAAGGGGATCACGCGGAAGAACGCGGCCGTGTGGAAGCTCGAGTTCGCGGCCCAGTCGATCGTGGACTGCATCTCCGCTTCCGTTTCGGTCGGAAAGCCGAGCATGAAGGCACCGTGCACCATCACGCCCTGACTCGCGATGAAGTCGACGATCTTGGCGACCTTGTCGATCTTCAAATTCTTCTGCATCACCTTCTGCAGCCGCGGACTCGCGCTCTCGACGGCGACCATGCAGCGGTACATGCCGGCCTTCTTCAGCAGCACGACCAGCTCCTCGTCGAGGATGTCGCCGCGGAAACCGTTCGGGAAGGTGAGCGCGAGCTTCCAGCCACGGTCGATGATCCCTTGCGCGATGGCCTTCGCGCGCGCGGGGCGGAAGTTGAAGATGTCGTCCATGAAGACGAGCTCCTTCACGCCGTACTTCGTGACCAGCAGCTCGATCTCGGCCAGCACGTGCGCGGCGGAGCGCTCGCGGAAGACCTTGCCGTAACTGTTGTGGCAGTAGCTGCAGCGCCAGGGGCAGGCGCGCGAGCTGAACATCGTCGCGAACTCCTTGTGCGCGTAGATCACGCCGCCGCGCGGGACCTTGTGGTACTTCGCGTGGTCGACGAGGTCCCAGGCGGGGAAGGGCATCTCGTCGAGCTTCTGCGGCGGCGGACGGTCGGGGTTGTGCTGAATCGCGCCGTGCGCGTCGCGGAAGGAGATGCCCGCGCACTCGCTCCAGTCCGAGCGCGCGTCGCGCAGGCGTTCGAGCAGGTCGACGAACGTGAACTCGCCCTCGCCGCGCACGACGAAATCCACCGCGGAATCCTTCAGCACGTCCTCGTCGGCGACGCTCGGGTGCGGGCCGCCGCAGACGACCTTGGCGTTCGGCAGCTTCGACTTCACGAGCTTCGCGAGCGCGTGCATGCAGCCCGCCTCGTACGTCATGGCCGAAAGGCCGACGACATCGGGCGCGAGCTTCACCAGCTCCTCCGCACAGCGCTCGGGCGTCCAGTCCTCGACCTTCATGTCGAGGATGTGCACATCCGCGAACCCGCTCGCGCGCGCCTGCGCCGCGATCATCATGATCCCGAGCGGATGGACGTGCGTGAACTGCGTGTAGGGGTGGTAGGTCTGGACCAGCGCGATGCGCAGCGTGCGCGCGAGACGGTCCTCCGGGCTGGCGATCATCGGGCTGATCCTATTCGAGTTACGCGAGGTCGTGTAGGCTCTGCGGGGCGATGGATGCGGCCGCTCGCCACCTGCACGTCCGGCCGCGCGTGCTCGAGCCGGGCCGCGCGGGGAGCGTGCTGCTCGACGACGCTCTCGACGAGCGTCTCGCGCGCGCACCCGAAGGCGAGCTCTGGATCCAGGGTAGCATGGGCTCCGGTCTGCGCACCGCGCGCGCGCATGTCGCACGGCGCTTTTCCGGCGACGCGCGCATCGCGATCGATCCGCCCGGCGACCGGGACGTGCCAGGCTTGGCCGTGCGCTTCACGCGCCGCGGCGAACTGCCCGAGGACGCGCTGCGCCTTGCGCCCTGGACGCGCGACGAGTGCATCGAGTACCTGCTCGCGCGTCATCCGGCGCGCTGTGCGAGCGTGATGCGGCGACTCGGCCGCAGCGAGCAGCCCGTCGAGCTCGGAGGAACCCCGCTCTTGCTCGCCGCCGTTCTCGAGGCCCTCGCCGCGGACGATGCACTGGCTGGCGAGTTCGAGGCGCTGCGCGCGGCGCTCGTGCGCGTCTTCGAGACACCCGAGCTGCTGGCCAGGGCGCGCGACGTCGCGTTCGAGTGCATTCCGAGCGCCCGCACGGGCCCGCTGCCCGACATCGAGGAGCTCTTGCCGCGCGCGGACTGGCTGCGCCAGATTCCCGTGCTGCTCGTGCTCGCGGCGGAGGCTCTCACGATCCTGCTCGAGCAGCGCAACGGGATCGAGTTGCCGACGTGCGCTCCGGACGCGGAGCTCCTGCGCGTGGCGCGGCCGCTGCTCGCCGCATCGCCGGCCGCGCGCGCGGAGGCTTTGCGCATGCTCGACGTCGGCCCGAGCCCGTCGCAGCCCTGGGCCGCAAGCCTCGTGCACCTGGAAGGGCCGGATGCGCTGGCGAAGGGCTGGCCGAAGCGCTCGCTGCTGCGCTGGAACTTGCCGCGCCTTGCCGGCGCGCGCCTCGACCAGCTGCAGGCCACGGAACTCGACTTCTCGCTCGTGTTCGCGCAGGAGGTCGATCTGCGCGGCGCGAACCTCGACCGCTGCGATTTCAGCGCTGCCTGTTTGCGCCACGGTTGGTTCGCGCGCGCCTCGCTGCGCGGGGCGCGCATGTCCAAGGCGGACGCGAACGAGGCCGACTTCACGGAGGCCGTTCTCGCAGGCATCGACGCGCGCGACGCGCAGTTCGATGGGGCCTGCTTCGAGCGCGCCAGCCTGCGCGGCGCGGATCTCTCCGGCGCGCGGCTCGAGGGCTGCTGCCTGCGCGGCGCGCACGCCGACGGCGCGAACTTCACGAGTGCGAGCCTGCAGCGGCTCGACCTGCGCACGCTGCAAGGCCTGCCGGCCCGCTTCGCGAAAGCCGGAATGATGCACGCCAACCTCGAGGGCCAGTCGGGCGCAGACCTGGACTTCTCCGCCGCGGAGCTGACGGGCGCGCTGCTCTCGGGCACGCGCTTCCCGCGCGCGAATTTCCAGGGAGCGATCCTGCGCAACGCGGGTCTGGCCTGGATCGACTGGGAAGGAGCGAACCTCTTCGACGCGGATCTGAGCGGCGCGAGTTTCCACCTCGGCTCGTCGCGCAGCGGCCTCGTCTTCAACGCGCCCGCCGGATGGGGGACGCGCACGGGTTTCTACAGCGACGAGATGAGGGATCAGTCCTTCAAGGCGCCGGAGGAGATCCGCAAGGCGAACCTGAAGGGCGCTGATCTGCGCAAGGCGGTCATCTTCCAGACGGATTTCTACCTGGTCGATTTGCGCGGGGCGCTCTACACGCCGGACCAGGAGAAGCACCTGCGCGGCTGCGGGGCGATCCTCGGGAGCTGAGCACAGCGCACATCACGCCTCTCGTGTATGCTCGCGCGGAGATCGGAGAACAGCACCTTGGCCAGAGTCGCGTTCATCGTCACCACCTGTCACGAGTTCGAGGGCATCAAGGTGCTCTCGTCCGTGCTCAAGAAGCACGGCCACGAGGCCGACTGCTTCCTGCACTCCGAGGAGAAGGACTTCGCGCGCAGCGTGCTCGAGTGGCAGCCCGATGTCGTCGGCATCTACGCGACTACGGGACAGGAAGCCTGGCCCTACGAGTACATCCGCGGCTGGAAGAAGGAACTCAAGCACTTGAAGGTCGTGATGGGTGGGCCGCACCCGAGCCACGACCTCGAGCCGCTCTTGCACGCGGACGTCGTCGACGCGACGACCAAGGGCGAGGCCGAGTACGCCATCGTCGACCTCGTTCACGCCTGGGAGGCCGGACGCTCGATCCGCGAGATCCCCAACGTCGGTTGGCTCGGCGACGACGGCAAGCCGGTGCAGAACCCGATCCGCCCCGTGATCCAGGACCTCGACTCGCTGCCCTTCCCCGACGTCGACATCTTCTACAAGTACCCGTTCCTGCGCGGCAAGCGCGTGATGCAGGTGCACGTCTCGCGCGGCTGCCAGAACTCGTGCACGTACTGCTCGGTCGGCCTGATGAAGAAGGACTGGGTCTCGGGCAGGCGCGGCGAGAAGTTCAACCGCCAGAAGTCGGTCGACT
>Ga0302323_100002298_pt1 | contig 15521 bp, 13 predicted proteins | sample Fen_T0_3_FD_201950 | JGI IMG/M metagenome (GOLD analysis project Ga0302323, IMG submission 201950) | Peat permafrost microbial communities from Stordalen Mire near Abisko, Sweden - Fen_T0_3 | ecosystem: Environmental > Terrestrial > Soil > Wetlands > Permafrost | place: Sweden: Abisko... | reverse complement strand
CTCCTTCGGCAATGGTGAGCGAGACGTCGCGCAGGGCGTGCACCTCCACATCGCCCATCCGATACACCTTGGCGATGTGCTCGACCTCGATAAGCGGGGTTGCCATCCGGTTCCTAAAAGGGCCGCGGCGGACCACCGCGCCCGGAAGGAGGCGCCGCTGGCATGCCTGGCAAGCCCGGCTTCGACGTCACGCCAGTGACCGTGGAATCCACGATCACGAAATCGCCCTCTGCGAGCGGCCCTTCCAAGACCTCGGTCTTCGAGCCGTCGCTGGCTCCGACCTTGATGCGGACCTGGTTGGGCACGCCCTGGGCCAGCACCCACACCGACTTGCGATCGGGTTGCTCGTCGCTCTTGCCCGAGCCGCCTGCCTTTGGGCCCGTTCGCGAGCCCGCAGGTCGCGGCTCCGAAGCGCCCGCGCCCGCCGCCGAAGAGTCTCCGCCGCCGCGCCTGGGCTCACCCTGCACAATCGCCAGAGCTTCAGGCGTGGGCCGGAACCGCAACGCTGCGTTCGGCACGCGCAGGACGCTGTCGCGGTTCGCGAACACGAAGTTCACGTTGGCGGTCATCCCGGGCCGCAACTTAAGCTCGGAATTGTCCACGTCGATGACCGCATCGTAGGTGACCACGTTTTGCACCGTCTGGGCGGCGTTGCGAATCTGGCGAACCTTGCCCCTGAACCGTTCACCCGGATACGCGTCGACCACGAAGGTCGATTCCATGCCAGAGGTCAGTTTGCCCACGTCGGCCTCGGCCACGCTGGTATCTACCTGCATCTTGCGCAAGTCTTCAGCGATCACGAAGAGGGTCGGCGCCTGAAGCGACGCCGCGACAGTCTGTCCCACGTCGACGCTGCGGGAAATGACCACCCCGTCCGTCGGCGAAATGATGTTGGTGTAGGCCAGATTCACCCTGGCTTGGTTGAGCGCAGCCTTCGCCTGCTGAAGGTTACCCAGGTTCACCGCGATCTGGGCCTTGGCCGCGGCGAGATTGGATTTTGCCACATCGTAGTCGGCAGGCGCGATCAGCTTCCGCTCGGACAGGTTTGCTTGTCGCTTGAAGTCGTTCTCGGCCTGATCCGCCTGCACCTTGGCCTTGAGTAAGGTGCCCTCGGCCGCCGCAAAATTCGCGCGCGCCTGCTCGAGAGTAGCCTGGAAGAGCTGGGGATCAATCTTCGCGATGAGATCGCCCTTCTTCACCGGCGAGTTGTAGTCGACGAGCAGCTGCTGGACACGTCCCGACACCTGGCTGCCCACCTGGACGGTGACCAGCGCAGAGAGGGTTCCGGTCGCCGTCACGCGAGCGACGATGCGCCCGCGATCGACGGCCGCGGTTTCCCATTGAACCTTCGGCACGGAGGAGCGGCAGCCAATCCCCACCACGAGCACAACCAAAACGCCGCACAATTCCTCGCATGATTTCTTGTAGAATCTCTTGGATGAAAGCCAGGTCATGGTCTGGCCCGGTAGCTACCACTGGAGGGCCCTTTCGCCAATGCCCTCGCACGGCTTTTTGCCGAAGCGGGTGGTGAAACAGCGTCGAGCCGATCGAGGTTGGCCATCATGCGTTTCAGGCTTTCGCTCAAGGTGGCGATTTCCGCCTGTGCGAACCCCACGAGGAGAGCCTTGCGGATCTGCTTAGCGATGCCCGAACAGTATCCGGCGAGGTGCTTTCCCTGGGACGTCAACCGCACGCGGCGACGGCGCCGGTCCGCGGTATCGCATTCCATTTCGATGAGTCGCCGCCCGTGCAACGCAGACAGTACGCGGGAGGCGGTGGGCTGGTCCATGGGTAGCGTGGACAGGATTTCTCCCAGGCCGCACTCGCCGCACCGGGAAATCGCCTCCAGGATCCAGAATTGTTGACTGGAAAGGTTCAAGACGCCGACGCGCGCCTCGACGGCTTGGCGCTGTCGCCGCCGCACGGCCGCGAGAAGAAGCCCGACTTGTGCTTGCTTTGGCATTGGTTGGTTCGTCATGGATCTCGCTTCTCGATCGTCCGATCGGATCACGCCTATGCCTAAGCAAGCTTGGTGCCGCCACGATCCGTACGGGGTTCGCCCCAAACGCATACTCCGTATGTGCGGAATCCGCAGCCGAGCGTGCGATTTTTGCTACCAGCGATCTTTGTGAAGCAGATCTTCGATCCGCTTGCGAGCAAATGGCCGAGGTTCCGAATTCGGATGTCCGAGAGGGGTCATGGCAATCACGCGAACGTCGGGCGGTACGCCGAGAATCTCCTTCACCTTCGCTTCGTCGAACGCCACCACCCAACATGTGCCCAGGCCTTCTTCCGCCGCGGCAAGAACGATGTGGTCCATGACGATGGCGATGTCCAGCTCACCGGCGTTGAATCCATCGCTGCGCTGCCATGCCTTGGCCGGCTCCACGCAGCCGACGACGATCGCCGGGGCCGTGTAGAACCATTCGCGCGCATAAGCTGCCTTCAGGCGCGCACGCACCTCCGCATCGGTGACGAGGATCAGATGAACAGGTTGTAGATTCGCGGCCGTCGGAGCGATGCGCCCCGCCCCCAGCACCCGATGAAGGACATCGTCATCGACCTGCTCGGGCTTGTAGCCTCGAATGCTTCGTCGAACCCGGATCAGCTCCTGGAAATCCATGCCCAGACTTTCCTTCGTCGCCGCCCTCGAATCAAGATCTGATGAGGTCGGCGTCGTCGCGTCATCGGGCGCTAGGGTCGGGCGCTTTAACACCAGACTCCTAGCACTACTGCTTCAAATTCGGACCGAGCCGGCGCGTCGCGAGGGCCTCGGCCGCAACGAACGACGAGGGCGAATACTTGACGTATTTAACCGAGGAGTGAGGCGGCGGGCGAGGGCCGCAGCAGCGACGGCGACGGGAGAATTTGAAGCAGTAGTGCTAGGGTCGGGTCTTCGGCATTCCGTCGGCGATCCATTGCTGCAGCATGAGCCGGCCTTTCGGGCCGACGCCCTCACCGTCTTTCGCCGCCGGTGGCATCGCCTTGGTATCGATCGTGCTCATCGCGCCCCTGTCCTTGAACATACGAAGCGCCCCGGCAGTGTCGCCGGTGTCGTCGTACACGTCCAGACGAAAGTACCCCGGTGCTCCGCGATTCGACGGATAACCATGGCACACGAGGCAGTGATCCGAGACCAGCGGATGGACATCCTCCTCGTAGCCGGGATGCTCGGGCACGTAGACCAAGTCGGACGAGGCGTAGTGACAGGAGGCGAACGTGGCTACGACCGTGAACAATAGGATGGAGGGGATCGGCATTCTCATCGCTGCGCTCCGAGGTTCAGGCCAAAGGCTTCGCTACCGCGCGCGATTCTGCCACGCCTTCGCCCCCCGGTCGAACGGCACGGGTATCCAGCAGGGCGGGGGTACACCTGGTCGCGCCCTGCTCGAAGAAGACCGGCTTGTTCCGTATTAGTAGAATGACGGACCGGAAATCAGGCAAAGTCGATTTCTGCCTGGCGGGCTGTGGTCCCGCCATTTTCTCGTGTCAGACTGTTCACGTTGTCTCGTGATTCGACGGACGTTACACCCGGGAGACGCGTACCCATGAAGCTGCTGCCCGTCTTGATTTCCCTGCCTTTGGTCGTTGGTCTTTGCAGTCCCGCGATGGCAGCCAAGAAGAAGACCCATCCTGGGGAGCCGGAGACCGCGAACGAGAAGAATGCCGCCGAAGAATCTTCGCCGTCGGGCACCGCCGTCTCTGGACGAGAACAAGGGGAAAAGCCACCGCTCGATTTCGATTTCTTTGGCGACAAGGCGGGTGGCGCTGGCTCGGGCAACGTGGGCGGCGAGCTCAGCCCCGAGGATGCGGCTTTGGCAGGGCAGGCTCGGACGCGGCGGTGGATGTTGGAGACGCACCAAATCCTCGGCATTGCCACTTGGGTCGCGCTGGCCGCGACTGTCGGGATCGGCCAACTCAACTACAACGAGCTCTACGGCGGCGGCGGCAGCAACAAATGGCAGACGACCCACCGTGCCCTCGTGGTCTCCACCAGTGCCCTGTTCGCAGCCGCCGCCACCTTCGCGTTGCTGGCACCCACGCCTTACAAGAAGCCTTTGCGCTTCGACACTGGGCTTGTCCACCGCATCGCCGTCATCGGTGCAACGGCCGGCATGCTGGCCGAGGGAGTCCTCGGCTGGATCACCACACACCAGGCCGATGCCGGCAATCCGCACAACCTGCGGACCATGGCGCGCACCCACCAAATCGTCGGGTACACCACCCTAGGCTTCTTGACCATCGCCGGAACCGTCTGGGTCTTCTAGACGGTGCGCCTCACCCCTGGTGCGGCCGTCACTTGGTGGTAAGGTCTCGACCATACGCGGTCAGCCATGAGCGCTATTCTGTGGTCATCGTTTCTCTTGAGCGGCGGCAGTTATGTCGCTGCCTGTGCCTTGTTCTGGGCGTTGGTGCGCCAGCGACCCATCATACGACTTGGACCGAAATGGCCCGCACATCTCCTCCAGCTTGGCGCCGCGTTTCAGCTCGTGTATCTGATCGTGTTTTCGGTGATCGACCGACGCTGCCCGGTGTATTCGCTGCACACGGCGTTGGGCATCGTCTCGCTGGTCGGCGTACTGACCTACGCCGTTCTCAGTCGGGGACGACGACTCGAAGCCCTGGGCGGCTTCGTGGCAGCCTCCGCTGTCGTATTCCTGACAGCGGCCCGTTCCATCGCGGCGCGGCCGCCTGAGCCGAACGACCGGTGGCTGATGGCGATTCACATCACGTCGAACCTGCTGGGCGGCGGTGTCCTGTTGGTGGCCGGCTGCGCCGCAGCTTTCTATCTCTGGAACGAAACACGCTTGCGCAACCGGCGTGTGCTTGGGCAGGGAACGAAGCTGCCACCGCTGGAATCGCTGGATGCGGTGGTGCACCGGCTGCTTTGGATCGGGCTCCCGCTGCTCACCATCGGAATGCTCACCGGACAACTGGTGATTAAGCAAGCCGAAATCGTGACCAGTGGAGACAAGCTTCGCGCCCTGCTTTCCACCGCGAGCTGGCTGCTCTTGCTGGCCGTACTGGCTTTGCGGCAATTTGCCCGCTGGCGCGGACGTCGGCCCGCCCTGGTCACCCTGGTCGGAGCCATTGGCGTCTTGGCCATCATCGCGCTTTACGTCGGGCGAGCGCTCTTGGGGGACGGACTTTGATCGTCGTCGTCGGTCTTTCCCATCGCAGCGCTCCTGTCGAGGTGCGGGAAAGGCTGGCCGTGGCGCCGACCGATCTTCCCCAGCGCCTGGCCGAAGTCAAACAACGAAGCCGGGCCAGCGAGCTGGTGCTGCTCAGCACCTGCAACCGCGTGGAGGTCATCGCCGCGGGACAGCCGGAGGGCGGCGAGACGCCCTCCGCGCTCGGCAGCCGTATCGTTGACGAATTGGAGGCGCGTGCCCCCAATGTTCGTCAGCACCTCTACGTCCGCGAGGCCAACGCAGGCGTCGAGCATCTTTTTCGGGTTGCGAGCTCGCTGGACTCCCTGGTGGTGGGCGAGCCGCAAATTCTTGGGCAGCTCAAGGACGCCTTCGCCTGCGCGCGAATGGCCAGCACCGTCGGGCCGTGGCTCAACCGGGCGTTCGAGCACGCCTTCCGGGTCGCCAAGCGTGTGCGCACCGAGACCACCTTGGGGACTGGGCAAGTCAGTATTCCCACGGTGGCGGTCGATCTAGCGCGCGAAATCTTCAGCGAGCTCGCGGGCCACAAGGTCGTGCTGGTGGGTACGGGCGAGATGGCGACGCTGGTTGCCACCCTGCTCGGCAGAGCGGGTGCCCACGTCGTGGTGGTCGGGCGAACTTTGGAACGGGCGCGCGAGGTCGCCCAGCGCCTCGGGGCAGAGGCTCGGTCGTGGGACGATTTTCCGGCCCTGCTGATCGAAGCCGACATCGTAGTCAGCAGCACCAGCGCGCCCGGTTACGTCGTCACCTTGGACCAGTTCGCACACTCCCGGCGCCAGCGCCACGGCCGCAACCTGTTCTTGGTCGACTTGGCAGTCCCGCGCGACATCGATCCCCGCATTACCGACCTCGACGGCGTATTCCTCTACAACGTCGACGATTTGTCGAAGGTCGCCGATGCAGCGCTGGCCGATCGCCGCCGCGAAGCCGAGAAGGCCGCCGCCATCGTCACCGAGGAAACCGAGCATTTCCTCCGCCGCGCGCACGCCGAGCGTATCACGCCCACGCTGGTCGCCCTGCGCGACCACTTCCGCGCCACGCTGGAATCCGAACTCGAGCGCAGCCTTCGCGGACAGCGCGGCCTCGACGACAACCAGAAAGAGTCGCTCCACAGAGCGCTCGCCGCCGCTGTCGAAAAGACCCTGCACGCCCCCACCGAACGCTTGCGAGCCTGGGCGAAAGACGACAGCTTCGGCGACTGGCACACCGACCTACTGCTGGCCGCCATCGAGGAGTTGTTCGAGCTGCGCGAGCCGCAAGACCAAAAGAGAGCAGCAAGCGAAAGAAGCAAACCGTGAGTTCCGCCGACATCCGACGCTATCTCGCCAATTGGCAGGCCGAGGTGGACAGTACCCTTCAGTACCTCGCCATGGCCGCCCACGAGCCGGACAAGGTCACCGCACGCGTGTACCAGAACTTGGCCGACATCGAAAGCAAGCACGCCGACTTCTGGGAGAAGCGACTGCGCACGGCCGGGCACGACCCGGGGCCACGCAAGCCGAGTTGGCGCGCCCGCGTGCTCATCTTCTCCGTCCGACGGTGGGGCGCCAAGTCCGTGCTCGAAACCGTCGCGTCGAATGAGTACGAGGCCCGCGACGATTACCTCCCGCAGAAAGAGACCGCCTCGACCAGCATGACCAGTGAAGAGCATGCGCACGCGCGCGTCTTGCGCACGATCTTGGCCAAGACTGGCATGGGCGCGGCCAGCTTCTCCCGCACCGAAAAAGGACACCGCCGTTTGGGCGGCAATGCCCTGCGTGCAGCGGTGCTGGGCTCGAACGATGGGCTTTCCTCGAACCTCAGCCTGGTCATGGGCGTGGCGGGGGCGACCGTCGATACGCACACGCTGCTTGTAACCGGCATCGCGGGACTTCTGGCAGGCGCCTGCTCGATGGCGATGGGCGAATGGATCTCGGTCACCAGTTCGCGCGAGCTGGCCGAACGGGAGCTGCAAACCGAGAAGGACGAGCTTGAGGCCCACCCCGAGGAAGAGCGCCAGGAACTGCAATTGATCTATGAGGCCAAGGGTCTAAGTCCGACCGAAGCGGCCGAGCTTTCGACCAAGCTGCTCAGCGACCCGAAAGCCGCCATTGATGTGCTGGCGCGTGAAGAGCTGGGCATCGATCCCGCGGAGCGGGGTGGCTCGCCGTGGGTGGCCGCAAGCACCTCGATGCTGCTTTTCGCGCTGGGCGCGTTCATCCCGGTTTTGCCCCTGATCTTCCTTACGGGCACCACCGCCATCGTCACCAGCTTGGCCGCAGGGGCCGTCGGCCTTTGCTTGATCGGCACGGCCATCGCGGTTTTCACCGGCCGCTCGGCCATCTACTCCGCGGGGCGACAGTTGGTGCTGGGCTTGCTGGCAGCCGGCGTGACGTTCGGCATTGGCAGACTGATTGGCGTCGCGATGGGCGGCTGAGAAGAGGACGAATAGGCTACTTCACGCCCTTGCTGGCGAAGAACAGCTTGTACGACATGTCCTGCTTGAGAATGTGCTGGGTTAGCCAGTCTCGCAGAAAGTTCAGCGTCGGAGCGCCGATGAAGGTCTTGCCTGCTTTGAATTCGGCCTGCAGATCGAGCACCTTCTTTGTCAGTGCGTCGTGCTCCTGTTTGTGCGCCGCCGCCTGCGGGTAGTTGTGGTTGCGGAACAGGGTCTCCTCCATGGCGAAATGGCCTTTCGTGTAGGAGATGAGCTGTTCCAGAACCTTTCCCATGACCTCGTTACTCTTGCCAGCCGCCATTTCCGAATGAAGCAGGTTGATGAGCTCGATTAGCTTCTGATGCTCTTTGTCGCTGCGAACGACACCGACGCTCATGGTCTCGGTCCAAGTAATGAGGGGCATGCGTGCTTCCTTTGCGATTTCGTCGAGAAATATCGACGGAAGCCCCAGGCAACTGAAGCTCAGCGATTGCCCAAACGCTTCACGAGCACATGGGGAAACAGCCGCAGCACGAACGGAATATCGTCGACCAAGTAACGCTTGGCCAGCCGCCGGGGATCTTGAAGAAGTCGGTGAACCCACTCTAATCCAGCCTTGCGCATCCATGTCGGTGCCCGCCGGATCTCTCCAGCGACGAAGCTGAGGCTTATCCCTACGCCTACCATCCACGTCGACGGAAAATGAAGACGCAGAGCCTGAATCACTTGTTCCTGCTTGGGTGAGCCTAGCGCCACCAAGACAATGTCGGGCTTGCATCGCCCAAGCTCGGAGATAACACCTTCGATCTCGACCGGCGAGGGCGGATTCCCAAGCATTGGGCTCGAACGACCACACAGCCTGAGGCCGGGGTATCTTTCCCCGAACACTTTGGCCGCTCCCGCGTTGGCCTCGGGCGTACCGCCGAGCAAGTACACCGAGCGCCCTTCTCGAGCTGCGCGCTCGACCAAGAGCCACACGAGCGACGACCCGGGAACCCGCCCGGGTAAGGGCGTCCCCTGGATCTTGCAGGCCCAGACGAGCGGCATGCCGTCGGCGACTCTCAGGTCGGCCGAGTCGTACAAAGCGCGCGAGCTGGTGTCGACCACATACCGACGAAGGAAGTCCAGATTCGCCGTGACCAGCCAGCCTCCACGCGCGGCCGCCAGAGCCGCGAACATGTGGTCGAGGAGCTGCCAGCGATCGATACGCGCCAGCCGCAATCCCATCAGCGACTCCACCGGAATCGAGCCGACTTCCTCGGCGCTCACTGCAACTGGGGTCTCTTCTTGAGTCATGTTTCCCAGCGCCACTAAGACTGGCTGCCCTTCCCTTCCTGCGCCACCGCCGTCCGCAAGTGCATCGCCATGTCTTTGGCCACGACGTCGATGTCGTGCAGTTGCCTTGCGTCTTCGCGCCCGCAAAGCCCCATGGCTTGCAATCGCTCCCGGGGTGTATCCAGAATCTCCCGCAGGCCCCTGGCGAGAGCGTCCACCGAGCCAGGGGGGACCAACCATCCGTTTCTGCCTGGAAACACCAGCTCGGGAATTCCAGCCACGAACGTGCTCAACACCGGCCGTCCCCGAGCGAACGCTTCCATGATGACGACCGGCAACCCCTCCGCGAAACTTGGCAAAACCAGCGCGCAGCTCTCGTCCAAAGCCTTTCGGATGGCATCCCCGCTTGCCCAGCCGACGATGCGCACCTTCTCCACCAAGGCGTGGCGGGTGATGGCCCGTTCAAGATCGTCCCGAAGCTCACCGTCGCCGACCAACACCAGGTCGATGTCTCGCCCTTCGCGCTGCAACATAGCCACTGCATCGATCAGCAGCATTTGCCCCTTCTGCTCGCAAAGCCGCCCGATGGAAAGCAGACGTCGCTTGTCCGGTATCGGCTCTGGCTCGGAGCCGAAGAAAGGAGCGTCCACACCGCACCGGACGACCTTGATCTTTTGCCAATTGCGAAATTCGCACAGGCGAAACAGCTGACTGCGGGCGTAACTGGTAATGGCCGCGACGAAGGCCGCGCGTTTGATCTTCTGTCGCAGCGCAAGCATCCCGACGTTGTCGAATTCCTCAGGGCCGTGCACGGTGAAGCTGTACGAAGGCCCCCCAAGCTCTCGACACAACATCGCCACCGTGGCGGAATTCGTGCCGAAGTGCGCGTGTACGTGCTGTATTCCATCGCGTGTCAACCAGCGCAGCAGCTGGCAAGCCTCGCTCAAGTAGATCAAATGCCGCGCGACACCACGATCCGACCGCAGGCCAACGCTAACCGCAAGCATCATGCTTCGTAGAAAACCTACCGGGCGAAGAACCATCGCCCGCACAGTGGACTGTAACAAGCTCGACCATCCGGCATCTAGTAACGTGTGCGTCTTGCTTGCCTCTTCAAGGTCAACCGAGTCGATAACGACCTCCGGGCTATGACGTATCGCAAACCGTGCGACCTCGAGACCTTCACGCTCGAGAGCGAGGATCTCTCGTCGGATAAAGACGTGGCTGATCTTCGGATACTGATTGACGAGGTAAGCAATCCTCATTACGCAAACGTTAGCACGCCATCTGATATCGACAGGTACTTAGGGTGCTTTCTTTTATCCGGACCGTTCCAGTCCGCTTAATATTGTTTTAATATCCGTTTCGCCTATCGCGGTCTGGCCGGGAGATTGCGCAGAAGCAAGGAGCTTAGTCTTGATAATATCTCCAAACAAAATACAGAGGCCCACTCCGATCGAAACGCGGGTGGGGGGCAGCATGGATCCATCCGGTCGCGGGACATTGCGTCGGCACGATGGTTGGGTCAGCTCCCTGCAGCGGTTGAGCGACGCCACCATGGTGTTGTCTGCTCAGTTGCTGGCCCATTGGCTTTACTCCGAGCCCTGGGGGCAGCAGACCGTAACTGTCACGGTCATAGGCTTGTTGGTCTTTGGATTCGCTGCCGAGATGATCGGAATCTACCGACCCTATCGAATGGAATCGATCGGGCGCGAGATCAAGGATGCCCTGATCGCCTGGTCAGCAGTACCGCTGGCGCTGCTGGCGTTCTGGTTCTTCACCAAGACATCCACGGCGTACTCGCGGGTGGCCGCCACGTTCTGGTTCGCCTTGGCGCCGCTGGCTCTGTGTGGCCTGAGAATCGCGGTGCGCTTCGGACTGCGCGTGTTGCGCGCCCAGGGACACAACACCCGGCGCGTGGCGATACTCGGCTGCACACAAGACGCAGAGCGGTTGGCCGAATCGCTCGACGAATTGCCGTGGTTGGGGCTGAAACTGCAGGGCATTTACGACGATCGATCCGAGAAACGTCGACACCGTCCCACCCATCCCCGCTGCAAAGTCCTGGGCACGACCGAAGACCTGACCAGGCTCTGCCGGAAAGGCGCCATTGATGTCGTCTACGTAGCCCTGCCTTTGCGCGCCGAGCTGCGCACGGCAAGTATTCTTTCGGCGCTCTCCGACACCACCGTGACCGTGTACCTGGTCGCCGACTTCCTCTACTACAGCCTGATGCGCGCGCACTGGAGCCAAGTAGGCGGAATGCCCGTGGTCAGCGTGCACAATTCGCCGTTCGAGGGAGTGGTCGGGTGGGTCAAAAGACTCGAAGACTTGATCTTGGGAAGCGTGATTGTGTTGCTGACCGCAATTCCGATGCTGGTCATTGCGATGGCGATAAAGGTCAGCTCCCCGGGGCCCATCTTCTTCCGACAGTGGCGCTACGGTCTTTGCGGAAAAAAGATTCGGATCCTCAAGTTTCGCACGATGACGGTTTGTGAAGACGGGCCCACTATCAGGCAGGCCTCGAAGAACGATTCACGCATAACCCCCATCGGTCGCTTCCTGAGGCGAACGTCCATCGACGAGTTTCCGCAATTCTTGCAGGTGCTTACTGGCGAGCTTTCACTGGTGGGGCCCCGTCCCCATGCCGTGGCTCACAACGAACAATACCGCACGCTGATTCACGGCTACATGCTTCGCCACATGGTCAAACCCGGCATCACCGGTTGGGCACAGGTCAACGGCTGGCGCGGAGAGACTGCCGAGCTGGAGAAGATGGAACAGCGTGTTCGCCACGATCTTGAGTACATTCGAAACTGGAATCTGCTGCTCGACCTCAAGATCATCTTCCTCACAGTGTTCGGTAGCAAGACGAGCCGGAACGCCTATTAGTGTTTTCGCCGAGCGGCGCGGTTAGCCCGCGATCTTCCGGTCCCCAGGCGAATCTTCTGGGGCGGTTTGTCATCGAATAGTCAGTGGTCATAATTAGCGTTGCTTTGACGGCAGGAAGTTTGCAGGCGGATCGACGGCGCACGTTGCCGCAGCGAGGCCCGTCTTAGGACGGGGAGCAAGCATGGCTCGAGAATCTGCAAACGACGACAAACCCGGTCACGAAACGCTGGATTTGGCTGACTTTGTCGCCCATCGCGGGGGTCAGCCAGCAGCTGAACGGGCCATGTTGGTGGTAACCGGGGCAGACGAGGGCCAGCACCTGTACCCCATCACTCGCAATCCGACCGTGATCGGACGGTCCATCAACGCCGACGTCGTGCTGTCCGACAACGGAATTTCGGACTTTCACGCCCGGATTATCAAGCACAGCTTCGGTTACACGATCGAGGATCTCGGCTCCGCTGAGGGCACTTTCTTGGCCGACCGACGGGTCAACCATGCCCGTCTAGTGCATGGCGACATTTTGCGCCTCGGCGCCACGGTGCTGACCTTCGTCAACGAACGCCCACCGGCAGGCACCGCAAAGGAACAGGGACAAACTCGGGCCATGGTCCCCTTCCGGGTAGCTCCCAGCGCCGTCATGACGCGACACACCCTTGTTCGCGACGGACGTGGATACCTGCCCGACGAAGGTCAAACGTCGGCTGAGCAGCGCCAACGTGTTCAGCGCCGGCTGACCGAGAGCGAGGAGGCCGGGCCTTCGATCGACGAGCTGTTGCTCAAGGTGATCCGAACGGCGCGCTACCTTCGCCAGCACGCGAGGGCCATCGTCTCATTTTGCGTCGCCGGCCTGGCTGTCGGCGCTATCAGCTTCAAATTGTACCCACCCGTACGAGCGGCGTACTCGGTGGTGATGCTGCACCCGGCCCCGCGGGTAAACCCCATCGAGACCGAGTCACGCCAGGTGCAGAACGACCCGTTGCAGTTCTTCGCCGGAGTGGAACGCGCGTTCACCAGCACCGACGGTATTCTAGGAACCCTGAAACTGATGGGCCTGCCTAACGCCAGCGAGCAACAAGCCGAGTCCCTTGGTAAACGGCTGAAGTTCGAAAGCGTCGGCAACAACACGTACAGCGCCAGCTTCACGCCCGTCCTTTTGACGCCTCAAAACGACTGGCACGTTCGCTTCCTCGACGCGCACCTCAAGAACTACGTCGACAAGGAGATTCAGAAGAAGCTAAAGGTATTCGTGGCCGAGGCCGACTTCCTGCGCTCACAGACCAAGGACGCCGAGAAGAGATTGCAGGAGATCATGCAGCAGACCGTGCAGTATCGCGAGGCACATTCAGACCAGATACTTGCGCAAGGAACGCTGAGTGCGGGCTCGTCTGCGGATCTCGAGACTCGACGGATTGAAGTCATGGGACGAATCAGTCGTCTCGAGGGCGAATTGGGCGGCACGCGCAGTCAACTTTCGCGCGGCAGCGCCCTCAGTCAGGCCAAAGCACAGTCGTCGCAGGCGGATCGCGAGGCGATTGCGTCGGTCAATCGTAAGTTGACCGAGCTGCGGGCACAGGGCTTCGCCGACGGACACCCCGAAGTGCAGAAGTTGCTCGAGGAGCAAACGAATCTGAAACGCATGGTGGAGCAGCACGTGCACTCGGAAGTGACCCCATTCGAGAAGCGGTCGAACGTGGCCTACGACGCTCTGCAAGGCCAGGTGGACCAACTCGAGGCGCAGCTTCGCGCGGCGCGCTCCGAACGCGGCACGATCGAGTCCAGTCTGCGGGACCTGCGCAGCGTCAACAGCGGATCCGCAAAGGTCAACGCGGAGATCGAAGAGCTGGCGCGTATGAAAGAGGAGTCCGAGAAGCAACATGCGCTGCTGTTCGACCGGCTTCAGAAGGCCGAGGTGCAGCTGCAGCTCGAGAGGGTTTCGGCGACCTCGCGCTACGAAATCGTGATCCCGGCTCGACTCGAGGCTGCGCCGGGAAAGACAGCGCTTGCTCTGCGATTGGCCGTTGGCCTTGGGCTCGGGCTTCTGATGGCGACGTTCGTGCTGGGAGTGGGAGAACTAAGGAAGATGGTCGCCAAGATCACCGAGAGAAGCGTTGTATCCGTCATGCTGGCGTTGCTGCTCGCCGCGGGGCAAGGGTGCGCCCATGACGGCCGTTACGCCTGGGTGCAAGATCTGCCTCTTCAAGACTTGGCCGGCCAACCTCTGGTTCATCCGCGGGACACCATCTTGGTCGAGGTGGAGAAGCAGCCAACCTTGTCGGGCGAGTTCATGGTGCGCGACGACGGGCACTACACCCAGCCGATGGTCGGCAGTATCGCCGTCGCTGGAAAGACCTCTGGCCAGGTCGCCACCGTCGTCGCAAGTGCGCTCAAGACCATCGTCGTGACACCCGCGGTCTCTGTGTGGGTAGCCAAGGTGCGCCCGATTCGCGTCAGCGTGGTGGGTGAGGTTAGAACGCCCGGCACCTACGAGCTCACTCGCGATCGGAGCGTGTTGGCGGCCCTAGCGCAATCTGGGTGGCTGACCGAGTTTGCCCACTCGGATCGAATCTTCGTCGTCCGCTCGGGCGGGGCCGAACGTGTCCGCTTTCGCGTCCGCGATATCACGGCGGCCGAGCCGCACGCAGCCCAGTTCCAACTGTCGGACGCGGACGTCGTGGTCGTGGAGTAGCCCGCCATGCTGAGCGGCGGGACCATGGTTCTGTCCGCCCTGCTGCTCTTCCCCGCCGAAACGGGGTTCGACGTGGGCGGTCGCTTCGAGTCGCGGGTCGGAGAAGCGCCGACGGGTCTGACGCAGAATCGCGACGGCGTTACGGTGCCCGCCGAGCAGGGCCAACTCTTGCTGATCGCTACGCCGACCTTGAGCCTGCACTACCTAACTGACGTCGACGAGGTGCGAGCAACGTCGTTCACGCGGGCGCTTTGGCGGCCCCAACCGCTGCCGAATGCGCGACCGCTGTTTCTCGAAACCCTGGAGCTCAACGGGAGCGGTCGACCGGGCCCACGCAGTCGCTGGGGGCTCAACCTGCGAGGCAGCTACGGCGAGGAAGACTACACGTCGCTGTCACAGCAGTTCGTCGCGCAGCCGACCCTGCCCTCTGCGCTCACCGTCGCACTGGTCAATGCCGATGGCGAAGCATCGTGGCGGGCCAGTCGACGAACGGATCTCACGCTGCAAGTGCTCGGCATCTACCGCCGCACGGTGGGCACGCAGACGGCCGTCGATTCGTCGGCCGGAACGGGAACGCGGGCGTTCGTTTTCCCCCCCCAGGCCACCCTCAGCTTGGCTCCCGGCCTACGTCACAGGCTTTCCCGCGAGACCACGGTGGAGGCAGCGGTGCCGGTGATGGATACGGACGTCAGCGCCACGACCCAGGGGGCCATTGAAACCGGCCGGCTCAACGTCTTCTCGGTGCAACCCCAACTCGGTATTCGTCGACAGTTGAGCCCGAGCCACCAATTGCACGCAGCCGCTGGCGTCGCCTACGCGGTCGCGCTTCGGCGCTCTGACCAGTCCCAGTCGTGGCCGCCATTGCTTCCGCTCGTGCAGCTCGACCTGACTTCCTACCTGCGACAGTCGCGCGACATCCAGTGGCGCTCGACCCTCGGCGCGGCCACCGCTGCGTTTACCGACCCAGTCTTGGGCGCCGAAGTCTTGCGCGGCACGGTGCAGGCGCGGATCGACGCAGACGTGGGGCCCAATTGGGGCGTGGGTGCGCTCGTGATCTTTGCCACCGATATCACAGGCC
>Ga0302323_100002297_pt1 | contig 15526 bp, 13 predicted proteins | sample Fen_T0_3_FD_201950 | JGI IMG/M metagenome (GOLD analysis project Ga0302323, IMG submission 201950) | Peat permafrost microbial communities from Stordalen Mire near Abisko, Sweden - Fen_T0_3 | ecosystem: Environmental > Terrestrial > Soil > Wetlands > Permafrost | place: Sweden: Abisko... | reverse complement strand
GATCAAGGCCGCCGAGAAGCGCCGCGAGGGCGTCTTCGACGGGATCCCGCCGTCCCTGCCGTCGCTGGCCCGGGCCCAGAAGATGCTCGGCCGGCTGCAGCGGTCCGCGGGCCCGCTCGCCGTCGCCGAGCAGCTCGCCGCCGCCGCCGACGGCGAGGTCGCCCGGCGCCTGCTCGACGCCGTCGTCCTGGCCGCCGACCAGGGGCTGGACGCCGAAGGCACCCTGCGGCGCGCCCTGAACCGCCTGGCCGCCCCCGACGCAGACGCCGCCCCGGACGTCGAGGCCGACGCCGACGCCGACGCGGACGCCGCGGTGACGGACGGCGAGGCGGTCGTGGGACCGGAGGCCGCGCAGCCGCGGAGCGGTGCGTGACGGCGGGGGAGCCCGGCGGCGACACGGCGGGCGTGGCGGCGCTGCGCTACCGCCGCACGGCCGAGCGCGTGCTCGACGCGATGCTCGAGGCCTCGCCGGAGTGGGCCACCGAGCTGGGTGACCACCGGTTCGACGACCGGCTCGACGACCTGTCGCCCGAGGGCGTCGCCCACCGCGTCGACCTGCTGCGCGACGCCGCGGGCGCCCTCGACGACCTGGACGACACCGAGCTGGAGCCCGACGACCGGGTCGACCTGGAGATCCTGCGGGCCACCGTCACCCGCGACCTGTGGACCGCCGAGGAGCTGGCCCCGCACACCAGCGACCCGCTCGTCCACCTGCCCGGTGACGCGCTGTACCCCCTGCTCGTGCGCGAGGCCGGCGACCCGGTACAGCGCCTCACCGCGCTCACGGGCCGGCTCGCCGCCGTCCCGGAACGGCTCGCGAACGCCCGGGACGTGCTGCGGGAGATGCCGCGCGTCCACGTCGAGACGGCGATCGTCCAGGTTCGGGGCACGGTCGCGCTGCTGGACGGCGTCGACGAGCTCGCCGGCCTCGATCCGGGCCTGGCGCCGCGCCTGCTGGCCGCCCGGGAGGCCGCCGCAGCGGCGCTGGAGGCGCACGCCGGGTGGCTGGAGGCGCAACTGGTGGTCAGCGACGCCGACCCGCGCCTCGGGCCCGACCGGTACGCCGCCCGCCTCTGGTACACGCTCGACTGCGAGGTCGGCCCGGACGCGCTGCTCACCCGCGCCGAGAGCGACCTGCAGGCCGTCGAGGAGACCATCGCCGAGGTGGCCTCCCGGATCGCCGGGGCGCCCCCGCGACCGGGCCAGGTGCGCGAGATGCTCGACCGCTCGGCCCGCGAGGCGCCCGTGGACGACACCACGATCCTGCCGCTCTGCCACGACGCGCTCGCGGCGGCCGCCGAGCGGGTGTCCCGGCTGGAGCTGGTGACGGTCCCGCCCGACCCGGTCGAGATCATCGTCATGCCGCCCGCCCGTCGCGGCGTCGCCGTCGCGTACTGCGACGCGCCGGGCGCCCTCGAACCCGTCGGCCCGGACGGTCCGCAGCCCACCTTCTTCGCCGTCTCGCCGACCCCCGACGGGTGGTCCGCCGAGCGGGTCGCCTCGTTCTACCGCGAGTACAACGGCCACATGCTGCGCAACCTCACCGTCCACGAGGCGATGCCGGGCCACGTGCTGCAGCTCGCGCACGCCGCGCGGCACCGCGGCGCCACCCGGGTGCGGCGCGCGCTGCGCTCGGGCGCGTTCGTCGAGGGCTGGGCCGTGTACGCCGAGGAGCTCATGGCGACGCTCGGGCCCGACGTCGACGATGCGCTGCGCCTGCAGCAGCTCAAGATGCGGTTGCGGTCCACGATCAACGCGGTGCTCGACGTCCGCGTGCACGCCCACGGCATGACCCGGGACGAGGCCATGGCCCTGATGACCGAGCGCGGGCACCAGGAGGAGGGCGAGGCGGTCGGCAAGTGGCGCCGGGCCCTGCTGACGTCGGCCCAGCTCACGACCTACTACGTCGGCGCGCACGAGGTGACCGACGTCGTCCGGGGGCTGCGCCGTGCCCGTCCCGGCGCGCCCGAGCGCGAGGTGCACGACGCCGTCCTCGCCCACGGCTGCCCCCCGCCGCGCCACCTGCGGGCCCTGCTCGGCCTGCCGCCGGACTGAGGTCCGACCGGGACCGGCCGGGGCCCGACACCGTCACCGGGACCGGGCGACCCGATCACCCGGTACGTCGGTCACCTCGGGGCCCGTCGGGGGGTGGATAGGCTGGCACGCGGCGGGTGCGACGGCGCACCCACGCCCCCAGACAGGCCACCGACGCTCCCGCCGGTGACCACGTCCATCGCAGCACATGACGAGCAGGAGAATCACGTGGCAAGCATCGAGGCCGTCGGAGCCCGGGAGATCCTCGACTCCCGCGGCAACCCCACCGTCGAGGTCGAGGTCGCGCTTGACGACGGCACGCTGGCTCGTGCGGCCGTGCCGTCGGGTGCGTCCACGGGCGCCTTCGAGGCGGTCGAGCGCCGCGACGGCGACAAGGGCCGCTACCTGGGCAAGGGCGTGGAGGAGGCCGTCGCCGCCGTCAACGACCAGCTCGGTCCGGAGCTGCTCGGGTTCGACGCGACCGACCAGCGTCTCGTCGACCAGGCCATGATCGACCTGGACGGCACCGACAACAAGGGCTCCATCGGCGCCAACGCGATCCTCGGCGTCTCGCTCGCCGTCGCCAAGGCCGCCGCTGACTCCGCCGAGCTGCCGCTCTTCCGCTACCTCGGCGGCCCGAACGCGCACGTCCTGCCGGTCCCGATGATGAACATCCTGAACGGTGGCGCGCACGCCGACGGCGGCGTCGACATCCAGGAGTTCATGATCGCTCCGATCGGCGCGGCGACCTTCAAGGAGGCCCTGCGCTGGGGCGCCGAGGTCTACCACACCCTCAAGTCCGTGCTGAAGAGCAAGGGCCTCGCCACCGGCCTCGGCGACGAGGGCGGCTTCGCGCCGAGCCTGCCCGCCAACCGCGACGCGCTCGAGCTGATCGCCGTCGCCGTCGACAAGGCCGGCTTCAGCCTCGGCACCGACATCGCGCTGGCCCTGGACGTCGCGAGCACCGAGTTCTTCAGCGAGGGCTCGTACTCGTTCGAGGGCAAGCAGAAGTCCAGCCAGGAGCTGATCGACTACTACGCCGGCCTGCTCGACGGCTTCCCGCTGGTGTCGATCGAGGACCCGCTGGCCGAGGACGACTGGGAGGGCTGGGTCGCCATCACCCAGGCGCTCGGCAGCCGCGTGCAGCTCGTCGGCGACGACCTGTTCGTCACCAACCCGGTCCGCCTGCGCAAGGGCATCGAGCTCGGCGCCGCCAACGCGCTGCTCGTCAAGGTGAACCAGATCGGCACCCTGTCCGAGACGCTCGACGCCGTCGACGTGGCCCACCGGGCCGGTTTCAAGACGATGATGAGCCACCGGTCCGGCGAGACCGAGGACACCACGATCGCCGACCTCGCCGTCGCGGTCGGCTCCGGCCAGATCAAGACGGGCGCCCCGGCCCGGTCCGAGCGGGTCGCCAAGTACAACCAGCTGCTGCGCATCGAGGAGGAGCTGGACGACGCGGCGGTGTACGCCGGGGCGTCCTCGTTCCCCCGCTTCGGCGCCTGACGGCTGCCTGACCCGGCTGTCCGACCCGGCTGCCCGACCCGGCTGCCGGCTGCCGGCCGCCTGCCCGCCACGACACGTCGGGCGTCGGCGGGGCCCCTTACCGGCCCTGCGGCGCCCGGCGTGCGATGGTCTAGGGAGCCCGCGACGCCGCGCCGGGGTCCGTGCCCGGTGCGGCTGCCGGGCCGCACCGGCCAGGCCGCACGGCAGGGGGAAACGCGATGGCACCGCGCCGACCGACCGCACCGCGCCCGGGCACGCCCCGGGCGACCGGGAAGACACCCGACCCGCCCGGCGCACCCGCCCGACCCGCGCCCGGGGTGCCGGCCCGCCCGGCGCCCGGCGCACGCAGTACCGCAGGGGCCCGGCCGCCGTCGGCACCCCGGTCCGGGGGGCTCGCCCGGCCGCCCGCCTCGGGCCGCCCGCCCGCCCGTCCCGCCGCGGGGTCGCCCACCCTCTCCGCGTTCGGCGTCCCGGTGGCGTCCCGGCCCCGGCCCGCGCTCGTGCGCCCGGTGACCATCGTGTCCGGCGTCCTCGTCGTGCTCGCCCTGCTGCTCGCCCCCTACGTGCGCCCCTGGGTCACCCAGCGGGCCCAGCTGGCCGAGGGCCGCCGCCAGCTCGACGCGCTGCACCACCAGGTCGACGAGCTGAGCGCCGAGCGCCAGCGCTGGAACGACCCCGCCTACGTGCGGGCGCAGGCCCGCGAGCGCCTCGGCTATGTGATGCCCGGCGAGACCGGGTACGTGCTGCTCGGCGACCCCGCCCGCCGCGCCGCCACGCCCGGCGTCGGCCCGGTCCCGGTGACCGTGCCCGACGCCGCGAGCGGCAGCACCTGGTACGGGCGCGTCTGGGACTCGGTCCGCACCGCGGGCGAGGCCGATGCCTCCGCCACGCCCGACGCGGGAGGGACGCCGTGACGGCGGGGGTGCCCGAGGGGACCACCGCTCCCGCGGCGGCCCCCCCGGTGGCCCCGGTCGCCGAGCAGGACCTGCGCGCCGTCGAGGAGCAGCTCGGACGCCGTCCCCGCGGCGTCGTCGCGGTGGGTCACCGCTGCCCGTGCGGGCGCCCGGACGTCGTCGTGACCCTGCCCCGCCTCGACGACGGCACGCCCTTCCCGACGTCCTTCTACCTGACCTGCCCCACGGCGGCCTCCGCGATCGGCACCCTCGAGGCGGGCGGGCTCATGCGCGAGCAGAACGCCCGGCTCCACGACGACCCGGACCTCGCCGCGGCCCACCGTGCCGCCCACGACGACTACCTGCGCCGTCGCGCCGCGCTCGGCGGCGAGGTCCCCGAGATCGCGGGCGTGTCCGCGGGCGGGCTGCCCGACCGGGTGAAGTGCCTGCACGCCCTCGTCGCCCACGCGCTGGTGGCGGGGCCGGGCGTCGACCCCCTCGGCGACGAGGCGCTCGCCGCCCTTCCCGACTGGTGGGCCGACGGCCCCTGCGTCCCGTGACGTGCGTCGCGGCGATCGACTGCGGCACGAACTCGCTGCGCCTGCTGGTCGCGGAGGTGGACGGCGGCCGCCTCGTCGACGTGCACCGCCTCGCCCGGATCGTCCGGCTCGGCGAGGGCGTGGACGCGACCGGCGCGATCGCCCCGCAGGCCCTGGCCCGCACGCTCGCGGTGACCGCCGAGTACGCGCGGCTGTGCCGCGAGGCGGGGGTCACCCGGCTGCGGATGGTCGCGACGTCGGCCAGCCGGGACGCCCGCAACGCCGCCGAGTTCGCCGACGCGGTCCGGGCCCTGCTCGGGGTCGACCCGCAGGTCGTGTCCGGCGACGAGGAGGCCCGGCTGTCGTTCGCGGGCGCCGTCTGCGGCCTGCCGCCGGAGGCCCTGGCCGGGCCGTGCCTGGTCGTCGACCTGGGCGGCGGGTCGACCGAGCTGGTGCTGGGCGACCCGCAGGCGCCGGACGGCGTCCGGGCGGCGGTCTCGGTCGACGTCGGGTCCGTGCGAATCACCGAGCGTCACCTCGCGAGTGACCCGCCGACGGCGTCCGAGCTGGCGGCGGCCCGCGCCGACGTCGCCGCGGCGCTCGACCGGGCGGCGGGCGTGGTGGACGTCACGCAGGCGCGGTCCCTGGTCGGCGTCGCGGGCACGATCACGACCGTGACGGCGCACGCGCTGCGGCTCCCGGCGTACGACCCGGCGAGGGTGCACGGCGCGGTGCTCCCGGTGCCGGTCGTCCGCGAGGCGTGCGCCGACCTGCTGCGTCTGCCGCGGGAGCGTCGTGCGGCGCTGCCCTACCTGGATCCCGGACGCGCCGACGTGATCGGAGCCGGGGCGCTCATCTGGGACCTGGTCGTGGAGCGGGTGAGCCGCGTGGCGGGCCTGCGGGAGGTGCTGACGTCGGAGCGGGACATCCTGGACGGCATCTGCCGGGCGCTGGCGCGAGGCTGAGGTGCGCTAGCGTGGGGGCCCGGTGTACAGGCTTGGGGGTCGTTGGTGTCTGGTTCGCGGGCATCCGTGGTGGTCGCGGTGGCCGCCGTCCTCACCCTGGGTAGCCTGACGGCGTGCTCCTCGGGCGGGGTGTCCGCATCGGTGCCGACCCCGCTGACCGACGTGTCGCCGTCCGACACCGGGCCCGCCGCCTCCGGCGCGGCGTCCGGGAGCGCGCCCGCGTCCGCCCCGGCGAGCGTGACCCCCGCGGCGGGTGCGCCGGCCCCTCCGACGGTGCCCGGGTACTCGCTGACGCCGTCCACGACGGCCGTGATGCGCAAGTTCCAGCAGGTGGCCGGTGACTCCAAGGGCGTGTTCTCGGGCCTGACGGTCCGCAACGTGACCAAGGGGACCGAGGTCACCGGCACCCTCGTGCTGCTCTCGCTCGATCCCCAGCTGGTGGGCAACGCCGAGGTGGAGAAGGGCCTGCTGCCCGGCATGATCAAGGGGATGACGGGCAAGGGCGCCAGGACGACGACGCAGAAGGTGGGCGACCGCAGCGTCGCCGTCGCGTCCACCGAGACGACGAGCGTCATCGCCTGGTACGAGCGCGGGATCGTCGCCCTCCTGCTCGGGAGCAGCGCGAACACGACGTCGCCGCTGGCCTTCGCCAAGGCCTACCCAGCCCCCCACTGACGTCCCGCTCCCCGGGCCCCTCCCGGGTGATCATGCAATCCGGGACGATCATGCAATCCGGGGAAGGGCGCGGGAGCTCGAGGTGTCCAGCTGCCGACCTGGACGCGGTCTGCCGACCCCGGGCGCGTGATCCACCGGCCCGCCGGTGGATCACCTCGACATCCACGGATCGTCTCGGCGTCGGCGGGGCGTCTCGGCGTCGGCGGATCGACGCCTCGGGCCCGGTCGGAGCCCTTGATCGTCCTTGGATTGCATGATCGCTCCGGATTGCATGATCACGAATGGGGTCAGTTGTGGTTGCTGCGGTACTGCGGAATGAGGAGTAGTGTCCTCTGCGGAACCGGCGGCCCGGGAGCCGGGCGAGGGGGAGGACACGCGTGGACACCACACAACTGCTCAAGGGGGTGCTGGACCTCGCGGTGCTCGCCGTCGTCTCGACGGAGGACGGCTACGGCTACGACGTCGTCCGGCGCCTGCGGGCCGCGGGCCTTGCGGACGTCGGGGACGCCTCGGTCTACGGCACGCTGCGGCGCCTCTACACCGCGGGCGCGCTGACCTCGTACGTCGCGCCGTCGGACGAGGGGCCTCACCGCAAGTACTACGGGATCAACCCGCGCGGCCGGGCGCTGCTCGGTGAGCAGACCGTCACCTGGTCGGCGTTCGCCGACACCATGCAGGGGCTGCTGAAGGCGGCGGCCACCCCGGCCGAGGAGGTCACCCGATGAACGTGCCCGTGGCGCACCCGCAGGTGACCGCCTTCGTGGAGGCGGTGCGGGCCGAGCTGAGCGACCTGACGGCCGACGAGCGCGACGAGCTCACCGACGGGCTGGAGGCCGACCTCGTCGACGCGCTCTCGGACTCCGGCGCACCGCCGGAGAAGCAGCTCGGTGACCCGGTGGACTACGCGGCCGAGCTGCGGTCCGCCGCCGGGCTGCCACCCCGTGCCGGGTCGGGAGGGGAACGGCAGGGGGTGGCGGCCCGGGTGCGGGAGCTCGTGGCGGACCGGCGTGCCGTCGTCCTGCGCCAGCCGTGGTGGCCGGACGTCCGGGCCTTCCTGGTCACGCTGCGTCCGGTCTGGTGGGTGCTGCGCGCCCTGGTGGCCGCGGCGACGGTGTCGCAGAACTTCGGCGGCGGCCAGTTCCTGCTGGCGCTCCTCGCCGTCGTGATCAGCGTCGAGGTCGGACGGCGGGACCTCGCCGGCCGGAACCGTGGCTGGCGGTCCGCCGTCGTCGTGGGCAACGGGATCGCCGTCGTCATGGTCCTCGGGCTCACCCTCTGGTCGGGTCGCCCGCTGGGCGTCTCGTCGAGTCCGGACGTGTCGCGGTTCGACAGCTCGTCGATCAACGACGGTCTCTGGTTCGACGGCAGCCCGGTGCGGAACGTGTACCCCTACGACAGCCAGGGGCGGCCGCTCGCCGGCGTCCAGCTCTACGACCAGGAGGGCCGCCCGCTGATCGTCGGGTCCGAGGGCCGCCTCCCCGAGCCGGACGCGCAGGACCGCCTGGTCGAGCCCGTCCCTGCCGTGGATGCTGCCGGAGTCCAGCGGTGGAACGTGTACCCGATGCGCCAGCAGGTCCGCTCCGTCAACGGCACGGACGGTGCCGATCCGAGCCCGAGCACCGTGCCGCCGTCCGGGCCGAGCGCCGTCCCGAGCGGGGTGCTGCCCCCGGCCGTGTCCCCGTCCCCGTCCCCGTCCCCGTCCCCGTCGCCGTCGCCGTCGCCGTCGGTGTCGCTGTCCCCGTCGCCGTCCCCGTCCGCCTCCGGGGCCCGCTGACGTGCCGTCCTCCGAACTGCCCCACCCGCTGACCGGGCGCCCGTTCCCCTCGCCGGCCTCCCCGGGCACCGGCTGGCCCGGGGACCCGGCGGACGCCACGACGCCCGTCGCCCGGTCGGCGTCCGAGGTGGCCGCCCTGGCGGCGGCGTCGCCGACCCTGGCGGACGTCGACGCGCGCAGCTCGGTGTGCCGGGCCTGCCCGCGTCTGGTGGCGTGGCGCGAGGACGTCGCGGTGGTGCGGCGCCGGGCCTACGCCGGCGAGCCGTACTGGGGGCGGCCGATCACCGGCTGGGGGGACGAGCGGGCGCACCTGCTGATCGTCGGGCTCGCCCCTGCGGCGCACGGCGGCAACCGGACCGGCCGGATCTTCACCGGGGACCGGTCCGGTGACTGGCTCTTCGCGGCGCTCCACCGGGCCGGGCTCGCGGACCTCCCCACGAGCACGGCCGCGGGCGACGGGCAGCGGCTGCGCGGCGTCCGGATCACGGCCGCCGTGCGCTGCGCGCCGCCCGGCAACCGCCCCGAGCCGGGGGAGCGGGACGCCTGCGCGTCCTGGCTCGACCGGGAGGTCACGCTGCTCGAACCCGGGCTGCGCGCCGTCCTCGCCCTGGGCGCCTTCGCCTGGGAGGCGACCCTGGCGTGCGCCCGCCGGCTCGGCTGGACGGCGGACCCGCCGCGTCCCCGGTTCGCCCACGGCGGGACGGCGCAGCTGGTCACCGCGGCCGGGCGGCGGGTCTGCCTGGTCGCCAGCTACCACGTGAGCCAGCAGAACACCTTCACCGGACGGCTCACCGAGGCGATGCTCGACGCGGCACTCGCCCAGGCAGTTGGATCTAGCCGGTGACCTGCGTCATCTCCGCTTGTGAACATTTTCACGAGTAGGTACGCTAAAAATATGAACGAGGCGAACCGAACCCCCGGCCCCCGGCGGATCCTCATCCTCGGCGGCGGTTACGTCGGTCTCTACACCGCGCTGCGGCTCCAGTCGAAGCTGCGTCCGGGCGAGGCCACGGTCACCGTGGTCGAACCCCACTCGTACATGACCTACCAACCCTTCCTGCCGGAGGCGTCGGCCGGCTCGCTCTCCCCGCGGCACGTCGTCGTCCCGTTGCGGAGGGTCCTGCGGAAGTGCACCGTGCTCAACGGCCGGATCGTGAGCCTGGACCACGGACGGCGCGTGGCCCGGCTCGACCCCATCGACGGGCCCGAGTACGACGTCGACTACGACATCGTCGTCAACGCCCTCGGTTCTGTCGCGCGGACGCTGCCCATCCCGGGCCTCGCCGACGAGGGCGTCGGGTTCAAGACCATCGAAGAGGCCATCTACCTGCGCAACCAGGTGCTCAACTGCCTCGACATCGCCGAGTCGACCACGGACGCCGAGCGCCGCCGTCGCGCCCTGACCTTCGTGTTCGTGGGCGGCGGCTACGCGGGCGTCGAGGCCCTGGCCGAGCTGGAGGACCTCGCCCGCGACGCCACCGCCTACTACAAGAACATCACCGCCGACGACCTGCGGTTCGTACTCGTCGAGGCGACCGGGCGCATCCTGCCCGAGGTCGGCGCCGACATGGGCGAGTACACGGTGCGGGAGCTGAGGAAGCGCAACATCGACATCCGGCTGGAGACCCGGCTGGAGTCGTGCGAGAAGGGCGTCGTCACGCTCTCCGACGGCGCGACGTTCGAGTCCGACACGATCGTGTGGACTGCCGGCGTCAAGGCGAACCCGGTGATGCAGAACTTCGCGGGCCTCCCCCTGGACGACCGCGGTCGCCTGAAGTGCCTCGCGGACCTGCGCGTCGACGGCGTCGAGGACGCCTGGGGCGCCGGCGACTCGTGCGCCGTCCCCGACCTGACCAAGCCGGGCGAGTTCACCGGTCCGAGCGCGCAGCACGCCGTCCGCCAGGCGCGCACGCTGGCCGACAACATCGTCGCCGGGCTGCGGGGCAAGCCCCTGGCGGACTACCGGCACAAGTACGCCGGATCGGTGGCCAGCCTCGGCCTGCACAAGGGCGTCGCGCAGGTGTACGGGATCAAGCTCAAGGGCTGGCCGGCGTGGTTCATGCACCGGACCTACCACCTCTCCCGGGTACCGACCCTGAACCGGAAGTTCCGGGTGGTGGCCGACTGGACGCTGGCCCTGTTCTTCAAGCGCGAGATCGTCTCGCTGGGCTCGATCTCCATGCCGTTCCACGAGTTCGAGGCCGCCGCGGGCGTCGTGACGTCGACGGGTGCGTTCGGCGCGCACGAGGCCGCGGCGCGCTCGGCGTCGGGGGACCGCGCGGCCGACCCGGGCCGCTGAACGCCCCGGCCTGTCGACCTGCCTGTCGATCACTGCGGTCTACCGCCTGCCGTCGGGCTAGCCTGGGAGCGCTGGGGGCGCTGCGACGCCCCCTCGCCCCCGTAGCCCAACGGCAGAGGCAGGCGCCTTAAAAGCGCTCGAGTGCGGGTTCGAGTCCCGCCGGGGGTACCGACCTGACCATCGTGCACACCGTCGTCCCCGCCCGGTAGGCGGAAGACGGGCACGAGTTCGCCGGGGCCGGTGATGCGGACCTCGGCCACGAGGGTTTCGACGGCCCGCCCGCTCCGGGAGCTCGCGGACGTCCCGGCGACACTGGATATGTGGTGTCAATCAGTGACATCCAGTATCTGGACCAGTAACCTATGATGTAAACTTGACAAGGCCTGAGACGGCAGCGCATGGTGTCAATGAAGTACTATAAGTTACCGGTACAGATACTGGTGAGGACGGTATGGCAAGGACCCTCCCCGCCGGGCTAGCCGCTCTCGTCGAAGGGCTTGAGCTGGATCAGGCTACGGTCGTCACCCTGGCCATGATTGCTGAGATTGCAGATCGGGAGCACCTCGGCACTCCGGCCAAGGTGCTGGCAGCCAGGCTGCGGGAGCGCGGCTGGCTCCTGCCCACCACGCAGCGTGGTGTCTACGAGTTCGCGCCGGGAGCGCATGCCGGGGCGTACGGGCGTGGCGAGACCACGCTCGGGCTGCAGGCGGCGCTGCGGGCCCATCCGGAGATCGGTGCCGCGCTCACGCTGCAGTCTGCCGCATGGGCCCACGGGGTCGCTGATCGTTCCCCCTCGCGGCTCGAGATCGCCGCTGGTAGCCGCGCCGATGTCCGGTTGCTGGTCCGTGCCGGGCGGGTCATCGTGTTCGCTCCTGCGCTGCCACCCGTCGTGCATCACTCCGTGCCGGTGCTCGGGCCGGCGAGCGTGCTCGCCCATATGGCAGCTCACCCCGGCCATGTGCGTTCCTGGGCCGGCGCCCTTGAGTGGTTCCCTGATCTGGCGTCCCTGGCTGAGCTCGACGACGTGGTGGCCGAGGCGTCGGCGCTCACCGTGGCCGGCCGGGCCCGCTTGGGCTATGTGCTGTCCGGCGTGCGCCCCGATGTGGTCGAGCGGATCGGCTCTGCGGGTACCTCCACGACCTATCTCGGTCCTCGGGGTCGGGGCTCGGCCCTGCGCCACGACAGTCGGTGGCAGGTCGTGGACTCGCTGCTGCCCTTCGATCCCCGCGAGCTGCCCTCCGTCGTACCGGACGAACCAGTGGCGAGCGGCTCCGGTCGGCGCCTGGTCGGGGGAGCCCGGCCATGACACCGGGACCTCGTCGCGAGCAGGGGGCGCCCGGCCGGGCCACGGTGAACATCACTCCGGCGTGGGTGGCTCGGCATACCCCCAAGGGGGCGGGGTCGATGGGGCGCGAGGCCGCCTTGGTCGATATCGCCCAGGACCTCATCCTGCGGGAGCTGCACACGATCGGGCTCCTCGACGAGTTGGTCTTCAAGGGCGGCACCTCGCTGCGCAAGCTGTACGCCGGCAACGCGGGCCGCTTCTCGCTCGACCTGGACTTCTCGGTGCGCGACATCGGCGTCGACACCGAGACGGTTCTCGATCTGCTGACCGAGCATGTCAAGGGGAGGGAGATCGGACCCTTCGCCTACGATGTCATCGACCGGCGAGGCAAGAGGCATCTCGTCGTGGCCAGCCCGGGGCTTGCCGGCCCAGGCGCCGGGATCCTGTCGAGCAAGCTCGACGTGTCTCCACCGCCCTGGCTCACCCCGACCTTGCGCGGGTGGATACCGATGGACATCCACGGGCAGTACGGGGAGCCGCCTCTCCCCGAACTGCCGGTCGTTCGGATGGAGGAGAACCTCGCCGAGAAGATCTCCCGCTTGAACCGTGCCACCCCGGCGCGGGACATGTACGACCTGCGCTGGGTCGGTCGGACCCTGCTGCGGAGGAGTCTTGACCCCGCCCTGGTGCGTCGCCTGGCCGTGCTCAAGATCTGGGTGGACGCCTACGGCGTGTCCGCGGCGGACGGCACCGCCTGGAAGCCCGGGCACGAGAGCGCGCCGTTCGACCCCGAGCGCTGGCTGCGTCCCAGGACCGCTCGTGAGTACGACGAGGAGGACATCGGGGCGCTGTCCGTGCCCCCGCCCCGCCTGGAAGAACTGTCCCGCGACGTGAGTGACACCTACGCGTTCCTCGCCGACCTGGACGATGACGAGCGCGTCGTCGCGGCGGTCCGCGGGCATGACCGCCCGCGGGTGCTTCGCATGCTCGAAGAACTCCCTGAACATCGTCTCCGTGGGATCGGGCTCCACTGACCGGCAGTTCACGGCACCTGGCTCTGCCGACGGGTCCGGCGCAGTTGGGGTATCTGCAGCGGGCGGCCGAGGACTGTGACGGCCTCCGGTTCGGACGGCCGGGTGCCCGGTGTACCGACCCGGGTGACACACCTGGTCACCCTGGTCAGTGGCACCGACACCTGACGCGGCGATCTCGGCAGGCGTCGTCGGCGCGGGCTGTTCCTTCGCACGGCGAGGTTACTGCGGGAGTGCCGGGGCCGGTCGGCTCGGCGGGGAGTCGCGGGTGTCCCAGCGGGTGCTGGCGAGCCGCCGCTCTGCGATGGTGAGCAGCTCGAACACGTCCCGGGCGAGGTATCCGGTGGTGTTCTGGTCGACCTGCTTGCGGCTGAGGATCTCAGCCTCGGCGAGCTCCTCGAGAGCCTTGCGTGCGGCCGGGAAGCTGACGCCGAGCAGGCGTTCGGCGGTGCGGGCCGTGACCAGCGGGACCTCGGGCAAGGCGTCCAGGAGCTTCGCCACGGCAGAGTCCGCTCGGGGCCGGTCGCGCACTCCGCGGCGCTGGCGTTCGCTGATCAGACGTTGATCCCACTCGATGCGCAGGGTGGCCAGCTCGTCGGCGAACTGTGCGGCTCGGCCGGTGGCGATCTCGACGGCGTCGAAGAACATGCTCAGCCAGAGCATCACACCAGCCTGGGCCTCCGGCCCCGATGGACTGCCGTCGTAGCGGTAGGCGGTGAGCCCGCGGACGTATTCGTCCGATCGGGTGAGCAGGACGAGGCTGACGGGCAGGACCGCCACGCGGACCATGCCGCGCCGGGCGAGCACGGTGTGGATCAAGGCGCGGCCCACCCGGCCGTTGCCGTCCGTGAACGGATGGATGGTCTCGAACTGGGCGTGCAGCAGCGCTGCCTGGACCAGCGGCGCGTGCAGGGCGGAGTTCGCATAGTCGACCAGGTCGGTCATCAGGGCGTTGACCTGGTCCGGTGGCGGCGGTACGAACTCCGCGTCGAGGGGATGCCAGTCGCTGCCGCCGACCCAGTTCTGGCTGGTCCGGACGCCCAAGGGCTGATGACCCGGCAGCAGGGCCCGTTGCAGGTCCTCAACCCCCTCGACGGTCACGTTGGGTGCCTCGGCGAGGTCGGTGGCCGCGCGGCGGAGCACCGTGATGTTGTTGGCGACCAGCCGGGCGTTCTCCGTGAACCCCCTGACCTGGCCTCCTTCTGCTTGAGCGAACTCGGCGAGGGCGACCTGCTGCGGGCTGACCTGGAGCCCTTCGATCCGGGAGGAGGCGATGGCTTCCGAGCGGAGGAGGAAGCGAGCCAGTCCCTCCAACCCTCTCGCTCCTGGCCCGGCGACCAGCGAGCGCACGGCGTGCTCGACCGTGGCCGCCCGGGCACCCAGGCCGGCGTCCAGCACCACGGGCCTCGTCACGGAACCTGTCAAGTCAAGTGGCACAAGATGATGTTGGGTCTGTGTGTCAGTTGCTCGTGGTCTGGATCGTGGATGGCGGGCGGTTGATCCAGGCCTGTGCGGGCAGCCCAGGGGCTGTAGGCCGGCCCAGGTGGAAGCGGTCGGGCCGTTCGGCGTAGGCGGCGTCCAGGGCGAGCTGGCGGTGCTGCTGGACCAGCCGCCATGTCCCGTCGTGCACCGACTGGGGTGTGTAGAGTCCGATCCCGGAATGACGGTGATCGTTGTTGTAGTAGGTGAAGAAGTGGCGGAGGAAGATGCGGGCGTCGTAGATACTCGCGAAGTTTCCGGGGAACGCGGGGCAATATTTGAGCGTCTTGAAGGACGCCTCGATGTACGGGTTGTCGTTCGACACGTGCGGTCGGGACAGGGACCGGTCGATGTACAGGTCGGCCAACAGGGCAGCCACGTTCTTGCTGGTCATGGAGGTCCCGTTGTCGGAGTGGATGATCCCCGGCGCCACACCACCGTTCATCACCACGGCGGTGTCGAGGAAGTCCTTCGCAAGTTCTCCGTTCTCGGTAGAATGAGCCTCCCAATGAATCACGCGCCGGGAGAAGATGTCCATGATGACGAATGCGTCGAAATAGCAGCCACGGGTGGGGCCTTTTAGTTTCGTGATATCCCAACACCAGACGTCGTTGGGGCCGGCGGCGAGCAGTTCAGGACGCACGCGGGCCGGGTGGCTGGCCTGGCTGCGGCGCTCGCGCACCTGCGCCGACTCCCTCAGCACCCGGTAGATCGTCGAGACACTGCCCAGGTAGACGCCATGATCGAGCTGGATGGCCCAGACCTGGGCCGGTGACTTGTCGGCGAACAACGGACTGTTGAGGACCTGCAGGATCCGAGCCCGTTCCACCGGATCCAGAGCGGTCGACTGCACTCCCCTCGCCGGTACCGGCAACGGCCCGTACACACCCGGGCGACGGGACCGGTACACCGTGGACCGCGCCACACCCAGCAGGCCGCAGGCCCGGACAGTCGTGGTGTGCTCCTCCAGTTCAGACAGCGCGCCCAGAAGGATCAGCGAGTGTTCTTCGGCCGCGATTCCGCGCTCTCGGTCACCATCTCCA
>Ga0302323_100002294_pt1 | contig 15536 bp, 12 predicted proteins | sample Fen_T0_3_FD_201950 | JGI IMG/M metagenome (GOLD analysis project Ga0302323, IMG submission 201950) | Peat permafrost microbial communities from Stordalen Mire near Abisko, Sweden - Fen_T0_3 | ecosystem: Environmental > Terrestrial > Soil > Wetlands > Permafrost | place: Sweden: Abisko... | reverse complement strand
CACCAGGTCGAGGCCCTGGGCGAGGTTCGAGCTGCCGTCACCCGGCTTGTTCCAGCTCGCGCCGAGATCCCCGTGGGTCAAAGCGTAGAGGGCCATCCACGAGACTGTGAGAAGCACGACCCATATGCCTGCCTTCTCCAGCCACTGCCGCACTACAACGAGGGGCCCGCCGAGCGCCAGGAGAAGGACGATGGCACCCCAGAAGATGGCCCAGATCGGGTAGCCTGCGATTCCCAGGATCGGGCCGCTGAGCCTTGATGACGCCGTAGCCATGATGACTATCTCGTAGGCGCCCCAGCCGACGAGCTGAACCACGTTGATGAGACTGGGGAGGTAGCTTCCGCGGCGGCCGAAGCTCGGGCGAAGGCTGACCATCGACGGGATCGCATGCTCGCTGCCGATGACGCCTGCGAGACCGAGCATGAGATTGCCCAGCAGCGTGCCGAGCACGATGACGAGCAATGCCTGGGGCAGCGACAGTCCCGGGACGAGGTAGGAACCGGCGGCGAGGACCAGAAGTCCAACGCCAAGATCGGCCCAGAGTACGAAATGGTCGAAGAAGCCGAGCACGCGGAACTGTTCCGGCACCCTCTCGATGCCGACGGCCGCGGCCGCGAGGTCGCTCCGCGGCGTACCGAGTGGCTCGGGCTGGGGCTTCATCTAGAAGGCCGTGTAGCCGGAACGGGCAAGCTGTACCCGGCGGCCGGATTCGGTGAGTGTCACGGTGCCGCCGGGCGCCTCGCCGGTCACGCGGCCCACCACTGCGGGCGGGGCACCGCCGGGCAAGGCGGCTACGACCTCTGCCAGTCTCGCCTCCGGCACGGCGAACAACAGCTGGTAGTCCTCGCCGCCGGAAAGCGCGAGATGACGGGCCTTCTCGACACCGAGAAGCGCGACCGCGTCCGGCGAAAGCGGGATCCTCTCCGTCTCGATCTCGATGGCGACTCCGGATGCACGCGCGATGTGCGCGGCCTCGCTCGCCACTCCGTCGCTGACGTCGATGGCGCAGTGCAGGCCCAATCCCGCGAGTGCCGATCCTGCCGCGAGCTGCGGCCACGGGCGGTGATGAGCCGAGAGCAGCGACGCCGCCTCCGGACGAGCCTGAGCGGCGAGGTCGCCACGTGAGAGCAGGTCCAGGCCCGCTGCCGACGCTCCCACAGGTCCCGTCAGCGCCAGCAAGTCCCCGGGGCGCGCGCCGTCTCGACGCAGCAGCCGACCGGGATCCGCCTCGCCGACAAGGGCGACGTTAATGACGATCGGCCCTGGGGTCCGCACAGTGTCGCCGCCGACGACCCGGGTGCCGGTCAGGTGAGCCAGCTCGCTCATGCCCTCGTACACCCTCAGGATGAGGTCCGCCTGCTCCGGCAGCATCGCGACCGAAACGAGCGCTCGGCCCGGACGCGCGCCCATAGCGGCAAGGTCGGAGAGGTTCACCGCGAGAGCCTTCCAGCCGAGATCCAGCGGCGTGGTCCAGTCGAGGTTGAAATGGATTCCCTCGACCAGCATGTCCGTGGTGGCCACGGTCACGCAGCCGGGAGTCGGCTGCCACGCGGCCGCGTCGTCGCCGATGCCGATGCCACCCGCCTGTGCCTCCAGGCGCGCGGAGAGAGCGTCTATGAACCCGAACTCCCCGAGGTGGCTCATCGGCGGTGGTTCTCGACCGCGACACCGAGCTCGAGTGCCGCCGCCGCCGGATCCGGTGCCGCGGTGACCGCGCTGATGACAGCCAGGCTATCGGCGCCGAAGGCCACGGCCTTCCCTGCGTTGGCCGCAGTTATCCCGCCGATGGCGACGATCGGCAGGTCGGACCTGGCCCGAGCGAGCTCGAGGAGGTGAAGCCCCGTGATCGTGGCGTCGTCCTTGGATCCTGTGGGAAAGACGGAGCCAACACCCAGGTAGTCGGCCTCGCGGGCGTCATCGGTCTCGAGCTGGTCTTCGTGGGTGATCGACAGTCCAACGATCGCGTCCTCGCCGAGCAGCAGCCGGGCAAGAGCGATGGGCAGATCACCCTGCCCCAGGTGAACGCCGTCGGCGTCGCAGGCGATCGCGATGTCGATCCTGTCGTTCACGATCAGCAGCGCGCCGTGGCGTCTGGTCGATTCGCGCAGCCCGATCGCTATCTCCAGCGCCCGCCGCGCCGACCCTTCCTTCTCCCGAACCTGGACGACCCGGACGCCGGCCCCGAGCGCGGCCTCGGCAATCTCCTCACTGGAGCGCCCGGCGCTCAGCGATTCTTCGGTCACGAGGTAGACGGCCGACGTCCGGATGAACTCGCGACGGCGGCGGCGCTCCTGCGTCGGTTCGGGTTCGCTCATGCGGGCTGCCACGCACGGACCGTGGCACGAGTCCGGGCCATGATCGTTGCCCGGTCCAGCGATGCCAGCGCGTCCATGAGATTCACGCGGAACGATCCGGGTCCGGCGCTGTGCTCGGCGGCCAGCTCGCCCGCGATTCCGAAGGCGATCGCCGCCTGGGCCGCGGCCAGGAATGGATCCTTCTCGACCGCAAGGAACGCCCCGACGGTGGCGGTGGACATACATCCGGAGCCGGTGATGCGGCCCATCAGAGGATGCCCGTTCCGGACCTCCACGACACGCGAGCCGTCCGAGACATAGTCCACGGCTCCGCTCGCGACCGCGGCGCCGCCGGTGCGAGAGGCTACCAGCAGAGCCGCTCCGTCGGGAGACTCGGCGGAGACGGAATCCACTCCGCGTACTTCGCCTGCGAGACCCGCGATCGTGGCGAGCTCGCCTGCGTTTCCGCGAATCACGGCCACCCGCAGAAGGCTCAGCAGCCGCTCGACGGTCTCGGTGCGAAGCCGCGTGGCGCCGGCGCCGACCGGATCGAGAACGATCGGCACACCGCGGTCGTTGGCCTCCCGCCCTGCGAGGATCATCGACTCGATCCAGGCGTCCTCCAGCGTTCCTATGTTCAGGACGAGAGCGCCGGCGTAGCCCACCATCTCGCGCACTTCCTGCGGAGCGTGGGCCATGACCGGCGATGCTCCGATCGCGAGCAGTGCGTTGGCGGTGTCGTTCATCACGACGAAGTTGGTGATGTTGTGAATCAGCGGCGTCCGCTCGCGGATGCGCTCCATCGACGCGGCGGTCAGTTCCGCCAGGTCGAGCTCAGACATTTGGAATCCTCCAGAAATGATTGACCGGGCCGTGACCGCTTCCGAGGGGTTCGGCGTGCTCGATGGCTCCCTGCAGATAGGCGCGCGCCTCGCGGGCGGCGTCGAGCGGCTGCAGGCCGCGGGCGAGATAGGCGGTGATGGCGGCCGAGAAGGTGCAGCCCGTTCCGTGGGTATGGCGAGTAGCGACGCGCCGGCCGCTCAGCGTGTCGAAACGCGTGCCGTCGAAGACGAGATCGTCCGAGGTGCCGCCTTCTAGATGGCCACCTTTGACGATCACAAGGCGCGGGCCCAGCGCTGAGATCCGGCGGGCGGCCTCGCGCGCGGATTTCAGGTCCGTGACTTCCATACCGGCCAGCACGCCCGCCTCCGGCGCGTTTGGCGTGACCACGGCGGCGAGCGGGAGAAGCAGCTCGCACATGGCTCGGATGGCGTCCTCGCGGAGGAGCCTGTCGCCGCTCTTGGCCACCATGACCGGATCGACAACGAGCGCCGTGACGGCGTGGGCACGCAGCCGGGCTGCCACGGTCTCGATTATGGACGGGCTCGAGAGCATGCCCGTCTTGACCGCGTCCGCGCCGATGTCATCGAGCACGGCGTCGATCTGCGCGGCGACGACGTCGCTGGGGACGTCATGGATCGCTCGAACCTCTACCGTGTTCTGCGCCGTGATCGCGGTGATCGCCGACGAGCCGTAGACGCCGAGCGCGAAGAACGTCTTGAGATCGGCCTGTATGCCGGCGCCACCGCCCGAGTCGGAGCCTGCGATTGTCATTGCACGCGGCCGGCGCGCCGCGATCGATTCGACCAACCCGATTTGCCTCGTAAACAAACGTCGCCGCGCTCCGGGGGGAACACGGCGGTCGAGTTGTCGAGCCTGCTTCCTTCGCTGGCATTGCCCAGATCAGGTACGGCGGGTCTGCGGCGGGTTGCCGCACTCTCAGCGCTTTGGGCGCTCCCCGGAGGCGTATTCGGTTGGCCGCATCTTAGCACCGGGCGGGACGGGACCGGCCGAGGGCGCCGGAGTGCGCGCCGATTCCGCCGGAGCAGGCCATTCCACAGCGCGGGAACGACCGACCACTCGCACAGCATCGCTCGCAAACGCTGCTAGCCTGGACCGATGAGCACCATGCCGAATGTGGGAGAGCTCGCCCCCGATTTCGAGCTCAGGGACGACAACGGAGGCACACACAAACTGTCGGCGCGGCGCGGCCATTTCACGGTCGTGTACTTCTACCCCGCCGACGACACTCCCGGCTGCACTACCGAGGCGTGTTCGTTCCGCGACAACCACTCGGAGTTCGCCGCCGCCGATGCCGAGGTCTGGGGACTCAGCCCTCAAGGCCCCGAGAGTAAGGCCGCGTTCCGGGCCAAGTACGGCCTTCCGTTCACGCTCCTCGCAGACGAAGACCACGCGGTAGCCGACTCGTACGGCGCGTGGGGCGAGAAGACGAACTACGGCAAGACCTACGAGGGAATCATCCGATCGAGCTTCCTCGTGGACCCCGATGGGAAGATCGCGAAGGTCTGGCCGAAGGTGAAGGTGGAAGGCCACGCGGTCGAGGTCCTCGGCGCGCTCAGCGAGGTCCGTGCGGCCCAGCGCTGACGGCCGCCGACCCCGGAGACCCAATTCCGCGGCTACGTGTACAGTCGCGGGCATGAAGAGAGGCCTCGCCCGTGGGGGGAGACGAGCGAAGCCTCGGGCGGCATGATAACTCGACTAAGCAACAAGCGAAGTATTCGTTTACCAACCATCTGAGCGTGGAGCCGGCTCGGGCGTTGCCCTTCGACAACGCCTTTTCGCGGGCCGGCCAAGGCGGGGTCATGACCGACGACAAGGCAACGATTCATACCTGGAAGCCACGCCGCTTCATGGTCATAGTCGCCCACCCGGACGACGCGGACTTCGGGCCCGCGGGCACCGCGTCGGCGTGGATCGATTCGGGCGCCGAGGGCTGGCTCGTCTGCTGCACCTCCGGCGATGCGGGTGGTGAAGACCCGTATCTCGACCAGATGGAGCTTGCGCTGCAACGCGAGGACGAGCAGCGCAAGGCGGCGGCCATAGTGGGTTACAGCGGTGTCACGTTCCTCCATCAGCCCGACGGCATGCTCGCGAACGACTTGCCGCTGCGCGAGATGCTCGTCCGCGAGATCCGGACCTTCAAGCCGGACGCGGTTCTGTGCGGCGACCCCGAGGTGGTCGTCCACAGCGGCGGCATGATCAACCACACCGATCACAGAGCCGCCGCCATCGCCGCTCTCGACGCGGTCTTCCCAGCCGCTCGAAACCCGCTCGCCTTTCCGTGGCTCGCCAAGAGCGGCCTCGCCGCGCACAAGGTCCGGCGCGTCTACATGATGTGGAGTAACCAGGCAGACGTCGTGATCGACGTCACCGGAACGGTCGATCGCAAGATCGACGCGCTGCGCTGCCACGCCACCCAGCTCCACGACCCCGAAGCGGTCTTCGAACGCGTCCGGGGCCGTCTGGCCGACGCCGGAGCGTCAATCGGCGTGGGCGCGGCCGAAGCGTACCGGCTCGTGGTGCTGGACCAGGACCCGCCCGAGGGGTCGGACGCGACCGAGAGCACTACCGCGGCGGCGCCGGGAGCCGGCTGAAGCGTCCGGTCAAGAACCCGCCACGAAGAGCAGCGGACGCACGCGCGGCCACTCGTTCCACACGTCGGCGAGCATCTCCGCCCGGCGGCCCAACAACTTCACGAGTTCGCCCAGGTTCAGCCCCGGCGCCCGGTTTGCGATGAACGCCTCGCTCACGACCGTGACGGTGCTGAAAAGAAGTGCCGATTCGTCGGGCTTGGGCCAGTATCGGACGCGGGCCGGGACCAGCCCCGCAGATCCGACCGCAAGAGCCAGATCTCGCTGGGCCGGAACACGGCCGTCGACGAATCCGCCCATGCCGTCGTATCTGAAGCCGAGTGCCATCAGCCCACGCGCCACTTCGCGAGCCTGATCCGGGGTGAAGAGCCCCCAGAACGGGTGGTCGGGCGCGAAAAGCACCCAGGCGTCGTCGATCGCGGCGGCGACGATCGCGTCTACGAGGTTGGACAGCTGCAGCTGCCATTCGCTTCTCGCCTGCGGGTCCGTCCCGGCGAGCCGATCGACGAGCCAGCTCATGATCGCGCTCTCGCGGCGCAGCAGGCGGACGATGACCTGCGGGTGCTCCAATCGGAGGTCGACGGCGAGCCAGTCCGTAGCGGGCTTGTCGGAATCGGTCCAGCCCTCGACGGGCGGTAGAGCCGGTCCGTCGCGGAAGGCGGTTACGGGTGCCGCGGATCGGACCGCTGCGTCACCGGCCGAACCGCCGGGGGCCTGGACCGGCGCGCGTTTGGAGCCGGCCGATCCGGGCGTGGCGGAGGCGGCCGACGCGGCTACCGTGTCGGCGGCGACCGCGCCTGATGAGGAGGCCTGCGCGGCAGCATCGGCGGCAGCGGCAGACGCCTTTACGGCGGCCGCGGCAGTCGCGGCAGTCGCAGCAGTCGCAGCCGTCAGCGCCGCGTCCGCCGCCGTCGCGACGGCGGCGTCGGCCGCAGCGTTCGCGGCCGCTTCGGCGGCCATCACGTCGGCGACCGCGATCCCCTCACTGGTGGCCATGGCCTGACGAGCTTCGCGGCAGGCGACGGCGGCCGAGTCGGCCATCTCCCTGATCGATTCCGCGATGTCCGCCAGCTTGTCCGCCTGTGCTAGAAGTGCCTCGGCCGCATCGCGTTCGCGCTTGAGACCGGACTGGGCGACACGCAAGTGGCTGTTGACCTCGTTGATCCGCTGAAGCCACGCGACGGCCGCCATCTCGACCGTGGCCCGGTCCCTGGCAAGTCCAACGGCTTTCCGGAAGGCCCGATGCGCTTCCTCCTTGGCCTCCTTAACCGCAACCTCATCGATCACGGACTCGGCCGCCGGAATACGGGCCACCTGCTCCTCGTACTGCCGCCGCGCGTCGGCGGCGCGGCGAGCCGAATACTCGGCCTCCTTGAGCGAGAGCTCGGCGAATCCGCACCGGACCTGGACCAGGCGAAGGCGATTACCGGCCGGTTCCGCGGCGTCGATGGCGGCAGCCGATTGCAGCTCGGAACCCCCTGGACCCGAGTCCGGCTGGCCGCGCTTCTTTGCTGTCGTCATGTCGCCACCCCGACTGATGTCCGATCGACCGGGAGCGCCCTTGCCCTGAACCCGCATGTACGAGCTGTGGCCCGGGGCTACTGCCCGGTATTCGAACCGCGACGTTCCGCTCTCGCGGATTGCGTCGGGGTCGTGTCAGCCCTTTGTGGTTGTGTCGGCCGCGCCGCCGGCACGCCGGCCGCGATTCGTGCGTCGGTCGGGTGTGAGCAGGCCTACCAGGAAGCCATCGCCGTGCTTTCTGACCGCGATCTCAACCTTCTCGTCGGCGGCCACGCGCAGAAGCCGCTGCCGAATCGTTATCGGCTTTTCGGTGGAGTCGAGCCTGACTTCAAATACCTGTTCTGGTCCGGTCAGCTGGCCTATCAGTCGCTTGAACTGCTTCTGCTGCTTCTCGCGCTCGCGGGCAGCGGGGCTCAGTTCGCGGGGCCGCTGGGTTCCTTTGTCCATGAGAGCCGGGTCGGCCTTTCTTACGGTGACCATCAACTTCCTCTCTCCCATGCCAGGAAATACTGTGAGCCGATGGCGGATCCACGCCCATCACGACTCGACTATACGCTTCTGTTGTCGTGTGACTAGATGGTGATCTCGCCGTATGGCACCCACGGCGATTCGCATGCGCCCGGTATGGCATGCGTTTCGAGGAAACGCGCTCGCGACGTGTGGAATGTGGCGCCCCTCGAGTCATGACGGCACCATTTCTGTTCCGTGCCCGGTACTGATCTCCGGCTCGCGGCAGGATCGTCGCCAACCCTCCGCCGCGGCATAGTTGCGCAGGCCGGACCACCAACCCTTCCGGGTGGGTCACAGAGTGCGCCGGAACCGTCGTGCCGGGACACACCACGTCGAGGCCGCTAGACTTCGGTGGCGTTCCCGACCGGGCGCATGCCGCTCTAGGAACGGCTGGGCGTCCGGAGCAAGGCCCTCGGCTGCACATCAGAGTCCGAGCAACCCTTAGCTGGACGCACGCCCTTTGAGTCCGGGCAGATCCATGACGCGTACAGCAGGTGATGTCGCTATGAAAGTTGGCGTGGCCAAGGAGATCGCACCGGGCGACAGACGAGTAGCCCTCGTCCCCGAGTCGATCGATAAGCTCCGATCCGCTGGCATCAGCGTATTCGTCGAGCGTGGCGCCGGCGCCGAAGCCGCCTTCCCAGATCAGGCATACGTAGATGCCGGCGCGAAGATCGTGACCTCCGCGGCGCTCTATTCAACCTGCGACGTGATCCTGAGAATCCACCGGCCCAGCCCGAATGAAATGAAGCTCACTCGTCCGGGCCAGGTGATCATCGGTCTGCTGGGGCCGCTCCTGGATCCGGAGTCCATGGCGGAACTCGCCGGGCTCGGCGTCACGGCCGTCAGCCTGGACGCGATCCCCCGGACGCTGAGCCGCGCCCAAGGAATGGATGCGCTGTCGTCACAGGCCAACGTGGCCGGATACAAAGCCGTTCTCGTGGCTGCGGAATCATTTGGCCGGTATTTCCCACTCCTCACGACGCCGGCCGGCACGGCCAAGCCCGCCAACGTCCTCGTTCTGGGAGTGGGCGTGGCCGGTCTCCAGGCGATCGCCACCGCTCGCCGACTGGGCGCGCAGGTCAAGGCATACGACGTCCGGAGCGAGACCAAGGAGCAGGCCGAGTCACTCGGTGCCCAGTTCGTGACGCTGCGTTCGGCCGTCGACGGAACCGGCATGGGCGGCTACGCGCGCGCGCTCACTCCCCAGGAGCAGGCAGATCAGCAAGCTGAGCTCAACGATGTGATCGGGGCTCAAGACATAGTGATCACAACCGCGCAGGTCCCCGGGCGAAGGCCGCCCGTTCTGGTGACCGCCGCGGCCGTCGAGCGCATGAAGCCGGGGTCTATCGTGGTGGACATGGCCGCCAGCGACCTGGGCGGCAACTGCGAACTGTCAAAGCCTGGCAAGATCGTCTCGACGGCAAACGGCGTGGAAGTCCATGCGCCGCTCAACCTGCCGGCCACGATGCCGACGGGCGCCAGCAACTTCTATTCGCGTAACATCACGAACCTGCTGCTCAACTTCGCGAAGGACGGCGGTCTGACTTTCGACTTCTCGGACGAGGTCACCGCCGCAACCGTCATCACACACGGCGGCAAGGTGGTCCAGGAGGCCACTCGGAAGCTGCTGGCTCCGGCACCCAAGCAGTCGGTCAGAGGAGGCGCCAAGGCATGATCGCCGCGGATCTCATCCAGTACCTGACAGTCTTCGTCCTGGCAATCCTGCTCGGCTTCGAAGTCATCAGCAAAGTCCCGGCAACCCTTCACACGCCGTTGATGTCGGGTACCAACTCAATCCACGGGATCGTCCTGGTCGGCGCGATCGGCGTCGCCGCCATCGCCGACAACCCGCTCTCGTACCTGATCGCCTTCGTGGCGATGGCATTCGCGGGCGCAAACGTCGTGGGCGGGTACGTGGTCACGGACCGCATGCTGCAGATGTTCCGGCGCCGCCCGGTTCCCGCCACCGACAAGTTCGCAAAGTAACGAGGGGATCGATGAGCGCTGTTGATGTCGGCTATCTCGTAAGCCTCTCGTTCATCCTGGGCGCCGCCCTGTTCGTAGTGGGCCTGCACCAGATGAACTCGCCGGCCACCGCCCGCAACGGAAACATGGTCTCCGCCACGGGCATGGTCATCGCCATTTCCGCCGAGTTGGTCCACTCGATCCAGGGCGGGATGGGGATCCTCAATTGGCTGGTCATCATCGGCGGGCTGGCGCTCGGAGGCGGGCTTGGGCTGCGCACCGCACGCACAATCGGCATGACCGCCATGCCCCAGCTCGTTTCCCTCTTCAACGCCGTCGGCGGCGGCGCGGCGGCGCTACTGGCGATCAACGACTTCGTTGGTTTGAACGGCCAGCGCGTCCTCGCCGGCGGGGCGCCGGGCCTCGACGGGTGGCGGACGCTCTTCATCATCGCCGACGTCGTCATCGGGTCGGTGACATTCACCGGATCTCTCGTCGCGTCGGGCAAGTTGATGGGCGTGGTGCGCAGCCAGCCGGTCCACATCCCGATGGGGCGGATTCTCTCCGGGATCCTGGTGGTCGTGGGCGTGGCGGCCGGGGCCGTGCTGATCCTCGCCGGCGCGGGCGTCCGTACCTACGACACCGGCATTCTCGAGATTCTGCTCGTGACCGCCCTGGTCTGCGCGCTGCTCTTCGGCATCTTGATGGTCCTGCCGATCGGCGGCGCAGACATGCCGGTCGTCATCTCGCTCCTCAACGCGTTCACGGGCACGGCCGTCTCCATGGCCGGATTCGTGCTCGGCAACGTGATGCTGATCGTGGCCGGCGCCCTGGTGGGGGCCTCCGGTGCGATCCTCACGCGTCTGATGGCCACGGCTATGAATCGCTCGATAGCGAACATCATCGTCGGCGGCTTCGGCGCGGCCGAGGGCACGCAATCCGCGATGAGCGGCGTGGGCGGCAGCGTTCGCGAGGTTTCGGTCGACGACGCGGCGATCCAGCTTGCATACGCGAGCAAGGTCGTTATCGTCCCCGGCTACGGCCTTGCCGTTGCCCAGGCCCAGCACGGTGTCCGCGAACTCGCCGATCTGCTCGAGGCTCGGGGCATAGACGTTTCCTACGCGATCCATCCCGTCGCCGGCCGCATGCCCGGCCACATGAACGTGCTGCTGGCAGAGGCCAACGTGCCGTATCCACAGCTCAAGGAGATGGACGAGATAAACCCGGAGTTCGATCGGACCGACGTCGCCCTCGTGGTCGGCGCCAACGACGTGACCAACCCGGCCGCCCGCGCGGACAAGTCCAGCCCGATCTACGGCATGCCGATTCTGGATGTCGACAAGGCCAAGTCGATAATCGTCATCAAGCGGTCAATGGGCCGCGGGTACGCCGGCATCGACAACCCGCTGTACGTGAACCCCAAGACGGGCATGTTCTTCGCGGACGCGAAGAAGGGGCTGCAGGAACTCGTCGCGGCGGTGAAGGCACTGTAGCGGCGACGCTCGCGATACTCGAACTCCACGGGTACTTCACCCGAATTTCGCATGGACTCCGATCGCGGCCCGTGGGAAGATTCGCGCTGCCTCGACCGGTCGTGGGCTTTCGCGGCGCCTGCACCCGGGTTGCACCGAGGGTTCCGGCCGCCGGCAGGAACCCGGTTCAGGCAGAGGGCTGGTGAGCGTCACGAACTCAGATCGGGAGAGCTCCGACCGGGAGACGTCCTGGGCGACCGTGGAGACCGACGCGCATGGCGTGGTGACGTCCTGGAGCGCCGGCGCTGAGGCGATCACCGGACTGACCGCAGCCGAGATGGTCGGGCAGCCGGCTTGGGAGATATGCACGCGGATGCTCCCGCCCGGAGACGATCCGGAGGCGGTGCGGAGGCGCGTCAAGCTGATGGTAGAGAAGGCGCTCTCCCCCGGGAATCCCGGAGGGTCCGAGGACACGGCCCGATTCCACTTGAGGCGGACGGACGGCAACCTTCGGACGATCGAGCACATCCTGTCGGTGGTCGATTCGGATGGCCGCCGGGTGCTCCGCTCCCAGGTGCGCGACGTCACAGAATCGGATCGGCGTCCGGCGCAGGACGACGATCGCTACCGCCAGCTCTTCCAGGAGAATCTGAGCGGCATGGCCGTTCACCAGATCATCCGGGACGACGCGGGAAATCCCGTCGACTACAGGTTCGTGGAGGTCAACCCGGCCTTCGAGAGGATCACCGGGCGGAGCCGCGACGACATCGAGGGCAAGACCGGCCGGGAGCTGGAGCCGGAGCTCGAGCCCGTGTGGATCGAGCGATTCGGGCGCATCGCACAGACAGGTATCGCCGAGCAATTCGAGCAATACAACCCGCATCTGCGACGCAACTACATCGTGCGTGCGTTCCGTTCATCACCGGACCACGTGGTAGTCGCGTTCCAGGACGTCACCGCCGTCCACGAGCGCACCTCGTTCGCCGAAACGATCATCTCGAGCGCGGGCGAAGGCATCGTCGTATTCGATCGCGACCTGCGCTATGTCGTCTTCAATCCGGTGATGGAGAGGATCTCGGGCCTGGAAGCGGGCAGTGTCCTGGGGCGGAGGCCGGGCGAGATCTTCTCGACGGAGCTCGGCCTGCTGGTCACTGAGGCGATAGCCGGAAGAGATGTCCAGTTCACGATCCAAGCGACGGGCGCAGTCCATTGGGCGGACGCGTCCTTCCACCCGCATCGCGACAGCCGCGGAGAGATCGTCGGCGTGGTCGCGACCGTGATAGACGTGACGGCGCGCCACGAGGCGCTGATGGCGCTGGCCCAGTCCGAGGACGAGTTCCGGACCATCTTCGACAACGTGGGCGACGGCGTGGCCATCTCCGACCTCGACGGCCGCTTCGTGGAGGTGAATCGCGTCGTGTGCGAGCGACTTGGCTACACACGCGAAGAGCTTCTGGGAATGGGCGTCCGCGACATGACCACGCCGGAGCTGGCCGCGCAATTTGCCGAGCGAACCGCGTCGATTTGCTCCGGCGGAGTCCACGTATTCGAGTCGACCCATGTCCGCAAGGATGGAACGCAGATTCCGATCGAGGCGGTGGCGAGGCGGATCGACTTCCGCGGCAGCCCGGCCGTCCTCACAGTGCATCGGGACATCGCCGATCGCAAGCGGTCGGAAATGGCGATTCACCAGCAGGCCCTCTTCCTGCAGCAGCTGATCGACGCCATCCCGATCCCGATCACGGCGAAGACCCGCGACGGACGCATAGCCCTCTGCAACGACGCCTTCACAAAGGGTCCGGGCCTGCCCAGGAGCCAGACGGTGGGGAAGACGATCACGGAACTGGGCCGGACCGGAGCTGGCCTCCACGAGAAGCTGGACCGCGAGGTCCTCAAGACCGGCGTGTCGAAACAATTCGAAGACTGGATGGGATTCGACGACGGCACCAAGAGGCGGCTCGTCCTGACCAAGGCGGCGATCAAGGCCGAGGACGGGTCCACCACGGGAATCGTGACCACGACCCTGGATATCACCGAACGCTACCTCGCAGAGCAGGCACTCAAGCTGTCGGAGGAGCGGTTCCGGATGCTCTTCGAGCATGCCGGTGACGCCATGTTCATCACCGATCTCGCGGGTCGCGTCCTGGAGGTGAACCAGACGGCTTGCGACCGGCTCGGGTACAGCCGGGACGAGTTCCGGTCCATGCCCGAAGCCCTTCGAGACGAGCCCGGGTATCCGGCGCCGTCCACGGCCAACACGGCCGCCGTCGTCGCGAGCGGCCATCTCGTGTTCGAGACCACGCTGAAACGTCGCGACGGCACCGAGATGCCGGTGGACATAAACGCCGTCGGCATCAAGCTGGGCGACACAGATGCAATCCTGACGATCGCTCGCGACATAACCGAACACAGGCGAGCCGAGAGGGAGCGGGCCCTTCTCGAAGAGCAACTCCTCCAGTCGCAGAAGATGGAGGGGATCGGGCGGCTCGCAGGCGGCATCGCCCACGACTTCAACAACCTGCTGACCGCGATCCGCGGCAACGCCAGTCTGGCCCTGGTCGATCTCCCCCCGGGCTCGGCGGCGAAGGATGACCTGGAGCAGATCGTCGAATCGTCCGACCGAGCGGCGGCGCTGACCCGCCAGCTCCTTGCTTTCGCCCGTCGGACCGTCATGCAGCCGGTGGTGGTGGACCTCGGCAGCACGATGAAGCGCCTGGAACCAATGCTGAAACGGCTCCTGGGCGAGGACATCGCTCTCGTCACGGTCTCGTCGACGGGTGCATTTGTTCTTGCGGATCCAAGCCAGATCGAGCAAGTGATCGTCAACCTGGCCGTCAACGCGGCGGATGCGATGCCGAAAGGCGGGACTCTGGCAATCACGGTGTCTACGCACGACGTCGCCGACATCAATGGCTCGACCGCCGGTGAGGGGCTCGTTGCGGGCCGCACTGCCCGCCTGACCGTGAGGGACACCGGATCGGGCATGGACGAAGCCACGCTCGAGCGCATATTCGAGCCGTTCTTCACGACCAAAGGACCCGGAAAGGGAACGGGCCTGGGGCTTGCAACGGTGTACGGGATCGTCCAGCAGTCGGGCGGCACCATCACCGCGAGGAGCGAGCCCGGTCGGGGATCCACGTTCACCGTCCGGCTCCCCCTGGTCGCGCCGTCCGCCACCGTCCCCAAGGCGGAGAGCTCGGAACCGGGCGTCCCCTGCCGAAAGAACGCGACGATCATGGTCGTCGAGGACGACGACGGAGTGCGGAGGTTCACGGTCCGGGTGCTCGAAGGGGCCGGCTACGCGGTCCTCGCGGCGTCCGGCGGTCATGCGGCGATCGCGGCGGCACGCACCCGGCCCGTCGACCTCCTGCTGACCGATGTCGTGATGCCCGCGATGAGAGGCCACGAAGTCGCAGCCAGGCTGACGGCTGCCCGGCCGGAAATGCGCGTCCTGTACATGTCGGGCCACACGGACAAGGGCATCGTGCACGACGGAGTTCTCGAGCCGGATGTCCATTACCTCGCCAAGCCGTTCACATCCGAGTCCTTGCTCGCCGCAGTGGACGACGCCCTGTGCGAGGAAGAGGCCGGCCCGGGCGCGGTTCGGGGGACGCGACCGAAGGACTCGTAATCCGTGCTTGGCGGCTGACCCGACGCCCGCGGGCCTCGTCAGGCGCCTACGTAGGTCGCCAGATGCTCGCCGGTAAGGGTGGAGCGGGCCGCGACCAGGTCGGCGGGAGTGCCTTCGAAGACGATCCTGCCGCCGTCGTGGCCGGCGCCGGGGCCGAGATCCACGATCCAGTCGGCGTGCGCCATGACCGCCTGGTGGTGCGCGATGACGATGACCGACTTGCCCGAGTCGACGAGCCGGTCGAGCAGGCCCAGCAGCTGCTGCACATCGGCTAGATGGAGGCCGGAGGTCGGCTCGTCGAGGACGTAGACACCGCCCTTGTCGGCCATGTGGGTGGCAAGTTTCAGCCGCTGACGCTCGCCGCCGGACAGCGTGGTGAGCGGCTGGCCGAGGCTGAGGTAGCCGAGCCCCACGTCGGCGAGGCAATCGAGGATGGCGTGCGCGGCCGGCGTGCTCGCCTCGCCGGCTCCGAAGAACTCCCGGGCCTCGGTCACCGACATCGCGAGCACCTCGCTGATGTCACGGCCGTTCAGGTGGTAATCAAGCACGGACGCGTTGAATCGCTTCCCGTCGCACTCCTCGCAGGTGGTAGCCACACCGGCCATCATCGCCAGATCGGTGTAGATCACGCCGGCGCCGTTGCAGTTGGGGCACGCGCCCTCGGAGTTGGCGCTGAACAGGGCCGGCT
>Ga0302323_100002292_pt1 | contig 15539 bp, 23 predicted proteins | sample Fen_T0_3_FD_201950 | JGI IMG/M metagenome (GOLD analysis project Ga0302323, IMG submission 201950) | Peat permafrost microbial communities from Stordalen Mire near Abisko, Sweden - Fen_T0_3 | ecosystem: Environmental > Terrestrial > Soil > Wetlands > Permafrost | place: Sweden: Abisko... | reverse complement strand
GCGCACTTTCTGGAAGATGACCTGCTTCGCCAATTGCGCGGCAATGCGGCCCAACACTTCCGTGGGTTTTTCGGTGCGGAGTTCGCCGCCAACTTCGGCTGCCGGATCAATACGGCGGGCTTCGTCAAGTGTAATCTGCGCGTTCGGATCTTCCACCATCTCGGCGCTCTCGACAATGGCGCGCACCGCGTAGGCTCGGATGCGACCGGTTTCCTTGTCGAGTTCCGCGCGCAAGTTTTCCTGCGTCTTGTAGTACTTTCGGGTGGCAACGACGATGGCATCTTCCACCGCGCTCACAACGATGTCCGGATTGATGCCTTTTTCACGGCTCAAAGCATCGATCACGTTGTACAGTTCACTTGCCATAAGAGACCTGCCACCTTAGCTGCGTACTCATATCGCTGTGTTGCTCAAACCAAACTAAAACTCGGGAACCAGATTGGCCTTCTCAACGTTGGTCAACTCGATCTCGACCTTCGTTCCGGCCTCTACCCCGTCGCGCTTGTTGCTCTTCTTACGGCCTGACAGCTCGAGTCCGATGCGGCCCTCGCCCAGCCACTGCAACCGCCCCTCGAAATGACGGTTCCCGTTGATCGGATCCCGCGTCATCAACTTCACCAGGCTGCCATTGAAGCGCTCAAACTCTGCCGGCTTCGACAACCTCCGGTCCAAACCCGGAGAAGAAACTTCCAGCGTGTACGTCGAACCCGGCACCGCATCTTCCACATCAAAAATCGTTCCTGCTTCGCGGCTGAAATTGGCGCAATCTTCGTGAGTTACGCCACCAGGCTTGTCGATGAAAATGCGCAACGTGCGTGCTTTGCCGCCGCCGAGCAACTCGACCTCAACCACTTCCAAACCGCCGGACCGCGCCACCCGTTCGGCGATTTCGTGAATCTTGTCCAGTCCCGCAGCCATGTCCGTATAAATCCCTGTCCGGCAAATAAGCAAAGCCCACCCGTCAGGCTCCGGTTACCGCCTGGACTTGCCAAATTCCAGCGGATTGAGGGTGGAATAATAAAGTGGGCTCTCGCCCACCGGTGTACTTCGCCAAGTATGCTGAGCCTGCGCCACCTTGCCGGGAGGTGGCCGCACTTGCCTGTCACACAGCAATACTTTTCAACTATACGCCCGCTGAGGAGGAATTTCAACGACGCTGGAGCCCGGCCTGCCCCTCTTGGGAGGCCCAAAGTCGCCGGTCGCCAGGCGCTCGTGCACCACTGGTTTGCCTAACCTCTCCCGCGTCTCTACAATGTGAGATCACCCTCCGCGGACCCAATGCCATGATTCATTTTCCTGTTCCTGAAGCCCTGACCTTCGATGACGTGTTGCTGTTGCCTGCCAAGTCCGATGTCGTTCCGGCGCAAGCAGATACTTCGACCCGCCTGACCCGCAACATTCAACTCCAGATTCCCCTGATCAGCGCCGCGATGGACACCGTGACTGAATCGCGTATGGCGATTGCCATGGCGCAGCAAGGGGGACTCGGCATTGTCCATCGCAACCTGACTATTGAGCAGCAAACGGGCGAAGTGGACAAGGTCAAGCGTTCGGAGAGCGGCATGATCGTCGATCCAATCACCATGTCGCCCGATGAGAAGATCTCCGACGCGCTGGAGGTGATGCGTCGCTACCGCATCTCCGGCGTTCCTGTTACCAAGAACAAGAAGCTCGTCGGCATCCTCACCAACCGCGACCTGCGCTTCGAAACCCGCACCGACATTCCCATCAGCGAAGTGATGACCAAGGACAATCTCATTACTGTTCCAGTCGGCACAACGCTGAATGATGCGGAAGCGATCTTGCACCAGCATCGCGTTGAGAAGCTATTGGTCGTGGACGACCAATACCAGCTCAAAGGGCTGATCACCGTCAAAGACATCCAGAAGCGGCTGAAGTATCCGAATGCGGCGAAGGATGCACAGGGCCGGCTGCGTGTAGGCGCGGCGATCGGCGCCACCGGCGACTTCCTCGAACGTGCCGCCGAGATGGTAAAGGCCAAAGTAGATTTGCTGGCCATAGACAGCGCGCACGGGCACAGCAGCCGCGTGCTCGACGCGATCCGTCAGGTGAAAGCGAAGTTCCCGGAAGTCGATCTAATTGCCGGCAATGTTGCTACTTTCGACGGCGCCGGAGAAATGGCGAAGGCTGGAGCTGACGCCATCAAGGTCGGCATAGGTCCGGGGTCGATCTGTACCACTCGTGTCGTCACGGGCGCAGGTGTGCCGCAGATTACGGCCATTGCGGAATCGGCGCGCGCCGTGCGCAATGCCAACATCCCCATCATTGCCGACGGCGGCATCAAGTACTCCGGCGACATCACTAAGGCAATCGCCGCCGGGGCAAGCTGCGTGATGATTGGCTCTCTGCTAGCTGGAACAGAAGAAAGCCCCGGAGAAACGATCCTGTACCAGGGCCGCTCCTTCAAGGCATATCGCGGCATGGGATCGCTGGCTGCAATGGCACAGGGTTCCAGCGAACGCTACTTCCAAACCACTGACAGCGACGCTTCAACCCAGGTCTTGTCCGACGACGGCAGTGAAGGAAACCGCATGGCCAAGCTCGTTCCCGAAGGCATCGAGGGGCGCGTGCCATACCGTGGCACCGTCGGCATGATCACGTATCAGCTCGTCGGCGGCGTCAAGAGCGGCATGGGCTATGTTGGTTGCGCAACGATTGGGGAGTTGCAGCAGAACGCCCGCTTTGTGAGAATCAGCGGTGCCGGGTTGCGTGAGAGCCACGTCCACGACGTGATGATCACGCGCGAAGCGCCGAATTATCGTGCCGAGTAAGCGCCGACGCAGATCGCTCAAACCGACGTCGCGAAATCTCGCCGCCAACTGGTGGCCGGTAGCAGTGTGGCTGGTCATTATCCGTCTGGAATCGACCGACTACGCATCTTCCACCACTACATTTGGGCTGCTCTACAAAATCGCAACGGCGATCATTGGTCCCATTGATCCCGGTGTTCTGCTCGCCATCAACTCCATTCTGCGCAAGTCAGGACACTTTTTCGGTTACGCCATCCTAAGCTGGTTGGTGTTTCAGGCCTTGAAGATGACGCATCGCGGCCGCCTTCGTCTCGTGCTGCAACGGCGCTGGGGAATTTTCTTCCGCGATCTTTGGCAGCGGGAGTGGGCCCTGATCGCGGTGCTGTTCACGGTGGTGACGGCCTCGTTGGACGAGCTTCACCAGGCTACACTCGCCTCGCGCACTGGAACCTGGCACGACGTCGCCATCGATACCGCTGGCGCCCTGCTGATGCAGTGGGTGCTGTACGCTCGGGCGGCACACGCAATGAATATGCAGCGCGAGCTGGGGGCCAGCAAGCACCGTAACTTCCACGCTGACTAGAAGCGCGGATGTGTTTCGCAGTAAGCAAAGCTAAAAAGGCGCACCCACGCGGGATGCGCCTGAACTTCTCGACAACCTACGTCGCCGATCTACTTCTCGTCGGACTTGGCTTCGCCTTCGGACACCGTAGTTTCGGCAGCAGCGGTTTCTGCAGTCGCCGCTTCCATAGCTTTGCGGTTTTCTTCCGTACGCTTGGCACGCGCCTCGTTGCGCTTCACGCGCTTCTCGTCAAGCGTAGCTTCGCTGCCCAACAATTCCACGAAAGCGATGTCGCCGCCATCACCCTGGCGGAAGCCGCCATGAACGATGCGAAGATAGCCGCCGTTGCGGTCGCCGTAGCGCGGCGAAATCTTGTCAAATAGCTTATCGACGGCTTCGCGCGTCATCAGGTATGCCAAAGCCTGGCGGCGAGCCGCCACGTCTCCGCGCTTGCCCAGGGTAATCATCTTCTCCACGTGTGGACGCATGGCCTTCGCCTTGGTCAGCGTGGTCTCAATGCGTTCTTCCACGATCAGCGAGGTCACCAGATTGCGCAGCAGTGCGCGCCGGTGCTCGGTGTTCCGTCCCAACTTCCATCCTGCTCTACGATGACGCATGGTTTCCAGTCCTTCACAATCTCGTAAAAGTCGCGGTCTGCCGGCCGCGCAAAAAAACGGAGAGCGGCACGAAGCCGCTCTCACTTAGAAATTCGGTTCCGAACTGCCGCCGTAGCTCAACGGGGAAGGCAGTGAAGAAGCCTGCAGCGACGACGTTCCGCTTCCCGGTACGGCATTGCCGTGCTCGTCAATCTTCATCCCGAGTCCAAGACCCATGTTCGACAGGATCTCTTTGATCTCGTTGAGTGACTTGCGGCCGAAGTTCTTGGTCTTCAGCATTTCCGCTTCCGACTTCTGCACCAGCTCACCGATGGTCTGGATGTTCGCGTTCTTGAGGCAGTTGTAACTGCGCACAGAAAGCTCCAGCTCTTCGACCGAGCGGTTCAGGTTTTCGTTCTTGATCTCCGGCTTATCGGCGGCGCCAGCGGCCTGTGCTTCCAACTCATCTTCGAAGTTGATGAAGATGAACATGTGGTCCTTCAGCAGCTTCGCGGCCAATCCCAGCGCATCCGCCGGAGTAACCGAGCCGTTGGTCCACACTTCGATGGCCAGCTTGTCGTAGTCAGTGATCTGACCCAGGCGAGCGGCTTCGACCGTGTAGTTGCACTTGCGCACTGGCGAGTGCACCGAGTCGATGGGAATGAATCCCAAGCCCAGGTCCTCGTCAAAATTCTTGTCGGCGGAAACATAGCCGCGGCCCTTCTTCAGCCGCATTTCCATGTCAAGCTTGCCGCCTTCGCTGATGGTCGCGATGTACACGTCCTTGTCGAGCACTTCCACGTCGGAGTCAGCCTCGATCATTCCCGAGGTGATGACGCCCGGCTGATCGGCGCGCAGGTAGATCGCCTTGGGCGCGTCGCCGTTCAAGCGGAACGGGATCTGCTTGAGGTTCAGGATGATGTCAGTCGCATCCTCGACAACGCCGGGGATTGACTGGAACTCATGCAGCACACCTTCAATCTTCACCGCGGTGACCGCGGCGCCTTCGATCGAGGAGAGCAACACGCGGCGCAGCGCGTTACCAATGGTTGTACCGAATCCGCGTTCAAACGGCTGTGCCCAGAAATGACCGTACTTGTCGGTCAGCGACTCGGTATCAGTGGCAAGCCGCTTCGGCTTTTGAAAACCCTTCCAAAGCATTCGTTACTCCTGTCTGTCTGTTCGGCCATGCTGCACGACTGATCCCGCTGAGCGGGATCAAGCCGGCTGATCTGGCTCGACATTGTAGGAAACGCGGCGCCCTTGGTTTTGATAAACCACGGCAGGGCGCCGCCGTTGATTACTTGCTGTAAAGTTCGACGATCAACTGCTCGTTGATCGGCAGGTTGATGTCTTCACGCTTCGGCAGCGCGAGCACCCGGCCCTTGTACGCATCGGCCTCGACCTGCAACCAGTTCGGCGGAGCCTGGTGGCTGGCGAATTCCTTCGCTCCTTCGACCACCACAAGCTTGTTGCTGCGCTCACGAATTGCGATCTCGTCGCCGGCATTCACCTGGTAGGAGGGAATGTCCAACTTCCGTCCATTCACTGTGACGTGGCCGTGACGCACCAATTGGCGCGCCTGGCGGCGGGCAACCGCAAAGCCCAGGCGATAGACAACGTTGTCCAGGCGGCGTTCGAGCTGCTGCAAAAGCAGTTCACCGGTGACGCCCTTGGAACGCTGTGCGCGCTCGTAATAGCTTCGGAATTGGCCTTCCTGGGTGAAGTACATGCGCTTCGCCTTCTGCTTCTCACGAAGCTGAAGCCCGTAGCCCACGATTTTGGCCTTGCGGTCCTTACCGTGCTGCCCGGGTGCGAAATTGCGCTTTTCAATCGGACACTTGTCCGTGAAGCACTTTGGGCCTTTCAGGAAGAGCTTCATGCCCTCCCGGCGGCAAAGGCGGCATACTGCGTCGCGATAACGTGCCAAGTTACTTTCTCCTCGTCGAACCGCGTCTAGGCGATTCGGGTTATGGATCGGTTTACGGGCGCTTGGCGGCCTTTCTTCCCGATCAAACTAAGTTGTCACCTGTCAGTGGCCATTTTAGCCAATGACATCGTTACACTCTGCGGCGCTTCACACTCTGCGGCGCTTCGGAGGACGGCAGCCGTTATGCGGAACCGGCGTAACATCGCGAATCGAGCGCACGTCGAGCCCGGCCGAAGCCAAGGCGCGGACAGCGGACTCGCGTCCCGAACCCGGACCGCTCACTAAGACGTCCACACTGCGCATACCGTGGTCGCGCGCCTGGCCGGCAGCGTTGGCCGCCGCCTGCTGCGCCGCGAACGGCGTGCCTTTGCGCGATCCGCGAAAGCCCAGCGAACCGGAGCTCTTCCACGACACAGTGTTTCCCGCCATGTCGGTGATGGTAACGATCGTGTTGTTGAAGGACGCCTGCACATGCACCAGTCCGTGGGGAACGTGCTTGCGCTCCTTCTTCTTGAACTTCTTGCCAGTCTTGCCTTTTTTATCGGCTGCCGAACCCGCTGCTTTCGCCATGTTCTATGTTTTCCCAGTCGCTTTCTTCTTATTCGCTACCGTGCCCTTACGCGGTCCTTTGCGGGTGCGGGCATTGGTGTGGGTGCGCTGGCCGCGGACCGGCAGGCTGCGGCGATGACGGTACCCACGATACGATCCGATTTCGATCAGCCGCTTGATGTGCATCGAAATGTCTTTGCGCAGGTCGCCTTCAACGTCGCCCTGCTGCTCGATGACCTGACGGATGCGGTTGACCTCGTCTTCGTTCAGATCGCTGACTTTCTTGTTCCCTTCGACGCTGGCGGCGGTCAGGATGTTCTTCGACCGCGAGTCGCCGATGCCGTAGATGTAGGTCAGCGCGATGATGATGTGCTTGTTGCGCGGAAGATCCACGCCTGCAATACGTGCCATAGTTACTCCGAACCCTCTTAGCCCTTAGCCTTTGCCTTTGGGGTCTTGGCTAATTGCTAGCTGCTAATTGCTCGTTATCCCTGACGCTGCTTATGCTTGGCGTTTTCGCAGATCACGCGCACTACGCCGTGACGGCGGATTACCTTGCACTTGTCGCAAATCTTCTTTACTGATGCCCGTACCTTCATGATGACGTCAATTCCCTTCGACTACTTATAGCGATACACAATGCGGCCGCGGTTCAGGTCGTAGGGCGAAAGCTCCACGGCCACGCGGTCGCCTGGAAGGATCTTGATGAAGTTCTTGCGCATTTTGCCGGAGACATGCGCCAGCACCTTGTGCTTGTTCTCCAGCTCAACCTTGAACATCGCATTCGGCAGCGGCTCTACCACCACCGCCATCACTTCAATCGCGTCTTCCTTACTCATTCAGCTCCTGAAACCAGTCTCTCCGCCTCGGCGGAAACCTCAATCACTTTGCGGCTACCTTTTCAGGCAAACCGCTAATCCGTTAAAATCACTGGCCCGTCTTTCGTTATGGCCACAGTGTGCTCGAAGTGAGCGCTATATGTGCCGTCTTTCGTGACAGCCGTCCAGTTGTCGTCGAGCACGCGCGCTTCCGACCGGCCTACATTTACCATTGGCTCAATCGCTAACACCATGCCGTCGCGCAACTTTGGTCCGCTTCCCGGCGTCCCGTAATTCGGAACCTGCGGTTCCTCGTGCAACTTAGTGCCGATACCGTGGCCCACAAACTCGCGCACTACACTAAAGCCGTTGGCCTCGACTAACTTCTGTACCGCCGATCCCACGTCGCCAACCGTGTTGCCGATACGCGCCGCTTCAATGCCCCGGTACAGCGACTCGCGCGTGACTTCCAGCAACTTCTCCAACTGGGGCGTCAACTCACCGCCCACCGGAACCGTGATCGCCGCATCTCCGTAGTACCCGTCCAGCACCACACCGGTGTCGATGGAGACGATGTCGCCCGCCTTCAACATCCGTTTTTCCGACGGGATGCCGTGAACAATCTCGTGATTCACTGAGGTACAAAGCACGCAAGGGTAATCGTAATAGCCCTTAAACGCCGGTTTCGCACCCAGTTCCTTGATCTTTGCTTCCGCTGCCCGCTCCAGGTCCATCGTGGTTACGCCCGGCGCAACCAAATCCCGAACGGTATCCAATACCTGACGAACGATGCGCCCGCTGCGGCGCATCTTCTCAATCTCGGAACCCGACTTACAAACGATCGCCATTCTCTATCGCATGTGACGCCTGCGCCGCCACTTGTTCAACTGACTGCTCGCCATCGATCTCCAGCAATCGGCCCTTGGATCGGTAAAAGTCCACCAGGGGCAACGTCTGCTGTTCGTACGCCTTGAGACGCTCAGCGACAACAGCCTCGCTGTCGTCAGGACGCACAATAAGTCGCCCGCCGTCGACATCGCAGATGCCTTCAACTTTGGGAGACTGGAAATGGACGTTATAAATGCGTCCACAGGTGGGACAAGAACGACGCCCGCTAATCCGTTGCAGTAGCTGATTATATCCCACAACAACCTGTATCACAAGCGGCGCTATGGCGCTAAAGGGCGGCACCGCACCGTCTTCCAACCGCTTTGTTTTCAAATATCTATCAAACCACTCGGCCTGCCCCACGGTACGCGGGAAGCCGTCCAAAATAAACCCTCGGTTCACGTCCGGATGGCTCAATCGGTCAGCCACCATGTCGTTCACCAGCACGTCTGTGACCAAGTCCCCGCGGCCCAGAACCTCTTTCACCTTGACGCCCAATTCGGTCCCGCGTGCTACATTTTCGCGGAACAGGTCGCCGGTAGAAATCTGGGGGATACCGTAGGTCGCTGAAATCAGCTTCCCCTGCGTGCCCTTACCGGCACCCGGCGCGCCCAGTAAAATTATGGGACCCACCACACGCTCCGTGTTACTCGCGCCAACTACGGACAAAGGAGTCTGTGTTTGCACGACACACCCCCGAGGGCCTTGCTGCCGGCCCTTCTGCTCGCCGCGGCGAGCCGGAGCTTCCCGGTAGCTCCGAACTACGGTTGCAGTGGTCAGTACCAGCCACCAGCTATTGCTCTACCACGTCGACCGGCGTCCCCGGATACGTCCACTGCGCGGCGTAAAGCCCTCGTAGTGACGCATAATGAGCTGCGATTCGATCTGGTTGACCGTATCCATGGCCACACCAACTACGATCAGCAGCGAAGTACCGCCGAAGTAAAAGTTCACGTTCAAGCCGCTGGTGATCCACGCCGGCAGGTGCTCAAAGAATCGCCCAACCGGACCCCACAAGTGATTCAAGTGGATACCGGTGATCATCCACTCAGGAATGAACGAAATCAAAATCAGGTACCCGGCGCCCACCAGCGTGATGCGCGTCAGGATGTCGTTAATGTAATTCGCAGTCCGCGCGCCCGGCCGGATGCCCGGAATGAACCCGCCATACTTACGCATATTATCGGCAACCTCGGTCGGGTTGAAGACAATCGACACGTAGAAGTACGCGAAGAAGACGATTCCCACGGCATACAGCAGCGTATACAGGGGCTCTCCCCAACGCAGCGCGGCGAACATGTCGCTGAAGTAGCGGCTGTTCTTAATGGCCGGCATGGCTCCCAGCGTCTGCGGCAAAGTCAGCACCGACGACGCAAAGATGACCGGCATGACGCCACCGGAGTTCACGCGCAAAGGCAAGTGGGTCGACTGTCCACCCATTACTTTTCTGCCCACCACGCGCTTGGCATACTGCACCGGGATTCGTCGCTCACTTCGCTCGACGAACACAATGAACGCCACCACCGCAATCATGATGACGATCAAGATCAGAATGGCAGGAACAGTGAACGCCCCCCAAGCCTGGGTGCGTACTTTTCCGTAAAGGTCGATGATCGCCCGCGGCAAGCCAACCACGATACCGGCGAAAATCAGCAGCGACATTCCGTTGCCGACGCCACGTTCGGTGATCTGCTCACCCAGCCACATGATGAAAACGCTGCCCGTCGTCAGGGTCAGCACCGTCATCGGAATAAATACGTATCCCGGGCTGTTCACAAAACCAGGCTGATGCAGCAGTGTAAAAGCGATTCCGAACGACTGCACCGCGCTCAACAGCAGCGTCAGGTAGCGTGTCCACTGGGTGATCTTCTTGCGCCCAAGCTCGCCTTCCTTCTGGAGCTTCGCAAGTGGCTCATAGACCACCGTCATCAACTGCAGGATGATCGACGCCGTGATATACGGCATGATGCCCAAGGCGAAAATCGTCAAACGGCGAAGCTGGCCGCCGCTGAACAGGTCGATGAATCCCAGGAACGTGCCTTTGTTCTGGTCGAAGAACTGCGCCAGCACGTCGGCGTTAATGCCAGGCGTGGGGATGTGTCCACCGAACCGGTACACGGCGAGCAGTCCGAGCGTAAACAGAATGCGCTTCCGCAGATCGGGAACGCGAAATACGTTGGCCAGCTTCTCTAGCATTAAAAACCTCAGTTACCAGTCGCCAGTTACCAGTTGCCAGTAACCAGCTACGCCCCTAAAGTACGTTGATCTTGCCGCCGGCCTTCTCGATCTTCTCTTGCGCCGACTTGGAAAACTTGTGTGCCGACACCGTGATCGCTTTCGACAAATCACCCTGCCCCAGCACCTTCACCAGCGAGCTCTTCTTCGTCACCACGCCGGCCTTGCGAAGGGATTCAGGCGTGATTTCGCTCTCGCCCAGACCGGCTAGCCGCTCTACGTTCACGACCTCGTACTCGGTCTTGAAGATATTCGTGAAGCCGCGCTTCGGCAAACGCCGGTGCAGCGGCATCTGGCCGCCTTCAAAACCACGCATCAGGCTCGAACCACTGCGTGAGCCCTGACCCTTATGGCCGCGGGTTGAAGTCTTGCCCATGCCCGAGCCCATACCTCGCCCGACGCGCTTCTTGTTTTCATTCGCCTTGCGGGGCGCCCGTAAATTACTCAGATTCATTGTGTACCGTACCTATGCGGCCATTCACTGTGCGCCGCGTCACACTGCTTAAAATTTTGCGCTACTTACCGGCTTCAACGATCTCGACCAGGTGCGGGACCTTCGCTACCATCCCACGAATCGACGGGGTGTCTTCCCGGTCGATCACCTGGTTGAGGCGCGTAAAGCCCAGCCCCTTAACCACCAGCTTGTGCTTTGTGGGCGTCGAGATGGCCGAACGTACATACTTCAGATGGATCCGCGAGCCTGCGGGTGCTGCTTTCTTTTCGATTTTTCTGCGAATGCGCGCCATGATTAAAGCTCCTCGACGGACTTGCCGCGAGCCGCCGCCACTTCCTTGCGGTCGCGCAGCCGTCCCAGGGCATTGAACGTCGCCTTGATCACGTTATGAGGATTCGTAGTGCCGATCGACTTGGTCAGCACGTTCTGGATGCCTGCCGAAGTCATGACCGCACGCACTGCACCGCCGGCGATGACGCCGGTACCTTCCGGGGCTGGCTTCAGCATTACTTTGCCGGCGCCGTAGCGTCCCAGCACCTGGTGCGGAATCGTGGTCTGCGTCAGGTTGACGCGCAGCAGGTTCTTCTTCGCCGCTTCGATACCCTTGCGGATCGCCTGCGGAACTTCCTTCGCCTTGCCTGAGCCGTAGCCCACAACTGCGGACGAAGGATCACCCACCACAACCAGCGCCGCGAAGGACATGTTCTTGCCGCCCTTTACGACTTTGGTGACGCGATTGATCGAGACCACCTCGTCCTTGAGGTTGAACTGATTGGCGTCCAACTTTTTCTTTACGATTGGCATTCCTTAATTCTCCAAACTCTCCGGCTCTTGGTTTTAACTAACCACTAGCCACTGACTACTGCTCTTAAAACTCCAGCCCGGCTTCCCGAGCGGCATCGGCCAGCGCCTTGACGCGGCCGTGGTACAGGTATCCGCCACGATCGAAGACCACCTTTTTGATGCCCTTTTCCTTGGCACGCTCGGCGATCAGCTTACCGACTTCCTTCGCCGACGCCACATTCCCGCCCGTAGGACGCTTCTCGCCCTTCAGGCCCTTGCCCTTTTCCACCGAAGTGGCCGACACCAGCGTCGCGCCTTTGGCGTCGTCAATGATCTGGGCATACACGTGGCTTACCGAGCGGTACACGCTCAGCCGCGGACGCTCCGTCGTGCCCGCAATCTTCTTGCGGATGCGCGTGTGGATCTTCTGCCGCGTCTGGTCTTTCGAAGTTTTTCCAATCATTTCTGCTCTTCCTTCATCCCGGGGTTCTGAACCGGGTAACGGAGGCCTTCACCGCCCTGCCGTCAATCTCATGTTGTCATGACCGGCCAATCAGCCTCAGCTTGTCGTTCTTTGCTGTTAGCTAATGGCTGACAGCTAATAGCTAATGGCTATTTCGCGCCGGTCTTGCCGACCTTCTTCTTCAACCGCTCGTCGCTGTAACGGACGCCCTTGTTCTTGTACGGATCAGGCGGACGTAGCGAGCGCATTTCCGCAGCCACGAAGCCAACCTTCTGACGGTCGATGCCGCTCACCGTCAGGTGCGTCAGCTTCGGATCGATGGCCACTTCGATGCCGCTCGGCAACGGATACTCAATCGGATGCGAATAGCCCAGGGTGAATACCACCATGCCCTTGCCCTTCAGCTCGGCGCGGTAGCCGATGCCGACGATATCCAGTTCCTTCTTCCAGCCGTTGGTCACGCCTTCGACAGAGTTGTTCACCAGCGCGCGCACTAATCCATGCACCGCAGCCTTGGAATCGTCCTCGCGGACGATGGTCAGAACGCCATCTTTCGTCTCGAGCGCTACGCCGCCCGGGATGTGCGTGGTCACCGTGCCCTTGGGGCCCTTCACGGTCACCGTGTTGCCTTCGACGACGTAAGAAACGCCCTTCGGCAACGGAATCGGTTTCTTTCCAATTCTCGACATAATCTTGTCTCTCACTCAGCCGTCGGCTATCAGCCGTCAGCTTTCAGTTCCTGGTCTATCGTTCTCGGCTCTTGGCTTTTAGCTCTTGGCCGTTAGCTAAAAGCTGACAGCTGATGGCTAATAGCTCTCTTAGTAAACTTCGCAAAGTACTTCGCCGCCCAGCTTTTCCTTGCGCGCCTGGCGACCGGTCATCACGCCCTTGGGAGTGGTGAGGATATTGATCCCCAACCCGCCCAGCACGCGTGGAATCTCGCTGTGGCCGACGTACACGCGGCAACCGGGGCGCGAAATGCGCTTGAGCTGCGAAATCGGCGACGAATTGTCGGGCGAGTACTTCAGGTACACGCGCAACACTTTGCGCCCTTCTTCTTCCGTCGACTTGAAGTTCGCGATGTAGCCCTCATCCTTCAGGATACGGGCAATCTCCACCTTCAACTTGGAGAGCGGCACATCCACCTTCTGGTGGCGTGCATTAATAGCGTTACGAACTCGCGTCAGAAAATCTGCGACCGGATCGGTCAAACTCATGCTCGATATCTCCTCAATTCGTCGCCCGTTAGCTTTCGTATCCGGAACTCTTCTCCGGGGTCCTCCGGTCGTGCGCTTAACGCGCCCTCCGTGTTGGTGAAAGAACCAGCCGCGACGTACTTACGCAGCGTTCGGCGAGGAACTATTCCGCGCCAGGGCCGCTGAGACCCTCACACACTTACCACGAACTCTTCGCAACCCCGGGAATCTCTCCCTTGAGCGCCAGACTGCGGAAGCAAAGACGGCACAGGCCGAACTTGCGCAGGTAGGCGCGGGGACGCCCGCAAATTTTGCAGCGGTTGTGCTGCCGGGTCGAGAACTTCGCTTTCTTATTCGCCTTGGCGATCTTGCCTGTTGTAGCCATCGTTTCCTTTACTCCGGGCCTCGGCCCTTGCTCAAACTTGTGTTACTGCGCCGTGCGGAACGGCATGCCCATGTGCTTCAGCAGCGCCCGCGCCTCATCGTCGGATCCCGCCGTGGTCACGATCGTGATGTTCATTCCCTTCATTTTTTCGACCTTGGCGTAGTCGATTTCGGGGAAGATCAACTGGTCGCGCACACCCAGCGTGTAATTGCCGCGTCCGTCGAACGACTTCGTCGGTACGCCGCGGAAGTCGCGCACGCGGGGCAGTGCGATATTGACCAAACGGTCGAAGAACTCATACATACGGTCGCCGCGCAGGGTCACCATCACTCCGATGGGGTTTCCTTCGCGCACCTTGAACTGCGCAATCGATTTCTTGGCCTTGGTGATCACCGGCTTCTGTCCGGCAATCTGCTGTACTTCGTTGGCTGCGGGATCGATCACCTTGGCGTTCTGCGTCGCTTCGCCCACACCCATGTTGACCACGATTTTTTCCAGCTTCGGGGCCGCCATCGGGTTCTCCAGGCTGAATTCCTTCATCAGCGCCGGCAGAACTTCCTTCAGATACTTTTCGCGCATTCGCGCGGTGGCCCGGTTATTCGCCTTCGGACGCGCTGGCTTGCCCGAAGCATCCAGGGGCGCGGCTTCTACCTGCTCCGCCTTAGCCTTCTTCTGCGGTTTGCCATCCGCGGCCGGCTTCGGGCTCTTCTGTTTCTTCTCTTTCTCGTCTGCCATTTCTCTACTTCACCTTTCTCACGGTTTCGGCTCGTCAATCAGTCCTGTTCGTGAGGAACTCAATTTAGTGGCCAGTTTCCATTTCTTTGCTGGCTACTGGCTACTGGCGACTGGATACTGGCTACTTCTCCAGCGTCGTCTTGCAATGCCGGCACACGCGCACGTGTTTGTCGCCGTGCTTTTCGTGGGCCACACGTACCGGCCGCTTGCACGAGGTGCACACCAGCATGACGTTGCTGAGGGCGATCGAGCTTTCCTGCTCGGCAATGCCGCCCTTGATGTTTTTCTGCGGATTGGGGCGCACGTTCTTCTTCACCATCGACACGTGCTCCACCAACACCTTGCCCGTGGCCGGACTGACGCGCAACACGCGGCCTTCCTTGCCCTTATCGCGTCCAGTGATGACGCGGACGTTGTCGTTACGCCGAATATCTACGATCTTATGCATATCTCAAACCTTCTTGGCCGTTGCCAGGCCACTAGCCCCTGGCTGCTACAGAACTTCTGGCGCCAGGGAAACAATCTTCAAAAACTTCTTCTCGCGGAGCTCGCGCGCCACCGGACCAAACACGCGGGTCCCGACCGGCTCGTTCGCATCGTTGATCAGCACCGCCGCATTCGAATCGAAGCGGATATAGGTGCCGTCGCGCCGCCGCAGCTCTTTGCGCGTGCGTACGATCACGGCCTTGACCACGGTGCCCTTCTTGGCGGTGCCGTCTGGAGAGGCTTCCTTCACCGAAGCCGTCACCACATCGCCTATGTGCGCCACCAGTCCGGTCCCGCCGCCCAGCGGCAGAATCATCTGCAGCTTGCGCGCGCCGGAGTTATCCGCGACCTCGAGCATGCTTCTCATCATCACTGCCATTGCATCTTCTCCTTGCTCAGCCGACTAAACAGTAGGCGTTGCTTCCACCACTGCCACTTGCGCGGCGCGGCGGACAATGTCTTTCAACTGCCAGCGCTTCAGCTTCGAGAGCGGACGGGTCTCTTCAATCTTGACCACGTCGCCCAGCTTCGCCGTGCCCTGCTCGTCGTGGGCATAGAACTTCTTGCTGCGCTTCACGACGCGCTTGTAGAACGGGTGCGCCTTCTGGCGGTGCACTTCCACCACGATGGTCTTCGCCATCTTGGTAGAGACCACTTCGCCAATCAGGGTCTTACGGGCGCCCTGTTT
>Ga0302323_100002291_pt1 | contig 15543 bp, 9 predicted proteins | sample Fen_T0_3_FD_201950 | JGI IMG/M metagenome (GOLD analysis project Ga0302323, IMG submission 201950) | Peat permafrost microbial communities from Stordalen Mire near Abisko, Sweden - Fen_T0_3 | ecosystem: Environmental > Terrestrial > Soil > Wetlands > Permafrost | place: Sweden: Abisko... | reverse complement strand
GGGTTCACCCAGTGCCGGCCGTCGCGCGCCAGGAGCTCCGCGGCCGAGGCAGGCCCCCAGCTCCCCGACGCGTAGTTGGGGAACTCCCGCGCCGGCAGCGTCGACCAGACGTCGAGGACCGGCATCACGATCCTCCAGCTCGCCTCCACCAGATCGGCCCGATGGAAGAGCTCCGGATCCCCCAGGATCACGTCGTGGAGGAGCCGCTCGTAGCCGGTCGCGGGCGGCTGGGGTCCGAAGCCGGCGTAGTTGAACTGGAGCTTCACCGGCTCCAGCACGATGGTCGGCCCGGGCCGCTTGGCCTTCATGGAGATGCTGATCGCCTCCTCGGGCTGGATGAGGATGTCGAGCCGGTTCGGCTCGATCTGATCCACCCCGGCCTCTTCGAAGAGCAGCAGGGGCGGGCGCCGAAACTGGATCGAGATCTGGGTGTTGCGCGCGGCCAGCCGCTTTCCAGAGCGCAGGTAGAACGGCACCCCCGCCCAGCGCCAGTTCTCCACCATCAGCTTCATCGCGGCGAAGGTCTCCGTCCGCGAGCTCGGCGAGACCCCTGGCTCGGCGCGGTAGGCCGGCACGCTGCTTCCTCCGATCTGCCCAGCTCCGTACTGCCCCCGGACCGCGTCGCGGAGCACCTGCTCCGGTTCCATGGAGCGGATGGCGTCCAGCACCTTGACCTTCTCGTTCCGGACCGCCTCAGGGGAGAGCGTCGAAGGCGGCTCCATCGCCACCAGCGAGAGGAGCTGGAGCATGTGGTTCTGGACCAGGTCGCGGATCGCGCCGGCCTGCTCGTAGTAGCCGCCCCGGCCTTCCACGCCCAGCTCCTCGGCCACGGTGATCTGCACGTGGTCGACGTAGCGGCGGTTCCAGATCGGCTCGAAGATCCCGTTGGCGAGCCGGAACACCAGCAGGTTCTGGACCGTCTCCTTCCCGAGGTAGTGGTCGATCCGGAAGATCTGGTTCTCCGAGAGGATGGCGGTGAGCTCCCGGTTGAGCGTGCGCGCGGACTCGAGGTCGTGGCCGAACGGCTTCTCGATGACCACCCGCCTCCAGCCGTTCTCCTCGCGGGTGAGCCCAGCGCCGGCCAGTCCACGGGCGATGACAGCGAACTCGCTCGGGGGCGTGGCCAGGTAGAAGATCGCGTTCCCCGTCGCGCCGTGCTCCCGCGCCGTGTGGGCCAGGGCGGTCGCGAGCGCGGCGAAGGTGGCGGGATCCTCGAAGTCGCCCTTCACGTAGTGGACACGTTGGGTGAAGTCTGGTTGCGCCGCTCGTCCGGCCGGGTCCGCCGCCAGCTCGCGCGCGGCCGCGGCCGCATACTCCCGATAGGCGCCGTCGTCGAGGGGTCGCCGGGCCACGCCGATGAAGGCGAACTGCCGGGGCAAGAGCCCGTTCCCCTGGAGGTTGTAGAGCGCTGGGAGCAGCTTGCGCTTGGTGAGATCGCCCATGGCCCCGAAGACCACGAAGGTGCAGGGATCCCCGGGCTCCATCCGCGCGGCGTTGGAGGTCATGCCTTGTCCCCCCGCTTCGCCTCTGCGTGTCCCCCGAACTGGCGGCGCATGGCCGAGAGCAGCTTCTCTCCGAACGTGCTTGTTTGTCGGGAGCGAAAGCGCGCGTAGAGCGCGGAGGTGAGCACCGGGGCCGCCACTGCCTCCTCGACCGCCGCGTTGACGGTCCAGCGCCCCTCACCCGAGTCGTCCACCGAGCCAGTGAACCGCTCCAGGCCCGGGTCCTGCGCCAGCGCCGCGGCCGAGAGATCCAGCAACCAGGAGGTGACGACGCTGCCGCGCCGCCAGAGCTCCGCGATTTCTCGGAGGTCGAGGTCATACCGCAGGTCGGCGGCCACGCCTTCACCGGCGGCGCCCCGCAGGATGTCGAACCCTTCGGCGTAGGCCTGCATCAGTCCGTACTCGATCCCGTTGTGGATCATCTTCACGAAGTGACCCGCGCCGTGCGGGCCGCAGTGGAGGTACCCTTCCTCAGCCGATCCGCCGGGCGTGCGCTCCCGCGTCGGTGGCGCGGCGCCGCGCCCCGGCGCCAAGGTGCGAAACACCGGCTCGAGCCGCTGGAATGCCTCGCCGTCGCCGCCCACCATCAAGCAATACCCGCGCTCCAACCCGGCCACGCCGCCGCTGGTCCCAGCGTCCAAGTGCAAGATCCCGCGCTCGGCCAGCAGCCGCGCCCGCCGGACGTCGTCCTTGAAGAAGCTGTTGCCACCGTCCACCACCACGTCGCCCGGTGACAGCCGATCCCGGAGCGCCAGGGTCGCCTCCTCGGTGGCGGCGCCCGCCGGGACCATCAGCCAGATGGCCCGGGGCGGCGCCAGCACCTCGATCAGCGCCTCCAGAGTGGCGGCGCTCTTCCCGCCCGCGTCCTCCAGCGCGCGCGCCGCCGCGGGCGCGCGATCCAAGCCGACCACCTGGTGTCCGCCGCGCAGCAGCCGCAGCGCCATGTTCCCGCCCATCCGCCCCAGACCAACCAGCCCGAGCTGCATGACACGCTCCGTTCAGGCCTGCAGGGCGCGCTCGGCCGGCCGGCGGCCCTCGATGTTGGCCAGCAGCTTGGCGAAGGGCTCGGCGAAGAGCCGCACGCCCTCAACCAGCAGTCGATCGGTGATCTCGTCGATCGAGATCCCGAGCCCGGCCAGCTCGTCCAGGGTCCGCTGCGCGCCCTGGACGTCGCGCTCCAGGGTGGCCTCCACGCGGCCGTGCTCCCGGAAGGCGTCGAAGGTGGCCGGCGGCACCGTATCGACCGTCTCGGGGCCGATCAGCGACTCGACGTAGACCACGTCCCGGTAGCGCGGGTTCTTGCTGCTGGTGCTCGCCCAGAGGAGCCGCTGTGGCTGGGCGCCCGCCGCGGCGAGCCGCCTCCAGCGATCGGTGGCGACCAGCGCCTGCCAGTCCCGGTAGGCCAGCTTGGCGTTGGCGATGGCCACCTGGCCGCGCAGCGCCTCGGCCCGCCGGCGCAACGCGTCCGAGTCGGCGCGCGCGGCGATCTTCTCGAGCAGGTCGTCCGCGACCGTATCGATGCGGGAGACGAAGAAGCTGGCCACGCTGGCCACGCCGGTCACGGGGAGCCCCCGCGCCCTGCGCTCCTCCAGCGCGGCGACGTGGACCTCGGCGACGCGCGCCCAGGCGCTCCGGGAGAAGAGCAGGGTGACGTTGACGTTCACCCCGTCCGCGAGGAGCTGTCGGATCACCGGGAGGGCTTCGGGGGTCCCTGGCACCTTGATCATGAGGTTCTGCCGGCCGACCTCGCGCCAGAGCCGCCGCGCCTCGAAGAGACTGGCGTCCGCGTCATGCGCCACCGCCGGTGAAACCTCCAGGCTCACGAAGCCGTCGCGCCCCTGGCTGGCCTGGTAGACCGGCCGGAGCAGGTCGGCGGCCGCCTGGAGGTCGTGGATGGCGAGCTGCTCGTAGATGGCCTTCGCGTCCAGCTCCGCGCGGGGGAAGAGCGTGGCCAGCTCGGCGTCGTAGTCGCGCGTGGACACGATCGCCTTCTCGTAGATGGCCGGGTTGGTGGTGAGCCCCTTCAGCCCGTCCTCGACGATCATGCGCGCCAGCTCTCCAGAGGAGATCTGCGCGCGGCGCAGGCCGTCGTACCAGACGCTCTGGCCCAGCTGTTCCAGCTCACGGAGGGGATTCGCCATTTGTATGTCTCCCTTGAAAGCGCGCCTCGAGCGCGCGAACCTTGGCGACGCGGCGTGCGTGCCGCTCCTCGCCGTCGAACCGCGCGTCCAGGAACGCGTCGGCGATCTCCAGGGCCAGCGCCTCGCCCACCACGCGCGCGCCGAGCGCCAGGACGTTCATCGAATCGTGCTCGACGCCCTGGTGCGCCGAGTAGTGGTCGTGGCAGACCCCTGCAAGGATGCCCGGGACCTTGTTGGCAGCGGCAGCCACGCCCACGCCGCTGCCGCAGACCAGGATCGCCCGCTCGGCCTCCCCATCCAGGACCGCGCGCGCGGCTGCGGCGGCGTAGTCCGGGTAGTCGCTCGGGGAGTCGTCGTGGGCGCCCAGGTCGATCACGTCATGCCCGCGCGCGGCGAGGTGGGCGCGGATCCGCTCCTTGAGCGCGAAGCCCGCGTGGTCGCCAGCGAGAGCTACCTTCATGGGCAACTCGTAACGTCGAGGTGTCGGGTCTGCCAGGCTCTGGCGGAGCGCGCCGCCGGCCGTCGTCTCTGGCGATGCGCGGCCCTAGATTGGACTGTCTCGAACACCTGTCTCGAATATCTCGAACTTCGGGGAGGACGCGCACATGGTCACCACCCACGACCGATGGGCCGAGCTGGCGACCCAGCTCAGGGCAGACAGCATCCGCGCCACCACGGCGGCAGGCTCCGGGCATCCCACCTCCTGCCTATCGGCCGCGGATCTGATGGCGGTGCTGCTGGATGGGCATCTGCGCGCAGACTGGCGGCGGCCGAGCCGCCTCGACGACGATCGGCTGGTCCTGTCCAAGGGCCACGCTGCGCCCCTGCTCTACGCCATGGCCAAGGCGGCAGGGGCTCTCGCGGACGAGGAGCTGCTCACCCTGCGCAAGCTCGGAAGCCGGCTCGAGGGCCACCCCAGGCCCGTGCTGCCGTTCGTGGACGTGGCGACCGGATCGCTGGGCCAGGGGCTGCCGGCGGCGGTGGGGATGGCCCTTGCAAGTCGCCTTTTAGGACGCGAGCTCCGGTTCTGGGTGCTGCTCGGCGACAGCGAGATGGCGGAGGGGAGCATCTACGAGGCGCTGGAGCTGGCCGGGTACGAGGGGCTGTCGCGCGTGGTGGCGATCCTCGACATGAACCGGCTGGGGCAGCGCGGGCCCACCATGCTCCAGTGGGACGGGGAGGGGTATGCGGCGCGGGCGCGTGCCTTCGGCTGGAACGCGCTGGTCATCGACGGACACGATCGCGTCGCGATCGACCGCTCCTACGCCGACGCGGAGGGCTCGGATCGCCCGGTGCTGATCGTGGCGCGCACCAAGAAGGGCGCCGGCGTCTCCTTCCTGGAGGATCGGGAGGGCTGGCACGGCAAGGCGCTCTCCCCCGACGAGGCGACGCGGGCGCTGGCCGAGCTGGGTAACCCGGGCACCGAGCTCCAGATCGAGATGGCCGGACCGAGGACCCTCTCGGGCGTGCGTGCGCCCGAGGCGAAGGCGGTTGCGCTCCCGCAGTACGCGGTCGGCGCCAGCGTGGCGACCAGAGAGGCCTTCGGGGCTGGGCTGAGCGCGCTGGGGGATGCGCGCGCGGACGTGGTGGCTCTGGACGCCGAGGTGGGCAACTCCACCGACTCGGAGCGGTTCAAGAAGGCCCACCCGGACCGGTTCTTCGAGGTCTACATCGCCGAACAGCAGCTGGTCTCGGCCGCGGTGGGGATGCAGGCGCTCGGGCTGGTGCCCTTCGCGTCCACCTTCGCGGCGTTCCTCAGCCGTGCGCACGATCAGCTCCGCATGGCCGCGCTCTCCGCGGCGCGGCTCTGCCTGGTGGGCTCGCACGTCGGCGTATCGATCGGCGAGGACGGCCCGTCGCAGATGGCGTTGGAGGATCTGGCCATGCTGCGGGCCATCTCCGGCAGCACCGTGCTCTATCCGTCCTGCGCCAGCACCGCCGCGGCGCTGGTGCCCCAGATGGCCGACCGGGAGGGGATCTCCTACCTGAGAACCACGCGCGGGAAGACCCCCGTGCTCTACCCGCCCGGCGAGCCGTTCCAGATCGGCGGCAGCAAGGTCCTGCGCAGCTCGAGCGGCGACGTCGCGGCGGTGCTCGCGGCAGGGATCACGCTCCACGAGGCGCTCCGCGCTTACGAGCTGCTCGCGGCCGAGGGGATCGCGATCCGGGTCGTGGACCTCTACTCGGTGAAGCCGATCGACGCGGCCACGGTGGAGGCCTGCGACCGTGAGTGTCAGGGGCGGCTCATCGTGGTCGAGGATCACTTCCCGGAGGGCGGCCTGGGGGACGCGGTCTCGGAGGTGTTCCAGGGGCGGCCAGCGCCGGCCATCACGCGCCTGGCGGTGCGCGCCTTGCCAGGCTCCGGTACCCCGCGCCAGCTCCTCGACGCGGCCGGGATCGGCGCCGACGCCATCGCAGCGGCGGTGCGGAAGGCGGTCGGGCAGGACGTTCGCGCGCAACCACCGCGCGGGTGAAGGGCGGCGGATTCGAGGCTGCGCCGCCCCGGAGCTGGGGCCGCCGTCCGGCACCGGTCCATCTCCTTGACGGCAAACGGGATCGGCGCCAGCATCGCCGGGTCCCGGTTCCGAGAGCCTTGAATCGTCGATGAGGAGGAGCCCTGCCCTGTTCTGGCCAGAGGTCGATGCGGAGACGTCGCGCGTCTGGACGCAGCGTTACTTGAAGTTCCTGGGTCTGGCGCAGGCGCCGCCGAGCCTCTCGGCGCTGGAGGCCTTGATCCGCGCTCAGGTGCAAACGGTCTTGTTCGAGAACGTCACCGCGCTCCTCCGCCGCCGGCGCCTTCCCATGGGCCCGCTGCCGCCCATCGACGCGCGGGCGCTGCTCGCGAGCTGGGAGGAGGGGCGCTGCGGCGCGGTCTGCTTCGATGTGACGGAGACCTTCGGCCGCCTGCTGAAAGCCCTCGGCTACCGCGTTCATCCGGTGATCGGGGCCGTCGTCTTCCCTGGGTCCCACCAGGCGCTGGTCGTCGAGATTGAGGGAGGCCGGTACCTGGTCGACGCCGGGTGTGGCGCCCCGATCTTCGAGCCCATCCCGCTCGATCGGGTCACCGAGCTCCGGAGGGCGGGGCTCGCCTACCGCTTCCGTCCAGCGGACTCCGAGAAGGGGTGGGTGCAGGAGCGCTGGATCAACGAAGAGTGGACGCCGTTCTGCCGCTACGCGCTCGAACCCGCAGGGCCAGCGGAACGCGACCTCGGCTACCAGCGGCACAACACCGTCGGTGAGAGCTGGATGCTCGGGACAGTGACCCTGATCCGGTGCGAGGAGGAGCGGGTCCTGGTCCTTCGCGACGGCGTCTTCTCCGAATTCAAGGCGAGCGGCAAGTCCACCGAGCCCATCGCGGGCCCGAGCCGCTACCGCGAGCTCGTGACACAAGTGCTCCAGCTTCCCGGCTTGCCCATCGAGGAGGCCGTGGAAGCGTGGAGAGCCCTGGTAGGCGCGCGCGGCGGGCTGAGAGACTGAAAAACTGGCCCGCGGCACCTGGACCTGGGCTCAGGGCTTCGCGCTTGAGGCGCCGAGCTGCCGGCGCAGCTCCTCCGCGCTGCTCATGGCCTGCACATCGTCGGGGGCGAGGCGGAGGGCGGCCTCGTAGGACGCCAGGGCCTCCGAGAGCTTCTCCTTGGATGCCAGGAGCGCTCCGCCACTCCGGAACTCTGCGACCGCCTCACTGGTCCGGCCCTGCTCCTGCAGCATCCCAGCGTGATTGAACAAAGCCGAGGGGTAGACCGGATCGAGCTTCAGCGCCTGGGCAAAGCGCTCCTCGGCCTCCGCGTAGCGGTGGAGCCCGGCCAGCGCGATGCCCAGGTTGTTGAGGTCCTTCGGGTTGCCTGGGCCATACCGGATGGCCTCCTCGTAGCAGTGGACCGCACCCTCGGGATCGCGCTGCTCGAGTCGCACCTGGCCGAGGTTGCTCCAGGCCTCCGCGAAGTCGGGCTTGATGGCCACCGCCGCCTCGAACTGCTGCGCGGCCTCGTCGAAGTGGCGCTCCTTGGCGAGCCACGTGCCTCGCTTGTTGTGGTCGGCGTAAGCCTCGGGCAACGCCTGGAGGGCGTGCTGGAAGAGCGCCTCGTCGTCGTACCAGGCCATGGCCTGCGCACGGGACATCACCGACAGACACAGCAAGACGGCACCGCCCACGGCGTACCAGGTGACGCGCCGGGTCTTCACCCGCGCGATCAGCTCCTCGGCGAGCAGCGCGACCGCGAGGAACAGCCCGATGAGCGGCATGTAGGCGTAGCGATCGGCGCGCGCCTGAGCGCCCACCTGGACCAGGCCGATCACCGGGACCAGCGTGACGACGTACCAGAGCCACCCGACCAGGAGGTACGGCCGGCGCACCCGCTGAAGCCAGACCACGGCGGTCGCGCCCGCCAGCAGCGCCGCGGCGACGACGCTCCGCCAGATCCCGCTGTCCATGCCCAGGTACGGGTAGAACGGCGACAGATGGATGGGGAGGAACATGTCTCCCACGTAGGCCACGTACGAAATGGCCGCGTTCATCAGGCGCGCCGCGATCGGGAAGCTCTCCAGGGCGCCGACCGCGGTCGCACGCTGCGTCAAGATCGTGATCACGCAGGACGCGAGCGAGAGGGCGACGAACGGGAGCTTCTCCGGCAGAAGGCGGAGGGCGTCGCGGAGCGCGGTCCTGGCGTCGGCCAGGGAGCCCCGGCGGAGCGGCCAGAAGTCGAGCAGCACCAGCAGCACCGGGACGCTCACCAGCATGCTCTTGGAGAGCAGCCCGGCGATGAACAGGACCAGCGCCAACGCGTAGTCCCGGCGCGAGCGGGTGCGGGCGTAGGCGGTGTAGGCCCAGAGCGTGAGGAAGAGGAAGAGTTGGCTCAGGACGTTCTTGCGCTCCGAGACCCAGGCGACCGACTCGACGTTGAGCGGGTGGAGGGCGAAGAGCCCGGTGACGAGCAGCCGGACGCCGAATGAGAGGGTGAGCCTCCGGAGTAACAAGTACAGCGCCACCGCTGCGGCCAGGTGGATGAGCAGGCCGGTGACGTGGTGGCCCCCAGCGTCCGGGCCGTAGAGGGAGCAGTCGATGAGGTGGGTGATGGTGGTGAGCGGGTGCCAGTTGGCGGCGATCGACACCGTGAACGCCCAGCCCAGGTTCCGCAGCGACAGGCCCTCCTGCATCCGCGGGTTGTTGGTGATGAAGGCCGGGTCGTCGTAGTTGACGAAATGGAAGGTCTGCACCGGCCAGTAGACCACCAGCGTGGCGAACACCACCATCGCCACGGCGAGGAGCTCCAGTCGGGCGCTCGGTTTGCCGTTGGCCGCGGGCGCGGTGTCCTTGGCAGCTCCCTTGGCTGCTCCGTGGGCGGATGCTCGACGTCTTCGGCCTGTCATGAGTGGCGGAGTTCCCTTTGGAAAACGCGGCGTGGGGAGACGGCGGTGGAGCGACTAGAGCAGAGGTCGGAGGGTCCCCGCAAGGCGTGCGTGGCGGACCAGTGCCGTCACCGCGGGTCGCCGCAGCCGGCGGGATCCGCGCGCGCGGGAGGAGTCGCAGTTGTTCGTGCGCGAGCGGATCCAGGCAGAGCCGGCCGTTTCATGACCGGCTCTCACTCGACGAAAGGCCGCACCTCGTCGGGTCGGCCTGGAAGGTCGAGCTGGAGCTCGACTGGCCCCGAGCACCTGCGGCGCTCGTGCGGGCAGTGCTTCGCCGGGACCGATATCTCCAAACCCGAGCGCGGCGGGAGCAAGGAGCCCGTATAGGCAGCGATGGACTGCAACGACCTCGTCCCTCCCTCCGACCGGGGGCCGCCGTGCGTCAGAGAAGGGGAGTTGACGCACAGAGAGGCCCCGCCCCGGTTGACCTGGACGCCGCCGGCCTTATGTAAGGTTGCGCGGCACCGCGCTGTCTCTGGACCTGTCCATGTCGAGCCAACGGGCCACTCCGCCGACCCTGACAGAACTGCTGTTCGAGAGAGCACAGAGCGGACTCTGTCTCGTCGCACCGGACGGATCGGTCCTGCGTGCCAACTCCGCGTGGCTTCGCTTCGCGGGCTTGCCGCGGGAGCGCGTGCTCGGCGCCGAGGTCATCGATCTCTTTCCGGATTGCTGCGACGCATCACGCGCGCTCCACGCGCGTGCCCGGGCTGGCCACCACGTCGAGGTCCCGCTTCAGGTCCGGAAGGTCGAGGGGCGCGAGACCTGGTGGGAGGGGAGCATCGACCCGGTCGAGCTGGACGACGGGGTTGGCCTGCTCCTCACGGTGCGAGCGTCGCACCAGGCCGCCGGCTCGGACGCGGGGCAGGGGGAGGTCGACGATCTCTTCAATGCGGCGGTCGATGCGTCGCCGGTGGTCGTGTTCACCCAGGACCACGAGCTCCGCTACACCTGGATCGCCAACCCGGCTTTCGCGTATCGACCGGAGGAGGTGATCGGGAAGACGGACTACGACCTGTTCGAGCGGAGGGCGGATGCCGAGGGGCTGATCGCCCTGAAGCGGCGGGCGCTCGACACGGGCGACACCGTCCGGGATGTCCTCCCGGTACAGCACGAGGGAGCGGTGCGCTGGTACGACGTGAACGTCCGGCCGCAGCGACGCGACGGAGCGGTCGTGGGCATCATCGCGACCGCGCTGGACGTGACCGAGCGCAAGCGTGGTGAGGATGCGCTGCGGGAGAGCGAGGAGCACTTTCGGGTCCTCATCCAGAACCTCCACTCCGCGGTGGCGCTGGTGGACGAGCGAGGGGCCTTCCTGGTCGTGAACCAGTCGTTCCGCCGCATGTTCGAGCTCCCCGCCGACGCCGATATCCTCAACGTGAACAGCCGCGACTGGTCGCAGTGGCAGGTCTTCGACGAGCGCGGGGCCCTGCTGCCGTTCGACGATCACCCGGTGCGCAAGGCGGCGCTCACCGGCAAGGCGGTCCAGAATCAGCTCGTCTCGTTGAAGTCGCCGTCCGGAGCGGACCCGCTCTGGCTGCTCGTCAGCGCCGTGCCCATCTTCGATGGCGACGGCGCCGTTCACCGCCTCATCTGCACGTACTACGACATCACCGCGCGCAGGGCCGCGGAGCAGGCGCTCCGCGAGAACGAGCAGCGCCTGCGACTCTTCATCGAGTACGCGCCCGCGGCGGTGGCGGTGTTCGACCGGGACATGCGCTACCTCGCGGTCAGTCGGCGGTACCTCCGCGACCGTGGCCTCGACGAGAAGCTCGACCTCACGGGCCGCGAACACTACGAGGTGTTCCCCGAGTTGCCGGAGCGATGGAAAGAGGTTCACCGCCGATGTCTGGCCGGTGCCGTCGAGTCTGCGGAAGAGGACACCTTGCGGCGCCGCGACGGGGGCGTGGAATGGGTGCGCTGGGAGATCCACCCGTGGACCACCGCCGCGGGCCAGATCGGCGGACTGCTCCTGTTCAGCGAGGTGATCACGGACCGCAAGCTCGCGCGGGACGCTCTGCAGGAGTCCGACCGCCGCAAGACCGAGTTCCTCGCCGTGCTCTCGCACGAGCTCCGGAACCCGCTCGCCCCGATCCGCAACGCGACGTCTCTCCTGGACCGGGCCGACCCGCACGGCGCGGAGGCGGCGCAGGCGCGCGGGGTTCTCCGGCGCCAGACCGAACACCTGACTCGCCTGGTGGAGGATCTGCTCGACGTGAGCCGGATCACGGAGGGCAAGATCAATCTGCGGCGAGCGCGCCTCGACCTGCGAGACGCAGTCTCCCGGGCGGCCGAGGACTACCGGGCCCGGCTCGCTGAACGCGGAGTCGAGCTCCGGACGGTCGTCCCAGAGGCGGAGGTCTGGGTCCGGGCCGATCCGACGCGCGTCAACCAGGTGCTCGTGAACCTGCTGCACAACGCCTTCAAGTTCACGATGCGCGGAGATACGGTGACCCTGGAGCTGGAGTCGGTCCAAGGTGTCGGCGAGATCCGGGTCCGCGACACCGGGGCGGGCATCGACGTTGCGCTGCTCGGCCGCATCTTCGAGCCGTTCGTCCAGGGCGACCGGACCCTCGAGCGCACCGGCGGTGGACTTGGGCTCGGGCTCGCGCTGGTCAAGGGGATCGTCGAGCTCCACGGGGGAACGGTGGGCGTCGAGAGCCAGGGGGTCGGCAAGGGGGCCGAGTTCGTCGTCCGCTTGCCGCTCGACGCAACCGTCGCGCCTGCCGCCGAGAAGGCGGCCCGTGGGAGCTCCGCGAGCCGCGGGCGCCGCGTCCTGGTCGTCGATGACAACACGGACGCGGCGGACTCGCTCGGGGCGCTCCTCCGGCTCCAGGGGCACTCGGTCGAGGTCGCCTATGATGGCCATGAAGCCCTGGCCAAGATCGAGACCGCCGCGCCGGAGGTCGTGTTCTGCGACATCGGGCTACCGGGCATGAGCGGCTACGAGGTCGCGCAGGCCGTGCGGGCGCGGGGCAACCGCGTACATCTGGTCGCGCTGACCGGGTATGCGCAGCGGAGCGACGTCGATCGAGCCAAGAGCGCTGGATTCGACTCGCACGTGGCCAAGCCGCCCGACGTCGAGGAGCTGACCCGGCTGGTCGATCAGCTGGGATAGGCTGCCTCATCGAACGTCGGCGCTGGCCGGTGCGAGGGAGGCTCACCGGGCGCTGGACGCTCCTTGCTCGGCCGGAGCCGGTCCCAACGAAGTCGGCGAGGCAGCGGCGTCGACGTCGAGGTTGAGCTCGAGTACGTTCACGCGCGGCTCGCCCAGGACTCCAAGCTGGCGCCCCTCGGTCCGCCGCGCGATGAGCTCCTGGACGCGCTCGATCGGTAGTCCACGCGCCTTCGCCACGCGGGGGGCCTGGAAGGAGGCGGCAGCCGGGCTGATGTGCGGGTCGAGTCCACTCCCGGACGCAGTCACGAGGTCAACAGGGACGGCCGGGGCCGAGGTGACGCTTACCTGCGAGTCGGCGTCCTTCAATGCCTGGAGGCGCGCCTTGACCGCGTCGATGAGCGCCGGGTTGAGCGGGCCCAGGTTTGAGCCCGAGGATCCGCCGCTCTTCTCGAGGTTGAAGGCGGTATACGGGACGGGCGCCGTCGCGGAGAGCCGGCCCCAGAAGTACCGGGGGTCGTCGAACGGCTGCCCGAGCAGGCGCGAGCCGACCACCTTCCCGCCGTGCACGATGACGCTTCCGTTCGCTTGCTGTGGAAAGACGATTTGGGCTATCCCGGTCACGACGGCTGGGTAGACGACTCCGGTGAGGACGGTGAGCAAGACGAGCGAGACGACGGCGGCGCGGACGTGCTGAAACATGACCGTTCCTCCTTCAGGCGAAGTGCAGGGCGGTGAGCATGACATCGATGGCTTTGATGCCGATGAACGGGGCGACGATCCCGCCGAGCCCGTAGACCAGGAGGTTTCTGCGGAGCAGCGCCTCGGCAGACGCCGGTCGGTACTTGACGCCGCGCAGCGCCAGGGGGATGAGCGCGATGATGATGAGCGCGTTGAAGATGACGGCCGACAGGATCGCGCTGGTCGGTGAGGCGAGCTTCATCACGTTGAGAGCGCCCAGGGCCGGATAGGTGGCCACGAACGCAGCGGGGATGATCGCGAAGTACTTCGCCACGTCGTTGGCGATGCTGAAGGTCGTGAGCGCTCCGCGCGTCATGAGGAGCTGCTTGCCGATCCGGACGACCTCGAGGAGCTTCGTCGGGTTGGAGTCGAGGTCGACCATGTTGCCGGCCTCCTTGGCGGCCTGCGTACCCGTGTTCATGGCCACCGCCACGTCGGCCTGCGCCAGCGCGGGAGCGTCGTTGGTCCCATCCCCTGTCATGGCGACGAGCCTGCCGCCTGCCTGATACTGCTGGATGAGCGCGAGCTTCTTCTCGGGCGTGGCCTGGGCCAGGAAGTCGTCGACCCCAGCCTCCTCGGCGATGACACCTGCCGTGATCGGGTTGTCACCGGTGATCATGACGGTCTTGATCCCCATCCGGCGCAGCTCCGCGAAACGCTCGCGGATCCCGCCCTTGACCACGTCCTTGAGCTCGACGATCCCGAGCACCTGGGCCCCCTCGGAGACCACCAGCGGCGTCGAGCCCCGCCGGGCTATCGCCTTCACGCCAGCCGTCACCTCTGCGGGCATCTGGCCTCCGAGCGATCTCACGTGCGCCTCGATGGCGTCGGCCGATCCCTTGCGAAGGACGCGCCCGTCGAAGTCGACGCCGCTCATTCGTGTCTCCGCGCTGAACGGGACGAACCGAGCCTGAAGCCGCTCCACTTCCCGCTCACGCAGCTGAAAGCGATCCTTGGCGAGCACCACGATGCTCCGGCCCTCGGGCGTCTCGTCGGCCAGGCTGGCCAGCTGCGCCGCGTCGGCCAGGACCTTCTCCTCGATGCTCTTGGCCGCAAGAAACGTGGTCGCGCGCCGGTTGCCCATGGTGATCGTCCCGGTCTTGTCCAGGAGCAACGTATCGACGTCCCCGGCGGCTTCGACCGCTCGGCCCGACATGGCGATGACGTTCGCCTGGATCATCCGATCCATCCCGGCGATTCCGATTGCGCTGAGCAACCCCCCGATGGTGGTCGGGATGAGGCAGACGAGGAGGGCGACCAGCGTCGTGACCGTGACCACCTGACCCTTTCCGGCGCTGGCGACGCCGAAGATCGAGTAGGGGAGCAGCGACGCACAGACCGCCAGGAAGACGATGGTGAGGAGCGCCAGGATGATGTTGAGCGCGATCTCGTTGGGCGTCTTCTGGCGCTTGGCGCCCTCCACCATCGCGATCATGCGATCGAGGAAGGCCTCTCCCGGATCGGCGGTGATGCGAGCGATGATCCAGTCGGAGAGCACCGTGGTACCGCCCGTGACCGCCGAGTGGTCGCCTCCCGCCGCCCGGATGACCGGGGCGGACTCTCCGGTGACGGCGCTCTCGTCGACCGAGGCGACGCCCAACACGATCTCGCCGTCCCCGGGGACCTGCTCGTGGGCCTCCACCAGGACCAGGTCCCCCTTGCGGAGGCTCGAGGCTGGCACCATGGTCGGCACCGCGTTCCGGACCGGCGCACCGAGCTTGCGGGCGTTGACCTCGCGCCTCGCTCGGCGGAGCGTGTCGGCCTGCGCCTTCCCGCGCCCCTCCGCCATCGCCTCGGCAAAGTTGGCGAACAGGAGAGTGAACCAGAGCCAGAGCGAGACGGCGAGGATGTAGCCCGCGGGCGCCTCGCCGTGACCGAGCAACGCTTGAATCCAGAGCCCGGTCGTGAAGAGGCTTCCCACCAGGACCACGAACATGACCGGGTTCTTCACCTGGAGCCGAGGATCGAGCTTGCGGAAGGAATCGACGATCGCCTGGCGCACGATGTGCGCTTCGAAGAGAGGGCGCTTCACGGACTTGGAGGACATGAGATCACCTCAGGGATTCGAAGGACTTGCCTCAGCGGCTACATCATCAAGTGCTCGACCACAGGGCCGAGCGCGAGCGCGGGGAAGTAGGTGAGGGCGCCGATGATCAGGACGACCGAGACGAGCATGACCATGAAGAGCGGGGTGTGCGTGGGGAGCGTGCCGGTCGTGACCGGAACCGACTTCTTCTTGGCGGCCGAGCCGGCGATGGCGAGCACCGGCAACATCGGCCAGAAGCGGCCGAACAGGATCACGATCCCGAGCGCCGTGTTGTAGAAGGGGGTGTTGGCGTTGATTCCGGCAAAGGCGCTGCCATTGTTCTGTCCGGCTGACGAGAAGGCGTAGAAGATCTCGCTGAACCCGTGCGGACCCGGGTTGAGGACCCCGGCTCGCCCGGCCCCGGTCACCACCGCCAGCGCCGACCCCGCCAAGATGGCGAGCACCGGCGTCAAGAGCGCAATGGCGGCCATCTTCACCTCATAGGCCTCGATCTTCTTGCCCAGGTACTCGGGGGTGCGGCCGACCATCAGGCCGGCGATGAAGACTGCGACGAAGACGAAGAGGAGCAACCCGTAGAGCCCGCAGCCGACT
>Ga0302323_100002287_pt1 | contig 15554 bp, 14 predicted proteins | sample Fen_T0_3_FD_201950 | JGI IMG/M metagenome (GOLD analysis project Ga0302323, IMG submission 201950) | Peat permafrost microbial communities from Stordalen Mire near Abisko, Sweden - Fen_T0_3 | ecosystem: Environmental > Terrestrial > Soil > Wetlands > Permafrost | place: Sweden: Abisko... | reverse complement strand
GGCGGTGCAGGCGGGGACGCCGAAGAACGGTACGAAGACGCCTTGGGGCGGAGTCATGTTGGTGTCCATCAGGATGCCGACGCTTTCTCCGGCACGCATGGCTGACAGAAGTCCGCGAACGAAGTCATCTTTGCTGACGGTGCGATTGCCGTGCATGGTGCGATATCGATTGATCAGATTGTTGAGGTAGGGATTGTCGAGCGGGCGCATTACCACCCATAGAGGATGTCCTTGCAGGGAATGGGCGAAGGCGGAGAGTTCCCATGCTCCCAGATGTCCGGTGAGGAAGAGAACGCCTTTGCCGCGAGCGGCGGCGCGTTCGTAGTTTGCGAGCCCGTCGTACGCGACGATTTTGGAGACGTTTTCGCGGGTGTAGGAGGGGAAGAGACAGACTTCGGCGAGTTGACGGCCCAGGGAGACGAATTCTCCACGGGCGATGCGACGACGCTCGGCATCGGGCATTTCGGGAAAGGCCAACGTGAGATTCCGCATGCCAACCGCTCGAAGGCGAGCGTGGACGTGGTAGATCAGCAGCCCAATGCCGATTCCGATGGATCGAGACACTGGGCGTGGGAGCAGGCCCAGGAGTTTGATCCAGGGCCAGACGAGCGCGTATTCGAGACGTTCCCGCACTGTGCCGGAGTTTAGGGGTTGGAGGCCCGGGATGCAAGGCGCGGAGCCGTTGGACGACTCCGCGCTGCGATCTCGTTGCTGGGCAAAACCCTCAAATCTATTTTGCCTTGATGATCTCACTCAACATATCGGGTTTGGAATCGACCCGCACGAGGTGGGGATACTTTTCTCCACCGTGGTAGTCGAGCTTGTAAGTATGGAAGTATTCAGAGTTCTCAACCAGCAGTTCGAGCGGGGCGGAACTCGTCGTACCTTCTTTCATGGCATCGCGAAAGGTGTCGTCGGAAAATTTTCGGCCATTGACTGCGACTACTATCATGCCGGGGCCGATGCCTGCCTTGGCCGCGATCATGCCCTCAATCGTGTCGCCGATGACGCCATCTTTGTGGAATGACAGGCCGATGGAGTAGGAGGCATCGATGCCTCCTTTCTCGTCGGCTTTTGTGGTATCAGAGCGCTTGTCGTCATAAACCAATTTCCAGCCGCTGGCTTCGATGCCCGTGAGAGGAGCGCCGGGGCCGTGATTGGTGAGACGCTCGGTCCAGAAGCCTCGCCAGTCATAGGGGGCGACTTGGTTCAACGTGTTCACGACGTCGTCGAAGGTGTAGGTTTTCAGCGCAGGCGGGCCACTTTCACCGCCGTGGAACAGGTGGCAAAAATCGTCCATGGATTTTGCGTTGTTGGTCTGCTGGCGAATGATTGTGTCCGCCCAAAGCCAGTTCAGAACGTCTTCGTCGTAATAGTCCACGGTGCGACGCCATGATTCCCATTGTCCGGGGGCGCCTTGCATCGAGGGTACGCCATCAGCGGTGTCCTGCAAGTTACGCCATTGGCGCCCGGGGAGATGGTCGAGACGAGCGGCGATCCCAGCTACTGAGTCGCGGAACTGCTCGGGAGTGCGAATGGCGCTGCGGGCACTGAGCACATCTCCTAAGTAGGAGGTGAGGCCTTCATAGACCCAGAGCAAGTCGTCCTGCATCGTCTTCTGGTAGTCGGAGGTGGCAAGGCCGGCGGGGCGGCGATACTTTCCGTTCCAGGAATGAACATACTCGTGGGACAGCAATCCCGACGAGTAGAGTCGCTCCTCGGGATCGATCAAAGCGCGCTCGCCGCTGCGGCTGTCGTTGGATTCGTGGTGCTCAAGGCCGAAATGCGCGACGTGATCGCTAAGGCTGTAGAGGAAGTGGTAGTCGCGAAAGTGCTGAGCTCCGAAAAGTTTCTTAGCTTGATCGGGAAGATTCTTGTAATGGTTCAGGACCTCTGGCGGAGCATCGAGAGCGGCGGCACTGTCGGCAGCGATGTCCATTTCCTGGGTTGGATTGTCGGCCAGGGAAACTACGCGAAAGAATTCCCCGGAAATTATCGGCGAGTCTACAAGCGTGGTGAGAGACACGGGCTGAAATTTGATTTCTGCGCCGTTCTGCGAGGCTACTGGCAACGGAGTACCGAACTTCCAGTTGGCGGGCAAACGGAGACTGGCTTCGAAGGTGAGTTCGTCGCTAGACCATCCAACTGGATATAGCAGGACTGTGTTCCAGCTAACGACCGCCATTTTGTCGGTGGCGGATGCGCCACCGGTGTAGATTCCTCCTGCTCCGGCGGGCGAGATGAAGTCGAGGGACGCGTCGACGCTGGTTACCCCGGCGGGAACGTCTACGTGGAACGTCCAACCGTCTTGCAAATCGCGACGCCAGGTGAGAGTGTGGCCGTTAGCGGTGAAGATGAGGCCAGCCAGGTCTTCGATTGGGCCGGTCGGGCCATGCTCCCCGGGAATCCACTTGGGGTAGTAGAGGGTCAGTGTTCCGGGAGTAGCGGGGATGCTGAGGCGTGCGTGGAAGATCTTCCGGGGCGCTTCGGTCGCATCCAGGGAAATGGTGATCTTGGGCGGGGCAGGTCGTGCCGCCGGAGCCTTTTGCGTTTTCAGCTTCTGGGCCGAAGCGGCGGAAAAGCAGATTGCTAGAGACACGCAACAGCCCGCGACTGCGTGCACAACTTTCATTTGGGGCTCCTCGTGGAAGACATCAACAGGGATGTTTTATTTGGCCGCCTGCTGGGCCCATTTCGCGAGCGAACTCAGGAACGGGTAAGCCATTTTAGGGGCCTCAACTTCGCCCTTGAGCGAAGTTTTGAAGGGTACCATGCGACCGTAGAAATCGCGGGTGCTGTCCTTGTCCTGCTTGATGACGGCACCGTGGAGTTCGAGTCCGGCGAAGAGGCCGCGGGCGCGGGAGTAGGTGAGAACCTGAGCGCGCATTTTCCAGTCGGTATCGGCAGAGGCGTGGCGTCCTACTGGACCGGCGGCGGCGCTAGCATCGGCTCCCAGCTTGAATTGGCTGGAGAGCAGGTTGTTCATGCCATCCTTGTTCATGATGAGCATGACGAGGTCAACGGCCTGACCACCGATCTGGAGGCCGAAACTGCCGCCGCCAACGGTAAAGAAAGCGGGAGCGCTCCAGCCTTTTTCTGTACGGCAACTGGCAACGCCTCGGCCATAGCGGCCGCCGAAAACGAATCCGGCCTTCAGGAGCGAAGGAACCACGGCTACGCACTCGGCGGAGGCGAGGACTTCTTCGGGGATACGCTGATCGGGGGCGGCCTGGATCTCGTCGAGCACGGTGCCGGCGGCCTCGATGCGGGCGGAGGCCTTGGTATTGATTTCACGGGCTTTCGTGGTGTCGTCTTGGGCAGAAACGAACTGGGTCGCAAAACCGGCAAGCAGAAGAACGGCAAGAAGCTTTCGCATGACGCCTCACTGGGAGATCAAATATGGATTTCGTTGCTTTTGATTCTAATAGATTTAGATGCGGGGTGGAGGGGCGGGGTTATTGCTGGAGGAGAGTCGGGAGTGGAGAAGACAAAAAAATGCGGGGCTGATCACGGCGACCCTAATCTCCGTATCCAGCCCCGTCTCCCAGGTTCTGTGGTAGGTGAAGCGAGTATGCGGGAGGAGCGAGAAGCCGGCAAGATTACCGAGGTCACTGTCCCAAGGTAACCAGGGCGCCGCAGCCCCTAAAGGGGCTTGTTGTTGGGGAGGCGGCGGCATCGCTGAAGCGATGCCCTGATACGAATCGCTGACACGATGTGCTGATACGAATTCATGATACGAATTCATGATACGAATCTCCGATACGAATTCCCTATACGAATCCTCCGGAGGCGAACTGCGACAATCCCAAGGGCGTTCTTTTGAGTGGTGTAGATGGCTAGTGGGTAGGAGCGCGGTGGAGCGTAAGAGGGGGATGGAGTATAGGAGCAGGATTGAGACGCAGTTGTGCGGGGTGGTGGAGTAGTCCGGCGGGGCTTGGCCGGCGGGGATGCCGGCGTCAACTGAGAAGCGGGAACTACTTTGCGGTTACAAGAGAATGCGTGATGGCATGGACGGAGAGCGCGATACGATTTTGCACTCCAACTTTGCGCATCAGTTTTGCAACGTGAGCTTTCACGGTGCGCTCTTCGATGCCGAGAGCCGAGCCGATTTCTTTATTCGAGCGGCCAGCGACCAGCATCTCAAGAACTTCTTTTTCGCGATCCGTGAAGGTAACGCGGCCCGCGGGGAAAATACGTCCCGGAGAGGAACTGACACGTTCGATGAAAGTGGAAAGCACACGGCGCGGAGCCCAGACTGAGCCCTGGTGCACAATGCGAAGAGCTTGAATGAATTCGGTCGGAGAAGCGGCCTCATCCACGTAGCCTTTCGCGCCAGCGGCAATGGCTTTGAGAACGCTTTCGTCGTCCATGCCGGAGCCAGTCACGATGATGCGCAGATCAGGGCGAATGGCTTTCAAACTCGCCATGATGTCGTACAGGTTCTGGCCACTTCGGTTGCCCAGCAGGACCAGATCAATGCTGTTGAGCTGCCCCAAATCGGACAGCGAGGCGGACACCAGTTCGAGATCAGGTTCGGAATCGAAGAGGGCCCGGAATCCAACGAAGCGCAGTGGATCGCTTTCCACTACGGCAATACGAATAATTGGTTTTCTAGCGACTGCTGCTTTCATCAAGGTTTCCCTGTTAGGATTGCATCCTGTTTAAGCTTGCCTGAATTAGACAGGAATTGGAATGATTGCAAGGGCAGTTCAATTACGGGGGTAACCCCGTGAAAAGGCTGGCCTGTGGAGGCTTTCGCGTGATTCGGACCCGAAGACTGTGGACTTATGCGGGCATTTTCTTACTTGCACTGATGGTAACGCCATTTGGGCTCAGCCAAGCCCCGGCAGAGGCCCCGGCGGCGGCTCCGACGGGAGCCGTCTACCAGCCGAAGTTCCCGGGCGATCCGGCACGGTCGGAGTCAGAGGCGCAGGCGCTCGCCTACATGCGCGTCGCCTTGCGGGCCGAGCGGGAATACAAGAAACGGCACAACAAGTTCACGGATACGCTTAGTGCGCTGGCTGGCACGGGCTCGTTTACCAAACGGATGGCGGCCACGACCAAGCGGGGCGACTATACGGCTTCGTTCCGGTCGCATACGGGAGGATTTGCGCTCAGCTTGACGCCGAACCAGTTGGCCGCCGACCGACGCTCATTTTATGCGGAAGATGACGGCGCGATCCACGCTGACGAACTGAAGGCGGCCGATCTGAGTTCGCCGAAGATCAAGTAGTCGCACTGGCTAGCACACAGGATCTTTGAATCGGAGTTAGGGAGCAGAGCAGCGACCTAGTCGTCGCCGCCGGTGCGTGGGCCGTCTGCGCTTTCCCGGCGCACCACGGGAGCATCGGGACCAGCTTCCCGGGGACTTTCTAACGTGGCCCGACGCAATTCCTTCAAGATATCTTCGCGGTCGCGAGCGCCGAAATCACGGGCGAAACGCGTAAGAGCTTCCCGAAGAATTTCGTGGTGGTGAAGTTTGTCGAGGCCCTGCTCGCGTGTGATGTTCAACCACAGGCGATGCAATAGGAGGACGTCCTCGTCCTTCATGCTGGGCGAGTGCGGGCCGATGCGGAAGGTGTCCACTTGGGAATCGGCATGCACTACCTGCAGCACGAATTGGCGCTTGGGCTCGGGCAAGCCTTCCCAAGCGCGGCCCAGACTGAACGCCTGTTCCTGTGGCGTCATCTTGCTGGACTCGCCAGTTACCACGGCTGACGAATCGAGGTTGTTGGCAGTTTGCACAATGGCTGCCCAGACATCACCGGCGGGAACGACCAGCAGAGACACTTTCTTGCCAAAGCTTTCGGCGACAGAGACGGCCCGGGTAAACAGCGTCTGCTCATAGTCGCTGAAGATCTGTTCTGGAGACAGGTCGTAGGCGGCGGCGCCAAATCGGCTGACTCGAGCTGACATTACGACTACATCCTGATCCCGCGTCTCGAATCTTTCCAAGGCCCAGCGCAGATGTGTGAGCGTGTTGTAGTCGCGCACGGGAACCAGGATGTTACCGGCTCGGATGCTGAGACTCTCGCGCTCAACAGTGTCGCGCTGCAGTAGTTGGAAGTGATCCTTCATCTGCGCCTTGGCGAGGGCATGCTTCTTCAGGTTTACGCGCTCGGAAACCGAGAAGATGAGGAAGAAAACGACCGAAAACGAAATGCCGGCAACGGTCGCGACCGATTTTGTCGCCAAGTTGACCAATGCGATCGAGAGAAGGACGAGGAACACAGAAGCGAGGCCGAGTGGGATCTCATACCCGGCGATGGTGATGTTGGGTGGAACCTTCCAGCCACGTTCGCCTTTGTAGCGGAAGCGAAGTACTAGCATTGCGAGACTGTTGAAGGTGAAACTCCAGATCACGCCGAAGGCGTAGGCTTCGCCGAGGACGTACACGTCGCCGCGGCTGGCGAGGATGGTGAAGATCTGAAGGATGACCACCATGTTGATGATGCGGTGGCTGGTGCCGTACTTGCGATGCGGAAAGCGGAACCAATCGGCAAGTACGCCGTCTTCGGAAACGCGGTTGAGCACGCCATTCGAGCCAATGATGGCCGTGTTGACCGCGCCGGAGAGAATCAGGAAGCCGACCACAACCACGAAGCCACGGAAGATGAGGCGCAGCAGATGCGGTCCCCACATGTACATGGCTAAGCCGGCGATCAAGTTGTCTTTATAGACCGGGACTCGGACCGCATCCGGGATCAGCATGACTGCGAGCAGGGCAGACAGGCCAGTGAAAACAAAGCTGTAGATCGCGATGACGATCGCCGCCCGCTTCAGGTTCTTGAGCTTGGGATGGGCAATCTCGCGATTGACCTGGGCCAGAGATTCTTCGCCGCTCATGGCCAGCACGGAGTGGCCGAAGGCGATCAAAATGCCCAGCAGTCCAAACATCTTCGCCAGACCGTCTTCGGGGAAACTGTGCCGCAGGAAGCCGAGCGATTCTTTCGAGAAATGCAGGTTTTCGGGAGTAGGCAGCGGCACACTCTGATAGCCGCCTTTCATCAGAGTGATGGCCGACCAACCGAGCAGAATCACAACCATCACGGTGGTGATTTGCATGACACGCAGTGCTTTCTCGCTGGATTCGTGAATGCCCTTGATGTTCTCCCACCAGTAGTAAACCGTCACGGCGAGCGCAAAAACGACAGAGGTCTCGTTGACGCTGACGTGAGGCGTGCCGTTGAACAGGTTGTGGACGGCGCGGGGAATCCAGCCGTGAACGTCGGCCGTGGCGAGGATATCGTTAATGAGTCCGGCAATGTACTGGCCGGCGGAAACTCCCGAAATCGGGCCGGTCAGGATGTAGTCGAACATCAGCGCCGAGACGCTGAGTTTGGCGAGGGTGCCGCCTAGGGCTTCTTTGACGACCCGATACACGCCGCCTCGAACGAACATCGAGCAGCTTTCGACGTAGACGGCGCGAACGGCGAACGAGAACAACATCACGCCGACGATGAACCAGGGGGCGGATTTGCCGACGGCTTGTTCGGCGATGCCGCAGGCGTAAAAAGCGGATGAGGCGAGGTCGTTGAGGACGATCGCCGCCGCGCGCCAGTAGGAAATAAACGTCAGCATCACCGACGTCGCGACAACAATGCGGACTCGATTCGACGGCGACGATGGCACGGATGACATGGAGGCTAGGAGTGGTTCTCGTCTTCCCGGCCGAAGAGCGTGCGGAAGTCCTCAATGCCGCTGAGTATCAAAACGGCAACTGAACCGATGCCGCCGATCACAAACATGCCCTCGAGGAGACGCACTACCACGATGACGACCAAATTCATTAGCTCACCATGTTATTTGAATGGGGGGGTTTGAACAACATCGGCGGGTAAGAAATATTTGGATACACCGCATTGCGTATCCAAGCCCAAGCACTTTGTTATTCTTGCCACGTGCGACGCATCCATTCGAGCGCCTGGGTATTAGTTGTCCTTTCCGCCATCTTGCAGGCGGTGATTTTTGTGTGGGCAGATTCTTATTGGCTTTCCTGGGTTGCGGTGGCGCCGCTGCTGGTGGCGCTGCTTCGGGCACGACCAGCGTCAGAATTGCAGCTGAATGGCGCCATCCGGCTGTCTCCGGCATCTCCTTGGCAGGGGTTCTTGCTTGGCTATCTCTGCGGAGTTCTTTGGTGCGGTGGAAATTGCTATTGGATTTTGGACACGATGCACCGCTACGGTGGGTTGCCGATTCCCGCAGCCGCGTTTGTTCTGTTGTTGTTCTGCATGTACATCGGGCTGTACCATGGTCTGTTCGGGTTGCTGGTTGCATTGGTGGCGGCCTCGCCCGCGACGCTGCGACGTCCACTGGCGGCGGCGCCGTTTCTTTGGGTGGCGGTGGAGTTGGCTCGCACCCGGATCACGGCCGTTCCCTGGGAGTTGCTGGGCTACGCACAGACGGATAATTTTGCCCTTACACGAATCGCAACGCTAACCGGAGTCTACGGACTGTCGTGGGAAATCATGCTGGTCAACTGTGCCTTTGCGGCGGCATTTCTGGTGACGAAGGATCGGCGGAAGTGGTTGCTGGTGGCTTCAGCCGGGGCGGCGCTGGTGTTGCAGGCGGGTCAGTTGGTGAAGGCGCCGGTGCTGCAAACGAATCGCACGGCTGTCCTGGTGCAACCGAATGTGCCGGCCGAGGCTACGTGGACCGTCGATTACTTTGAGAGCACGCTCCGCGAATTAACGCAGTTGAGCTTGCATCCGCCGGGTGGGGGGACTGGGCAGCATTACGACCTGGTGGTGTGGCCAGAATCTCCAACACCGTTCTATACGAATGATGCGAAGTTCGAGGAACCGGTCAGCGAACTGGCCAAGCAGTCAGGAAGTTGGATGGTGACGGGAGCGATTGGCATTACGTCTCCGGCAAGCGCGGCTGAGGCTACGCAAATTTTCAATTCGGCAGCGCTGGTAAGCCCGCAGGGAGAATGGAAGGCTCGTTACGACAAAGTGCATCTGGTCCCTTTTGGCGAGTACCTGCCATTTCCCCAGGTATTTGGATTTGCGGGAGGATTGACGAAGGAAGTGGGCGCGTTCCAGCACGGAAAAGCGCGGGCTCCGTTGGATGCGGGCGAGCAAAGGCTGGGGACTTTTATTTGTTACGAGTCGATTTTTCCGGATGAGGTACGGCAGTTCGCGCTGGCGGGCTCGCAAGTGCTCGTGAATATTACGAACGACGGATGGTACGGAGACAGTGGCGCGTGGAAGCAGCACCTGCAACACACGCGCATGCGGGCCATCGAAAACGACCGCTGGCTGCTGAGTGCGACGAACACTGGGCTGACTGCGGTAATTGATCCATCGGGACGAATTGTGGCCGAGGTTCCGCGGAAGGAACGGACTGCGCTGGTTGCACCGTACGCGCTGGTTTCGAGTACCACGTTTTACACGCGTCACGGAGATTGGTTCGCATATCTGTGTGCGATAATTTCGTTGGGCGCGATTGTGGCACGCTTTGTTTGGCGCCGGAGTGAGCGATAAGAAATGTTGGATGAACTCGAGCAGCAGTATTCCTCGCTAAAGACCAAAGTCCACGACCTGCGGGAGTATCTTTGACGCAGGCAAACTACGGCAAGAGCTAGTCGAAATTGAAAAGCAGGCTGCGGATCCTGGCCTGTGGTCGAATCCTGAAAAATCACAGCAGGTGATGCGCGAGCGCAAGCGCCTGGAAAACGTGCTGTCGCTGGAAAGCGATCTCGTCCGGCGTACGGACGATATTGGCGCTTATTTCGATCTGGGCAAGGAAGGCGAGGATGTTACCGCCGACCTCGAGCGAGAACTTACGGCGCTGCGTGAGTTGGTGGATCGCGTCGAGACGGAGACCCTGCTTTCGGGCGAGAACGATGCGCGCAATGCGATCGTGACGATTCATCCGGGTGCGGGCGGAACAGAGTCACAGGACTGGGCCGACATGTTGCTACGGATGTATCTGCGCTGGGCCGAGCAGCAGCGGTTCAAGACGGAGATGTATGACTACCAACCGGGAGAAGAGGCGGGGATCAAGTCGGCTACATTTGCCGTAAATGGCGAATATGCGTTCGGACTTTTGACCAGTGAGATTGGTGTTCATCGGCTGGTGCGAATTTCGCCTTTCGATCAGGCGAAGCGGCGGCATACTTCGTTTGCGAGCGTATTCGTGTCTCCGGAGATTGACGACAGTATTGAAGTCAACATCAAGCCGGATGACATTCGGATTGACACCTATCGCTCCGGCGGCAAGGGTGGGCAGCATGTGAATACGACCGATTCCGCGGTGCGCATCACGCACATTCCCACGGGTCTGGTGGCTAGTTGTCAGAATGAGCGTTCGCAGCACAAGAACAAAGACAAGGCCATGAGCATGCTGCGGTCGAAGATTTATGAGTTCGAACTAGAGAAGAAGCGCGAGGTTACGAAAAAGATCGAGGACTCGAAGCTGGACATTGATTTCGGATCGCAGATTCGGTCGTATGTATTGCAGCCGTATCGGCTGATTAAGGATCATCGGACGAAGTTCGAAGTGGGAGACGTGGATCGCGTGATTGATGGGGATTTGACGCCGTTTATGCGGGCGTACTTGCGGATGCGGCGTGGGGAGAAGGGGTAGGGTTTGGCTTTCAGCCATCAGCCATCAGTCATCAGGTAAGAGCGATAGGGAACTGACTTAGTGAAGATAACAAAGAAACTCCGGCCACCCCGACTTGGACCGCGATTGCAGCGCGCGTTTCAGTATGCGGCGGAGAAGCATGAAGGGCAGACGCGGAAGCAGACGGCGGTGCCGTATCTTTCACATTTGATGGCGGTAGCTTCGCTGGTGCTTGAGGCGGGCGGCGACGAGGATATGGCGATCGCGGCCTTACTGCATGATGTGGTGGAAGATTGCGGTGGCATGCCGCGGCTGCGCGAGATTCGCAAGCAGTTTGGGGCGCGGGTAGCGAAGATCGTGGAAGGGTGTACGGATTCGTTTACCGATGAGAAAGCTCCATGGGTTGAGAGAAAGAAATACTATCTGCATGAAGTGAAGGATGCTGACCGGGAGACGCGACTGGTATCGGCGTCAGACAAACTGCATAACGTGCGCACGATTATTTCCGACTATCGAAAAGATGGGGAGAAAATTTGGGCGCGGTTCAATGGCAAGAAGGCAGGAACGCTCTGGTACTACCGCGCGTTGAGTGATGAATATGGCCGCCGGGGAGCGAGCCGGATCACGCGCGAACTAGAAATTGCGGTTCGGGAACTAGAGCGGCTTGTCCGTGAGGGTTCGCAGGCAGGAAGAAAGTCCCGGTCCACGCGAAGTATCGGCGGGGCACGGTCGGATGGTGCGCTCACCATAAGCCCGGTTTCCGCAAGACGCCTGGGACCCAAGAAACAACGATCATCAATTGCGCGAGGGAGATGACTGATGCCTCAGATGCTCGATCTCATTCGTACTTCGCAAGTGCCTTCCAACCTGATGCAGGCGGCGGCTCGCGGCTCGCTTTCGGTGCCGCCGGACGAGATGATCGAAATTCTGGTTTATCTCTCGCTGCATCACAAGATCTTCGGCGCGCAGGCACGGCTCACGTTGGCGGGTTGGGATGAGAAGGCGTGTATCGCCGCGGCGGCGAACCCGGCCACCAGTGCCGAGGTGCTGGGATATTTTGTGGCGCTGGAAAACATTCGTATGCAGTTGCTGCCGGCGTTGACGGAGAATCCTTCGGTCAGCGAACAGGCACTAAGTGCGTTGGCGAGTCAGGGGACGCGGTCGACTGTGGAAGCGATGCTGGCGAGTGCGCGGGTGATGAAGTCTCCCGGACTGTTAAAGGCGCTGCAATCGAACCCGAATCTTCGTCCTAATGAACTGGCAAGCATTAATACCGAACTGGCCAGTCTGGAGACTGGAGGCGCGGCGGTGTTTTGGGGCGAAGACGACGCAACCCACGAGCCGGAAGTTGTGGAGGCGCTCAATACGTATTTGAAAGAGAACGCTGCGGAACTGGCGGCGGAAAAAGATAAGCCGTTTCAACCCATCGGCGGTGTGCATGAAGACGTTGGCGACGCCGGGGAAAAGGCCGCGGCGGTGGTTTCTGCGGTAGCTGCCGTTCCTGCCGCTGCGCCCGTGGCTGCGGTCGCTCACCCCAAGAAACACGCACCTGTTCCCGGTGGGGACCGGCGCGACAGTACATTGCAGAAGGTCGCCAAGCTCAACATCCAGGGGCGAATTGCCCTGGCCATGCGCGGCACCAAAGAGGAACGATCCCTCCTGATTCGCGATTCCACCAAATTGGTGTGCCTGGCGGTACTGGATTCGCCGAAGGTGTCGGATGGCGAGGTGGAGAAATTCGCGCTTCAGAAGAATGTGCTCGAAGCCGTGTTGCGCGCGATTCCGATGAAGCGGAGGTTTGCCAAGAATTACAGCATCATGCGGAACCTGGTATTCAATCCGCGCACGCCGATGGATGTGGCGCTTGGGTTGATGAAGAACCTGCTCGTCCACGATTTGAAGAACCTGTCGGGCAACAAGGAAGTTTCGGAAACGATCCGAAAGCTGGCGCTACGCATGTTTAAGCAGAAAGTGGAGAAGAAAGACTAGTACCCAGTATTCTTTGTGCACCGGCGCGCGGCGAATTTCACTAGCCATCTGAGTTTTGATCTATGCAAGCTGATCCCATCTACGAACTGTTGTCCCGCGTTAAGACGATTGCCGTGGTCGGGCTTTCCGACAGCCCAATGCGTCCGAGTCACGGCGTCTCGGCGTATATGCAGGCCCAAGGGTACCGGATTATTCCGGTGAATCCGCAGGTCACGGAAGCGTTGGGGGAGAAGTCATACCCGACACTACTCGATGTGCCCGAGAAGATTGACCTGGTGGACGTGTTCCGAAGGCCGGAATTTGTGGACGAGGTCGTGGATCAGGCGATTCAGTTGAAGATCCCTGCGATCTGGCTGCAGGAGGATGTGATCAACGAGCGAGCGGCTGCGAAGGCGCGGTCGGCAGGAATGTTTGTGGTGATGGATTTGTGCATTTTGAAAGAGCACCGGGCGCGGTTTCGGTAATTACCCAAACTGCGTCGAAGAAGCTGGTGGCTGACAAGGAGGCCATGTGAACCGTCGCGAATTTTCACGGATGGTGGCAGGAACGGCGGTAGCGGGCATTTTGCGTTCCAAGGCGCTTGGGCAAAAGGCCGAGGAAAAGGGGGCGATCTCAGCGGCGGCGGCCGAGTTGTATCGCAGCGCGCTGGTATTGGACGGCAACTGTGCGCCGGCGGGAGTTACGGGCGAACTGCCGATGGCGCAATCCGGTCTCGATCTGAATCGCAATTCCGGCGTCAGTGTCATTAAGTTGACGATGGGCGGGATCAATTCGAAGCTGGTGGATACGGTGGAAGAGATTGCGTACTTTCAGCGGATGATCGAAGTACACCCGGCGTACTTTCTTCAGGTGCGCGTGCCCGGTGACATGGAACGAGCCAAGCGGGAAAGGAAGTTGGGCATCATCTTTTCGTTTGAGAGCGCTGACATGCTGGAGGGGAATGTCGAGCGAATCGACATGTTCCGCGATCTCGGCGTACGCGTGATGCAGCTTTCCTACAATCGCAAGTCTCCGTTTGGGGCGGGAGTGATGGAGCCGGACGGCGGCGGCTTAACTGCGCTTGGCAAGGATGCGGTGAAGCGGATGAACACCGTGGGAGTCGCGATTGATCTGAGCCATGCGAACCCGCAAACGACCGCCGATGCGATCGGAACCTCGACGAAACCAGTCATCATGACGCATGGGGGCTGCGCAGCAGTACACGCGCACCCGCGCAATAAGACGGATGAACAACTCCGTGCGCTGACGGCGAAGGGCGGAGTGTTTGGGATTTACGATTTACCTTATTTGACCGCTTCTCCCAAGCAGCCGACGGTGGATGACTACATGATGCACATGGAACATGCGCTGAAGGTCATCGGCGAGGAACACGTGGGCGTGGGAAGCGACGCTAGCATTGAACCGTTCGACACGAGCGCGAAAGGCATGGCAGAGTTCAACAAGTCGGAAGAGCAAAGGCAGAAAGCTGGGCTTGCTGCTCCCGAGGAAGATCGGCCGACTTACGTTGTGGGGCTTAATATTCCGCGAAGGGTCGAAGTGATTGCCGATCAGTTACTGAAGCGGGGCTACCCGGCTCGGACGGCGGAAAAGGTCATTGGGGGGAATTTTGTCCGGGTGTTAAGCGAGATTTGGGCCGCGTAGTGCTCGCTTATTGTTTTTCGGGTTGCGCTCCCACCAAAATTACAGTCGCATCGTCCCGAAGTCCGGCCCCATTTACAAACTTCCTGACGTCTGAGATCAGGCCGTCAGTAGAAAAGTCTGGGGACTGGACCTGCGCGAGCAGGCGTTGCGCGCCGTAGTCTTCTCCTGATTTGAGTTCGGCTTCAGTGATGCCATCCGAATAGAACGCGATGCGGGAATTTGGGTTCAGGGTGATTTCAGTTTCCGAATACTTCGAAGCTGAAACGCCAAGCGGCAGGCCGTGTTCCGTCTGAATCCAGCGGTGAGCGCCAGGCTTCGCGAGATCAACGAACAGCGGTGGCAAGTGTCCTGCGTTGGCGAGTCGCAGCGTGCGCTTCGCCGGGTCGAGTTCTCCGTAGATCATGGTGACGAAGCGTCCGGTGGGGAAGTCTTCGAGCAGCATGTTATTGAGGCGCGTGAGTACTTCACCGGGGCCAGAGGCCATGGTGGCGAGCGAACGCACCATGCCGCGGGTGGCGGACATGAGCAGTGCGGCTGCGGTTCCTTTGCCGGAAACGTCGGCCAGCACCAAGCCCCAGCGTCCGTCGGGGAGAGGAATGAAATCGTACCAATCGCCACCGACGGCGCCAGCCGGGACCGATAGTCCGGAAACGCAGAAGCCCGGAATGAACGGGGAACTGCGAGGTAGAAGCGCCTGCTGGATGGTGCGAGCCTCTTCGGCTTCGCGCGTCATTTTCTCGCGGCGTCTGTGCTCGTCATGAAAGCGACGGGAGTTCTGTACTGCAACAGCAACGTGCGAACACAGTCCTTGCAGAAGGCGAAGTTCTGCTGAGCAGAAGGCGTCGAGATCGGGGTGCGAAGCGGTGAAGACACCGACCAAATCGCCATCAACCTCAAGCGGGATGGCAACCTCAGAGCGAGTTTTGGGGCCGCAGGCAATGTAGTAGGGGTCGAGGCTGACGTCGGGCGCATAGTGCATCTTGCGCGTAGCGGCGACGTGACCGGACATGCCCTGCTCGCCAACTTTCAGGCGATCGCCTTTGGCGTGAAGCTTACAGCCGCGAACTCCCGTGAGCACCAGTTCGTTTTGCTCGGGCTTGTGCAGATACAGATTGATTTCAACGCAGCCGAGCGACGAAGAGACTTCGTCCACGACGCGATCAATGATTTCGTCCAGATTGAGGGTGGAAGTGATGCGCTGCGCGGATTTCTGCAGACGAATGAGTTCGGCGAGCTTTAACGCAACCGGCGGGTCGATCGGAAGTTGGCCGGCAAGTTCGAAATCAGCACGGGGAGACGTGGACACGGAGGCCTCCTGACCTGGGTTTCTACCCTGAAATTCATCACATATTTGG
>Ga0302323_100002286_pt1 | contig 15555 bp, 8 predicted proteins | sample Fen_T0_3_FD_201950 | JGI IMG/M metagenome (GOLD analysis project Ga0302323, IMG submission 201950) | Peat permafrost microbial communities from Stordalen Mire near Abisko, Sweden - Fen_T0_3 | ecosystem: Environmental > Terrestrial > Soil > Wetlands > Permafrost | place: Sweden: Abisko... | reverse complement strand
CGCCCAGGGGTAGTGGCAGACCCGCCGTAGCCTGGGCAAGATCCTCTTGCGCTAGCTGCTGCGCCCGACCGAGAGCGATGTTCACTGCGCCGACCACCAGATCTTCGATCATTTTCTTTTCACCAGCGCCCACCAGGGCAGGGTCGATGGTCAAAGAAACCAGCTCGCCCCGGCCGTTGGCAACCGCGGTGACCATGCCGGCACCGGTTTCACCGGTAACCGTCTTGCTGCCAAGCTCGCCGCGCACGCGCGCCACTTCCCCTTGCAGGCGCTGCCAAGAGTCCAGCAGACCTTGTATTCCCTTCAATCCGCCGCTCGGCTCATCGTTCATTGCGTCTTGATCTCCTTGGGCGTTGTGCTGAAAAGCTCTTGGGCCTTGCGGACCATCGGGTGCTGGCGGGCCTCGCTTTCGCGCTGGCGTTGTTCGAGCGCGGCAGCTTCTGCTTCGCGGCCTACTTCCGAGCGCAGCAGGGTTTGGGTCGTCTTGCCGACCTGAAGCGCAATATGCGTCTGCGATCCCGTAATCTGGGTCAACACCCGCTCGATTTCGACCTTGCTCTTCATGGTCTGATCGAGCGCCATCTTCTGATCGAAAAGAAGCGTCACCATGCCTCCCTCCCATGAAGCGATCTCGGCGTGGTCCAGGGCGGCCGCAAGCGAAGGGCGGTGGGCAAACGATTCGTGCACACGACGCCAGACCCCGGCAATGTCCGATTCGGGTGATGTCCCGTGTGCGGCGCTTGGGGCCGCAGGGGCCGGGGCGGGTGGTCTGCTGGCGTCGCCGATGGGCGTCGCTGATGTTGCAGGTCTGGGGGGCGCGGGCGTCGTGGAGGGCGCTGGCACGACGGCCAGGCGAGGGCGCGGCGCCCCTGCCTTCGGGGGCGACGACAGCGCTGGGGCTGCGGAACCGAGTCGCCCCTCCATTTTTTCCAACCGATCGAGCAGGTCGCCGAGGGGCAACAAAGGCTCGGCAAAACACAAGTCCACCAAGGCCATTTCGATGATGAGCCGGGGCGTCTGTGATCGTGCTGCATCTTCGACGGCACGGGCCCAGCGTTCGAACATCGACGTGAGCAGGCCGCGCGGCGCCTTGCCCGCCAGTTGCTTCGCCTCGGCGATTTCCTCGGGCGTGGCATCGATCAGATCCGCCGCATCGGGGACGAGGCCGACGATTTCGAGATCATGCAGCATGCCGAGGAAACTTCGCGCGAGCTGCACCAGATCGACGCCTCTGTCGACGGCCTCGGCCAGCGCGCGCAAGGCACTGGCCACATCGCGGTCAAGCACGGCGTTGGCCAGGTGAAAGAGCAGGCTGCGATCGGCAACGCCCAGAACCTCGGCGACCCGCGCGCGCGTGACCTTGTCACTGCCCACGTAGGCGAGAACCTGATCGAGAAGGGACATGCCGTCGCGCACGGAGCCGGCCGCTTCCCGCGCCACCAAGCGCACGGCATCGGCGTCGGCGTCGATCTTCTCAGACGTCAGGATATGCCCTAGGTGGTCGGCAAGGGCGTTGGTGGAAAGAAGTTTGAAGTCGTAGCGCTGGCAGCGCGACAGGATCGTTGCCGGAATCTTGTGTACCTCGGTGGTGGCGAAGATGAAGACCACGTGGGGCGGCGGTTCTTCCAAGGTCTTCAGCAGGGCGTTGAAGGCGCTGGTGGACAGCATGTGGACTTCATCGATGATGTAGACCTTCTTGCGCGCTTCGGCCGGCAGGTAGCGAACGCCTTCGCGCAATGTGCGCACGTCATCGACACCTGTATTCGAGGCGCCGTCGATCTCCAAGACGTCGACCGATTGGCCGCTGACGATGGATTGGCAGATGGCGCAGACACCGCACGGGTTGGCGGTTGGGCCTTTATCGCAGCACAGGGCCTTGGCAAGGATGCGGGCGGCACTGGTCTTCCCAATGCCGCGCGCGCCTGTGAAAAGGTAGGCGTGGTGGACGCGGTCGAGCGCGATGGCGTTGGTCAGGGTGCGAGCGACGTGCTCCTGACCAACTAAATCATCGAAACGTTGCGGCCTGTATTTGCGCGCGAGGACGAGATAGGACACGAAGGCATCATGGGAAGATGACCTTCGACAGTCAACCCTCATCAGGGTGCCTGCGTGAAATGGGGGCTGGCTTCACCGCGGGGCTGGGGCGGCGGGATCGGAAGGACCATCAGGACGTGTTTCCCGTGTGCCTTTGACGTCCCTCAAGTCGGCGATTCGCCCAACCGATGGGAAAGGGCTCTGGACATCGCCAATGGGCGGGTAGTTGTCGCCTTGGGGAGTGCGGAAATGACCGATATGGGTTCGAAAGGGTCTCACCCGTTGCCAAACGGAGCGCTGGGATGTGATGGGCCGTTGAACGTGAGCCCTGACGACGTGGCGTGGGCGGTGGAATCGGTCAACAAGCGCCACGACCTGACCTTGCGCATGCTCGCCATCCTGAACCAGCCGGTGCGCCAGGAAAAAGAAGAAGTCCAAGCCATCCTCGACGAATTGCAGGCATCGTTGGGTTTTGCAAGCGTCTGCATCCGTTTGCGTCACGATGGCGCCGTCTCGATTTGCGAAAGCGAGGGCCCCCACGGCCTTTACGTGGGGCCGGACCGCGACCTCTGCGACCCTTCGGCCGAGGGCTCCCAGTGCCTGTGCGGCGCCATTTTGCAACACCACGTGGACCTGACCCTGCCCTGTTTTACCGGTCAAGGGAGCTTCTGGACCAATGACTACCCCGAGAGCCTGAAGCGTGTCGAGGTGCTTCCGGTCATGTCAACCCGCCGCAGCTGCGTGCGCGACGGCTACCGTTCGATGGCGACGATTCCCCTGGGCAGCGGGGAAGAAACGCTTGGGTTGCTTCACCTGGGCGATCCGCGCGCCAATCGCCTGACCCCGGATGCGGTCGCCTTTCTGGAACACCTGGGAGCGGTGATCGGTATTTGGCTGGCGCGCCGACGGGCAGCGCGAGAGTTGGAAATTGCCAAGGAACGCGCCGAATCGGCCAACCGGGCCAAGAGCGAATTCCTGGCCAACATGAGCCACGAAATTCGCACGCCCATGAACGCCATTCTTGGCTTCACCGATTTGGTCCTGGAAAGCAAGCTGACCTGCGAGCAACGGGAAAACTTGGAGATCGTCAAAGGTCGTAGCCAGGATCTGCTGCGCATCATCGACGACATCCTCGATCTGGCGCGCATCGAAGCTGATCACCTGGGCCTCGTGGACGAGCCCTTCTGTCCGCGCGAGGCCGTGGCCAGCGTGCTGACCTCGGTAAGGCTGCGCGTAGAACAGAAGGGAATCGTTCTACGCAGTATCGTCTCCGACTCCGTGCCCGATGAGCTGCGCGGCGATTCGTTGCGGCTGCGCCAGGTGTTGTTGAACCTGATTTCCAACGCCATCAAGTTCACGCCGCGAGGCTCGATAGAGCTGCGTATGGAAGCGACCGAGGTGGTCTCGGGGCAACGCCACGGATTTCGCTTCGCTGTCACCGACACGGGCATCGGCATCCCACGCGCGCAGCAAGAAGCCATCTTTCAGCCCTTCATCCAGGCCGATTCATCGACGGTAAGAAACTACGGCGGCACAGGGCTGGGTCTGACCATTTGTAGTCGCTTGGTCGAGAAGATGGGTGGTGTGATTGCGGTCGATAGCGAGCCCGGCAGAGGCAGTTGCTTTTCATTTACCGCATTTTTTCGCAAGCTCGCCCCGCGCAAGACGCGTACCACGGGGGTGGCGGCCGTTCCGGACCTGCAGCCGGCGCGGTCGCTGGATGTGCTTCTGGTCGAGGACGATCCTACCAGTCGCATGTTGGTGGCAGGCATCCTGCGCCGGGATGGTCACAACGTCGTGGAGGTTGGCGATGGCGAAGCTGCGCTTGCGGTGGCGCGGGACCACAATTTCGACTTGGTCTTCATGGATGTGCAGATGCCGGGTATGGACGGCTTGGCGGCGACCAGAGCCATCCGTGCGATGGTGGATGATCCCGAGCCCGCTGTGCGCTGGCGGGCGCGGGTTCCCATCGTTGCGCTGACGGCGCACGCTATGCGTGGCGACGCCGAACGCTGTTTGAAATCCGGGATGAACCGCTTCTTGGCCAAGCCGATTCAGGTCGACCGCTTGCGCGCTTGCTTGCTGGAGTTCAGCGACAGCCTGGCGGACGAAATCGCCGATGACGCCCCCGCAAGCAAGGCAAGGCATGGATGATTCCGATAACCACCTGTGCGTCGATTTGACCAAGAGTCTGTTCGATCTGTTGCCCTTGGGTATCATCGTAAGCGACGAAACCGGAAGGGTCATCAAGTCCAACCGCGCAGCCCAAGTCATGCTTGGCTTTTCCCTACCAAACCAAGGCGGACAGGCCTTGATGATCCCGGTGAGCTCCCTTGTATGGGCCGACGGAACGACCCTGCGGCCGTCCGATTATCCGTGCGCTCGGGCGATGCGCGATCACTGCGAAGTGGTCGAGGCCCAGCTTGGCCGGATTGGTCCAGACGGAGAGCTCACCTGGCTTCAGGTGACGGCTACGCCCTTGGCTGGCGTTGGTTTGGTCACTACCTACCATGACGTCAGCCTTGGCCGGCAGGCCGAGGAGGACCTTCGCCATCACCTGGAACAGCTCGACGCATTCTTCGAAACCAACCTGGACTTGCTGGCCATTCTGAACTGCGAAGGGTGCGCGGTTCGCTTGAATCCCGCTTGGCAGATCCTGCTTGGCTACGATTCCGACCGTCTAGACGGTGCACGCATTTTGGACCTGGTCCACCCGGGCGACACCGAGGCCACCTTGGGTGCGCTTGCAAGGATACGCGGTCCCAAAGAGGTAGTCGGCTTCGTCAATCGCATTCGCCACGAAAGCGGCAACTACCGCTTTCTCGAATGGCGGGTCACGGCGCGCGGAGATTTGATCTATGCCACGGCCCGCGACATCACGGACCAGCGTCTGGCCGAAGCGGATCTGCGCGAAAGCGAGGCGCGCTTCCGCGCGATTTTCGAACAGGCCGCCGTGGGCGTGGCCGAAATCGATGGTTCGACCGGGAAATTTCTACGGGTCAATCAGCGCTTCTGCGACATCATCGGCTACTCTGGAGAAGAGATCGGTGGCCGTCTGTTCGAGGACATCACCCATCCGGAGGATGTCCCGAGCGGATGGCAAGGGATGGACAAGTTTCAGTCCGGCGAGGTCAACGAGATCAGTGGCGAACGTCGCTACGTTCACAAAGACGGTCGCATCATCTGGGCTAGCTTTCAGGTCAGGCACATCGGCGATGGCGGCAAGGCCGGCCACCACGATGTGGTGGTCATCGAAGACATCACCGAGCGCAAAGATACGGATGAGGTGTTGCGCCGAAGCTTGGCCGACATGATGGAGGCGAACCAGCGTCTGAGCTTTCAGGTCACGCGCATGCCGCTTGCCTATATCGTGTGGGACTTCGACTTCCGCGTCGTCGAATGGAATCTCTCGGCCGAACGGATCTTCGGTTGGTCGGCCCAGGAAGCCATCGGTCAACACGCCTTCGACTTGATCGTTCCCCTCGACCAGCGCCCACTGGTTACCAGCCTGTGGAATGGTCTGATGGAAGGTGGCGAGGTGGGCGTCCATTCCACGCATGACAATTGCACGCGTGATGGGCGCCGTATCGCCTGCGAATGGTTCAATGCCCCCCTCATCGACCAGCGTGGGCGTGTCGTGGGTAGACTGTCAATGGTCCAGGACGTGACCGAACGCCAGCGACTGGAAGAGAAAGTTCTGCAGTCGCAAAAGGTGGCGAGCTTGGGCAGTTTCGCCGGTGGACTGGCCTACGACGTGAACGCGGGTATCCAGACCATCATGCGCCTGGCCGCTTCGTTGCGTGACCGGCCTGTCGGAGCAGCGTCATTGGCAAGCACAGTGGAAAGCATTCTACAGGCTTGCCGTCGCGGGCGGAGGGTGGTGCGCGGGTTGCTGGACTTTTCCCACCTGGACCATGCCGACACCAAGGTCCTGGACCTGAACGAACTGTTGCGTGAGCAGACTCTTCTCGTCCAACGGTCGGCGCCATCCACCGTGCGGATCGAGCATGAATTCGATCCCCGGCTTCGGCCGATCATTGGTGACCAAGGCACCTTGGCCGGCGCTTTCATGCAGTTGTTCCTCAATGCCCTGGAAGCGATGCCTGACGGCGGTGTTCTGACGGTGCGAACGCGCATGCAGGGCGAGGACGAGGTCGAAATAGACGTCGATGATACAGGGACGGGCATGTCGAAGGAGGTCCTTGCTCACGCTATGGAACCGTTCTACACGACCAAATCCGAGCGCAAGGGGGCCGGGATGGGCTTGTGTGCCGTGTACGGTGCCATCAGGGCCCACCAGGGCAACGTCGAGCTGCACAGCGAGCCCGGGCGCGGAACCCAAGTCCATGTGGCTCTGCCGCTTACGCCCGCCACCGTGGCGCATCCTTCCGAAGCCAATCCTCCGGTGCCGTGTGGTTTGCGCATTCTGTTGGTCGACGACGATGATCTGGTGCAAACCGTTGTGCGTGCGCAATTGCGCCGGCTGGGGCATGTGGTGATCATCGCCGAGAACGGGCTCGAGGCTATCGAAAGACTGCGGGCGGGGCTGGATGTGGATTTGCTGTTGCTCGACCTCAACATGCCGATCCTCGACGGCCGCAAGGCCCTGCCTCGCTTGCGCGAGCTGCGGCCGCATCTGCCGGTAATTATCGAGACTGGAAAACTAGACAACGAGACGGAGCAGCTTGCTCGCGAGTATTCGGACGTTTCGTTGTTGGTCAGACCCTTCAGTCTGAACGAATTGAAGGCTGCTATCGACGAGCACGCCATGCGGACCGCCACAAAGAGAGATTGACTCCTGCCTTGCCTTTTGGGCGGAGCTGGCCTCAAGAGATAGACTAAGGCGCCGATAATCTTGGACTGTGTTGCCCAGCGAAAATTTGACGCTCTGAAGATTGTTTGGGTGGGCCTCATGGATGGCGGTTTTCAAGTATCAACTGGACAATTGAAGAAGGCGATTCGCTGCGGCGAAGATGCGAGAGGTGCGAACGTTGGACGGCTGTAGGGTCAGACTGGGGGTCGAAGAGCTCGCCTCTGCCATCGTTGCGGCCGATCCGTCGGACCCAGAATCAATTGTGCTGGTTCGTAGGCTTCTGACCGATGTCGCCGCCGCTGCCAAGGAGCAAGAGCTGACCACCTCGGTCACCGAAGCCTTGGAAGGCACGTTGACCGCCGCAAGACTGCTGGAGCAAAATGCCGATGCCGAGACTTGCGCCAGCCTCGCCAAGGCCATCGAAGTTCTCCAGAAGGCTGTCACGCTCTGCCATCGCGAGCGCGCTGTCAGTTGCAACGTTTGTCGTGGTGAAAACACAGCGACCGATTCAGCTGCCAAGGTGCCCGCGACAGTTGCGGCCACGAAGGAACGAGACGCCGATACCATTGCGCTGATCGGTGAGTTTCTGTCGGAAGGCGATGAGGGACTGTCGCGCGCCGACCAGATCTTGATGTCGGTGGAGAAGGATGGCGCAGGCAGTGACGCCATCAACGGGCTGTTTCGTGTCTTCCACACCATCAAGGGCGTGGCCGGCTTCCTCGAGCTGTTCGAGATCCAGTCGCTGGCCCACACAACCGAGAGCATGCTCAATTGCTGTCGGGAAAGCCTGTTCCCCCTGTCGGGTGGGCGGCTAGACCTGGTTTTTGACAGCACGGCGGTCATGCGACGGATCCTAGGCGAGCTGCGCGTGGCCGTAGAGAGCAGTAAGGAATTCGCAACTGCCGAGGACATCGTCTCTTTGGTCACCCGGCTGCAAGCAGCAAGCGAAACAGCCTGGGACGGAGCTGGTGGACCGGGTCAGGCAATTCCGGACCCACGGTCCACCGCGCGGCACCCGCTGTCACCCGATGCGACCACCGACGTATTGACGGAGTCAGCATCCGATCTGGCATCCGATTCGGCATCCGATTCGGCACCTGATTTGGCATCCGATGCGACGTCCGATGTGGCTTCCGATGTGGCTTCCGATGTGGCATCCGATGCGACGTCCGATGTGGCCTCCGACCTGGCCTCAGACACGGGGGCGGATGCTCAGCGCGCTCCAGCCATCGTTCAGCCGGTGAAGGAATCGCCGACCGTCGGTGCAGCCCGTGCGCAAGGCTCGGCCACCGCCGACGAGAACGGCGGCGGCACCAAGATCCGCGCTACGATCAAGGTCGATCTAGAGCGGGTCGATCGCCTGGTGGAGATGATCGGCGAGTTAGTGGTGGTCGAAGCCATGGTCGTGGGTGCGCCGGAGATCGCACACTCGGCGTCTGCCAGGGTCCGCAACTGCTTGTCACAACTCGAGAAGGTCACGCACGACCTGCAGGACGTGGGCATGCGCATGCGCATGCTACCGGTATCCGGCGTGTTCCAGAAGATGGCGCGTATGGCACGCGATGTGGGGCGCAAGGCGGGCAAGCAGGTCGCCGTGGTGCTGTCGGGTGAACAGACCGAGATGGACCGCAGCATGGTCGAGCAGATCTCGGATCCTCTGGTGCACATGATCCGCAATTCCATCGACCACGGTATCGAGCCGCCGGATGTGCGGCGCAAGATCGGCAAGCCCGAGGAAGGCAAGGTGCGCCTGTCGGCCTCCCACGAAGGCGGTCATGTGGTCATCGAGATTGCCGACGATGGACGCGGCCTCAATCGCGAGGCGATTCTCAAGAAGGCCATTGCCCAGGGCTTGATCAAAGCGACGGACACCTTGCCCGAGGACGAGATTAACTCGCTGATCTTCGCGCCGGGTTTCTCGACGGCGGAGAAGGTCACCGACATCTCCGGCCGTGGCGTGGGCATGGACGTCGTTCGCCGGAACATCGATGCGATGCGCGGGCGGGTGACGATCAAGTCCGTACCCGGGCAGGGCACGACCTTCAAGATCACCCTGCCCCTGACCCTAGCCATCATCGACGGTATGCTGGTGGCCTGCGGCAGCGAACGCTACATCATCCCAACGCTGTCGATCATCGAATCCATTCAACCCGAGGCCGCCATGTTGGTGACGCAGGGTGAGCGCAATGAGATGCTCAACATGCGTGGCAACATCCTGCCACTTCTGCGCATGGACCGCCTGCTTGGCGCCAAGGGCGCGATCCAGGATCCCAGCAAGGGCCTGGTGGTCATCATCGAAGGTTCAGGCCGGCGGGTGGGGCTGCTGGTCGACGAGGTGATAGCCCAACAGCAGGTGGTCATCAAGAGCATGGGCGAGGGCGTGGGCGAGGTGCCCTTCGTTTCAGGCGCCGCCATTTTGTCCGACGGACGCGTCGGACTGATTGTCAACGTGGAAGGCATCGTCGCATTGATTGCCGAAAGAAGGCATCGAAGCTTTGCTGGCGAGGGGTCGCTGGCGTCTGTTGGGGCTGTGAGTGGAACGAACTGAGATCGAGAAGGAGGCGCGAGCGTGAAGAGCCAAGTGGAAAACCAAGCATTGATCGAGGGCGCTGCTGCCGTGGGCGAGCAACTCGCGGGAAAGTACATGACCTTCAAGCTGGCCAATGAAGAATACGGCCTGGAAATCCTGAAGGTGCGGGAGATCATCGGCCTCATGGACATCACGCGCGTGCCTTGCACGCAGGAGTTCATGAGTGGCGTGATCAACCTGCGCGGCAAGGTGATTCCGGTCATCGATTTGCGCCTGAAGTTCGGCATGGAGCGCTGCCAGGTGACGGACCAGACCGTCATTATCGTGGTTCAGTACAGTCTGCACGGTCGCAACATGACCATGGGACTGCTCGTAGACCAGGTGCTGGAAGTGTTGTCAATCGAAGCCGCGCACATCGAGCCGCCGCCGGAGTTCGGAAGCAGTACGCTGCGCAGCGACTTCATCTTGGGGATTGGCAAGGCCGAAAAGCGCGTGATCTTTTTGCTCGACATAGGGCGGATTTTGAACGCCGAGGAAGCGGGCGCCGTGGCCCAGGCTGCGGTTGCGAGCTAGCGGCCCGGTTACGAGATTCAGTTTCTCAGGGATTAGAAGGGGAAGAGGACCATGTTCAAGAAGACGAGGATGACGACGTTGGTAGTGATGTCATTGGCGGCCATGGTGGCGCTAATTGTCGTGCTGGGTATTTCCGGCTCGCGCGCTCTCAAGCAGAGTGACGAATCGGATACCCTGATGTACGAACAGAATACGGTGGGACTGAAAGAAGCCGGTGCTACGGTCCAATCATTCTATCGGGCTTGGGTCAATGGTGCCGAGGCTTTGACGCTCGTCGATGCCAAGGAACAAGACGCCAACTTGGAGCACGCAGAGAAGCTTCTCGCCGAGTCGGAGGCTTCCTACGCAAAACTCGACAAGGCGATGAAGCTAGAAGGCATCCGCGCTGGTATGGCCGAATTCAAGCCAGTCTACGACAAGGGGGTGAGCGCACTAAGGCAGATGTTCGTTGCTGCCCGCAGAGGACAGGCGCAGGCCGTGCTCAAGGATCTCAGCGAGGGCAAGCTGATGAAGGACCGGAGGGCTGTCGCTGCGGCTGCTGACAAGTTGCAAACCATGCTCGACGAGCGGGCCGACAAGCGGGCTGAACAAAATTCGGCGGACGCCAACGCTGCTATCCATTTGAGCTATGGGGTCCTGGTTGGAGCGATCTTGCTTGCCTTCGCGCTGGGGCTCCTGCTGTACCGGCGCATGAGCGGCCTGTTCGGGCAGCTCAGCGAAGAGACCGATAAGCTGGCCACAGCCGCTGTGGAAGGAAAGCTGACTACGCGGGCAGATACCAAGGACGCCTACCTCGAATGTGTCCCGGTCATGGAAGGCTTCAATCGCGTGCTCGATGCACTCATCGCCCCACTCAACGCGACGGCGAAATACGTAGACAGCATCTCCAAGGGCGAAATTCCGCCCAAGATCACCGACCAATACAATGGCGACTTCAACACCATCAAGAACAACTTGAACGCCTGTATCGATGCGGTGAATGCGCTGGTAGCGGACACGAGCATTCTCTCCAAGGCCGCCGTCGAGGGAAAGTTGGCCACGCGGGCCGATGCCTCGAAGCACCAGGGCGATTACCGCAAGATCGTCCAGGGCATCAACGAGACTCTCGACGCCGTCATTGGTCCGCTCAACGTCTCGGCCAGGTACGTGGACCAGATTTCGAAGGGTAACATTCCGGCGAAGATCACCGATCAATACAACGGCGACTTCAACACAATCAAGAACAACCTCAACCAGTGCATCGATGCAGTGAACGCACTGGTTGCCGACACCTCGATGCTGGCCAAGTCAGCTGTGGATGGCAAGCTGGCCACGCGGGCCGATGCCTCGAGGCACCTCGGCGACTATCGCAAGGTCGTGCAAGGTGTGAACGACACGTTGGACTCGGTCATCGGTCCGTTGAATGTGGCGGCCAAGTACGTCGATAGCATCTCGAAAGGCAACATCCCCGCCAAGATCACGGACACCTATAACGGCGACTTCAACACCATCAAGAACAACCTCAACCAGTGCATCGACGCGGTCAACGCGCTGGTTGCTGACACGTCGTTGCTGGCCAAGGCGGCCGTGGATGGCAAGCTAGCCACACGCGCCGACGCCTCGAAACACGTCGGTGACTATCGCAAAGTCGTACAGGGCGTGAACGACACCTTGGACTCGGTCATTGGTCCGTTGAACGTAGCGGCCAAGTACGTGGATAGCATTTCGAAGGGCAACATCCCCGCCAAGATCACGGACACCTACAACGGCGACTTCAACACCATCAAGGACAACCTCAACCAGTGCGTCGACGCTGTCAATGCCCTGGTGACGGATGTTGCGATGCTGGCGAAGGCGGCCGTGGATGGCAAGCTAGCGACCCGCGCCGATGCTTCGAGACATCACGGCGACTATCGCAAGGTGGTGCAGGGCGTGAACGATACGTTGGACTCGGTCATCGGTCCGTTGAATGTGGCGGCCAAGTACGTGGACAGCATCTCGAAGGGGAATATCCCCGCCAAGATCACGGATACCTACAATGGCGACTTCAACACAATCAAGAACAACCTCAACCAGTGCATCGATGCAGTGAACGCACTGGTTGCCGACACCTCGATGCTGGCCAAGTCCGCTGTGGATGGCAAGCTGGCCACGCGCGCCGATGCCTCGAAACACTTTGGCGACTACCGCAAGATCGTGCAGGGGGTGAACGACACTCTGGACTCGGTCATCGGCCCGTTGAACGTGGCGGCCAGGTACGTCGAGAGCATCGCGAAGGGCGAAATCCCCGCGAAGATCACGGATACGTACAACGGCGACTTCAACACCATCAAGAACAACCTCAACCTGGCAGTCGAGGCAGTGAACCTGTTGGTGGCGGACGCCGGCATCTTGGTCAAGGCCGCAGTGGAGGGGAAGTTGGCCACGCGCGCCGATGCCAGCAAGCACCACGGCGACTATCGCAAGATCGTTCAGGGCGTGAACGAGACCCTGGACGCGGTCATCGGACCTTTGAATGTGGCGGCGAAGTACGTGAACAGCATTGCGAAGGGCGAAATCCCCGCAAAGATCACGGACAATTACAACGGTGACTTCAACACCATCAAGAACAATCTGAACCAGTGTATCGATGCCGTGAACATGCTGGTTGCCGATGCCATCATGTTGGCGCAGGCCGCCGTCGAAGGGAAGCTGACCACACGCGCCGATGCTACGAAGCACGCGGGCGATTTCAAGCGGATCGTCCAAGGTGTCAATCAGACCCTGGATGCCGTCCTCGAACCCATCAATGAAGCGGCCCAGGTTCTGGAAAAGCTGTCCCAACGCGATCTGCGGGTTCGCGTCAAGGGCAACTACCAAGGTGACCACGCCAAGATCAAGGAGTCGGTCAATGCCACGGGCGAGGCGCTGCACGATGCTCTGTTGCGTGTAGCGGTTGCTGTGGATCAGGTGTCTTCGGCGTCCGGGCAGATCGCCTCGTCTAGCCAGAGTGTGGCCGACGGTGCCTCGCAACAGGCAAGTGCGTTGGAGGAAACCTCGTCCAGCCTGGAATCCATGAGCGCCATGACCAAGCGTTCGGCAGACAACGCTCAGCAGGCGAACGGTCTGGCGCAGACGGCGAAGGGCGCGGCTACCGAAGGCGCCGCAGCCATGGAGCAAATGGGGACGGCGATGACCAAGATTCGGGCCTCCGCGGAAGGAACGTCGCAAATCATCAAAGACATCAACGAAATCGCCTTCCAGACCAACCTGCTTGCTTTGAATGCCGCCGTCGAGGCGGCGCGCGCAGGTGAGGCTGGTCGCGGATTTGCGGTGGTCGCGGAAGAGGTGCGAAGCTTGGCCTTGCGGTCCAAGGAGGCGGCCATGAAGACCGAGGTTCTCATCAAAGAGTCGGTACGGCAAGCCGAAGAGGGCGAGATCACGGCCAAGGGCGTGTCCGCCAAGTTGGGCGAAATCGTCACGGGTGTCACCAAGGTCACCGACATCGTGGCTGAGATCTCGGCGTCTGCAAAGGAACAGTCGGGAGGTATCGACCAGGTCAACCGTGCCGTCACCGAGATGAACAAGGTTACCCAACAAAATGCGGCCAATTCCGAGGAATCCTCGTCCGCAGCGGCCGAGCTATCGAGTCAGTCCGAAGAGCTTGCGTCCATGATTGGGGCGTTCCAGTTGGCGCGGCAGACAACGAGCCACGCCGGTCCCAGTAAGAAGCCCATCACGCACAAACAAGCGCAGCGGTCATCGTCGACCGGTCACGGAAAGAACGGCGCATCGTCCCTACGGCCAGAAGATGTCATCCCCCTCGAGGAAGAGTCTGTCTCGTTCAAGGACTTCTAACCCGCGGTTAACCTAGTAGCCTTGCCTCGGAGGTGCAACGGCATTTCCGAGGCTCCAACCAAATCTGTAAACCTGCAAACCTGAAACCCTGCCAACCGTTCCTTACCCTGCCCCAAGCTGCCACCTCGCCGGAAGACTCGTTGTGGACACCATTACGTTTCGTCGCTTTTGCAGCATCGCCTATGAGAAGGCGGGCATTACTCTCAATGACAGCAAGGAGACGCTGGTCGAGGCCCGCGTGGGCAAACGCATGCGTGCCCTCGGGCTAGCAACGGAGAAGGACTATCTGACCTATCTGCTCGATAGCCAGAACCAAGACGAGATCGTCAATTTCCTCGATGTCATTTCGACCAATCACACCTCATTCTATCGCGAACCTGACCACTTCGACCTGCTGCGCACGACCCTGGTGGATTGGCGTATTCAGGGTTGTCGGCGCTTGCGCCTATGGTCTGCGGCGTCCTCCACTGGCGAAGAGCCTTACACAATCGCCTTCACCGCTACGGAGGCTCTCGACGGTAGTGGGATCGACTGGCTGTTGCTCGCGACCGATATCTCGACCAAGGTGCTGGCTCGGGCCGAGGCGGGAGCCTATGCAGCTTCGAAGGTAGCGCTCTTGTCGCGCGCCCAACAGAAGTGCTACTTCGAGAGCACGGAGAGCAAGGATGAACTGAAAGTCCGGGAGGACATTCGCAACAAGGTGGTATTTCGCCGATTGAATCTGGCGACGCCTCCTTACCCCATGCGCGGCCCTTTCGATGTCATCTTCTGCCGCAACGTCATGATCTACTTCGATCAAGTCGTTCGGCAGCGGATTATCTCGGCCATGGAACGTTTGCTCGCGCCCAACGGTCTGTTGTTCATCGGGCACGCCGAGGCGCTGAGCGGTGTTCGCACTTCTTTAAAGATGTTGAAGCCATCCGTCTTCATGCTCTCCGAGGAGCGTGCGAGGGCTGGGCTTTGAACCAGATCAAGGTCGATATTGCAGACCTCAAGATCACCGCCGATCCCGACGCAGTATTGGTTACCTATGCTTTGGGTTCTTGCATTGCTGTCATTGTCTATGATCCCCAGCGCAAGGCGGGCGGCATGATTCATTACATGCTGCCGCAGAGTGAAACCTCACCCGAGAAGGCAAAGGAACGACCGGCCATGTTTGCGGATACCGGGATTCCGCTGCTCTTTCACGGCATGTACGCCATCGGTTGCAGGAAGCAGGACTTGGTGGTCAAGGTAGCGGGTGGCGGCGCCCTGTACGACGACGGCGGGCGCTTCGCGATCGGCCAGCGCAACTACACCATCCTGCGCAAGATGTTCTGGAAGGCGGGCGTGATGATTACCTCCGAGGACGTGGGCGGAGCCAAGTCACGGACAGCGAGACTGTTCCTGGCCGATGGACGGTGTACCATCAACTCGGTGGGCGAGGAGAGCGAGTTGTGATTGCCAAAGCGGAACTGCTGACCAAGATCAAGAAATTGCCGACGTTTTCCACGACGGTCATCCGGTTGTCTTCGGTCCTGAACGACCCCGATGCGACGGTGGGTGAGTTCGAGTCGATCATCCTGCCCGACCTTGCCTTGACCGCGAACCTGCTTCGTCTGGCGAACTCTGCCTTCTTCGGGTTGCCACGTCGGATCGGATCTGCACGGGAGGCTATCACGCTGCTTGGCATGAAGCGCGTGTTCGAGCTTGGTGCCATGGCCGCCGTGGAAGCCGTGGTGCCTGATCGTCTACCCGGGTATGGTATCGACGCCGCTTCGTACTGGTGCCATTCGGTTGCGGTGGCCGT
>Ga0302323_100002285_pt1 | contig 15560 bp, 10 predicted proteins | sample Fen_T0_3_FD_201950 | JGI IMG/M metagenome (GOLD analysis project Ga0302323, IMG submission 201950) | Peat permafrost microbial communities from Stordalen Mire near Abisko, Sweden - Fen_T0_3 | ecosystem: Environmental > Terrestrial > Soil > Wetlands > Permafrost | place: Sweden: Abisko... | reverse complement strand
CGAGCTCGATCGGGCCGATGCGCGCCTCGTCGGGCCGGGAGAAGGTCTTGAGATCGCGGACGATGGCGCGCATCCGATCGGCGCCGTCCCGCAGCTCGCAGACCGACTCCGACATGTCCTTGACCATCTCCTGGGTCCGCTCCGGATCGCGCTGCGCCGAGAGCTCGCCCAGCGTCTCTCCCAGGAAGGCGGCGTTGGCCGCGATGTACGCCAGCGGGTTGTTGAGCTCGTGGGCCAGCCCGGCCGAGAGCGTCCCGACCGAGAGCAGCCGGTCGGCGAGGGCCAGGCGGGAGTGCATCTGCTTCCGCTCGGTCACGTCGCGGAGCATCACCAGATGCCGGCCCGGCAGGATGGAGGCCACCGCGGCGTACTCCAGGGTTCGCTGGATCCGGTCCGGGGGCAGGAAGTCGATGTCGCCGGTCTGGCGGCCAGCGTTCCGGAAGGTCTGCCAGGTGGAGCGGACCTCGGCCTCGCTCCCCTCGCTCCCCATGAAGAGCAGCTCGGGGACGTTCAAGCCCAGGAGCGCCGGCCGCGCGATGCCCAGGAGGTCACAGGCGGCCGGGTTGGCGTCCACGCAGCAGCCGCCGTCGTCGGCGATGAGCAGGGCGTCGAGGGAGTTGTCGAACACCGCCCGCGCCTGGCGCTCGCGCTCTAGCACCTTGCTCTCGGCCTGGTGGCGCGCCAGGGTCGCGGCCAGGGTGTGCGACGCCATCTCCAGAAAGTGAACCTCGGTGCGGCGGATCCGGCGCGCGGCGCGCCAGTGGACCGCCAGCACGCCGTAGGGGCGGTGGCAGCCGGCGATCACCACCGCCACGCCGCAGCTGGCGCGGTGGGCGGCCAGGAACCGGTCCTGGAAGCGCTGCTCCTGGGCGAGGTCGGTGGAGACCACCGTCGCCCTCGACTGGAGCGCGAAGCCGGCGTGGGAGGAGGCGTCCGCCGGCAGCGAGGCGCCGGCGAGCTCGTCGCAGATCCCGACTGCCGCGCGGGCGCGGAGCGTGGAGCCGTCCGAGGCCGTCTCCAGGATCTCGACCAGGTCCGCTTCCAGGCTGCGCGAGAGGATGTTGGCCGCGTCCCGGAGGAGGGGCTCCATCGTCTCGGCTTTGATCGCGAGCTGTCCGAGGCTCGCGAGGGCCGCCTGGAGGGGCATCTCGCCCTGTCGAAAGAAGTTCATGGGATCACCAACAGCCGACGTCGGCGTTGGCGGCGTGCATGGACCGTTCACACCGGACCAAGAATATTGGGGGGGGCCGGTGGGCAGATTGATCCGAGTCGTTTCGACGGGTTCCGAGATCGACCGCCGCGAGAGGACTCTGCTGCGATGTGGGTCGCCCTGGCCCCGGGGTGGCCCTCGCCCCTTTCAGAGGACCCCGCGCTGCGGTATCGGCCGCGCAAGCGCCGAGCAGGCGCAAAGCTTGCCAGCGTTCGCCCGGGGTTGGTGAGCTAGGTTGACCCCTCATGCCCTTTTCGATCGCCGACCACCTCGCTCGCCTCGCCGCCCTCCTCGCAGCCGAGCGGGCGGAAGAGGTCTCACGCCTGGCCGAGGCCCGCTCCCACCTGTCGCTCACCGAGCGTGAAGCGCGGGGCCTGGCGCTGGCCGACGTCGAGGCGATCGACGAGGGGGCCCTGGCCGGCCGCTCCCTCATCACGTTTGGCCGCCGTCCGACCCGCCCGCTCGGCGGCGCGCAGCTCGGCATGGGCGCCCTGGTGACGGTCTCGCTCCGGCGCGACCCGCCCACGGACGCGCCCAAAGGCGTGGTGGCGCGGCGCAGCCGGATGGAGCTGGCGGTCGCCTTCGACGAGCCGTTGCCGGACTGGGCCACCAGCGGTCGGGTGGTGCTGGAGCTGGAGGCGTCGCCCGTCACCTGGGAGCGGCTCCGGTCCGGACTGACGCGCATGGAGAAGGAGAAGAGCGGCGCCCGCTGGCACCGGATCCTGGCCGGAGAGCCGCCGCGCTTCGACGATCGGCCGCGCGGCCCGGCGCTCCCGGCCCGGCTCAACCCGGAGCAGGAGCGGTCCCTGGCGCTCTGCGACCGGGCGCTCGACGTGGCGCTGGTGCACGGTCCGCCGGGGACCGGCAAGACCACGGTGCTGGTGGAGGTGATCCGGCGCGCGGCCGCGCGCGGGGAGCAGGTGCTCGCTGCGGCGCCGTCCAACCTGGCCGCGGACAACCTGCTGGAGCGGCTCCTGGCCGCGGGCGTGGACGGGGTCCGGATCGGCCATCCGGCCCGGGTGCTCCCCAGCCTGGTCGCCCACACCCTGGAGGCCCAGGCGAGCGCGCACGAGTCGGCCCGCATCGCCGCCGGCCTGGTCAAGGAGGCGCTGGCGCTCCGGCGCGACGCCCGCAAGCGGCGCGAGCGGCGCGGCCCGGGCCGGTACAGCGACGCCCGCGACGCGGAGAAGCGGGCGCGCGCGCTGCTCTCCGAGGCGCGGCAGCTCGAGGATCGGGCCGAGTCGGAGGTGCTCTCGCGGGCGCCGGTGGTCGTGGCCACGCTCACCGGGCTCGACGCGCCGGTGCTGGCCGGCCGCCGCTTCCCGCTGGCGGTGGTGGACGAGGCCACCCAGGCGATCGAGCCGGCGGCCTATCTGGCGCTGCTGCGCGCCGAGCGGGCGGTGCTGGCCGGCGATCACCTCCAGCTCCCTCCCACGGTCCTCTCCGCGCAGGCGGCGCAGGGTGGGCTCGGCATCTCGCTCTTCGAGCGGCTGGCCCAGGCGCACGGCGAGGCGATCATGGTGACCCTGGCCGAGCAGCACCGGATGAACGAGAAGATCATGGCCTATCCGTCACAGGCGCTCTACGGCGGGCGGCTGCGCGCCCACCCGGACGTGGCGCACCACGCCCTCGACGATCAGCCGCTGTTGTTCGTCGACACCTCCGGCCGCGGGTTCGAGGAGGAGACGCCGGATGGGTCCGAGTCGAAGCAGAACGCGGGCGAGGCGGAGCTCTGCGCCGCGGAGGTGGAGCGGATCTTGGCGCTGGGCGTGGCGCCGGCAGACGTGGCGGTGATCGCGCCCTACGACGCCCAGGTGCAGCGGCTGCGGCAGCTCCTGGCGGAGCGTGTCGACCAGGGGATGGAGGTCGACACCGTGGACGGTTTTCAGGGGCGCGAGAAGGAGGCGGTGGTGGTCTCGCTGACCCGCTCGAACGAGCAGGGCGAGGTCGGGTTCCTGGCGGACGTGCGGCGGATGAACGTGGCGGTGACCCGCGCGCGCAAGAAGCTGGTGGTGGTGGGCGACGGCGCGACCGTGGCCCGCCACCCGTTCTACGAAGGGTACATCCGTCACGCGCAGGAGACCGGGGCCTGGGTGAGCGCCTGGGAGCGGTAGCCGCCCCGCCGGGGGGCGGCGCCGCGCGGCCGCGGCGATTAACCCTGGGACAGGCTCCAGGGGGAGACGAGGTTCGACATGGCTCACCTGCTTCGCGCCACCGCGTTCGCGGTCGTCTTGGTCTCGGCCTCCGCTGCGCAGGCTGAGGTGGTGACACGCACCGTCGAGTACAAGCAGGGCGACGCCGTGCTGGAGGGCTTCCTGGCCTACGACGCGCAGGGGCCGGCCCGCAAGCCGGGCATCCTGGTCGTCCACGAGTGGACCGGCGTTGGACCCTACGTGAAGAAGCGGGCCGAGCAGCTCGCCGAGCTCGGCTACGTCGCCTTCGCCGCCGACATCTACGGCAAGGGCGTCCGGCCGGCGCAGGGGAAGGAGGCCGCCGCGCTCTCGGGCAAGTACAAGGCCGATCGGGCGCTGCTGAGGGCGCGCGTGCTGGCGGGGCTCTCCGAGCTGGCCAAGCAGCCGAACGTGCTCCCGTCCAAGCTGGCGGCCATCGGCTACTGCTTCGGCGGGACGACCGTGCTGGAGCTGGCCCGGGCAGGCGCGGAGGTGGCGGGGGTGGTCAGCTTCCATGGCCAGCTCGACACGCCCAGCCCGGCAGACGCGAAGAACGTGAAGGCCAAGGTGCTGGTCCTGACCGGCGCCGACGACCCCAACGTCCCGCCTGCGCAGGTGAAGGGCTTCGAGGACGAGATGCGCGCGGCCGGCGTCGACTGGCAGCTGGTGGCCTACGGCGGGGCGGTCCACAGCTTCACCAACCCGGCCGCCGGGAACGACAACTCCAAGGGCGCGGCCTACAACGCCGCGGCCGACCGGCGCTCGTGGGTGGCGATGCGCGACTTCTTCGACGAGCTCTTCAAGTGAACTGCGCACCGGCCGGGCGCGGGCGGGGAGCCGCTCGGCCCGGACGGCGAAGCGAGCCGCTCAGTCCGCCCGTTCCAGCACCGAGAGCTTGCCGGTCACGGTGTCGATGAGGGCCGAGTGGACCGGCAGCTTGCGCGGGAGGTAAGGCGCGTCGCGCAGCGCCCGCACCGTCTCTGCCGCCGCCTCTCGCACGTCGGCCACCAACCCGAAGAACGCGCCCAGGTCGCCCGGCACGGCCTCCCGCGGGACGCCCTGGCGCGCCATGCTCTCCTGGATCTCCGCCGGCCCGACCCGGGCCGTTCCACAGTCGGTGTGAGGCAGGACCAGCACCTCCGAGCAGTCGTTGATGTAGATGACCGCCGCGATCGAGCGGAGGAGCGGCGAGCCCGGCGCCACGTGCGCGCCCGGCACCCGCACCAGGGTGGCGTCGCCGCGCTCGATCCCGAGCGCCTGAGGCATGAAGCGGGTGAGGCGGGGATCGACGCAGGTCACCAGGCAGAGGCGCCGGCGGGCGCGGTAGCCGGTCTGCGGGGGACCCTCCGGCGCGAAGGTCTGGTTGGCGTGTAGGATCTCGTCGAGCAGGGACATGGGCGTGGGAGGTCGGACGGCGGCAAGGACCGGGCGCGGCTCGGCCGGGGTCGAGGCGTCTTCGACGCGGGGAAACGGGTTCTGGCGCACAGGGTTAACCGCGGAGCGGTCGCCGCGCAAGCGCGCCGGCCCACAGTGTGGGACCCACTGGGGTGCATGGGGCCGGCGATCGGGTTAGACTGTTCGTGTGGCCGATGATCGGGAGCAGGACTCCAGGTCGGACCTGGAGCCGTCGGTGAACGCGGTGCGGTCCGGAGTCGCGGCCCTGATGCTCGGCGCGACGGCCGCCGGCGTAGGGAGCGGGCCCCAGTTCGTGCAGCCGGTCGACGAACACGGACGTTTCGTCAACCTGGACGGCACGGTTCCGGAGGGCTTCTGGGCCATCTTCAAGTGGGCGGTGATCGACAAGATCCTGGGACGGAGGCGCAAGTCGCCGCCGCACGCGCCGGTCCCGCACGTGCCGGTCGATCCGGCCGTCCTGGCGCGACCGCCTGGGCCAGGTGAGGGCGCGCGGCTCACCTGGATCGGCCACGCCAGCTGGCTGGTGCAGCTCGACGGCCTCTCGCTGCTCATCGACCCGGTCTTCTCGGACGCGCTGGTCGGCGGCTATGAGCGGAACGTGCCGCTCGGCGTCCGGCCGGAGCAGCTCCCCCGCATCGACGCGGTGCTGATCTCCCACAGTCACTACGACCACCTCGACATCCCGTCCGTGAAGCGGGCCGGCGCTCCGGTCGTGGCTGGCCTGGGCATGCGAGAGCTGTTGGCGCGCGAGGGGCTCATCACCGCCGAGCTCGGCTGGTGGAGCGCGACGCGGTTCGGCGGCGTCACCATCACCTTCGTCCCCGCGCAGCACTGGAGCCGGCGCGGGTTGTCCGACCAGAACCGGACGCTCTGGGGCGGCTTCGTGATCCAGGGGAGCTCCGCGACTGTCTACCACTCCGGCGACTCGGCCCACTTCACTGGCTTCGCCGAGCTCGGCCGGCGCTTTCCCGGCATCGACGCGGCGCTCTTGCCGATCGGCGCCTACGATCCGGGCTGGTTCATGGAGCGGCAGCACATGACCCCAGAGCAGGCGCTGCAAGCCTTCACCGACCTGGGCGCCGCGACCTTCCTCGCCATGCACTGGGGCACCTTCAAGCTGACCGACGAGCCGCTCGACGAGCCGCCGGTGCGCCTGGAGGCGGAGCGGGTCCGCCGCGCACTGCCAGCCCAGCGCGTCCGAGTGCCGGCCGTGGGCGAGACCGTCGAGCTTCGCCGGCCCGGGCCGTAGCGGACCTGCGCGCGGGATGCCGCGGGGCGCGGGCGATCGGTCGCCATAGGAAACGCCGGCGAGGCTCGGACCAGAGCCGCACCGGCTCGCAGCCGAGCTTTTCGGCTCGTCTGGCTCGAACTTTTGGTCAACTCCGGGCGCAGGGGCGGCTGAAACCGCAACGGCCAGTGCGGCTGGAGCAAATCGATTTAGGCCAGCGTTCGGCAGCTTGCCCCAGCACCACGGGCAGTGTAAAAGCGTCCCGACTCGTCAAAATTTGAGGCTGTGCATTCTCCCGCGAGACCTGTTGGAGGACCGAGCGCGATGGTGCCCCCGGATGCCGTGATCTATCGGCTCAAGATCAGCCTGAGCGGCGTGCGGCCGTCCGTCTGGCGGCGTGTGCTGGTGCCTGGAGATCTGGAGCTGCGCGATCTGCACCGGATTATCCAGGTGGCCATGGGCTGGCGGGACGTGCACCTGCACCAGTTCGTGGTGGGCGGCAAGCGGCGCTACGGCGTGCCGGAGAGCGAGAGAGGCTCGGCCGTGGGGGACGAGCGCAGGATCCAGCTTGCGGAGGTCGCGCCGGGGAAGGGCGGCTCCTTCATCTACGAATACGATTTCGGGAGCTGCTGGAAGCACGAGGTGCGGGTGGAGCGGATCGAGGCCGCGCGGGACGAGCTGCGCGGGCCCCTGTGCCTCGGCGGCGCGCGCGCCTGCCCTCCGGAGGACTGCGGCGGGCCGGCGGGCTACGCCCATCTCCTGGAAATCCTGAGTGATCCGGACCATCCCGAGCACCGGGCGTGCCGGAGTTGGGTGGGCGGCGACTTCGACTCCAGCGCCTTCGACTCCGACGAGGTGAACGAGGGGCTGGTTCGGAACGGGCCGCGCGCCCGGCGGGCGGATCTGGCCTGGCTCAGGCCGAGCTGGATCTGAATCGGACGGCTCCGAGCAGATCCCTGCTGGTACAGCTCGATCTCCGCGGGCGGCGCCGCTAATATCCGCGCTCCCATGAGCGAGATCACCCCCGAAGTCATCGCCCGCCACGGCATCACCCCCGACGAGTACCAGACGATCCTGCGCCACCTCGGCCGCGAGCCGAACCTGACCGAGCTCGGCGTGTTCTCGGTGATGTGGAGCGAGCACTGCTCCTACAAGTCCTCCCGCGCCCACCTGGGCACCTTCCCGACCAGCGGTCCCCGCGTGCTCCAGGGCCCGGGCGAGAACGCCGGCGTGGTGGACATCGGCGAGGGGCTGGCCGTCTGCTTCAAGATGGAGAGCCACAACCACCCGAGCTACATCGAGCCCTACCAGGGCGCGGCCACGGGCGTGGGCGGCATCCTCCGGGACGTGTTCACCATGGGTGCCAGGCCCATCGCCAACATGAACTCGCTCCGCTTCGGCGACCCGAGCCACCCCAAGACCGCCTATCTGCTGGAGGGCGTGGTGGCCGGCATCGGCGGCTACGGCAACTGCATGGGCGTGCCGACCGTGGCCGGCGAGGTGGCCTTCCACCCGAGCTACAACGGCAACTGCCTGGTGAACGCCTTCACCCTGGGCATCCTCCCCGGCGACAAGATCTTCCGCGGCAAGGCCGTGGGCGTGGGGAACCCGGTCATCTACATCGGCGCCAAGACCGGACGCGACGGCATCCACGGCGCCACCATGGCCTCGGCCGAGTTCGACGACACCATCGAGGAGAAGCGTCCCACCGTGCAGGTGGGCGACCCCTTCATGGAGAAGCTGCTCCTCGAGTGTTGCCTGGACCTCTTCCAGACCGACGCCGTGCTCGGCATCCAGGACATGGGCGCCGCCGGGCTCACCAGCTCCTCGGTGGAGATGGCGGGCCGGGCCGGCAACGGCATCGACCTCGACATCGACAAGGTGCCGCAGCGCGAGGTGGGGATGACGCCCTACGAGGTGCTCCTCTCCGAGTCGCAGGAGCGCATGCTGCTGGTCGCGGCGCAGGGCAAGGAGGACGAGGTCCGCCGGATCTGCAAGAAGTGGGATCTGGACGCGGCGGTGGTGGGGCGGGTGACCGACTCCGGCCGGCTGCGCATCTTCTCCGGTGGCAAGCTGGCCGGCGACCTGCCGGTCGATCCGCTCACCGAGGGTGCACCCAAGTACCGGCGGCCCACCCAGCCCATGGCGGCGCTGGAGGCGCTGCGGGCCTTCGATCCCGGCACGCTGCCCGAGCCCAAGGACCTGGGGAGGGTGCTGCTCGACATCCTGGCGCAGCCCAGCATCTCCAGCAAGGAGTGGGTCTACAACCAGTACGACCACATGGTGCGGCTGGTGGGGGCGGTCCGGCCCGGCGGCGACGCCGCGGTGGTGCGGCTGGCGGTCTCGGACGAGCGCCACGCGAAGAAGGGCATCGCCATGACCGTGGGCGCGAACGGCCGCTTCTGCTTCCTCGACCCGTATCTGGGCGCGCAGCACGCGGTGGCCGAGTGCGCGCGGAATATCGCCTGTGTCGGCGGCGAGCCGCTCGCCATCACCGACTGTCTCAACTTCGGCAACCCGGAGAAGCCGGAGATCATGTGGCAGTTCGTGGAGGCGGTGCGGGGCCTCGGTGACGCCTGTCGGGCCTTCGGGACGCCGGTGGTGTCCGGGAACGTGTCGCTCTACAACGAGACCGACGGCAAGGGGATCCTGCCCACGCCGGCGGTCGGCATGGTCGGCCTGGTGGAGCCGGTGGAGAAGACCTGCCAGAGCGCCTTCAAGCAGGTCGGCGACGTGGTGGCGCTGGTGGGCGCCATCGTCGGCGAGGTGGGCGGGAGCGAGTACCTGGCCGTGGTGCACGGCAAGGAGGCCGGCCGGGTGCCGCCGCTCGACCTCGCCCGCGAGAAGGCGGTGCAGGAGACGGTCCGGCGGGCGGTGCGCGAGGGGTTGCTCTCGTCGGCGCACGACTGCTCCGAGGGCGGCCTGGCCGTGGCGCTGGCCGAGTGCTGCATGATGGTGGCGCCTCCGCCCGGCGGCGGCGCGCCGACCTGGCTCGGGGCCGCGCTGCGCATCCCGTTCCCGGTCCGGAAGGACTTCGTGCTGTTCGGCGAGGAGCCGGCGCGGATCGTGGTCTCGCTGCCCAACGCCAAGCTGGAGCGGCTGGAGGCCATCGCCCGCGAGGTGGGCGCGCCGGTGATCTTGCTGGGCGCGGTGGGCGGGGACGAGCTCGCCATCCAGGGGGCGTTCTCGGTGCCGGTGTCGGAGCTCGGCGAGGCCTGGCGGGACGGGATCCCGAGCGTCCTGCGGCGCGGCAAGCCCAAGGCCGGATAGCGCTGGCGGCGGTGACCCGGCCGAATCTGCCGTGTCCCACGTTCTCGGTTCAGGGGTCGGGTTCGCCCGGCCCCTTTTCTTTGCTGGCGGTCGTGGTTGTCCCGCGGCGAAGGGGCGGGCCTGGCGCTCGATCGGGGCCTCACTGCGTCCGGGTCCGACGGGTCGGCCCAATCTGCACCATCCGCGCTGTGGGGCCCGTTGCGCAGGTTTCCGGCCTCTTTGTGAAGAAAGGCGGAGATCCAGTAGGATGGGAGTGCTGGGTGGCTTCGGCGCAAGGTGCCGTGGCCCGAGGAGGCGACCGACGCATGGACAGCGTGGAGCTGGCAGCAGCGTTCGACCGCGCGGTGGATGATCGGCTGATCGCAGCCGAGCGCTTCGTGCTCACCCTACCGGAGCTCTTCCGCGGCAGCCTGCAGTCCTGTGACCTCGGGTACCGGCTCGCCTCACGGTTCTTCGTGGTGGTGGTCCGGGTGGAGCCGACCGCGGCGGTGCGAGGCAGGCTGGAGTTCTGGGCCGCGCGTGCCGGCGGGCGGTTCCTGGCGCTCTCGACGATCCAGGATCGAGATCGCGCCGCGTTCTACCTGTATCTCGAGGAGTGCGACCTCAAGCGGATCGGGGTGGTACCCGCGGCCCTGCCGGACGCCGTCGGCCAGCTCGTGACCGAGGCGGGCGCGTCCGAGCTACGGAAGCGTCCCGCGCCGGACGTTCCGGTGCTGATGCTGGACGCCACCGGGCCGGGCTGGGAAGGCGTGAACTGGGAGCCTTCGGGTGGGAAGCTGTTCGTGCCGGGCGCCGTGACTCCGCCGGTGGGGGACGAGCTGACGGTGTCGATCCGGCTGCCCGGGATTCACCGGCAGCTCAACGCGCGGGCGCGGGTGGCGTCGATCCGTGGGCCCAAGGAGGCGGTGCCTGGGAGTCCGGCCGGGTTCACGCTGGTGTTCGGCTCGCCGCCGCAGGAGCTGGTGGGCGCGCTGTCCAAGACCGTGAGCGTCGAGGTGCCCCGGCCGCAGCAGCGGGCTGCGCCGCGGTATCCTGTGAAGGCGCCGGTGAAGATAGCGCCGCTCCCGCCGCCCGAGCCTTCGACGGCGCGGATCGAGTACGCGACCGACCAGGAGCTGGCGGCGGACTATCTCGACAACCTCTCGCAGGGCGGCGCGTTCGTGCGGACGGCGAGGCCGCAGCCGGTGGGGACCAGGCTCACGCTGGAGATGCAGCTGCCGGCGGGGGTGGAGCTCAAGGCCCCGGCGACCGTGGCGTTCGTGAACGCCAGCGGGATGGGTGTGAAGTTCGAGCTGGACGAGGAGGGGCAGGAGACCTTGGCCGGGGTGATCGCGCGGATCTCGGCGCGGCCGCGGCGGGCGCTGGTGGTGGACGACGACGCGCTGGTGCGGCGGATGCTGTCGGACGGGCTGGCGGAGCGCGGGTTCGAGGTGCTCTCGGCGGACGACGGGCAGGAGGGTCTGCGGATCATCGCGGAGGAGCTCCTGGCGCTGGACCTATTGGTGACGGACGTCAACATGCCGGGGATGGACGGCGAGGCGTTCATCCGGGCGATCCGGAAGGCGGGTGGCGAGGCCGACCTGGCGATCGTGGCGGTGACGGGCCGTGTGGACGGGGCGCTCGAGGCGCGGCTGGAGTCGGCCGGGGCGGACGCGGTGCTCGACAAGGAGCTGGGGCCCGCGCTGATCGCGCAGGCGGCCGATGCGGCGCTGGAGCGGAAGCGGCTGGTGATGGGGAACTGAGGGGGCCGGTCACCACTCGACGGCTGGCGAGCCCTCGCAGTGGCAGCGCGGCGCGGGCAGCGCGACGTGCGGGCGTGGCCCGATGCTCCGGAGCATTGCCGCGACATCGGAGTTGTTCTGGGGCTTCTCCTTGTAAGCGAGCACCTTCGCTCGGGCCTGCTCTGAGTCAGGGGCCTCGACCAAGCCCACGATCGCCGAGACCGGCTTCTTCATCTCGACCCAGACGGTGATGGGCGAGCTGGCTGGTGAGAGCTCGAGAGCGTCGCTGGACATCGCGAGGTGCTGCCAATCGAACGTTGCCCCGGAGTCCTGGCACTCGTAGAGAGTGTAGGGCAGCCGGTAGGCGTAGATTCGCCCGTGGCGATTGGCGCCGAGGACGAACCGGACCGTGCTCGAGCTCGGGAAGATGGCCTGGAGAGCATGAACCTTGGTCGCGAAGACCTGGGCCTCGCCTTGCCACTTCTCTGTGGCCGCGTCGTTGGCGTGCTGCTGGGCGGCGAGCTCCTTCTTGCATGCCGCCAGGCTGGTGGTGCCTCGATACTCCGGGGAACAGGCCTCCTCGGCGGAGAAGGGCGCGGCGGCATAGGGATCGGGGGGAGAGCAGGGGCCGAGCGGGTCGGAGACGATCACGCAGGCGTTCGTCGTAGTGGCCGCCAGCTTCTTGGGTCCCGTGGAGCCGTCCACGACCGCCGCGAGTTCGCGCAGGCCTCGGCAGCCGAGGAAGGCGACGCCGGAGATGTCGTCGCGCACGGTTCCCGTGAGGCGGGTCAGCTCCGCGTCGATGGCGCGATCGTCGCTGTCGAGGGCGCGGGCGCGATCGAGGAGCCGGATCGCTTCGGGCAAGTCTTCCTGCTTCTCGTGGAGCGCTGCATCGCGCAAGAGGTCTTGTTTCGTGCAGGGGCTCGGCGCGAGGAACTTCCATGGAGCCCAGCCTGTGGCCCGCCGGGCTTCGCCGCTCGACTTGAAGTCGGGACCGAAGCCGAGCATGCGCGCGGCCGGCACCGACGCCTCGACCTCGGCCCACTCGCCCGAGACCGATCTGACCTCGGCCCGGGTGTTGAGGGGGACCTCGGCCTGGACGTCGGCGCTGGCGTTCGCCCTGGCGCGCAGCCGGAGGTTGGTGGCGTTGACGTAGACGACCGCCTTCGGCGCGGGCGCGACGGGGCTGGGAGGGTGCCAGGGGAAAGGCTTCGAGGCCCCCGGCGGTGCGGCGATCCCCACTTGCGCGGACTCGCAGGCCGCTGCGAGCTCCCGGGCCTCTGGGCTCTTGGCGGACTGCTCGCGGGCCAGCTTGCAGGCGTCGGCCAGGGCGGTGTCGAGGAGCGTCTTCGGCCAGGGTGGATACTGGAGCATGCCGGGGGACGGGACGTCCGGGCCGACCACGAAGACCTTGCTGCCATCGGGCGTGCCCCAGATCCCGGTGAAGGTGGCGAGGTGAGTGGAGTCCTGGTCGCCGAGGACGGCGACGCCGGGGTTCTGGAGCGCCCACTTCGTGCCGTCGTAGTGCAGGATCGTCGCGCCCGAGCCGACGGCGAAGACGTTGGTCGGGGACGAGCCCCAGACGGCGTGGAGGGCGTTGTCCTTGGACGGAGACGGCATGCGGAACCACCCCGACCCTCGTCGGCGTCAAGAAGCTCGTCCGCCTGGAGGCGGCCTCCTTCACGGAGACGCTGGTCACGCTGCCGGTCGGCTCGGATCCGCTCGCCGTGTCCGGCGTCCTGCAGCAACCGCCGTTGGCGGCCGTGCCGAGGGTGTCGGACGAGCTCGCGGCCTTTCTCTGGAGTTACGCGCCGGGCAAGGCGGGGCATCAGCGGGTGCTCTTCGCGACGCTCCGGGTTCCAGCCGAGGCGGTCCAGGATGCGAAGCAGCCGCTCGGCGCGGTGTTGGGGTACGACGCCAAGGCCTACGAGAGCTTCGACGAGGGGAAGGCGCGCTTCGTGGAAGCGTCCAAGGCCAGGGCCATCTGTTCCCCAGAGTCGAAGGACGGGGTGCCGTTCGCGACGCAGGTGGGCGAGGCGCTCAGGGGCGTCTATGGGCCGCCGCGCTCGCGGTGAGCGGGCTCAGGCAGAGAAGGTGAAGTCGGGCTGGTGGAGCTTGTGCAGGCGCATCACGTGCGTCTCCTCGAGCGACAGGCCGCTCACGTCGATCGGCTGAGGGACCAGCAGGGTGCCGGGGCTGTCCTGGTCGTCGAACCGGTAGTGGCCGTCCGGGCCGCGCTCGGTGCAGCCAACCAGGAGTGACAGGAAGGCGTCGACCTGCTTGCGGTCCGTGGTGCCCCAGTTGAACTTGGTGAGGTCGTCGGCAGAGATGCGGTGAGCCTTGGCGATGCTCTCGAGGGTGTCGCCGGTGCGGACGCGGTAAGCGACGACGCGGATGGCGAACTCGCCCGAGGCGCTGCGCTTCCCCTTGCCCTTGGCGCCGCCGAAGGCCGCGTCGAGCTTCACGTAGGCCCAGCTCTTCTCGAAGGTTGCGCCCGAAACCTTTGAGCTCACGGCGGCCGAAGGGCCGCTCACCCCGTGGACCTGGATCCGGCCCGCGGCGTCGGTCGCCTGTTGCTGGTCGCCGGCGCCCGGGAGCTTCAGGATGAGCTTCAGGTCCGAGACCGGGAGGTCGGTCTCGTTCTCGACCGCGAGCAGCGTGAAGCTGGCGGAGATCTGCTGCGGCGCGACCTCCGGGACGGGCGCCTTCTCGATGGGTAAAGGGAGGGGGGTGGTGGGGGGCGGCGCGCGGACCAGCCGAAGTTCACCGTGTGTGAGTGCGCCGGCGAGGAGATCGAGGAGGGCCGGGGTCTCCATCGGGCCAGCGGTTTGGCCGAAGGGGCTCTCGCGCGCCAGGGTCCGGAGGGTCGAGAGGTTGAAGTAGTCCTGGGCCAGGCCGCCGAGAAGCCGGAGAGCGTCGGGCCTGTTCAAGAAGCGGGAGGGCGTCATTCCGTCCGGGACCGGCTCGTGCCACTGAAGGACGCGGAGCTCTCCGAAGCCATCGCGGAGCACGCGACCGAGGGGCTGGGCGAGGTGGGCTGCGCGGCGGGGGCGGTCCGTGGCCATGTCAGCCGTCCTGGGGGATGCGGGAGCCGGCGAGAGTCGAGGACGCGCAGCGGACTGACTGAGTGCGGATCACAACGGCCCTCCCCCTGGGCGCAGGTGCGGCTCGATCGCGTGGGCCGGTGGTCCTGCTGGGTACCTTTTGAGGAAAGCAGGCTTGTTCTGGAAGGTCAAGCCGGAGTTCCGTGCGCGGGTAGGGGGCGCGCGTGGCGGAAATGAGAGCGGCTGCGCCAGGAGGCGCAGCCGCGGTGAGGGGCGTTCGCGACAGCACAGGGCGGCTACTTGCCGTTGAAGACCAGGATGCGGTTGTTGTCGCGATCGACGACGTAGAGCTGCGTATCCGTCAAGAGCAGGCCCGCCGGTGCCTTGAGCGTGTTTGCAAAAGGATGGCTGGCCTCGACACCGCTGCAAGTAGGGTCGTTGGCCGTGGTGCACTGGAAGTCAGACTGTCCCAGTACGAGGTCCGCTGGCTGGTGGTCCGCGGTCGGGAAGCTGTTCCAGACCAGGACTCGGTTGAGCGAGGCATCGGTGACGAAGATCTGGTTGCCATTGGACGCGACGTACAACGGACTGCGCATGTCCGCCTGGGGAGTTCCAGCGCCAGAACGAGTGTTGCCGTCGGGCTGACCGATGACGACGTCCGCCGGCACGTTCGGCCCAGTCGGAATCTGGTTCCAAAGTAGCACCCGGCCGTTTCCCGCGTCAGCAATCAGGAGCCGAGTGCCATCCGTCCAGACATCGGACGGCTTGATGAGTGTCGTCCGAGTCACGTTGTACTGTTCACAATGCGAGAAGTCAGAAAAACCCAGGAGCCAGTCTGGGATGGCGCTGCTCGTGGTTGGGATGGAGTCGAAGACCAGAACTCGGTTGTTGAAGGAATCCGCCGCGAACAGCCTGTCTCCGTGCACGAACAGTCCCGTCGGGGCGAACATGTTCGTCCGAGTGCACATGTAAGGCGCATTCGTCTGGCCAACCTCAAAGGAAGCGGGACCGTTGCCGGTGGGGATCGGGTCGAAAACGAGTATGCCCGTGTACGCGGTGCCAGTCTGAGGTACGAAGAGCTTTCCACCCGAAGCGACAACAGTATTTGGAGCCGCCATGCCCCCCAGTCCCCCGTTGATACCTGCGGTAACCAGGTCCGGTTGCCCAAGCGCAAACGTCGCTGAAGCATTGCTCGCGGTGGGAATAGGCGAGAAGCCCAACACACGATGGTTGTAAGTGTCTGCGACGAAGAGTGTCTCATCTGCGATCGCTGGGTTGCCGAAGGGGGTTCTCAACGTGTTGGCCGTCGTACCCGCGGTAGCGGTCGTCAGGTTCGGCTGACCGATGGCGAAGGCCGCCTCCTGAAACTTCTCCAGGCTCAGGAAGGGGAAGATGACCGTCGATGTCCGAGTCTCGTAGCTCTTCTCCTTTTCGGCCAGGGACACGGTGATCTGGTTCGTCCCATTGGCCAGCGAGACGGCGACGCTGAAGTTCCCGCTG
>Ga0302323_100002283_pt1 | contig 15571 bp, 14 predicted proteins | sample Fen_T0_3_FD_201950 | JGI IMG/M metagenome (GOLD analysis project Ga0302323, IMG submission 201950) | Peat permafrost microbial communities from Stordalen Mire near Abisko, Sweden - Fen_T0_3 | ecosystem: Environmental > Terrestrial > Soil > Wetlands > Permafrost | place: Sweden: Abisko... | reverse complement strand
GGGAACTCGTCGTCGGGCATCTGCGTGATGGTCGGGTGGAGTACCTGGAGGCTCACGTCACCCGCACGTGAGCGACGGCTGGGAGCCGTTTCGCGCCACCGTGTTCGCGACGGGGGACCAGTCGTTCACACCGTGTTCACCAACTCGTCGTCGGGCATTTGCGTTGCCTTCACCGGCTCTCCGCCCTCCGGACAGCGTTCGTTCATCCACCGTGCCTTCACTGGACACCTGCCGTCCCTAGCGTCGAGCCACCGTGGGCTGCGGACCGGTTGGGGGCGGCCCTCTTCGATGAGGAATGAGGAGTAGAGCTCGTGAATCTTGCCAAACTGGCCCGCATCACGGCCATGACCGCTGTCGGCGTCGTCGCGCTGGCGGCCTGTGGCTCCAGCAGCGGAACGTCGGGGGGAAGTTCGAGTTCCAGCCTTTCGGGCTCCATCAACGTGGACGGTTCGAGCACCGTGGGACCGATGACGCAGGTGGCCGCCGAGCTGTTCAACGCCGACAACAAGGACGTCAAGATCACCGTCGGCATCTCGGGCACAGGCGGTGGATTCGAGAAGTTCTGCGCCGGTGAGACGGACATGAACGACGCCTCGCGTCCGATCGAGGACACCGAGGCGGCCGCGTGCAAGAAGAGTGGCGTCACCTATCAGCAGCTCGTCGTCGCCAACGACGCCCTCACGGTGGTCGTCAACAAGAGCAACACCTGGGCCAAGTGTCTGACCACTGCTCAGCTCAAGAAGATCTGGGCACCGAAGTCGACCATCAACAACTGGAACCAGGTGGACAGCAGCTATCCGAACGAGCCGCTCACGCTGTTCGGTCCTGACACCGACTCCGGCACCTTCGACTACTTCACCGGAGTGATCAACGGCGAAGAGGGTTCCAGCCGCACCGACTACAGCCCGAGCTCGAACGACAACAACACCGTGAACGGTGTGGCCGGCGACAAGGGCGGCATGGGCTACTTCGGGTACACATACTACGAGCAGAACCAGGACAAGCTGAACGCGGTCGCGATCAACGACGGGAACGGTTGCGTGGCGCCGAGCGTCACGACGGCGCAGGACGGCACGTACACGCCTTTGACCCGCCCGTTGTTCATCTACCCGTCGGTGCAGGCCGGACAGAGCAATGACGCCCTCATGGCGTTCGTCCAGTTCTACGCAGACAACGACGCCAGCATCGCCCAGCAGGGTCAGTTCATCCCGCTGAGCGGCGACCAGAAGACGAAGCTCACGTCCGACCTCACCGCCTACCAGACCGCGGTCGGGAGCAGCTCCTCACCGTGACCCAGGTAGTCGTCGATCGGCATGCTGCTGCCGCAGGAACCGAAGGGTTCCTGCGGCAGCAGCGGCCTCGCCATGCGGAGCGGGTCGTCAAGGCCGTGCTCTTCCTCGCCGCCTTGGTGTCGGTGGCCACCACGGTGGGCATCGTCGTCAGCCTGTTCTACCCGGCGGCCCAGTTCTTCTCGGCCGTGCCGCTGAAGCAGTTCCTGTTCGGGACGACGTGGTCGCCCACGTTCAACGACCCTCAGTTCGGCGTCGTCCCGCTCGTGCTCGGGACGCTGCTGGCGACGCTGATCGCCAGCATCGTGGCGCTGCCACTCGGACTCGGCTCGGCCATCTATCTCTCGGAGTACGCGCACCCCAAAGCGCGTTCGGTCCTAAAGCCGACGTTGGAGGTGCTGGCCGGGATCCCGACCGTCATCTACGGGTTCTTCGCGCTGACCTTCTTCACCCCCGTTCTGCGATGGATCATCCCGGGCGACGAGATCCCGACGATCTACAACACGTTGAGCGCCGGTCTGATCATGGGCGTCATGATCATTCCGACGGTCGCGTCGCTGTCCGAGGACGCCATGGCCGCCGTCCCCCAAGGGCTGCGCGCGGGCGCATTCGCCCTGGGCAGCAGCCGCCGGCAGGTCTCGACGGGTGTCGTCGTTCCGGCCGCCCTGTCGGGCATCGCCGCGGCGTTCATCCTCGGGATCTCGCGGGCCATCGGCGAGACGATGATCGTGGTCCTGGCCGCTGGGCTGCAGCCGAACATGTCGCTCAACCCGCTGCAGTTCCACGAGACCATGACGGCGTTCATCGCCTCGACCGCCGGCGGCGACATCGCGACCGGCACCACGATCTACAAGACGATCTTCGCCGTCGGCGCCCTGCTGTTCGTCTTCACGTTCGTGATGAACATGCTGAGCATCCGCCTGGTGCGCAAGTACCGGGAGGTGTACGAGTGAGCGTCGACACCACCGCGGTCAGCCACGACCCGATCGGCGAGAGCGTCCCGCAGCGACCCCTGGTCGGGGCGAGCGGCAGTGGATGGCGCGAGCGGGGGTTCAAGTACCTGCTCTGGTTCAGTCTGGCCGTCGGCATCGTCACCTTGGCCACGCTCCTGGTCTACGTGCTGGTCAAGGGCTGGCCACGGCTGGACCCACGGGTCCTGACCAACATGCCCTCGGCCATCCTTCCCGACCGCGCCGGAGCCCAGTCCGCGATCATGGGGACGCTCTGGCTGATGGTCTTCACGGCCTTGTTCGCGCTTCCAACCGGGATCCTGACGGCCGTGTACCTGGAGGAGTACGCCGACCCGTCGCGCTGGTGGAACCGGATGATCGAGGTCAACCTGATGAACCTCGCGGCGGTCCCGTCGGTCGTGTTCGGCATCCTCGGCCTGGCGTTCATCTCGCGCGGGCTCGGCCTCGGTCCCACGATCCTGACCGGGTCGCTGACCCTGGCGCTGCTGGTGCTGCCGGTCGTCGTGATCGCCAGCCGAGAGGCGATCCGGGCCGTCCCGTCGTCGATCCGCCAGGGCTCGCTGGCGCTGGGCGCGACGCAGTGGCAGACCATCTGGCGACAGGTCCTGCCGGCAGCGACGCCAGGCATGGCGACGGGGTCGATCCTGGCGCTGTCGCGGGCCATCGGCGAGGCCGCGCCGCTGATCATCCTCGGCGTCTCGTTCGTGACCTTCAACCCCAACGGCCTGACCAGCCGGTTCACCGCGCTGCCGGTGCAGATCTACGACTGGACCACCCAGTCCCGTACGGAGTATCTGGTCCTCGCGGCCGCGACGAGCGTGGTCCTGCTCGTCATCCTGTTGGCCATGAACTCCGTGGCCATCTACATCCGCAACAGAACCCAGAAGCGACGGTGACCGCCGTGACCGACCAGACCTCGACCGTTCAGGTGTCCGAGGTGATTCACGACGACCCCAGCCGGGTCGACGTGATCCCGGTGATCGAGACGAAGAACCTGACGGTGTCCTACGGCGACTACCAGGCCGTCCGCGACGTCGACATGGTGTTCGGGAAGAACCAGATCACCGCGATGATCGGACCGTCGGGCTGTGGCAAGAGCACGGTGCTGCGTTGCTTCAACCGGATGAACGACCTCGTGCCGGGGGCGCGGGTCGACGGCACGGTCACTTACCACGGGCAGGACCTCTACGCGTCCGACGTGGACATCATCGAAGTGCGCCGGCGCGTGGGCATGGTCTTCCAGAAGCCGAACCCGTTCCCCAAGTCGATCTACGACAACATCGCGTACGGGCCACGCGTCAACAGCTGGAAGGTCTCCTCGATGGACGACCTGGTCGAAGAGGCGCTGACCAAGGCTGCGCTGTGGGACGAGGTGAAGGACAAGCTCAAGACCAGCGCCCTCGCCCTGTCGGGAGGACAGCAACAGCGGCTGTGCATCGCCCGGTGCATCGCGGTGCAGCCCGACGTGATCCTGATGGACGAGCCAGCTGCCTCTTTGGACCCGATCTCCACGGCGAAGATCGAGGACCTCATGCAGGACCTGGTGCGCAACTACACGATCATCATCGTGACGCACAACATGCAGCAGGCGGCCCGGGTCTCGGACCGCACGGGGTTCTTCACCTCCGATGTCGACGAAGCCGGGGTGCGGCACGGCCGCCTCGTCGAGATGGGATCGACCAAGACGATCTTCACGACCCCGAGCGACAAGCGCACCGAGGACTACGTGAGCGGTCGGTTCGGCTAACCCACCCCCCTCCCTCAGGTTGATCTTGGACTTGATGTGTCAGTTGATCTCCCTCAGCCCGCAACTTCTCCCTGATCAACACCGGACTCGGCCGCCACGTCCCTAGGGTGACCCTGTGCGCGCGTTTGCGATCGACCAGGGCACCTCGGCGACCAAGGCCATCGTGCTCGACGTCGATGACGGCGTGGTGGCCGACGTCGACGTCCCCGTCGCCGGCCTGACGTACCGGGGTGACGCAGTCGAGCAGGATCCGCTCGCGCTGTGGGACTGCGTCGTCGCAGCCGGGCGCACGGCGCTGGATGCGGCAGGTTCGCGGGTCGGAATCGACGCCGTCGGCGTGGGCAACCAGGGTGAGACGGTGCTGGCGTGGCGCCGCAGCAGCGGGGAGCCGCTGACCCCCGCCATGGTGTGGCAGGACCGCCGGGCCGGCACCGTCACCGACGCGTTGCGCGAGCGGGCGGCCGACCTGACGGCCATCACCGGGTTGCCGCTCGACCCCTACTTCGCCGCACCGAAGATGGCTTGGCTGCGCGAGAACCTGCTCGACCGGAGCCTTCGCCGCGACCCGGACGTGGTCATCACCACGATCGACGCGTGGGTGCTGCACCGGATGACCGGCCGCTACGTCACCGATGCGGCCACCGCCAGCCGGACCCTGCTGCTCGACCTGACCACGCTCGACTGGTCGGCGTCCGCGTGCGAGGCCTTCGGCATCGACCCCGAGTCCCTGCCCGAGGTGGTCGCCTGCGATGCGTCGATCGGTGGCACCGACGTGTTCGGACCGCTGGTTCCGGTCACCGCCGCCGTGGTCGACCAACAGGCTGCCCTGTTCGCGCAGGGTTGCCGGTCACCGGGCGACGCAAAGTGCACCTACGGCACCGGTGCGTTCCTGCTCGCGACCCGCGGGAGTGCGCCGACGGCGTCGCGCGCCGGGCTCGCCACGTCGGTCGCGTGGCTGCTGGGCGACGGACGAGAACGCGCGTACTGCGTCGACGGCCAGGTCTACGCCGTCGGGGCGGCCGTCAGGTGGCTGCAGCACCTCGGCATCATCGACGGGCCGGCCGACCTGGACGTGAAGAGCGGGTCGGTTCGCGATGCCGGCGGGGTGCTCTTCGTCCCCTCACTGGCCGGAGTGGGTGCTCCCGACTGGAAGCCGCACGCCCGCGGTGCCTTCCTCGGCCTGTCGCTGGCCACCACGCAGTCACATCTCGCGCGGGCCGTCGCGGAGGGCATCGCGGCGCAGGTCACCGGACTGGTGCGGGCGATCGAGGGCGATCTGGGCGTCTCCCTGCGCGCACTGCGCGTCGACGGCGGCCTCACCCGCAGCCGCTCGGTCATGCAGGCGCAGGCCGATCTGCTCGGGATCCCCGTCGAGGTCTACCCGCACCCGTGCGCGACGGCGATCGGCGTGGGTGCACTCGCCCTGCGCGGGGCAGCGGGCACCGACGCCGTCGCCAGGGCGGACGCCGACCGCCTGACCACCGAGTGGACACCGGTCCTGGTCTACGAGCCGCAGATCGCCGACCCGCAGGCGAGTGAACGCTTCGCTGCATGGGAGGCGGCGTACCGCAAGACGCTCGTCGAGGGTGCTCGATGACGACCACCGTGGAAGTGGCGGTGGTGGGCGCGGGCGTGGTGGGTTCGGCGATCGCCCGCGAGCTCGTGCGACACGACATCGACGTCGCCCTGATCGACTCCGCCGACGACGTGGGCACGGGCACGAGCAAGGCCAACACCGCGATCTGGCACACCGGCTTCGACGCCAAGGCAGGCACGCTCGAGGCGCGCCTGGTGGCCCGCGGCCACACGTTGCTCGACCGGCGGGCGGCCGAGTCAGCCTGGCCGTTGGAGCGGATCGGAGCGCTGCTCGCCGCTTGGGACGACGAACAGCGCGACCGACTCGCGCACATCGTCTCCAACGCGAACGCAGTGGGCTATCGACGCATCGAGACCCTCTCGGTGGCGCAGGTCTACGAGCACGAGCCGCACCTGGGACCGGGCGCCACCGGCGGCCTGCTCGTCCCCGACGAAGGACTGCTGGACCCGTGGGCGGTGACGCTGGTCAATGCGACCGAGGCCGTGCTCAACGGGGCCCGGCTCCTGCTCAGGGCGGAGGTCACCACGGTCGAGACCGACCGCCGCGCAGGCAGCCACGCCATCGCAACGGCGCGCGGACTGGTGCGCGCCCGGTGGCTGGTGAACGCAGCGGGACTCGGCAGCGACACGGTGGACCGGCTGATGGGACACGACGGGTTCACCGTGACGCCGCGCCGCGGCGAGCTCATCGTGTTCGACAAGCTGGCTCGCCCACTGCTCAACCACATCGTCTTGCCGGTCCCCACAGCCACGACCAAGGGCGTGCTCGTCTCGCCCACGGTGTACGGGAACGTCCTGCTCGGTCCCACGGCCGACGACGTGGACGACCGCAGCGCCACCGGGACGACTGCCGTCGGTCTGGCGAGCCTGGTGACACGCGGACGACGCATCGTGCCGGCGTTGGTCGACCACGAGATCACGGCGACCTACGCCGGACTGCGTGCGGCCACCGAGCACTCCGACTACTGCTACGACGTGTTCGCCGACGACCGCTACGTCCGGGTCGGTGGGATCCGCTCCACCGGGGTCTCGGCAGCGTTGGCCCTTGCCGAGCTCGTCGTCCACGATCTCGCCGACGCCGACCCGCACCTATCGGCGCACGAGCGAGACGACTTCACGCTCGCGTCGCTGCCCAACCTCGCCGAGGCCGGGCGCCGCCCGTTCGACGACGCCGAGGCCATCGCCGACGACCCCGAGTTCGGTCGCCTCGTCTGCTTCTGCGAACGGGTGAGCGCCGCGGAGATCCGAGACGCCTTCCGGCAACCGATCCCGGCCCGCGACGCAGACGGGCTGCGTCGACGCACCCGAACCCTGATGGGACGCTGCCAGGGCTTCTTCTGCGCCGCCCACGTCCAACGGCTGATCGCGACCGACGGTCCCGGGCCGGTGCCAGGTGACTGAGCCGATTCGGCGCGAGGAGACCGACGTCGTCGTGGTCGGCGGTGGACCCGGCGGGCTGGCGGCGGCGCGGGCGTGCCGGGCGCTCGGCGTCGAGCGGGTCGTGGTGCTGGAACGCGAAGCCGTGGCCGGAGGCATCCCCCGGCACAGCCAGCACACCGGCTACGGGCTGCGCGACCTCGGCCGCGTGCTCACCGGCCCCGCCTATGCCGACCGATGGCTGGCTCGCGCGCAATCCAGCGGAGTCGACGTCCGCACCGCGCACACGGTCACGATGCTGAGTCGGGTCGGTGATCGGTGGCAGGTGCTCGTGACCGCACCGTCGGGCCGTTGGTCGTTCGACGCGCGTGCGGTCGTCATGGCGACGGGCTGCCGTGAACGGCCGAGGTCGGCGCGACTGATCCCCGGCGACCGCGGTGCAGGCGTCTACGCAACCGGCACGCTGCAACAGCTCGTCAACGTCGAGCACCTGCGACCAGGCACCCGTGCCCTCGTGGTGGGCGCCGAGCACGTGTCCTACTCGGCAGCTGTCACCCTCGCCCACGCGCAGTGCGACGTCGTGGCCATGGTGACCACCGAACCCCGACCCACCACCTTCGGCGCCTTTCGGCGGGCGGCGGACGTCCGGTGGAGGTTCCCGGTGCGCTGCTCGACGCAGGTGACGCGAATCAACGGACGAGAGCGCGTCGAGTCGGTGGAGCTGACCGATCTGGTCACGGGGCGAACCGAGCGCGTGGCGTGCGACACGGTGATCCTGACCGGCGACTGGGTCGCCGACCACGAGCTCGTCGTGACCGCCGGTGTCGTCATGGACGCGGCGTCAACCGGGCCGCGAGTCGACACCTCCCTTCGGACCAGCGCGCCCGGGCTGTTCGCCTCGGGCAATCTGACGCATCCCGCCGAGACGGCCGACGTCTGTGCCCTCGAAGGGGGCGCCGTCGGCCACTCCGTGGTCGCCTGGCTCGCCGGCGGCTGGTGGCCGGCGTACGGCACCGAGGTGACAGTGTCCGATCCGCTGACCTGGGTGTCGCCGTCCTTCGTCACCGACGCCGGGACCCCGCCGCGGTCGCGCTTCGTTCTGCGCGCCAGCGAGTTCCTGCGCCGACCGCAGCTGCAGGTGGCGCAGGGGGATCGCCTGCTGTGGCGGGGACGCGTCCCCTGGTTGATCCCGACCCGACCGGTCTATGTCCCGGCTTCCTGGCTCGGTGACGTGGACACGTCGCCCGCATCGCGGGCCATCTCGATCACGGTGTGCTGAGCCGGGCGCGTCATGACCGGCTGCCAGATGTGCCGCAGTCCGATGACGAGGAAGGCGAGGTAGATCCCGTCGAAGAGGATGAACGCGATGTTGACGCGCAGCAGGAGGAAGGGGATCGCGACCATCACGACCGTGGCGGCCACCCGTCCCTTCGGTCCGAAGGTGATCTCGCTCGCCGCCCAGCGCGAGAACTGGGCGCGGTGCTGGTCGTGCTGCGGCGCGCGCGCCTCCAGTGGCGTGAAGGGGAGTTCCATCTCCCGACTGAGCGGACGCACGGGACGGTCGGGGTCATCCGGCGTCGGTTCCGGGGTCGCGTCGGGCGTCGCGTCGGGGGACGGGTCCACGTCCTCGGTCGACACCGGCTCGGGCACGGCAGGGGGCTGCGGAACCGGCGGGGCCGCCGGACGTTCGGAGGCCACCCGGCCGTCAGCGACCGCGAAGGGATCCGGGGGAACGGCCACGGTCAGCGCCGATGGTGGTGCGCGACGGGCTGCCACACCTGGCGCAGCCCGACGGCCATCAGTCCGATCCAGATCAGCGCCCCCGCGAGCACGAAGGGGTCGAACGTCAGGATCCCGGTGGCGATGAAGAAGGCGAGCGGGACGAACATCGCGACGGTGACCATGACGCGACCGGTCGGCCCGAAGGTCGTGTCGCTCTTGGCCCAGCGCGACGCCTTCGGCGTCGGCCCGGTGGGCATCAACGACGGAGCCGGCACCATTCCGGCTCGACTGGGAACAGCCGCTGCCGACGTCGCCGGTGGCGCAGTCGGAGCCGGCGCGTCGGCCCGAGCGCTCGGGCCGAAGAAGTCGTAGCCGTCATCGGCAGACGCGGTCATGCGGGGAAGATCGGCCGGTCACTGGTGCGCCTTGACGCCACCGGTCGGATTCCTTGGCCGAATCCCTTGGCCGAATCCTGGGCGGTTCGCTCAGGTGGCCGACCGGCAGGCCACGCACTGCACGGCCCACGGCAGCGCCTCCAGCCGGTCTGCCGGGATGTCGCGGCCGCAGGTGTCGCAGACGCCGTAGGTGCCGGCGGACACCTTCTCCTGCGCGCGGGTCACGTCGCCGAGCAGGGCCTGGAGGCGGTCGGAGGCGGCTACCTGCGCCAGTCGCTCCACCGCGATGCTGGTGCCGTCGCCGACTCGCTTGCCGAACGAGATGCCCCCCGACTCGTCGGCCGGCCGCTGCAGGTGGGCGATCTCGGCCTCGACCTCGGCCCGCCGATCGGCCAGCACCTGCGCCACGTCCGTCATGGCGTCACGGTAGTCCGCACTCGGAAGTCGGGATCCCAGCCGAGCTCGGCCACGTCCATCTGAGCCTTCTGCAGGCGGCCGCTGTAGTCCCAGTTCATGGCCTGCCAGCGGGTGAACTGGTCGAGCACCCACACCCCGGACTGCCGTGATCCGTTGCCGCTGAGCCCGTTGCCCCCGAAGGGCAGGTGCGCCTCGGCCCCCGACGTGGAGTTGTTGACGCTGACCATGCCGGCGCCGATGCCGTCGCGGAACCGCCAGACCGACTGGGGGTCACGGGTGTAGATCGACGACGACAACCCGTAGCCGTGCCCGTTGGCCAGGTCGATCGCCTCCGTGAGGTCGTCGAAGACCCCGAGGCCGACCATCGGTCCGAACGTCTCGGTGTCGTACAAGGCGTCGCCGGGACGGATCCCGTCGACCACCGTCGGGTGGGCGTACCACCCGATGTCGGGGTCACCGACGAACCCCTTGCGCGGCGAGCTCGAGGTGATCCGTCCCACGTCGGTCGAGCCGTGGACGCGGTGGTGGGGCTGGACGAGGTCGAGGAACTCCACGAACCGGTCGAGGAACCGTTCGTCGATCATCGGTCCGTACAAGACGTCGCCGGTCGGGTCACCGATCGTCGCGCCCTCGACCGCGGCCACGAACGCCGCGCGGAACTCGTCGTACCGGGAACGGTGGATCCACGCGGTGCCCAACGACGTGCAGCGCTGGCCGGCGGTCCCGAAGCCACCGAACAGGGCGCCCTCCACAGCCAGCTCGAGATCGGCGTCAGCCATCACGACCATGGGGTTCTTGCCGCCGAGCTCCAGGCAGGGCGTCTGCAGGGCGCGGCCGCACAGCTCACCGATCACGCGCCCGACCGCCGTCGAGCCGGTGAATCCGACCTTGTCCACAGTGCCCGCTGCCAGGGCCCGCTCCAGTCCGTCGTGGGTCGTGGCCCCGTCGGCGGCCACCACCTGCAGCACCTCGTCGGGGACGCCGCCGGCGCGGAACAGCGACGCCAACGCCTCGGCAACCGCGTTGGCCGTCTCGGCGGGCTTCCACACCACGGCGTTGCCGCACAGCAGCGCCGGGACGAGGTACCACGACGGCACCGCGGCCGGGAAGTTGCCGGCGGTGATCACCACGACCGACCCGACCGGCACCCGGAAGGTGAACAGCTGCTTGTCGGGCATCTCGCTGGGAACGGTCTGGCCGTACAGCCTTCGGCCCTCGCCCAGGAAGAAGTCGCAGGTGTCGATGACCTCCTGCACCTCACCCAGTGCCTCGGCGTGGGGCTTGCCGATCTCCCGCGTGATCACGGCGGCGAGCGTCTGCTTGTTCGCCTCGACCAGGCGCCCGACCTGCGCGATCACCCGCCCGCGCACCGGCGCCGGCAGCCCGGCCCACCCCCGCTGGGCCACGCGCGCGACGCCGGTCGCGGCCACCAGGTCGTCGGCGCCGGCCAACGGCCCCCGCCAGACCACGTCGGACCGGTCGGCCGGGTTGCGCTTCTCGAACATGTCGCCTCCTGCCACGTGCACGGCTGGTCTGCGCTGCTGGGTTTGCCCTGGCGGGCGTGGTTGGCTGGGTGTGCGATGACGAAGCCTGCCACGGACCCCCACGGCACCACGGCGGCACGCGTTCTGCAGGTGCTGGCTGCGGCCGACGTGAGCACCGTCTTCGGTCTTCCGGGGGCGCACAACCTCTCGTTCTGGGCCGGCAGCGACCAGGACGACCAGGGCCTCGGGGTGATCGGGGTCGACGGCGCTCCCATGCGGTCGGTCCGGATCGTCGGCGTGCGTCACGAGCAGACCGCCGCGTTCGCTGCCGACGGGTGGGCGCGGGCCACCGGCGGGCTCGGAGTCGCGCTGGTCACCTCTGGCCCGGGCGCGGCCAACACACTGGCCGCCTTCGGGGAAGCCGCCGCGAGCGGGTCACCGGTCCTCGTGATCGCCAGCGACGTGCCCGAGGGCCCCCGCGTGCGACACCGTCCGTCGCAGCGACCCGGCGCCTTGCTGCACGAGTCGCCGGACCAGGGCGGCATGTTCGCGCCGCTGGCCAAGGCGGTGCTGCAGCCGACCACGCCGGAGGCCGCCGTCGAGGCTGCCGCGCTGGCCGTGCAGACCGCGTTGGAGCACCCACGGGGCCCGGTGTACCTCGGCATCCCGTCCGACGTGCTGGCCGCCGCGGCACCGGCTGGTCCGCGCCCCGACGTGCTGGACCCGCCGCCGGTGGATCCCACCGACCTCACGGCCGCCGTCGACCTGCTCAACCACGCCGAACGCCCCCTGCTGTGGGTCGGCGGGGGCGTCGTCGCGTCTGGCGCGGTGGACGCCGTGGTCGACCTCGCCTGGCGGTTGGGCGCGCCGGTGATCACGACCTTCGCCGCGCGCGGGGTGCTGCCTCCCGCACACCCGTTGCTCGTCGACGCCCCGCCGCACGAACCGGAGGTGTCCGCCCTCGTTCGCGAGGCCGACGTGATGCTGGCGCTCGGAACGGCGTTCGACGGCATGACCACCCGCAACGCTCAGATGCCGATGTCGCCGTGCCTGATCGACGTGAACCTCGACCCCTCGGGCACATACGACGCAGACCTCACGATCGTGGGCGACGTGCGACGCGTGGCCGACGCGTTGGCCGTTCGGCTCGCCGCGCGCGATCCCTGGGCCGATGCGCCGTACGACATCGGTGGACGCGTCCGGCGGGCGATCGCCGACGACCCCCGCACCGCCGACGTCCCCCCGCTGCTGACCGCCATCGCGGAGTGGCCCGACGACGGGGTGGTCGTGTGCGACATGGCGGTCGCGGGCTACTGGGTGGGCGGGTACGCGCAGGTGTCGCGGCCCCGACGGCTGCTCTATCCGGTGGGGTGGGGGACGCTCGGTTTCGGGCTGCCGGCAGCCATCGGGGCGGCCCACCGCGGCTCGCCGGTGCTGGCCGTCGTCGGCGACGGGGGACTGGCCATGGTGCTGGGCGAGCTGGCCACCGTCGTGCAGGAACGGCTTCCGGTGACTGTCTTGCTGGTCGACGACCAGGGGTACGGGATGTTGCGGTTCGACCAGGACCGCGACGGCGACCTGCACCGCGGTGTCGACCTGCTCGGACCGAACTGGCTCACCGTCGCGCAGTCGTTCGGGCTGCCCGCTGCGGAGGTGACCGCGACGACGCTCGGACCGGCACTGGCGGCCGCGGGGCGCGGTCGGGCACCGTCGATGCTCGTGTGGTCCACAGCCCTCTACCCGCCGCGCACCACGTCACCGCGCTGGGTGGATCAGCCGGCGTCGTAGGCGGGTTACGGTGTACTGCCGTGCGCCTTGGCGCGGCAGAATCGTTGGAGGACCCCGGTGCGCCGGTCCCGCCTGATCTCCGCAGCGACAGCCGCGGCCCTTTCCTTCGGAGTCACCGTGGCCGCCACGGCCACCACCGCGCAGGCCGCCACCCCGGCAACGGCGGCGTCGACGGACCAGAGCGCGGTCGACGCGCTGCACGCCGCCGAGGCGCTGTTCGCCCCGACCGCCACCCCGTTCGACTCCTCGGGCTCGGCCGGTGCCGGGAGCGCTCTGAAGCCGGACCCCACGACCACGCTGGCCGCGCTGGCTCACGTCGTCGGCCAGCTGTCCGGGGCCGACCGGCGGACCGCGCGAGCGATCCTGGCCCGGCCCACCGACGGCAGCTCTGATCCTTACCACTTCGGATGGTCCAAGTCGGAGATCAAAGCCGGCCACGCGACGTGCGGCCCGGACCTGTGCGTGCACTGGACCGACGCCGTGGGCGGCGCGGACGACCCGAGGGCGGCCGACGTGCGCGATGCCGACCTGACGCGGGGGGCCGGCAACGGGATTCCCGACCAGGTCGACTACACGCTGCACGAGATGGAGCACGTGTGGGCCACCGAGGTGACCAGCTACGGGTACAACGCGCCCAAGGCGGACAACAAGGGCGAGAACCTGCCGGACAGCAACACCGATCTTCCCAAGATCGACATCTACCTGGCCGATGTCGGCGCGGCCGGCTACTACGGGTTCTGCGCACCTGAGCAGAACCGGCGCCAGTCCTTCGGGTTCTGCGTCCTCGACAACGACTACGCCCCGCGCGAGTTCGGACACGCCAACACGCCCCTCGACAACCTGCGCGTGACGGCAGCACACGAGTTCTTCCACGACGTCCAGTTCAACTACGACTCCGCCGAGGACGCCTGGTTCATGGAGGCCACGGCGGCGTGGATGGAGGACGAGGTCTACCCGACCGTCAACGACAACCTGCAGTACCTGAAGGACAGTCCCTTCCACTACTCCTACCAGTCACTGGACCTGCGCGACCGCGGGTACCTGTCGACGTACGGCTCATGGGTGTTCTTCCGATTCCTCTCCGAGCGCTACGGGCGGGCGATCGTCCGGACCGCTTGGCAGGACGCCGTGGGCCCCGACGTCTACTCGTTGCGAGCGGTCGAGCTGGCCCTGAAGACCCGCCACACCGACCTGGCGACGCAGTTCGCCGACTTCTCGGCGGCCAACCGGGCACCCAAGTCGTTCTACCTCGACGGCGGCCTCTACGCGAGGTACGTGCGCCGGCCGGTGCTCACCGAGCGCCTCGGCGGAGCGAAGCAGACGACCAAGTGGCTCGTGACGTCGAGGATGAAGCACCTGACCTCGATGACCCTCGGGCTGGTCCCGGTGAAGGCGCGCGGCCACCTCGAGATCGAGATCGTCGGCCCGGCCGCCGCCACCCGGCCGGCCGCTCGACTGGTGATCCACAAGAAGAACGGGTCGGCCGTGGTCCAGCGGGTGCGGCTGGTCCGTGGCGAGGCGACGGTCCGGGCCGTCTTCGGTCACGCCTCGATCGCGCGGGTCGACGTGGTCCTGGTCAACGCCAGCGACCGCACCACCTGTCATCGCGGCACCCGGTGGTCGTGCGGAGGGGTGCCCACCGACGACTCCTCGGTCTTCCACCTGCGGGCCACGAAGGTCGCCTGACCGAGCCACCGGTGATCCGCGTCACAGGGACGTCCTCGCCTGCGGAAACGGCCCGTCCGGAGGGAACCGGCCCGTCCGGAGCCGCGTCCTAACGGGGCAGTCCGGCGGCGCCACCAGCGACGCCCGGCTGCTCGACCAGCCCCGTTCGGCCCTCCCCCGCGTCCCGGTGTGGATCGGCGCGCCCGCGCCCTGGGCCCTGTTCGACTCGCGAGGAGTATCCCGATGCTGTGGCAGAACCGCGCCGCGTGCCTGTCCGAGGACCCCGACCTGTTCTTCCCGATCGGGTCCACCGGCGACGCCGTTCCGCAGATCGCGGCCGCCAAGTCGATCTGTGCCGCCTGCCCCGTCCTCGCCCAGTGCCTCGACTTCGCCTTGGAGGCCCGCCAGGACTACGGCGTCTGGGGCGGACTGACCGAGGACGAGCGGCGTTCGCTGCGCCGATCGCGGCAACGCCGGGCGCGCAAGCTCGCCGCGACCGCGGCCTGACCACCCGCGCAACGGGACAGCCCGACGACCCCACCTGCTGTCGCCGGACTGTCCTGTCCACGACACTGGCGCCGTGGCTGCCGTCGAACTCCTGACCACCGACGTGGCGTCGGCCGTTGCCGCGCTGCGGTCCGGTGGTCTGGTGGCCCTCCCCACCGAGACGGTCTACGGGCTCGGCGCCGATGCCGGCGATGCCGGCGCGGTGGCCCGGATCTACGCGGTCAAGGGACGCCCTGCGGATCATCCGGTGATCGTCCACGTGAGCAGTGCCGCCGCGCTGGACGACTGGGCGCGCGAGGTGCCGGTATACGCGCGGCACCTGACGCAGCGCCTGTGGCCCGGGCCGTTGACGCTCGTGCTGCCGAAGGCCGCCAGCGTGGGCGCCTACCTGACCGGCGGCGCCGAGACCGTCGGGGTGCGATGCCCGGCGCACCCGCTCACGCAGGCGGTGCTGACGCAGTTCGGCCGTGGGGTCGCCGCCCCCTCGGCCAACCGCTTCGGACGGGTGAGCCCCACCACCGCGCAGCATGTGCTCGACGAGCTCGGTGACCGGCTCGACCCGTTGCGCGACCGGATCCTCGACGGCGGGCCCTGCCGGGTCGGCGTCGAGTCA
>Ga0302323_100002282_pt1 | contig 15577 bp, 13 predicted proteins | sample Fen_T0_3_FD_201950 | JGI IMG/M metagenome (GOLD analysis project Ga0302323, IMG submission 201950) | Peat permafrost microbial communities from Stordalen Mire near Abisko, Sweden - Fen_T0_3 | ecosystem: Environmental > Terrestrial > Soil > Wetlands > Permafrost | place: Sweden: Abisko... | reverse complement strand
TCCAGGCGTTCGCGCATGTGCCGATTCTGCTCGTCGGTCCAGGCCTTGACCTCAGGCGATTCGCCATGCTCAAGCCAGCGATAGGGGTCGTGTACTTCCACGCCGTGGATTGTGTCGACCACGTTCTCGATGCGGGTTGCCGGTGGTGCGGCAAACAAGGTGAATGCCATGATGAGCAGCAATTCCTATCACGCCCTCCCGGCCATGAGACGTTTTACGAAGGGCGAGAGCGTCAGCAGCGCGGCACCCGCCACGAAGGTCGACACCACAAACATCAGGAAGAAGTCGGCTTGCCCGCCGAGAAGGTGGAAAACTTGGCCCTTTTCCACCTTCTCGACTGTGCCGGCGATGAAGCCGGCTAGCAAATCCGAGATGAACATAGAGAAGAACCATGCGCCCATGGCCAAGGAAGCGAAACGCGCAGGGGCCAGCTTGGTGACCATGGACAGTCCCACCGGCGACAGGCACAGCTCACCGCAGGTGTGCAGCACGTAGGTCGCGATCAGCCACATGGGACTCACGCGCACACCGCCGTCGGCAATGCGTGCGCCAAGGACCAGCACGGCAAAGCCCGAGCCAAGCAGAAACAGGCCCAGCGCAAAGCGCACCGGCGTGCTGGGCGCGCGTCCGCTCGCTTCCAGGCGCTTCCATACCCAGGCGAAGACCGGCGCGAACAGGAGGATGGAAATGGAATTCACTGACTGAAAGTAGGGCGCCAGGAAATTCAGGCCCAGGAACATGCGGCGTGTGTGCTCTTCGGCGAAGAAGGTCATGGACGAACCTGCCTGCTCGAAAGCCATCCAGAAAAAGATGTTGAAGAAGGCCAATACAGCAATGGCGGCGATGCCCTGCTTCTCGAGCGCGGTCAAAGATTGATGCGAAGTGCTGGTCTTGCTTTGCCGAGCGGTTTGCCTGGCGGGAACGTCGCCGGCCGTGCCGAGGAAACGCCGCTTGAACAGCAGATACACCACCAAGCCCAGCACCATGCCGAATCCAGCCGCGCTGAAACCGACGTGCCAGTTGTAGCGGTCGGCCAACTTGGGGCACACGATCTGGCCCATGGACGCGCCCAAGTTGATGCCCATGTAGAAGATGGTGAAGGCGGCGTCGCGCCGGCGATCTTTCTCGGTGTAGAGCTGGCCCACCATGGTCGAGATGTTCGACTTGAAAAAACCTGTGCCCAGAATGATGAGCCCGAGGCCGAGGAAGAAGGTAGGCCGTGCGGGCACCGCCAGGCAGAAGTGGCCGGCGGCGATGATGATGCCGCCGATGACGATCGAGCGGTGGATGCCGAGCCAGCGGTCGGCGAGGTAGCCTCCAAGCAAAGGCGTCAGGTAGACCAGGCCCTGATACCAGGCATAGAGGTGGCTTGCCTGCTCCTTGTTCCAGCCGAAGCCACCCGCGCTGCTGATGAGAAACAGCGTGAGGAAGGCGCGCATGCCGTAGAACGAAAAGCGCTCCCACATCTCGACGCCGAAAAGCAGGAACAGGCCTGGCGGCTGCTTGGATGATGGACTCGCGTCCGGGCTGGCTGGCGCCACGTCGTTGTTCATCTCGTTTGACAATCAAACGCCGACCCGGGTTTTGCAACGCGGTTTTTTGCTTGGTGATAGATTCGTGCCATGCACGACGTCCGATTGCGCGTTGGATTGGTTGCCGTGGGCGCCTGGCTCTTCGCGCTTGCGCTGCCAGCCGTGGCCAAGGCCGACGCCATCTCGGTGAAGCTGGTCACCTCGGTGCCGGCTGGCCAGCAACCACACTTGATCATCACAGCCAATCAACCCTTGGACAAGGTCGAGGTGCTGCTCAATCGCGACGATGGCAAGATGGTTGACGAAACCATCGGCGAGCTCGGGGTGGGAGCCTGGCGGGACGTGATGCTCGACGGCGCCGTGGGCAAGCATCAGTATAGTGGACGCATCACCTGCACGTTGAACGGCAAGCCCAGTGCGACCCAAGTGACGTTCGAGACCTCGGTGGCGGGCGTGATGACCATTTCGCTCGATAAGTCGCGCGTGGATCTGGCGCGCGGTCGCTTGGAGATGCAGGCCTCGATTCCCGAGGGCAAGGTCGAGCTGAAGATCCTCTCGGCCACCGACGGCGCCACGCTGGTCGAGCACGAGCAGTCCTTTTCCGACCACGCCCCGCGAGATCCGCTGGTCGTGACATGGGATCCCCACGCCAAGGATGCCGAGGTCGGCCGCATCGACGTGCGCGTGACGGATCCGAGCGGCGCGTTCCAGAGCTTCTCGCTCTTTCCATGGTCCATCTACATTCCGCACGAGGAGGTCGCCTTCGCCACCGACTCGGCGGCCATCGCGCCGACGGAAACGCCCAAGCTGCAGGCCAGCCTGGCCAAGATCGCGGATGCGCTGGCCAAGCACAAGGATCTCGGCGCCATCAAGCTGTATGTCGCTGGCCACACCGACACCGTGGGCGCGGCCAAATACAACTTGGGGCTTTCGCTCAAGCGCGCCCAGTCCATCGCCGGCTGGTTCCGCAAGAATGGCCTGCGCATCACCATCGCCTTCGAAGGCTTCGGCGAACAAGCCCTGCGCATCGCCACCCCCGACAACACCGATGAGCCCCGCAACCGCCGGGTGGATTACATCCTCAGCGTCGAGGATCCGGTGCTGAGGGCAACCGACTTCCGCCCGGTGTGGAAGACGATCAAGTAGGGACGGCGCACGCCGCAGGTGCTTCAGTACCAGAGATGGAACGTGCCGCTCACGTGCAGCAAGGCGAGCATGTAGAGCGTACCGTCCCAATAGCTGGTCGGGATGCCCGCCGAATAGATCCTGTCCACGAAGGCCTTTCCGGACGACGCCGGTAGGCCGAAGCCCAAGGTTGCATCGCAGAAGCCCTGGGCATTGGCGCCTGCGTTCTTCTCGTGGGCGCCAAACTTGGTCGCATACGTGTCCGCCTGCCAGGTGTCGGCGGCGAAGAAGTTCCAGTCCATCATGATGTTCGCGACACAGCGTATCCAGTCGACCGTGGCGCCCTTCACCGTCCCGCCGGTCCACGAGGACTGGTCGGGGATGACGCCGCTTCCGTCGATGGCGGAGTGGAAGAAGTCGCGTGCCGCCTTCACCGAGGCGTCCCAGAAGTCCTTGTTGGTCGTGTCGAAGCAGGCCCACACCTGATAGAAGGCCGGCAAGATATAGGACGCATCGGTGTTGTTCGAGCCCGAGACGAATTTGACGATGTGGTACTGGGAGTTGAAGTACTTGGTCCGGATCAGGTCGAGCACCCACTGGGCCTCGGTTGCGTATTTGTACTTCCCGGACGTGTCTCCCCAGCGATTGTGGGCGAAGATGAGGGCGGTCGCCATGTACGTCTCGCCATCCGGCGCGCCACCGCTGGACATCTTCGAGCCCGAGGTCGAGCACTGCCACGAGATTTCGCCGGTGCCGTTCGCCATGTGGGTCTTCACCCATGTCCACAGACGGTCGAACTCCGTCTGGTGGTCGAGCTCCACCGCGATGACTAGGCCGTATCCCATGCCCTCGGTGCGCACGTCGTTGTTGTAGGTGTCCTTGACATACGACTCGTCCGAGCCCGGCCCGTTGAAGTAGATGTTGCCCGAACCCGAAGGGTTGAAGAGCTTGGACCAGGCGGCAGCAACCTTGGCATCGCTGTCCGCCTGCGTGTGTCCCGAGAGACTGACGAAGAGATTGTTGTACGCCGCCGGCGGTGTGCACCCATTTCCGGGAATGGTTGCAGTGCCAGTGGGCGCGCCACCGTCGATGCCGGGGCTGCCGCTTGCTCCGCCGCTGCTGGTGTTGCCACCGGACCCATTGATTTTCCCGCCGCTGCCCGTGCTGCTGCCGCCGGATCCGCTGATTTTCCCGCCGCTGCCCGTGCTGCCGCCAGGCGCGGTGTTTCCGCCCGTGGCCGGCACACCGCCCGTCGAAGTCGACCCGCCAGTCGCCAGCGCCCCGCCCGTCGATTGGGCGCCACCGCTGGCTTTGGCGCCACCGCTGGCCGTCGTACCGCCCGACGTGGTCGTGCCGCCGGTCGTGGGGCTGCCACCCGTTGCAGACTTGCCGCCGGTGCCGACACTGCCACCGTTCGCGCTGGTACCGCCCGTCGCGCTCGCGCCGCCACTTGCCGTGGTCGTGCTGCCACCACTGCCCCCGCCACCACTCAAGCTGCTGTCATTCGTGGTGGGCTGGCCAGTGCTCGAGCCAGAGCAGTTGGCAACCAATCCGCTCACGATCAGAAAAACCACTGGTACCGGAAACGAGACAATACGCACCGCAGATCTCCTTCCGGGGAGCCGGGAACTTGCTCCCACGCTTCGAGCTTCGACTCTAGCATTCGCCGACAAGACAGCGAGATACTTCGAAGGATGTTTCCGTGTCGTAGGGCACACTTCTTTGTGCTGTCTCCCTACACGCGCGTACCTTCGCCCACGCCAGTCGAGGAGTCGATTGGCGCAATCAATCGGTCAGACGGAATCCCGTCAGTGCGCTGAGGCCGGTGCGGCCCCGTCGCTGGGAGGCGCAGAAGGCGGGGTGAGGTTCCGCAGTGTTGAAAGCAGGTCGGGGCTGGCCGTGTAGGGATCGTGTCGAGAGACGGCATCGCCTGTGTCCCAGAGGGCCGGAATCATCTTCCTGGAAAGCGCGCCATTCATTACGGCCGACATCCAGCGAACGCGCGATGCCGACTCCTTCTTCGTAACCACGCCGAACTCCCCGATGAAGGCCGGCACGTCGTTGCGGGTGCAGAAGTCCTTCATCATGTCGAACAACTTCTCCAGTTCCTTGACCTCGGCTGGACTTCCCCAGGTTATCATCATCTTTCCCCAGTCCGCGTCCTCGGTGAGGCCACAGAACGGATAGGGCGTGTAGTAGTGCACGGAGATGAAGAGTTTGTGGGGAACGGTGTCCCTAGGCATCTTGTAGTCAGCGTTGCAGGTCTTCGTGATGTCGGTGAAGAAGCCAGTCACGATGAGCAGACGCTTCGAGTTGTTGCCGCCGGTTTTGCGTACTGTATCGATGAACAATTGGTTCACGCGGGTGAGGGTTGCGTAGGCCTTGTGGGTCGAGCCCTCGTTTTCGAAATTGGTTTCCTCGTTGAGTCCCTCGAAGATCAGCTTCTCGCTCTTGCCGGCAAAGAAGGTCGCGATCTGTTCCCAGTACGAACGGAATTTCTTTTCTGCCTCGGCGCTGAAGGTGTGGAAGGTGGTCGGGTAGCGCTCTTTCACATCGGAATCGATCCATCCCCCGTCCCAATGAATGTTGAGCACGCAGAACATGCCGGCTTCGATGACCCAATTCACGACCTCGCTGACCCGAGCGAACTTGTCGGGCTGGATGCGGCCGTCCTCGGCATAGGTATCCCACGCCACCGGCAAGCGGACGGTTTTGAATCCGAGACGCGCCAGGCTTTGCACGTAGTCTTTCGTGATGAGGGGATTGCCCCACCCGGTTTCCCAGACGGTGGTGTTTTCAAGGGTGTTGCCGATATTGATGGCGGGGCTCATCAGGCCGGCCGCGGTCCACGCGTCCAGCTCCGTCATCTTCTCGATGGCCGCTGGCGCCGTCTGGAAAGCCGTGGCAACCGTGCCCGACGGCCTGGGCGGCGGCCGCAGGCAGGCCAGGGACGGAAGGAAGCAAAGTATCGCGATTGGAAATAGGGGTTTGCACATGGTGTTCCGTCATTCCGTCCTTCGCCCACCGGGACGCGGGTGACCTCGAGCAGACGCGTAGGGCAGTAGCGCCCAGAGGCAAAATAGCTCACCGAGCGGACCAGCAGACATTTGAGACTATTCCCGGAGGAAGAAGTACAATTGTACGCCGGAGATGGCGCGCGGAGGCTCGGGTAGCGTCGCCACCCCGTCGCGAAGTACCCCTGATACGGAGTGCCCCCTGCGCAAGGCAAACGAAAGAGACGAAGGTTGCCCTCAACGCCTCTCATCCCTTCTCAGGGTAGTCATGCCTATATTGGCAATCGTCGGCTGCGTGGACCTGACACCGCCGTGGGGAGGGGGCCAGGCCCGAGACAGCGGTGCTGGAGGCGCTGGCGGCGTCGAGGCTGCGCAACCGCAGCCTGACCTCGATTCGCCATTCGGCACGGGAGACGCGGGCGGCGCTGGCGGCGGAACATCCGATCTTGCCGGTACCGGCGGAAGCGACGGCAGTAACACCGAAGCCCCTGCTGGCGGTGGCCTGGGCTCGGGGGGCGCAACGGGACAGATCGATTCTCCCTTGGGCAGCGATGCTCTCGGTGAAGTCGGTATGGTGCTCGATACCGGCGCCGGGGGGACGACCAGCGACGCAGCGTTCGACGCGCCTTTGGGAGGAGCCGGGGGGAGCGCGCCTGACGGTGCCATCGACGCAGGTGCCACGAACAAAGGAAGCGGGGGACAAGGCGGTAGCGGCAGCGGTGGCAAGGGTACCGGCGGCACCGGCAGCGGTGGCAAGGGCACCGGCGGCAATGCTACGGGTGGCAGCGGAACCGGTGGCAGCGGAACCGGTGGCAGCGGAACCGGCGGCAGCGGAACCGGCGGCGCGACTGTGTCGACGTCGGGACTTGTCCTCTACTACGCGTGCGACCAAACGAGCGGCTCGACGCTCACCGACAGCTCGGGCAACAGCCGCAACGCTACCCTGGTGACCGGCACGGGTGGCACCGTCGGCTACAGTTTTGGGACCGGCCAAGTGAACAACGCCCTTCGTCTTGTGAAGGCTAGCCAGGGCCATGCGACCATCGCCAGCACCGGACTGAATGCAGCGACCGAGATGACCATCGCCGCTTGGGTGTATCTGAACAGCAGCGCGGAATGGCAGCGCGTTTGGGATTTCGGCAACAACACGACCACGTACATGTTCCTAAGCCCCAAGAGCAGCGTCACGAAGTTCATTCGTTTCGCCATCACGACCAGCGGCCTGAGCGGCGAGCAAGGATTGGACGGCACCAGCGAGCTTGCGGTTGGGGCATGGAAGCACGTCGCCGTTGTGCTTGGCGGCGGGAACGCAATTCTCTACATCGACGGACAACCGATGGTGACCAAGTCGGGGATGACGTTGCTTCCTTCCGCGCTGGGCACCACCACCAACAACTACCTCGGCAAGTCGCAGTATGCGAGTGTGACCCCGCCCGATCCCTACCTCGACGGCAACATCGACGAGTTCCGCGTCTACAGCCGCGTCCTGACCCCCGCCGAGATCAGCATCCTCGCCGGGAAGTAGAACACCTGCGGGGCAGCGAGGTATCCAGCCCGACCCATGAAATGCTCTGTCCTCACGTTACTCGTTCTCGCCCTTCCCGGTTTTGTCGCCCATGCCGCGCCCCCGTCCGAGAGGCTGGTCTCGGCGGATGCAAGGGAGATCAAAGGATCCACTAGCACTATGCCCAAGGCGTGCGTGGGCGCCGGCCGGGCCGCCGAGGGCTTGCGCGCGGACTGGCAGCGCCAGCTGGCCTACGTGAAGAAGGAATGCGGCTTCACCTACCTGCGCATGCACGGACTCTTGGGCGACGACATGGGCGTGTATCGCGAGGACAAGAACGGCCGGCCCGAATACAACTGGCAATACGTTGACGAGGTGTACGACTTCCTCCAGCGCATCCACATGAAGCCGTTCGTCGAGCTGGGCTTCTGCCCGAGCGCGCTCGCCAGCGGGGACAAGACCATCTTCTGGTGGAAAGGCAATGTCACCAAGCCCAAGGATCCCAAGAAGTGGGAGGCCCTGATCCAGGCCCTGGTCGGCCACTTCCAAGAGCGCTACGGCGAGGACGAAGTCCGCACCTGGTATTTCGAGGTGTGGAACGAGCCCAACCTGGACGGCTTCTTCGCCGGCACCCAGCAAGACTACTTCGACCTCTTCGCCACCACCGCCCGGGCCATCAAGCGCGTCTCGCCCGCCTACCGCGTGGGCGGGCCCGCCACGGCCGGCTGCGCTTGGCTTCCAGAATTCATCCAATACTGCGCCAGCCACCGCGTGCCCGTGGATTTCGTTTCGACCCACGACTACGGCGTCGAGAGCGGCTTGCTAGATGAAACGGGTAATGCCGGGACCATCTTCTCGCACGATGCCCGCAGCATCTACGGGAACGTCCTGCGCATGCGCGAGCAGATCGCCGCTTCGCCGCTGCCTAACCTGGAATTGCACTTCACCGAGTGGAGTAGCTCGTACACGCCCGCCGACCCCATCCACGACAGCTACCACAGCGCCGCGTTCATCCTCGACAAGCTGAAGAAGTCCGGCTCGGCCGCCCAATCCATGTCGTACTGGGTGTTCACCGACATCTTCGAGGAAGCCGGTCCGCGCTTCACCCCGTTCCACGGCGGCTTCGGCCTGCTCAACTACCAGGACATCCGCAAGCCCGCGTTTTTCGCGTACCAGTTCCTCCATCGCCTGGGCCAAACCGAGCTTACTTCTTCTGACCCCGCCTCCTACGTCACCACCGACGGCGCTGGGAATTTTCAGATCTTGTTGTGGGACTTCACGGTCACCAATCCTGCCAAGAATGGGAACAAGAGCGAGAACAATCAGACCTTTTACAAGCGCGATCTCCCGGCCGCGCCCAAGGGCAAGGCGATAATCCACGTGGGCCACCTGCCACCCGGGCGCTACGTCCTGACCGTCTTCCAGGTCGGTTACCGCGTGAACGACGCCTACGCCATCTACAAGGATCTCGGTTCGCCCACGCAACTGACCCGCGCACAGGTCCAGCGGATCAACGTTGGGAGCGACGGGAAGCCGCTTTCCCAGACAACGGTCACCATCGGTGCGAATGGCACGTTCGAGCACGCGTTGCCTCTGCGCGAAAACGACGTCTTCCTCGTTACGCTAGCCAAGCAGTGACGAAGGGCAGGTAAACTCACGCCTAGGTTGACGTCGTGAGGTTTAGCAGGTGAAGTTGACCGAAGATTTGCCCTCACTTCCACCGTTCGATCTCTCTGCGTGTCTTCTCCAGCTCGGAGGAGAGAAGCTTCTCATTCGGCAAGGCGGTCAGGTACTCGCGGACGAGCAAATTGTTGGGCAAGGCGCCGATGGCATAGCGCACGAGGGCTTCGCTTTTTCCGCTACACAGAATGATGCCGACGGGTGGGTTTTCGCCGGGTGCAACCCAATGTTCGCGAGCGTAGTTGAGGTACAGGTGCATTTGCCCGGAATCGGCGTGGGTAAAGCGGCCCAGTTTTAGGTCGAAAATGACCAAGCAGCGAAGGCGGCGGTGGAAGAAGAGCAGATCTACGCGATACCATTCGTCGTCGATGCGCAAGCGGCGTTGTCGTCCAACAAAGGCGAAGTCGTTGCCCGTCGTTTCGCTTCTTTCGGTTCTCCCAACTCGCTGATGACTTGTTTGACTCGTATCGCAATGCCTATCTCGCCCTTGAGATGATCGTGAACGAACTCGTCCCGAGGAGAAAGAAAGGGAATCGGAACCAGAGTGGCTATGTCGGGCTCTCTCAGGAGATCTGGCTAGCAGCGTTCCCCTCGGGCTTTCTGTTGCAGAATTGGTCGACACTCTATACAAGCAGGCTCGCCTTCCGTTGTTTCACGCGAAGGAGAGGTATTTGCTTCCCGAAGACTCACTCGCTTCCTGTCCCGTTTCGTCCCTTTCCGGGCCGACTGACGTCGGCGAAATCTCTCTCCTGAAAGACGGAGAAGAATGGCTCGCACTTGAGCTAGGGCAGGCGTCTTCGCTAGCCTCAGTCACCCAGCTTGAGGTCTTTCTCCAGGCCCACTCGTACAACGCCCGCGAACCAAAGACAGTCTTTTCCCGTTGAGGCCTCGCGGGACCAGTGTGTGAAGGCCTGGTTTTAGCTACAGGCGGAACTCGTGGCCAACGCGTCCAGAACGCAGATTAGGTCCGCTTGGCAAGCCGTGCTTCGATGTGACGGCGCAGGGGCGGGAACAGTTTGATCTCAAGTGCGTACTGGGGCGAGAAGAACTCGGCGTCGATGACTTCGCGGTTGTCGACCCGAAATACAGGGCGCTCTTTGACGTCGAGATCGAAAATGGAAACCACGTCGGACTTTCCTTCCCAGGCATGCGTCTCCTCGCGCCCTAGCTTGAGAGCGTCAGGCGACACCTGGATTGAAACTTCCTCGGCCAACTCCCGCACAGCCGCTTCAACGGGTGTTTCCGTTTCTTTGAGATAGCCGCCCGGAACGCAGTAGTAGTCAACGTACGAATTCTTGACCAGCAGGATCTCATCCTTGTTCCAGATTGCGACCAGCGCCCCGCGGGTGACCGGTCGCGCCAGTCTCCAGTACACGCGCATGGCTTGATAGGCGGCCCGGTAGGTCATGCGATACGCGAAGTCGATAATGCTCACGCTTCTATTGTAGCTCAGGAATTCGCGACAGCCCGCGACGCTTTACACGTTGAAGCGGAAATTGATGACGTCGCCATCTGCCACGACGTATTCCTTGTCTTCCAGGCGCAGCTTGTCGGCTTCGCGACATTTGGCTTCGCTGCCGAGCTTCACCAGGTCTTCCCAGCGCATGACTTCGGCGCGGATGAAGCCGCGTTCGATGTCGGGATCCTCGCGCGGACCCGCTCTTGCGGTCAACCGCGAACGCGGTTGGCGAAACTAGCCCGCTACGTTCACGGGGATCGTGCGCGGCTGCGACTCGGGCTTCTTGGGGACGACCACGGTGAGTACACCGTCGCGTAGGGTAGCGTGTACTTGGCCACCGTCGGCACCTTCGGGGAGTGTGAATTGGCGTGAGAAGGATCCGTAGCTGACCTCGGAGAAGTACGTCTTGTCGGTTTCTTCTTTGCGGCTCGCCTCGCGGCGGCCGGAGATCTTGAGCAGGTTGCGATCTAGCGCGATTGCCACGGCCTCGGGCTTCACGCCTGGAAGATCGGCGGAGAGAACATACTCGCCCTTGCCTTCCTTGACGTCAAAGCGAGGCGTGAATGCGATCTCGCTGTCCGCGGCGCTTTCGTTGCCGGGCGAATGTTCGGCTGACATCCATGCGCCCAGCGTGCGCAGTGGATCCCAGGACCAGCGCCACGCATCGCCGTACGCGGGCGAGAGACAGTTCGATGAATTGCGAAGAATGATACTTGCCATGATCCGTTGTTCCTTTCGTTGCTTCCTGCCCACTTAAGTAGACACGGCAGGGCCGACGTCAAGGAGAGCGAATGGGTCCTATTTGGCTTGCGTGGCGCTCTGTTCTTCCATCGAAGCGGCGCGCCGCCAGCGCAGAGCGAGGATCGACTCCACCAGCAAAAGAAGAATGAGCGCAGCCGATAGGGCATGCCAAAGCTCGACCCGATGCTTGGCTGGCTTGGCGCCGCCGGTCTTGACCGAAATGCGATCGGGCCGCTTTTCGGGCGCCAGACGCGCCGGATCGGACTCGCGTGGATCCAGGTTCACGGCGAAGTCTTGCGCTGCTTGTCTGGCAAAGGTTCCGTCGCTGCCCGCGCCGCGCACGCGGTACAGGCCGATTTGATCGGTGCCGGTGAAGGGCAGGGCGCGCGCGGCGCCGGTTTGCTCGGGCTTGCCCACCCACACCGAGCCATCGGGCCGGGTAACTTCAAGGGTTTGCATGTCACCCGCAAACGCCAGCATACGCGGTTCGCCCACCACCAGCGTGGCGGCGCTGTCCTCGTCGTTGGCCCCGACCAACTGGCGGGCCGCCTCACGGACCAGCGGCAGAAAGCCGGCCCGGATCGGCAGATCGGTCCACTCCCGATCCACCGTGGTGGTCAGCAGCATGACCCGTCCCTTGCCGACCTCGCGCTCGACCAGGGCGGGCGCGCCGCTCTCGTAGCGCAGAATCACGTTGCGCACAGCCGTGTCGCGCACTGGATCAAGAAGCACGTATTTGAAGAAGCGCGCCGACACCAGGCCCTCGCCCTGCTCGGGAAATGCAGCCAGCAGCGGGTGCCGGCGGTCGAGCGGCAACAGGCGCTCGGCCGGACGATCGTCGACGGTTTCGCCCGTGTGCTGGCCAGGCAGCGCGGAAGCCGTGCGGACAAGTCCCAGGGGCTGGGGCAATAGCTTGGCCATGCGCTCGTTCCACAGCGAAGTGTCCACGCGATCGCCCATGGCCAGGAACAGTCCGCCCCCGGTCTCGACGAAGCGTTCGAGCGCCGTCGCCAAGGCCCGCTCGGGCCGTGCCACATTGAGGAGCGCGATGACGGTGTAGGCACCCAGTCCGTCGGCGGCCACGTCGTCGCCGAGCTTGGTGGTCACCAAAGCGCCTGGCAAGCCGTTGCGCAAGGCCGCCTCGAAGAAGAAAGCCTCGTCTTCATTGCGAATGGTGCGTGGATCGCCGTCGACGACCAGGATGCGCAAGGTGCGCGCCATCTCCACGTGCATCTGCCGGCGGTCGTCCAAAGGAAAAGCATCCTTGTCGATCTCGACCACCACATCGTGCGAAGAGCCGCCCTCGCCAGGCAGACTGTGAAGAAAGCGCTTGCGTGCGTGTCCGCCGGCGGAAAGCTCGACCGCCCCTTGCGCCACCGCAACGCCATCCACCCGCAGGGTCACGCCCAGGGCGGGCACGCCGCGCGCCGAGAAGTCCGCGATCTCGGCGGTCACGGCGATGCCGCCGGGACCACCCTCAACCGAGGGCTCCACGTGCGCTTCAATGATGGCTCGGTTTTCCAAGGCCGCGCCCGCCGCAACATCGTCGATGATGACCTCGGGCGCGCCCTCGGCTGGCAGGCCGGCGCCGTCTTCCCAGCCCGTGGCTTGCAAGTCGGTGAAAAGGTACACGCCCTTGTGCGCGCGTTGCGAGGGCGCCAGGATCAGGGCAGCCTGGCGCATAGCCGAGGTGAAGTCCGCGGGCCGGGACGAACAGCGGATCCCCTCGATGGCTTCGATCACGCGCGCGCGGTCGGGCTCTAGTTCGCCAATGCGCGGTGGCGAACCCGCAGAGGTGACCAGAAACGCCAACTCAGAGTCGGACGGAAACTGGCGCGCCAGAGCTTGGGCGCGCGCCCGGGCACGTCCAAACAGCGTGCCACTGCCGCTAATCCTCTGCATGCTGGCCGAATCGTCGAGCACGATCACGGCGGCCTGCGCGTCCAAGGTGACCACGGGCAGGTCGGTGGCCTGTTCGGAAAAGGGGCGCGCGAAGATGAAGGGCAGGCTGGCGGCCGCGGCGGTGCGCGCGAGCATGAGCAGGATCTCGCGCAGCTTGCGCCGCGATTGCACGCGTCGCTCGGAGCGCAGAAGCAATTGCATGGCCGCGAAACGGACAGGCAGCGCGCGCCGCTTGCCCACCCGGTGAATCAGATAGGGCAGGGCCGCGGCGACGATGCCAAGCAGAAGGGCCGGCGCCAGGAATCGCACTAGGGTCTCCCCGTGCGATCGGCGAGGAATGCATGCAAGATCTCGGCGGGCGGAATGTCGGTGCGGGCGAAGCGGTACTCCACGCGGGATTCGAGGCAGGTGGTGCGCCAGCGCTCGCGAAAGTTGGCCGATTCCTCGCGGAAGGCCTGGGCCAGGTCGCTGGCCTCGGCCAGCAGGGTGCGCGCGTCGCCGGGCTCCATGCCTTCGAAGAACATCAGATCGTCGAAGGGCAGCTCGATTTCGTCGGGGTCGAGCAAGTGAAACAAGACCACGTCGTGGCCGCGCGCGCGCAGCTGCCGGATGCGATCTGCCATCTGGCCGGCGGCCGTGGCGCCCGCTGGCGCGTCTTCGGTATCGAGCAGATCGGAAAACAGAATCACCAGGCTACGCTTGTCACAGATCTCGCCCACGGCATCAACGGCACGGCCGGGATTGGCCACGCCCGCGGGCCGCAAACCTTCCAGTGCGGCAAGCACCTCGCGGATCTGACCTGGCCGCGTGGACGGCGGCAGCATGGCGCGTGTGGTGTCGTCGAAGGCAAGCAACCCCGCAGCGTCGCGCTGCTGGCCGACGAGATAGGCCAGCGCCGCGCACAGATACGTCGCGTACTCCAATTTGGAAACGGATGTCCGGCGGTAGCCCATGGACGCCGAGGTGTCGAGCACCAGGAGCATGCGCATCTCGGTCTCGTTCTCGAAGCGCTTGATGGTGTAACGGTCGGTGCGCGCCACGGCTTTCCAGTCGATGCGGCGAACATCGTCGCCGGGCGCGTACTCTTTGTGCTCGGTGAATTCCAGCGACGTGCCCGGATGCAGGTTGCGGTGCACGCCGGACAGCGCACCCTCGACGATGGTGCGTGCGCGCACCGCCAGGGTCGCGAGCCGCGCCAGATCCACCGGGGCCAGCAAGCCCAGGTGTTGCTCCTGCGTCGAGGAAGGCGCCGCGTCGGTCACGGGCACCCTAGCTTGCGACTTGGTCGACGATGGTCGCGATGAGGTCGCGGGCGCGCATACCGTCGGCCTCGGCGTGGAAATTGCGAACCACGCGGTGGACCAGCACAGGGCCGGCAAGTGCGCGAATGTCGTCGATGGACACCGCATAGCGGCCGTCGAGAATGGCGCGCGCCTTGGCCGCCAACACCAGATGCTGGGACGCGCGCGGGCCCGCGCCCCAGGACACGTACTTGCGCACGGCTTCGGGCGACTCGGGACCCGGCCGTGTGGCGCGGCAGATGGCCACTGCGTGCGCGAGCACGTGCTCGGCGATGGGCACGCGCAGCACCAAGTCCTGCAATTCGACGATGCGGGCCGGGTTCAGGATTTTGCGCAGAGGTTGGCTGTTCCTGCCGGAAGTCATGGCCGCGATGCGGATCTCCTCGGCGGCAGTAGGGTAGCCCACATCGATCTGGAACATGAAGCGATCAAGCTGGGCCTCGGGCAGGGGGTAGGTTCCTTCCTGCTCGATGGGGTTCTGCGTGGCGAAGACGAGAAAGGGCAGGGGTAGATCGTAGGTGTTGCCACCAGCCGACACGCGATACTCCTGCATGGATTGCAGCAGGGCCGCCTGGGTTTTGGGCGGCGTGCGGTTGATCTCGTCCGCCAGCACCACGTTGGCGAACACCGGGCCGCGCACGAAGCGGAACACGCGGCGGCCGCTGGTGCGATCCTCTTCGAGGACATCCGAGCCAGTGATATCCGATGGCATCATGTCGGGCGTGAATTGGATGCGGCCGAAGCTGAGATCAAGGGCCTCGGCCAAGGTCTGGATGAGCAGGGTCTTGGCCAGACCTGGCACGCCCACGAACAAGCCATGGCCGCGGGCGAAGAGCGCGATGAGCAAGTGCTCGATAGCCTCATGCTGCCCGACGATGCGCCGGCCAATCTCGGCGGTCAGGGCCGCGTGCGCGTCGGCCAGCTCGCGCGCCATGGCCACGTCGCGCGCGGGTACTCCGCCGCCAGGGGTGGGCACGGCGGGAACTGTCGGTTTTGCAAGCGGCGTGGGGTCGGACATCGGGCACAGGATGCCACGTCGAGGGAAAGGGGGCAAAGACGCTGCAAACGGCGTTGCAAACGGGGCCGCCCGCCTCCTGGCCAGGCCAGAGAGACGGGCGCTATTCGGATTCTAGCGGTTCGCCGGGTTCAAGGGCCGTAGCAGTAGATCGCCGCCTGTGGTGCTTCCGTGCCGCAGGGGGGACTGATGCGACACTGATAGGGCGACGAGCAGAAGTCACTCTGGCACTCCGGCAACGACGTACAGGACTTGGCACCCGAGGCGCTCAACTTGGTCCGGCAGGTGTCGGTCATCGTGATGC
>Ga0302323_100002279_pt1 | contig 15585 bp, 13 predicted proteins | sample Fen_T0_3_FD_201950 | JGI IMG/M metagenome (GOLD analysis project Ga0302323, IMG submission 201950) | Peat permafrost microbial communities from Stordalen Mire near Abisko, Sweden - Fen_T0_3 | ecosystem: Environmental > Terrestrial > Soil > Wetlands > Permafrost | place: Sweden: Abisko... | reverse complement strand
GGGGCCGAACGGCTGCCCCTGCGCGACCTGCGCGGGTATCTCGAACAGCTTGGCGCCGCCGATGTTCGGGTGGCTTTCGTGGATGCCTGCCAGTCCGGCGCCCTGACCGGTGTGAAGGGCGGCAAGCGCGTCCCTGGCTACGAGGTGCGGTTGGCCGACTTGGGCCAGGTCAAGGGCTTGGCCATCGTCACGTCGTCGACAGCCAACGAGTTCTCGCAAGAGTCGGACGACCTCAAGGGCTCGTTCTTCAGCCAGAGCATCATGGCGGGCCTGCGCGGAGCCGCGGATTCGTCGCACGACGGCCAGGTAACCTTGAGCGAGGTCTACCAATTCGCGTTCAAGCGAACCCTGGCCAGCACGGCGGCCAGCCTGACCGGTGGCCAGCACCCGACTTACGACTACCGCATGGCGGGCGCAGGCGAAGTGGTCCTGACCCGGACCCGCGCTAAGGACGCACGTCTGGCCTTCGTGCGCGAGGCCGGTTCGACCTACACGGTCTTGAGCCGAACCCGGGACGAGGTCATTGCCGAGGTGCCATCGAGCGCGGGGGAGGATCTCTACCTGGCCTTGCCCGCGGGCGAGTATCGCGTGCTCCGCCGAACCATGGGCAATGTAAGCGAACGCACCCTTGCGCTCGCGCCTGGCAGTATAACGACGATCGATCCCAACGGCATGGTCATCGTCCCCCAGGGAAGCCCGCGCACCAAGGGTGGCGATTTGGAGCTGCGTAACCGCCTTGGCGCCTACGCCGGGGTGAGCACATCGGTCGTCCCTGGCAGCCCAACCTATGTTGGTACGCTCACGCTTTCCTATGCCCGCGACTTGCGCTGGGCCATGGTCCGCGCGCGTGGCAGTGTGGCGTCGTTCGATTCTCAGCAAGATCTCTACCGTTCATCGCTCCTGCGCGCGGGGGCTAGTGTGGATTTTCTCCTGCCCGTGCTGCTCGGCAACCGCTGGGCGATTCAAATCGGTCCGTCGCTGGGCATCCCCATGGTACGCCAGCGCGACATGCTCGGCATGGTGTCGACCTCGTATGGGTTCGCCTACGGTGGCGCGGCCGTGGTCAGCGCGCACCTCTACGGGCGGACCTACCTCTCGCTCAACCTCGACGGCGGCGGCGAGGTGTTTCGCCTGGCCGGCCAGCGTGTGCACCGTGCGTCGGGCAGCGCTCTGCTGGGCGGCGTGGTGGCGTTCTAGGCCGCGCGATTGCGAACAGCCAACGCGCCATTCGCGTGCTGCCCAGAGGCGTATACAAAAGCCCGCTCCTCGTGTACAGTCCGCGCGTCCATTTGGCGTCAGCGATCAATTTTTCCGATGGCGGTTGTGATTCCGGGTTCCCATCCCACGCCAGTGGTTTGTTTGGAACAACAAGGACAACACAGCGGGCGGACATCAGCGCCAGGAGAACCTGCCTAACTTCCAGGGCCGCGATACCGGTTCTGGATTACTCAATCCTTCGGGGGCTCGTAGCCCCCTGTTATCAACCTCGGGAGTGACCATGCTGCGTTTAATTCGATCCACGGCCTTTCTCGGAACCATCCTATTAACAGGCGCTGCGGTGGCTCAAACCAAAGCCCCGGCCTCCGATGACAACCTCATCGAGAGCAGCAAGCCTGGGAATCCGCCCGCCGCGATTCCCGTGCCCGCCGCCAAGGCAGACGAAGCCGCACCGGCCCCCGTGGCCGTGCCCGCGCCACCGCCCCCCGAAGACGAGGCTGTGGCGGAGGCCCCCAAGGCTCAGAAGAAGCGCACCATCGGCGGCGCAGGTCTCAACACGCAGACCGCTACCGTGGGTGGTGTCACCGATGTGGGCGACTCGACCTCTGAGAAGGACTGGGGCTTCAAATTCAAAGGCTTCTTCCGCGCCCCCATGCGCGTGGGTATCGACACCAGCGGCAAGTTGGTGCCGAATACGATGCAGTACCACGCCATTCCGGTCGTACCCGATGGCAACTACACCCGATGGTCGTACACCAACCTCAATCCCGGCCCCTGGGCCGAGTTGCTGTTCCAGTACGGCAACCAGCGGGTCATGATGACCACCTCGATTGCCAGCTACAACATCACCTCGGGCGGCTGGCGTGAGTTGCAGGATCAACTGGGCATTGACCGCGCGTTCTTGACCTTGAAGTTCCCCGAGGCGCTCGGCAACGCGGGCGGCATGGCCTGGGACGTGGGTATCTTCTCGAACCGCTACGGCGCCATGGGCAAGTACGACGCCGGCGAGTACGAGACCTACCTTATCGGCCGCACCCGGTTGGCCGGCGCCACCGCGACAGCGGACTTGGAAATCAGCGACGATATCAAGTTGGTGCTCGAAGGCGGCGCTGGCGCCAAGGTGGATCAGCAGTACCAGCGCTACGACGCCGGTGGAAATCCCACCTACGACTATCCCTCGTGGATGCCCTATCCCGGCCAGAACACGCAGCAGGGCACGAACATGTTGGTGCACGTCCACGCCGGTCTCGTGATCAACAGCATCTGGACCCTGACCGCCCACTACATCAATTCCTTCGTGCAGGACGCACGCTGGAATGTCGGTTCGACGGGTGGTACCGCGACACGGCCGAGCTACCAAAACGACCCTGGATCCGGATCGATTCAGATCGCCGGTTTGGATCTCAAGCTGGACGGCGGCTGGATGGGGGTTGGCTACATCGGCGCATCGTGGCTCAAGGCCCACAATGCTCTGACCATCAACGACTCTATCGAGGTTCTTCACTCGCAGGGCGGCTGGCAGCTTGCGCAGAACTACTTCCCGGACGGCAATGGAACCATCATGTCGGTCGCGGGTCAGTACACCTTCAGCTTGGCGGCCTTCATGATGCGACCGCGGCCCTTCTGGGGCCAGGCGGCCGACATCACCATCCGGCCGTTCTTCATGTACAACAAGGTCTCTGGGACGACTGGCGGCACGAGCGATGTCTCCAAGCTCAAGGGCGGCCTCGACGCCCTCTATTCTTTCATGCCGATGATGGGCTTCGGCCTTCGCGGCGATGTCGTTCAGCCCAATTTGAGCGACAGCACCCAGAGCTTCTTCATCATCGCGCCCAGGCTTCTCTTCCGCAGCGAGTTCGTGACCCACGAGCAGATCGTGCTGCAGTACTCGTACTACAAGTACAACTCGGCCTACACCGATCCTGCCCGTTCCGAGAGTGTCATGCCCTGGCCCTTCGGCCAGTACGGCACCTACGACATCGCCAAGTACGGTGGCGGAAACCCACCCGATAAGCACGTGATCATGCTCTACGCCAATATGTGGTGGTAGGCGCATGAAGGCAGCCAGGCTGCTTCCCTGGTTACTCGGGGTTGCAGCCTGCGTTCCGATCGGGGAAACCCGGCGCAATGAGGGGGCGAGCAGCGGCGCGACAGACGAATTCGCGGCTGTTCCGGGCGACATCGCCATCAATCCTCACAACCTGATCGCGAACGCCACATTCGAAGACGGTAGCAGCCTGCCCTGGACGTCGTCGTTCACGGATCCAGCGCGAGGCGAGGTCGGTGTGGACGAAGGCGCGCTTTGCTTGCGCATCGACAATCGCGGCAAGAACAGCTGGGACGCGCAGCTTCGCCATCGCGAGATGACGATTCAGGCGGGCCATCTCTACCGCATCAGCTTCCGCGCCTATGCCACGCAGCCAACGCAGATTCGTCCCAAGGTCGGCATGCAGGGGCCGCCCTTCGCCGAGTACTGGTTCCAAGAGATCAAGATCGACCAGACACGTCGCAGGTACACCGGCAAGTTCAAGAAGAACGGGCCAGACGATCCCAGCGCCGAGCTCACCTTCCATGTGGGCGGCCGGCTTGCCGACGGAACGCATAGTCCGTTCTCTATCTGTATCGACGACGTTCGTCTGGAAGATGCGCAATTCAACCGTCCGGCCAAGGCCAAGGTCGAGGTCGAGACCAAGATCCTGGTCAATCAAGTCGGTTACTTCGCCAACCTGGCCAAGCTTGCAACCCTGCGCTCGGATGCGAAGCAACAGCTCGACTGGAAGCTTTTCGACGCCAATGGCCGCGAGGCTGCCTATGGCAAGTCGCAGCCAACCGGCTTGGACGTTCCCTCGGGCGACGCCGTCCATATCATCGACTTTTCCGCCTTCAAGGGGACCGGGCGCGGGTTCGCCCTAGGCGTGGGCGCGGAGCGCAGCCGGCCCTTTGAAATCGGCGCGGGCATCTACCACAAGCTGAAGTACGACGCGCTTTCGTATTTCTATCACAACCGCTCGGGCATCGAGATCGCCATGCCCTTCGCCGGCGGCGCGCAATGGACACGGCCCGCCGGGCACCTGTCAGACCAAAGCGTTCCATGCGCCCCCAACTCGGGCTGCTCGTACAGCCTGGACGTGACGGGCGGTTGGTACGACGCCGGCGATCACGGCAAGTACGTGGTCAACGGCGGCATCTCGGTGTGGACGCTGCTCAATCTCTACGAGCGCAGCCAGTTCATCGGCAAGTCGACCGCGGCGCTTGCCGACGGAACCATGAATATCCCCGAGCGCAAGAATGGCGTTCCCGATCTGCTCGACGAAGCACGCTGGGAGCTGGAATTCCTGCTCAAGATGCAGGTGCCCGCGGTCCAGCCCAAGGCCGGCATGGTTCACCACAAGATCCACGACAAGGCTTGGACCGCGCTCGGTCTGGCGCCGCACGAGGATCCAATGCCGCGCTTTCTCTATCCGGTCTCGACCGCCGCCACGCTGAATCTGGCCGCGGTGGCGGCCCAGGCCGGTCGCATCTGGAAGACCATCGATCCCAAATTCTCTGCGCGCTGTATCGCCGCAGCCGAAAAGGCGTGGGCAGCGGCTGCCGCAAACCCTGGGATCCTGGCAAGGCCCGGCGGCGAGGGCGGCGGCCCTTACGACGACAAGTACGTCGAGGATGAATTCTACTGGGCCGCGGCCGAGCTGTTCATCACCACCAAGCGGCCCGAGTACCGCCAGTACCTGGCTTCTTCACCCAACTATTTGAAGGTCACCAGCCACCTGCGCGGGGGCGAGGGCGAGGGCCTGCCTTCGAGCATGACCTGGCAGGAAGTAGCGGCCCTTGGAACGATCTCGCTGGCCGTGGTGCCCGGGGCGCTGCCGGCGACCGAGCAGAAGACCGCACGCAATGCCGTAGTGGCTGCCGCCGACAGCTACATGGCCATCCTCAAGCAGCGCGGTTTTCGCGTTCCCATCGACTGGGGCAAGGAGAACCAATCGCCCTGGGGGTCCAATTCGTTCCTGCTCAACAATTTGATTGTCCTCGGGCTGGCCGGGGATTTCACGGATGCGCGCAAGTACTTGAACGCCGTCGTGGCGGGCATGGACTACATCCTGGGCCGCAACGCCATGGACCAGTCCTACGTCACCGGCTACGGCACCAGGCCGCTGGTGAATCCGCACCATCGCTTCTGGGCCTTTCAGTCGAATAGCAAGTTCCCCCACGCGCCGCCCGGCGCGGTGTCGGGCGGGCCGAACTCGGGCCTACAAGACCCCTACGTCAAGGCCGCCAACCTGGTCGACTGCGCCGCGGAGAAATGCTTCGCCGACAACATCGAAGCCTGGTCGGCCAACGAGATCACCATCAACTGGAACGCGCCACTGGCCTGGGTCCTGTTCTACCTTGACGAAAAGGGCCCAGCGGCCAAGCCCGCCAAGTAGATCGCGGAGAGAGCTCGGAGCATTCAGAGGGCACAGAGGGCTACTCTTGGCGCTAGACTCCCGTGCGGAGACGCCATCGTGTCCTCACGCAAACCGCCGTCCAAGTTAGAACCCGCGTCGGCGCGGCTGTGGCTGGATCTCAACGAGGAGGAGCGGCGGCTCTTCGAGAAGGAGTTCGCGGACGTGGCGCCTCTGCGTAGGGGGAGCGACCGTGTCTTGCCGGTGGCTAGCGATGTGGCGACGAAAGCGGCAGACGCAGGCGCAAAGCGGGAAGCGCGCGATAGCGCCGGTCTGGTCGTCGAACGGGAGGACGGGACCATCACAGGGGCCAGTCATGGCGTGTCCCGCGAAACCCTGCGCGATCTCGCTCGGGGGGAGATTCGCGCGGAAGGCACCTGCGATCTTCACGGCCTTGGTGCCGAGTCGGCCCGCCGCAGAATCCAGCAATTTGTCCGTGACTCGGCCTTGGCTGGCCGGCGCGCGGTTCTCGTCATCTGCGGTCGCGGACTGCACTCGGGCGGCGAGGGGGCCGTCCTGCGCGATGTTGCCGTGAGCGAGCTGTGTAGCCGCCAAGCTCGGGCACATGTTCTGGCCTTTTCCACCGCCAGTCCCGCGCGCGGTGGCGACGGCGCGTTGGCTGTTCTGTTGCGACGCCACGCCAAGACCGGCTGAGTTTGTCGTGCGATTCCTGTCGGCGCCTGGCCCAACATGAGGGTAGATTTCGTCCATGGCCACGGACCCGAAGAACACCCCGACGAAATTCCATCGTGAGCTTGCCAGCCGCATCCTGCGCCTGGGCAAGAAGGTCGGCGAATCCGTCCTCGCCGGTGCGCTGCCATCACCCGATGAAATCGCGGCCATCGTCAACGACTTCCTGTCGGTCATTCTTCCCGGTACCCGGCGCACCCGGCTGGGCGAAGGGTTTTCCGACGACGATGCGCGCGAACGGCTGGCCGAGGTTATCGCTGATCTCGAAGCCCGGCTGGAAGCCGCGCTGTATTTGACCGCCCACCGGTTGCACAGTGGCAAGGCGCAGAAGCGCGACACGTGCAGGCAGAAGGCGCGTGCCATCACCGCGCGGACGTTGGCAGCCTTGCCCGAATTGCGCGCGACGCTCGCCCAGGACGTCCAGATCGCCTTCGAGGCCGACCCGGCTGCCACCGGCACCGACGAAGTCGTCGCCTGCTACCCGGGGCTGTACGCCATTGCTGTCTTCCGCGCCGCCAATCGCCTGCTGCGCGAGGGCGGCGAGCTTTTGCCGCGCATGATGACCGAGCACGCGCACGGCCGCACCGGCATCGACATTCACCCCGGTGCCACCATCGGCTCGCCGTTCTTCATCGATCACGGCACCGGCATCGTGGTCGGCGAGACCACGAACATCGGGAATTCAGTGCGCATCTACCAGGGTGTGACCTTGGGCGCGCTTTCCATCAAGCGCCAGAAGGCGGTTTCCAAGGACGGTGGCAAGCCCACCGTGCCCCAGCGCCACCCGACCATCGAGGACGACGTGGTCATCTACGCCAATGCCACGATCCTGGGGGGTGACACCGTGATCGGAAGAGGCGCCATGGTGGGCGCCAACGCCTGGATCACCTATTCGGTGCCCGCGGGGCGCCGGGTGGGCGGCGGCTGAACCCATCTGCGGTTAGCCCTGAAAGAGAGACCACGCATGGCCATCTCGGAACGCCTGGTAGCGCTGCTACGCGAGGTTTCGGCCGAAATCACCGAGGCGCAGAAACCGGTGCGCGTGATTCCCGCCCTGACCTGGCCAGACGAAGTCGAGCGCGCGTTTTTTGCCCAGAACGCCTCCGTGTTGCCCAAACCCACCTACCACGTTCCCGTGGGCGTGGCCGAGGCGTGCACCGTGTTCCAGAACCTGGTTCGCCGCCTGGACGGCGACAACGAGATCGAGCGCTTTTTGCGCGAAACCTGTGTGGCCATGGCGACCGCGGCGCGCATGCTCATGAGCATCGGTAGCCGGGATTTCTACCACCACTCGGTGGAGCTCTACGGGCGGCCCGGCAGCCTGTCCTCGGATAAGCGCACCACCAACCTGGATCTCGCCCGCCACTTCGAGCAGGTCGTGGCCGGCTACGCGCCACCGCTGTCCGTGGTGGATCAGCCAACCCTGGACGCGGAGCAAGCCGCTGAATGCCTGCGGGCGCGCTTTGCTACGTTTTTCACCGATCATCCCGTCAAGGTGCGTGTCGTCGACCACTTGGCGGCCTCGGCTTCGAGCACGGCCGCTGAAGTTCGGCTGAAGTGCGATGCCCACTTCTCACCGCGCGATTTGCGCCAGATCGAGTATCACGAAGGCCAGGTTCACATGGCGACCACGCTCAACGGTCGCGCCCAACCGGTGATCCCGTTCATCGGTGCGCCATCGCCGCGCGCGGCCAGGACCCAGGAAGGGTTGGCGGTGTTCACCGAATTCATCACCGGCTCCACCAGCCTGTCGCGTGTCCGGCGCCTATGCGATCGAACGTTGGCCATTCACATGGCCGAGGAGGGCGCGAATTTTCTCGACCTCTATCGCTTCTTTCGCGAGCGGGGGCCGGGCGAGCACACCGCGTTCGACTGCGCCCGCCGGGTGATGCGCGGCGGGCTTGTGGAGGGCGGGGCGCCCTTCACCAAGGACGGCTGCTATCTCGACGGGCTTCTGCGCGTGACCAATTTCCTGCGCATCGCCCTGGTCAAGGGCCAAAGCCAGCTGGTCAGGATGCTTTTCGTCGGCAAGCTAGCCATCGACGACACCCCGCTGTTCGACCGCTTGGCGCGCGAGGGGCTGGTGAACGACCCCATCTACATGCCCGCGTGGGCCAAGGATCTTTCCTACCTGACCGCCTTCATGAGCTACGCCGCCTTCCTTGGCCGCAGCGACCTTGGGGCCGAGCAGCGGCGCATGGAAGACCAGATTGCGCGAGCCGAAGCCGATCTGGTTTGAAGAGTTACTTTCCGCCCGCGGCCTTGCGGGCCTGAACCAACGCGTGCTGGTTCGAGGCGTGGTAGCTGGAGCGGACTAGGGGGCCGGACTCGACGTGCGCGAAACCCATGGCCAGGGCCTCGTCCTTGAGCTGGCGGAACTCGTCCGGCGTGGCGTGGCGCTCGACGGCCAGGTGCTGCCGCGACGGCCGCAGGTACTGCCCCAGGGTCAAGATGTCCACTCCGGCTGCGCGCAGGTCGCCCATGACCGCTCGCACTTCGTCGAGGCTTTCGCCCAGGCCAAGCATGAGCCCGCTCTTGGTCAAGGCCCCACGCGCGTGCGCATGGGCCAGAATCGCCAGCGAGCGCTCTACGCTGGCCTGCACGCGCACCTGGCGCGCCAGGCGCGGCACGGTTTCCAGGTTGTGGGCAAATACGTCAGGTCCTGCGGCCAGGACGACGTCGACCGCCTGGGTGTCGCCCTTGAAATCGCTGACCAGCACCTCCAGCACCATGTCGGGGCAGCTGGTCTTGACGGCACGGATGGTGGCGGCCCAGTGCGCGGCCCCGCCGTCCGCCAGATCGTCGCGGGTCACGCAGGTGATGACGGTGTGGGAAAGGCCCAACTCGGAGAGGATGGCCGCCACGCGGGCTGGCTCGTCGGGATCTGGCGGCAGCGGTTTGCCGGTGGGGACGTCGCAGAACTTGCACGAGCGGGTGCACAGACCGCCCAGGATCATGATGGTCAGGGACTTGGCGTTCCAGCACTCGCCCACGTTGGGGCACGAAGCGCTCTCGCACACCGTGTGCAGTCCAAGCGCGTGCACGCGCTGGCGTAGATCGAAATAGACTTGGCCTGAAGGCAGGCGGGCGCGGATCCACGGCGGATGGTGCGGACGTTCGCCGCTTTCGGCGGCGGCCGGTTCGGTCTGTCCCAGCACGCGCAGCCTGCGCGACCGGGTATCCACGGTTGCTCTCACCACCAGAATCTGAGCGATCCCCGGCCCGAAGTCGATGCTGGAGTTAGGAAGGTGTGGCTGGGGCGCCCGACTATTTGCCTGGGCTGCTATGATGTGCCGGTTCGATGCAGAGGACGATCATCGTTGGCGATGTGCATGGGTGTGCCGAAGAGCTCCGGCTGCTTTTGCGCAAGTGCGGCCACGCCAAGGGCGACCGGGTGGTCCTGGCCGGCGATCTGGTGGCCAAGGGGCCGGATTCCCAGGGCGTGGTGCAGTTCGCCCGCGAAAATGGCGTGCTCGCGGTGCTGGGCAATCACGATGCCTTCGCGCTGGCGCACCAGAACGAGGCCGAGAAAGATCGCTCGCAAGACCGGCGCAGCTACATCCGCAGCCTGGGTGCGGACGACTGGGCCTACCTTGAGTCCTTGCCGCATTTCCTCCGGCTGGGCGATGTCAGGCCAGGCGGGCCGGAGGTTTTGGTCGTGCACGCGGGGCTCGTTCCAGGCATTCCCGTCGAGAATCAGCGCAAAGAGCACCTGCGCAGCCTGCGCAGCATCGCCGCCACGGGCGAGCCCACCAGCCGGCTGCTGGTCCACTTTCCCTGGGCGGCGCAGTGGCGTGGTCCCGAGTGGGTGATCTTCGGGCACGACGCGGTTCGCGGCTTGCAGCAGCAGCCACTGGCCACGGGGCTCGATACGGGCTGCGTCTACGGCAGGCAGCTGACCGCCATCGTCCTGCCCGAGGGCAAGATCGTGCAGGTTGCGGCGCTCAAGCGCTACGCCGGCCGGTAGGCCCCGGCACGTGCTAGACTTCCGCCGCTTTGCTAGTCGATCTCAAAAAAATCTTCTCCTTTGAAGCTGCCCACCACCTGCCACGCGTGCCCGCGGGCCACAAGTGCTCGCGCATGCACGGCCACAGCTACCGGGTCGAAATCGCGCTGCGCGGTCCGGTCGACCCTGCCACCGGCTGGGTCGTCGACTTCGCGGTCATCGACGACGCCTGGGCCGGGCTGTTCAAGCAGTTCGACCACCACACCTTGAACGATGTCCACGGGCTGGACAATCCCACCTGCGAGAATCTGTGCGCCTTCATCTGGGAGGCGATGGTCAAGGTCGTCCCGCACCTGTCGGCGGTGACGGTGTGGGAGACCTCTGACTCTTGCTGCACCTACCACGGCATCGCTGGCTAGGGACGGTCGAGCGTGAAAATCCTGCGCTGCCTCACCCTGAATCTGTGGGGGGCCGAACCGCCGCTGGAAGCGCGGATGGCGCTGGTCGCTGCGGGCCTGCGTGAGCTTGCCCCGGACGTGGTGACCTTGCAGGAAGTCCGCGAAGTGCCGGGGCAGTTGCCCAATCAGGCAGAGTCGCTGGCCAAAGCCACAGGCCTAGAACACGTTTTCGCGCCCGCCACGCCGTTTGGGGGTGGACAGGAAGGCCTGGCCATTCTTTCGCGCCAACCGATTCTTGACCACGACGTGTTGGAACTGCCGCACGCCGAGCCCAAGGAGCGGCGGATTCTGCTTTCGGCGCGTGTTCAAAACGAGCAGGGCAGCGTCTGGGTCCACACCACCCACCTCAACTATCGCCTGACCCACGGCAAGCAGCGCGAAGATCAGGTCTCGGCCATCGCCGCCAGCGTGGCCGGTCGAACCAGCGATTCGCCGCAGATCCTGATGGGGGATTTCAATGCGCGGCCCGAGGCGGATGAAATCCGGTTCTTGCGCGGCCTGGTCACCCTGGCTGGACGGCGCACCTATTTCCAGGACGCCTGGGAGCGATTGCATCCCGGCGACCCCGGCCTGACCTGGGCGTGTGCCAACCCCTACACCGCCAAACTCGCCTTTCTTGAACCCGATCGGCGCCTCGACTACATCTTCGTGACCCCCATGCGCGGCGACGGCCGCGGCACGGTTCATTCCTGCACCATGGTGTTCGACAAGCCCAGCGCTGATTCCATCTTCGCCTCGGACCACTTCGGTCTGCTGGCGGAGATCCAAGTGGAGCCCTTCTGATGTTCCGTCTCGCCCAAATCAGCGATCCGCATTTCCAGAGCTTTCGCAACGTCAAGCTGCGCGACCTTTTCGGCAAGCGCGCCCTGGGCGGCCTGAACCTGCTGCTCATGCGGCGCCGCAAGCACAACATGGCGCTGTTGCAGTCGCTGCTCGCGGACCTGCGGGCGCGGGGTGTGGACCATCTGGCCCTCACCGGCGATATGTGCAACATCGCGCTCGAGTCCGAGTGGGCCGCGGCCTTGCGCTGGATCGACGCCACGAAACTACCCGCGGATCGGGTGACCGTGATTCCCGGCAACCACGACGCCTATGTTCCCAAGGTGGTGAGCGACGGCGTGTTCGAGCGCATGTTTGCCCCCTATCAGACGGCTGACCTGCGTGCGGACAACGCTGCCTATCCCTTCGTGCGTCTGCGCGGCGAGGTGGCGCTCGTGTGCACCAGCACAGGCGTGCCCACCGGCGACACGGGCGCCTGGGGACGGGTTGGCGAAAGCCAGCTGGTGCGACTGGAATCGCTCTTGACCGCGCCTGAGGTGAAGAGCCGGCGGCGCGTGGTCCTCATTCATCACCCGCCGCTGGTGAACCGCCACGGCGAAGAGCGCAACCTGCGTGATCGCACGGCCTTGCAAGCTTTGCTTGCCCGCGCTGGCGCCGATCTGGTGCTGCACGGCCACGACCATCGCGACTACTTCAACGAGCTGCCCGGACCCGGCGGCTCGCGAATTCCAGTGGTGGGTGCCGGCTCTGCTTCCTACGACGGCCCACCCGATCGGCGCTCGCGCTACCACATTTTCGAAATCACCGATGCCTCAATCACCGTCATAACCTACGTCCACGATTCCGCCAGCAACAAGTTTGTCGAATTCGCGCGCAAGACACTGTAGTTGCCCTGGCCCGTTCGCGTCGTTTTCCTTGTTCCCAAGTCGCCCCATCGGCATCCAAGGGACGCGGGTAGTCCGCCATCCAACAAGGAGACCGTAATGAAGAATGTCGTCCGTACGATAGCGATAGTTCCCCTAATGATCGGGCTGTTGAGCGCGTCCGTTCACGCGGCACCAGCCGCCACCGCGCCGGCCGCGGCCCCAGCCAAGGGCGTATTCCAGCGCGACCTACTTGGCGTGTACAGCGACGCCGAGAAGAAGTCGCTCGATTTGCTAGACGCCATCCCGCAGAGCAAGTTCGACTGGCGTCCGGGCCCAGGCGTGCGTTCGGTGGCGGAGGTGTTCTTGCACATCGCCTTCGGCAACTACGGCATGGTCAAGTTTGCGACTGGCAAAGAGCCGCCGGCCGAGGTGGGATGGGAGATGAATCCTGCCAAGTGGGACAAGAAGACGAAGGACAAGGCCGAAATCAAGAAAATCCTCGAGGCCTCGTACGCGCATGTGCATGCTGCGATCGGCGCCATACCCGATACCGACCTCGACAAGATGGTGAATTTCTTCGGGCATGACCTAACAACCCGCGCGGTGCTCATCATTATCAATGGCCATCTCAATGAACACCTCGGGCAGGCCATCGCCTATGCTCGGTCCAACAAGATCGTGCCGCCCTGGAGCAAAGACGAGAAGGCCCACGAGAAGGCCAGCATGGCCGAAAAGAAGTAGTCGTCGCTTTCTACTGAGGGAGGTGCGGTCATGATCGGCAAGATCGTCATTGCACTGGTTGTCGTGGCCGCCGCGTTTGTCATCGTGGTGGCCACTCGACCGGCGGAGTTTCACATCGAACGATCGATTGCGGTGCTTGCGCCGCCGGCCGACGCTTTTGCGCAGGTGAACGACTTTCACGCATGGGCCGCGTGGTCGCCTTGGGACAAGCTCGACCCAAAGATGGAGAGGACGCATAGTGGGCCGCCTGCCGGCCCAGGAGCGACCTATGCATGGAAGAGCGAGAGCGGCAAGGTAGGGCAGGGGCGCATGACCATCGAGAAGAGCGAAGCGCCCACACGCGTGGTGGTTACCTTGGAATTCATCAAGCCCTTTGCCGCGACCAACACGGTGACTTTCAGTTTCGATGCCGCTGCAGACGGCACCAAGGTGACGTGGGCCATGGACGGACGCAACGGCTTCATGGGCAAGGCGTTTGCTCTGCTCATGAACATGGACAAGACCGTGGGTGGTGATTTCGAACGCGGTCTGGCCGCTCTCAAGGTCGCGGCCGAGGCTGCGCCGAAGCCTGCCTCGGCGGTCGCGGGCGGAACCTTGCCGCAATAGTTAAGTTATGTCTTTGCTGCGACCGGCACATCGCCCTGCGGGTTTGTGAGGGGCTAGAAGCGACCGGCGACTGCCGGCACAAAGGTAATGCTGCCGTCGGCTTGCTGAACGGGCGCCACGGAGGCCGAGTACTTGCGATAGCCCTCGACGAATCCAACGCCCATGCCCAGGCACGTGCCCGATAGCACACCGATGGAAGCGCCCAGGAGGATGTGTTCGCCTTTCTTGGACGAGATGGCGGCCAGTCCCCCGGCGATACCGCCCAGAACAGCGCCGAGGCCTGCGCCGTAAAGACCGTCGCGCATGACGTAGCCGTTGCGGCCGGGCTTACCCTGGGACATATCCACAATGCCCAGGGTCAGGCCGAGCACGCTGCCGGTCAGCGCGCCGATGCCCGCGCCGTAAACAAGCGGCTTCCAGTCCGAGCTGTGCAGGCCGTCCCGCCGGGCGAACAAGTAGCCGGTGGCCCCGCCCGCCAGTGCGCCAACCAACAATCCCTGATAAGCGCCATCAAAAACCGTGGGTGGTTGAAGCTCCGCCGCCCGCGCCGAAGTCGATATGGATGTGGCGAAGCAAGCGAGCAGCGCAGCTACGCACAGTGCGCGAACGGCGGGTTTGCTCATGGCTTCACCAATCCCATGGCGGCGCGAACGATGTTGTCAGCGGTGAAGCCAAACTGCTTCGCGAGTACGCCGCCCGGCCCCGAGGCGCCGAAGCGATCGAGTCCGATGACAACGCCGTGATCGCCCACCCATCGGTGCCAACCCAGACTGACACCAGCCTCGATGGAAACGCGGGCCGGCACGTCGCGCGGAATGACCGAGTCGCGGTACTCGGCGGGCTGCTCTGCAAAAAGCTCCCAGCTCGGCATGGACACCACGCGCGCGCGTATCCCGCTCGATAGAAGCTTCGCCTGCGCCTCGACGGCGATGCTGACTTCGCTGCCCGTGGCGATGAGGATCACCTGGGGCGGTCCACCGGCTGCCTCGCTGAGAACGTACGCGCCCTTGTCCAGCCCAGCGGCGGGCCCCATCTTGTTGCGATCGAAGGTGGGCATCTTCTGCCGCGTGAGAATGACCGCCACTGGACCATCGTTGCGTTTCATGGCCACACGGTAGGCCTGGGCCGTCTCGTTGCCATCGGCCGGCCGAATGACCAGCAGGTTCGGGATGGCGCGCAGGGCCGCCAGGTGCTCGACCGGCTGGTGGGTCGGGCCATCCTCGCCCACGCCGATGGAGTCGTGGGTGAAGACGAAGATGACGGGCAATTTGCTGATCGCGGCCATGCGGATGGCGGGCCGCTCGTAGTCGGAGAAGACGAAGAACGTGGCGGTGAACGAGCGGACGCCACCGTGGTAGGCCATGCCGTTGGCGATGGCGCCCATGGCGTGCTCGCGCACACCGTAGTGGATATTGCGGCCGAGCCCGGTTTCACCCGAGAAATCGCCCAGGCCAGGCAGGCCAGTCATGGTCGAGCACGAGAGGTCGGCGTCGCCGCCCAGGAACCACGGGACCTTGCTGGCGATGGCGGCCAGGATCTTGCCGCCGGAAACGCGCGTGGCCGGTTCGTCCTTGACGGTGTAGGTGGGAATGGCCGCGTCCCAGTCGGCGGGCAAATCGCCCTTCAAGGCCAACTTCCATTCGGTGGCCAGCGCGGGATTGGCGACGGCCCAGGCATCGAAAGCCTTTTGCCATTCGCCTTCGGCGGCGGCACCGCGCGTGACGGCGGATAGCAGGTTGCTCTTCGCCTCTTCGGGCACGAAGAACTGCTTTTCGGGATCCCAACCGAGGGCCGACTTGGTCGCCTTGACCTCGTCAGGACCAAGCGGCGAGCCA